>WNGG01008692.1_pt1 | contig 15382 bp, 10 predicted proteins | sample 5400661 | NCBI WGS metagenome assembly WNGG01 (sample SAMN13153372, study PRJNA577476) | soil metagenome | isolation source: 100 cm soil or saprolite under Garry oak tree replicate 1 | place: USA:California | collected 2016-06-15
GCTGAGCAAAGCAATAGTTGTGAACATGAAGCCTCCCGCCGCGCCTAGGGCAGAGACTGTGCCACAAGCCGACTACTCCTAAATTATATTGTTATAATGACTTGGCCACCTCGCAGTGCATTACGGCTGTCCCATGGTAAGGACATTTCTTGGCTCAGCGCCTAGATCTTCTCGATCCTGCCGAAGTCGCACGCCTGGGTGGCATCGAAATCGTCGCCGAAGGCGTGGTCGAGGGTTTCCTGGCGGGCGTGCACCGGTCGCCGTTTCGCGGATTTTCTGTCGAGTTCACCGAGCATCGCGCCTACCAGGCCGGCGATGAGCTTCGTTACCTCGACTGGCGAATTCTGGGTCGCTCGGACCGGTTGTTCGTGAAGCAGTTCGAAGAAGAGACCAATCTGCGCGCCATGATCCTGCTCGATGCCAGCCGCTCGATGGCATGGCAGGGCACACCGGAACGTCTCACCAAACGCGCATACGCTGACCGGCTGGCCGCGGCTTTGGCCCTGATCCTGCTCCGGCAACGTGACGCGACCGGCCTCGTCACCTTCGACGAGCAGGTGCGGCAAGTGATTCCCGCTCGCGTGAAAGCGGGTCAGTGGACGCGAATCGTGCGCGGTCTGCTCGAAACGCCGGACGGGCAAGGCACGGCAGCGCACGCAGCGCTGCAGCGACTGACCGCGCTGCTCGCCCGCCGGGGCATGGTGGTGCTGGTCTCCGATTTGCTCTTCGATCGCGAGCTCGCCCTCGTAGCCCTTCGGTACCTGCGCCACCGCGGGCATCAAGTCATCGTATTTCATCTGATGGATCCCGCCGAGGTGAGGCTCAGCGGTCCGCCCGAGGTCCGTTTCCGCGATCCGGAGTCGTCCGTGAGCGTCGTCGTGCGGCCACGCGAGCTTGCTCGCGCGTATGCCGATACCGTACAGCGAGAAATCGCGGCTTGGCGCAAAGCCTGCCGCCGCCACGGCATCAGCTACCATCACGTACAGACCGACATGCCGTTTGGTCTCGCGCTGCGTCTGTTGACGTGAGCTTCCTTCATCCGTTGGCCTTGTTGGGGCTCGCCGCTGCGGCGATCCCGGCACTCCTGCATTTGCTCCAGCGACGCGTTCCACCCGAGCTCGACTTCCCACCCGTCCGCTATCTCAGCGCAGCCGAGCGGGAGAGCGCTCGACGGTTGAAGCTGCGGCATCTGCTTCTCTTGGTTCTCCGGACCGCACTGATCGTCGTGATTGTGCTGGCGGCGGCGCGACCGCTGATCCCGCTGCGGGGAGGCGGCGCCCACCAGCCGACGGCCGTAGTCATCATTCTCGACAACTCGCCGTCGGCGGGAGCGGTGGTGAGCGGTGGCAGCGTGCTGGATCGGCTGCGCGTCGCGGCGCGTTCCTCAGTCGCGCGGACGACCTCCGCCGATCGGGTGTGGCTGATGTTGTGCGACGGTGTACTGCGCGCTGGTACGCGTGAAGCGCTACTCGCGATCATCGACAGCACCCATGCGGGCTGGCAGCGCCTGGACCTCGTCGACGCCGTCGGAGGTGCCGCGCGCACCGTGGACGCCCAGCCGCTGCCGGGACGCGAGGTGCACGTGCTGAGCGACTTGCAGCGCACGGCCCTGGCATCGGGTCACGCCGATGTTCCGCGTGGGGTGCGCATACTCGCGCTCGAGCCGGGAAGCACGGTCACCAACCGCGGTATCGCATCTGTCACGGTGTCGGAAGGGGCGGCGGTGATCGAGCTCAGCGGCTCGACTGCTGCTGGGGGCGATCTCCCACAACCAGTACCTGTCACCATTCGCATTGGCGGCGGCGCACGGCGCGACCGCGGTGAAATCGCCGCTCGGGGTCTCGCGACGCCTGGTGGTGGTGGTGGTGGCTCGACACGGTCGGCGGTGACCGTTTCATTGCCGGTGCAATCACTGGCGCCGGGGTGGTGGCTGGGCGAAGCGGCCCTGGAACCTGACGAGCTGCGGGCGGACGATCGTCGTCCTTTTGCTTGGCGCGTCGCGCCGGCAGCGGGCGTGACCGCGACGCCGGGGGCCGGCGCGTTCGTTGCTGCGGCGCTGGCGGTGCTGCAGGAAGGACGGCGCGTCATCGAGGGTCGTGACGTCGTGATCAGCGGCGGCGAAGCAGCGCCACCCACCGCGCCACATGCCATCCTGCAGCCGCCCGCCGACCCCGCGCTCGTCGGCCAGGCAAATCGGGCACTCGCGACGCGCGGCGTACCGTGGCACTGGGGCCAAGTGGGCACGCCCGGCAACATCGCGGTGCCGCAACTACCCGCGCTCGATGGCACACCGGTCGCGCGTCGCTACCGGCTCCAGGGTGCGTCCGACGAGGTGCTAGCTACCGTGAACGACGAGCCTTGGTTGGTGCGCTCCGGGAACGTCGTGCTGCTCGGGAGCCGCCTCGACACGGCGTGGACGGCATTGCCGACGGCGCCCGGATTCGTGCCGTTCATCGATGCACTCGTCAATCGGATCGTGGTCGGTGAGGCGGCAGTCAATTCCGCCGAGGGTGCGCCACGCGTGGAGTTCCGGACGCGCGGCACGGACACTGTGGGCGCGACGGTCTTCGGTCCCGACCCGCGCGAATCCGATCTCACACCCGCCACACCGGCGCTTGTGACGGCGGCATTGGGCGGACGAGATCGGGTCGAGGTGTTGAGCGCGAACGCGTTGTCGGCCGAGCGGTTCGCGGGGACGCGGCGCGCGGATGCGAGCGCCATCCTCCTCGTACTCGCCTTGCTGCTTGCTGCGATCGAGCTGGCTGTCGCAACGCGCACGCGCTGATGGCCCTCGACTTCCTGCTCGAGCGGTTTGAGGAGCTGCCCGCCACCCGCTCACTCATCGAGCGGCTGCCATCGGCCGCCAGGCGTGTGGGTGTGGGGGGCCTGCCCGGCTCGAGCCCCGCCGTGCTCGTGTCCACGCTCGCTCGCCGCCTGCCACAACGCTTGTTCGCCATCGTCGCACCCACCCCGGCGGACGGTGAACGCTGGCTCGCCGATCTGCAAACCCTGCTCGGCTCCGAAACGACCGCGCTGTATCCCCAGCGCGAATCGCTCGGCGCCGAAGAGCCGCATTACGAGCTGGCCGGCGAGCGCATCGAAACTATCGATGCGTTGCTGCACGGCGCCGTCCGCGTGCTGATCACGACCGCGCGCGCCACCGCGGAGCGGACTGCCGTTCCAGCGGCGCTCGAACAGCGGCGCCTCGTGATCGAGACCAGTAAAGAGGAAAGGCGTCTAACGGACACCACGCAGCGCCTCGAGGCCATGGGGTACGAGCGGGTGCCCACAGTCACCGAGGTTGCACAGTACAGCGTCCGGGGCGGCATTCTCGACGTATACGGATTCGGCATGGCGACGCCCGCACGCATCGAATGGTGGGGCGACGAGATCGCGTCGGTGCGGAGCTTCGATCTGGACACGCAGCGCTCGGGTGAGGCCGTGGACCGTGTGACCATCCTTCCGGTGAAATCCGAAGAGCTCACCACCCTGGTTGCGGCCGGATCGCGGCGCAGCAACCTGCTCGAGCTGCTTCCCACGGACACGATCGTCGTCAGCGACCAGGAATCCGCCGTCGAGCGAGAGGTTGAACGCGCTTGGGCGGACGCAGCTCACCATCTCGAAGTCGCGCGCCGCATGGGGGAGGAACCGCCTCCACGCGAGGATCTCCTCGTGGATCCGGCGGCGTGGCGAACGAGGGTCGACCGGCTCGCGCGCATCTCGATCAGCGACGCGGAGACAGAACAGCGGTTCCCCCTCGCTCCGCCCGAGCACGTCGACCGGGACATGAAGCGCCTCCGCCACATCGTCGCCGCGCCGCCGGCGACCGTGATTCTGTGCGATAACGAAGGACAGCTCGAGCGCCTCGAAGAGCTGCTCGGCTCAGATCGCGCAATGCTCGCGGTCGGCGCGCTCGATGGCGGATTCATCATGCCCATGCTGCGCGTGCTCACCGATCACGAGATCTTCCGGCGCGCGCGCCGGCTGCGCCGCCCGCGCCGCTACCGCAGCGCGATCGCGACAACCGCATCCCGACCGCTGACGCCGGGCGGATATGTCGTGCACCTGGAGCATGGCATCGGGATCTATCGCGGCCTGCAGACCATCTCCGTCGGCTCGGATGGTGCCACGCTCGAGGTTGCCGTGGTGGAGTACGAGGGGGGCGATCGCCTGAACGTCCCATTGTACCGGATCGACCAGCTCGAACCCTACCGCACGGCCGGCGATGGTGATGCGCCGCCGCCGCGCCTGCATCGCCTCGGCGCGACGACCTGGCAACGACAGCGTGATAAGACGCGGGCCGCCATTCGTGCCATGGCGGCGGAATTGCTGGATCTGTACGCACGCCGCCAGCTCGCGCACGGCTACGCCTTCCCACCCGATACGCCATGGCAGCGCGAGCTCGAGTCCTCCTTCCTTTATGAAGACACTGCTGGTGGGCGATGTCGGTTACGGAAAGACCGAAGTCGCCGTGCGGGCCGCCTTCAAGGCCGTGCAGGCGGGCAAGCAAGTCGCCGTGCTGGTGCCGACCACGATTCTCGGCGAGCAGCATGGCCGCACATTCCGCGAACGGCTGGCGGATTATCCGGTGCGCGTCGAGGTGCTATCGCGGTTTCGAAGCACCAAGGAGACCGCGCCAATCGTCCAGCGCCTTGCCGGCGGCGAGTTGGACATCGTGATCGGGACGCATCGGCTGCTGTCACGTGATGTGACGTTCAAGGACCTTGGTCTCCTCATCGTGGATGAGGAGCATCGCTTCGGCGTACGGCACAAAGAGCGTCTCAAAGCGTTAAAGCTGAGCGTCGATGTTCTGACGTTGACGGCCACGCCCATCCCACGAACGCTGCATCTGTCGCTCGCGGGGCTGCGCGATCTCACCCTGCTCGAGACGGCGCCCAAAGACCGGTCGCCGGTGCTCACGTTCGTGGAGCCCTGGGACGACGCGTTGCTAGAGGAAGCGATGGCGCGCGAGCTCGACCGGGGTGGCCAGGTCTACTTCGTGCACAACCGGATCGAGACAATCGAAACAGTCGCCGCACGAGTGCAGGCGCTCGCGCCGCGCGCGCGGCTGGCGGTGGCGCACGGGGAGATGCGCGAAGGCGATCTCGAAGCGGTCATGGGGCGATTCGTGCGCGGTGAAGTGGACATTCTCGTGTCCACGATGATCGTCGAGTCGGGGCTCGACGTGCCGAACTCCAACACGATGATCGTCGATCGCGCCGACCGGCTGGGGCTAGCCCAGCTCTACCAGCTCCGGGGCCGCGTGGGGCGCAGCCACCGGCGTGCGTTTTGTTACCTGCTCGTGCCGGACCTGATCGATGCCCAGGCGGAGGAACGCCTGCAGGTGCTCGAGCATCATACTGATTTGGGATCGGGCTATCGGATCGCGCTGCGGGATCTCGAGCTGCGCGGGGCAGGGAACCTGCTTGGCGGCGAGCAGTCGGGGCACGTCCAGGCGGTCGGCTTCGACATGTACCTGCGGTGGCTGGAAGAAACGGTCCGCGGGCTCAAACAAGGAGAGCAGGGATCGGTCACCAGAGAGCGTTTTGCACCGCCGGACGTCACGATGGACGCGCCGGCGCACCTACCCGACGCATATGTCGGCGATGACGATACCAAGCTCGAGCTGTACCGGCGGCTGGCGCGTGCCGAACAACCAGGTGAGATTCAAGCCGTCCGTGACGAGCTGCGTGACCGTTTTGGGCCATTGCCGGCGGACGCGGAGCGCCTGTTGCTGGTCGCCGAGCTGCGCGCGCTGGGGGCGCAGGCGGGTTTGGAGACGGTCCTGATCAAGGGCGACGAAGCGCGGCTGACGTTCCGACGCGATGCGGCGCCGCGGCTCGCGGGCCTGCAGGTGGCGCTCGAGGCCGTGCAGTTCGAAGCGGACGTGCGGCGCGCGGTGCCGCTCTCCCTCAGGCTCCGCCGGCTCGGCGGAGAGTCGATCGGCCCCGGTCTGGTCCGGGCGCTCACGGCGGTACTCCGGGATCATCACCGTCACTAGAGAGAGAAAACGGATGCGACGTCTGAGTCTGGTGTTGTTGCCCTTCACGCTGGTTGGATGCGCGGCGCTCCGCGACGCGTTCTCGTCTCGCGCCGACGTCGTCGCGCGTGCCAATGACCAGACTCTGACGGTGGACCGGGTCGCCGGCTGGGCCGGCGCGAACCGAGACCTCCCGCTCGATCCGCTGACGCTCGGCCGGGTGTCGCACGCGTGGGTCGATTATACGTTGTTCGCGGAAGCGGTCGCCGGCGGCAAGGATCTGCGCGACTCGGCGACCGCCGCGGCCACGATGTGGCCCATGGTCTCACAGCTGAAATGGCAAAAGCTGCACAACCGGCTCACTGCCCGAGAGAGTTTCACGCCGCAGCAGGTCGACTCCGCCTACGCGGCGGGGCAGGTCCGGGTGTTCCAGCACATTCTGTTTCAGGTGCCCCAGAACGCCGCGGACAGTATCGACAAACGCAAGCATCGGCAGGCCGAGCAATTGCTGCCGCAGGCGCGCGCGGCCGGAGCGCGGTTTGCGCAGCTGGCCGTGCGCTACTCGGAAGATCCCGGCGCCAAAGCTGGCGGTGGGTCGTTGGGGCTCGCGACGCGCGGCCAGTTCGTGCCCGAGTTCGAGGCGGCCGCCTGGCAGCTCGCGCCAAGCGCCGTCAGTCCCGTGGTGAAAACGCAGTTTGGTTATCACATCATTCGCCGTCCGCCCCTGGCCGAGGTGCGTGACTCCTTCCGCGTGGACTTGGAGTCGCGGATCACCCGGGAGCTGGATTCGTTGTACGTCGACAGCCTCGATATCAAGCGTCGCATTAAACCCGTGGATCGGGCGCCCGAATACGTGCGGACCGCCGTGCAGGATCTCGATGTGGCGCGCACGAGCAATCGCGTGCTCGTCACCTATCGCGGCGGCTCGCTCCGGGTGCGTGACCTGATGCGCTGGCTGGCGGCGCTCAACCCCCAGCTCGTGCAGTCGCTCCCGACGGCCGGCGATCAGCAAATCGATCAGTTCCTCAAGGCGATCGCGCAGCGGCAACTCCTGCTGGAGCAGGCGGACTCCGCCCGGGTCACACTGAGTCCGGACGATTGGCGGCAGATCCGCGAGGAGCATGACTCCACGATCGCAACGCTCACGGCGATTCTGAATCTGACGCCCGAGGTGCTGCGGGATTCGGCCGGCCCATCGTCGCAGTCGCGCGTGAATTTCGCCGCCGCCCGCGTCAACGATTATCTGGACCGCGTCCTTCACAAGCGCGCGCGGTATTTCCCAGTGCCGATATTCCTGGCCGAGCGACTCCGTGATCAAGGAAGCTGGAGCGTGGATGAGGCCGGGATTCGGCGCGCGGCGGAGCGGGGTGAGGAGCTCCGCGCCGACTCCGGACAAGCCGGCGGGTCGGGCGGTGCACCTCGCATGACGCCCGCGCCGGGACCGCCGCCGATCGACACCGCTCGACACCAGCAGGGCAGACGGCCGCGATGAAAGCTCTTTGCTTGTTACTCGCCGCGCTTAGTCAGCACCCGGCACCGGACGAGACCCTCGATCGCATCGTCGCAATCGTGGGCACGCGGCCCATCCTGGCATCGCAGATCGATGAAGAAATGGTCCAGCAGCAGGCGCAAGGGATGACGCTGCCGACCGACTCCGCCGGTCGCGCGACGTTGCGGCGCCAGATGCTGGACCGGCTGATCGAGCTGGAAATACTGGTGCAGCAGGCCGAGCGCGATACGTCGATCAAAGTCACTGATCAGGAAGTCCTCGATCAGGTCGAGCAGACCTACCAGAACGTCCGCAAGCAGTTCAGCAACGAGAACGACTTCCGCGACCAGATCCGCCAGGCGCGGTTTGGCTCCGTCGAGGAATGGCGGCGGTGGCTGGGGGACCAGCAGCGGCGGCAACTCCTCGCACAGCGGCTGATCGAAGCGCAGCGGCAGAAGGGCAAGCTGCGGCCCATCCCGCCGACCGAAGCGCAGATGCGGGAATTCTGGGAGCAGAACAAGGATCAGCAGCCGAAGCGACCGGCGACCGTTTCGTTCCGCCAGATCGTCATCAAGCCGGTGCCCGATTCAGTGGCGCGACGCAAGGCGTACCAGCACGCCGAATCGCTGATGGTCGAGCTCCGGCATGGCGCGGACTTCGCGGGGGCGGCGAAGCGATTCTCGAACGACAGCGCGTCCGCGGCGCAGGGCGGTGAGCTGGGCTGGTTCCGGCGCGGCGTGATGGTCAAGGAGTTCGAGGACGTGGCGTTCCGGCTCCGTCCGGGCGAAATCTCGCCGCCGGTGGAGACACCGTTCGGCTTCCACATCATCAACGTCGAGCGCACGCAGCCGGCCGAGATCCTGGCGCGGCATATCCTGATCACCCCGGTCGTCAGCGAGGCGCAGATCGCCATCGCCAAGCGCCTGGCCGATTCGCTGCACGACGTGCTCGCGCGCCGATCCGGCGGCGTGTCATTCGATTCACTGGCAAAGGTGTACGGCGACCCGCAGGAGCCGAAGCTCGCGGAGGATGCCGCGCTCACCGACATACCGCCGGAGTATCAGAAGATCATTTCGGCCGACACGACGCTCGGGCTGAAGCCGGTGATCACAGCAGGAGCCGGTACGCCCCGCGCGAAGTTCGTCGTCCTCGAGGTGACGGCGCGCCATGCGGCCGGTGACCTGTCGTTCGACGACGTGAAGCTGAAGATTCGGCAATCGCTCAGCGATCAGCTCGCGATCCGGCACTTCATCGATCAGCTGCGCCGCCAGATCTACATCGATATCAGACTGTAGCGGTGGCACCCACCCGACCGCGTCTCGCCGTTGCTGTAGGGGATCCCCGCGGGATCGGTCCCGAGGTCGTCCGCAAAGCGCTCCGGCAGCCGCTGGATGCAGAGGTCCGCATCGTCGGCGGCTGGGACGACGGAGCCCCGAATGAATTGGAAGCCGGTCGTGCGGCAGCGGAGGGCATCGAAGCGGCGGCCCGGCTGGCCCTGTCGGGCGAGGTGGATGCGATCGTCACCGGCCCCGTCAACAAGGCTGCGCTACACGCGGCCGGCTACCGGTTCCCCGGCATCACCGAATTCCTGGCGCACATCGCGGGCGATATTCCCGTCGCGATGATGCTGACGACGGGCCGGCTGCGGGTTGTGCTCGTGACCACGCATTTGTCGTTGCGCGACGCGATCGCATCTGTGTCTACGGAGCGGGTCGTGCAGGCCGGGCGTATTGCACGGGATGCGCTGCAGCGGTGGTGGGGCGTGGCGTCGCCGCGGCTGGCGCTCTGTGCCCTCAATCCGCACGCAGGCGAGGGCGGGCTATTCGGCGACGAGGATGCCCGCATTCTGGAGCCGGCCGCGGCGGCGCTCGAAGCGGCGGGGCCGCTGCCCGCCGATACGGTCTTCGTACGGGCGCTGCGGGGTGAGTTCGACGCCGTGCTCGCGCCGTATCACGATGTGGGCATGACGGCCGTGAAAGTATCGGGATTCGGAACGGGCGTGAACGTCACGCTGGGTTTGCCCTTCATCCGCACGTCACCCGATCACGGCACCGCGTTCGACATCGCCGGGAAGGGGATCGCGGACGCCGGGTCGATGCGCGCCTCCCTCGAGCTGGCGGTGCAGCTCGCGACCGCGCGTCAATCGCTGGGGGATTAGCTCGAGGGTTCCGGTACGTGCGTGGTCGCCGGCCAGACCCGCACGCGCCCCACACGCCGGCCGTCCATCTCCAGAATCTCGAACGTCGCACCCTCCAGGTTGACCCGGTCGCCGACCTTCGGCAGGCGGCCCAGCCGTCCGAACAACAGCCCGCCGATCGTCGTATAATCGGTGTCGTCGAGCTGCAGCTTGAGCGCGCGGTTCACGTCGCTGATTTCCGTGCTGCCCGCCAGGATGGGCACGCCGCCCCCCCCCGCTCCGCCACCGCCGCTTGCCGCCGCGCCTGACCCCGCCAGGGGGGGGGGAGCTTGGTCGTATTCGTCGTAAATCGGACCGACGATCTCCTCGAGCAGGTCCTCCATCGTCACCAGTCCCGCCGTGCCGCCGAACTCATCAAGGACAATCGCCAGGTGCACCTTCTGCCGTTTCATGTCGGCGAGTACGTCCTCCACTTCGCGCGTCCCCGGCACGAAGAACGCGGGCCGCGCGATGTCTTGCACCGGGGTTTCGGATCCGGACAGCAGGCCGCGCAGGATGTCTTTCGCATGCACGATGCCGACGACGTCGTCCACCGAGTCGCCAGTCACGGGGTAGCGCGAGCGGCCGGCGGCGGCGACGCGGTCGGCCGCCTCCGCCAGCGATGCCTCGGCGGGGAGCGCGACGATCTGCGTCCGCGGCGTCATGACCTCGCGCGCATTCTTTTCGCTGAACTCAAAGACGCCTTCCAGCAGGCGCGCGTCGCCGGCGCCGAGACCGCCGGTCTTGCGGCTCTGCTCGACCAGCATGCGGATCTCCTCGGGGGAATGCACGCGGTCCAGCTCGGGGTTGGTGGTCTTGATGCCGAGCAGACGGACCACGAAGCGCGCGCTCGCGTTCAACAGAAAATTGAACGGCCGGGTGATCCAGGAAAAAATGATGAGCGGCGAGGCGACCCAGCGACTGGTGCCCTCGGGGTGGGTGATCGCCCACGTCTTGGGAACCAGCTCGCCGAATACGACGTGCAGAAAAGAAATCATTCCGACGGCAATCACCGACGCGATGCCCCCGCGCGTCAGGAAGTTCAGTGCCGCGGGGAGCGTGGCGAACCAGTCGTGGAACAGGTGCGCGACGGTGTCTTCCGCGACGTACCCGAGCAGAATGGAGGTGAGGGTGATGCCGAGCTGCGTCGCCGAGAGCAGACGGTACAGCTCGCCGAGCGCCTTGCGCACGATCCGCGCCTTGCGGTCGCCACGGCGGATCATCGCCTCGATCCGCGTGCGGCGTGAGGCGACCAGGGCAAACTCAGCTGCCACGAAGAACGCATTGGCCGCAACGAGCACGATGACGGCGACCAGGCGCAGCCAGAGGGCGTTCACGATCTAAAAGGTATTATGTTTCTCCCCGAGGAAACACTCGTGCTGCCCGCCGAAGCCCACTGCACCTATCGCGCCCCCCTCAACGTCGAGACTCGACGGCGCCTGACGCTCGCGCTCGCCATCACGGCCGTCGTCATGCTGGTCGAGCTGATCGGCGGCTGGATGGCGGGCTCACTGGCGCTGCTCGCCGACGCCGCGCACATGCTGGCGGACGTCGCCGCGCTCGGCCTGGCGCTGTTTGCGGCCTGGATCGCTCAGCGTCCCGCGACTCCGGAGCGCTCGTTCGGTTTCATGCGGCTCGAAATTCTGGCCGCCCTCGTGAACGGTGCGGTGCTCTTTGCCATCGCGATCGGGATCGGCGTCGAGGCGTGGCATCGCTTTCGGACTCCGCCGCTCGTAAACGGCGGGTTGCTGCTCGGCGTCGCGGCGGTGGGCTTCGTCGCCAATCTCGTTGCGGTCGGTGTCCTGCATCGCGGCCATGAACACTCGCTCAATCAGCGAGGCGCATATCTACACGTGCTCGGCGATCTGCTGGGCTCGGTGGGCGCGCTCATCGCGGGCGTGATCGTGTTGACGCTCGGATGGACGCTGGCCGATCCCATCATCTCCGTATTCATCGGCGCGCTGGTGCTGGGCAGCGCCTGGCGACTGGTCAAGGAAAGCGCCGACGTGCTCCTCGAGGCGACGCCGGCGCACATCGCGCTCGCTGATGTGCATGATCGGATCGCCTCGGTACCGGGGGTCGAGTCCGTGCACGATCTGCATCTTTGGACCGTGACGAGTGGCGTGGTGGCGATGAGCGGCCACCTCGTGGTCAAGAACCCCACCGATAATCAGCCGGTGCTGGAAGCGGTGCAGGACCGGATGCGGGCACTCGGCATAGCGCATGTGACGGTGCAGGTGGAACGAGAGCCGATCTGCGACTGACAGAATCCCTTGTTCCCAACCGTTACTCCTTTTATACTGCGCCCCTCTTTAAGGGGGAACCGTAGGCTTGTGAAGATTCGTAACATCGCCATCATCGCCCACGTCGATCACGGCAAGACGACGCTCGTGGATCAGATGCTCCGCCAGGCGGGTGTGTTCCGCGCCAATCAGCAGGTGGCGGAGCGCATCATGGATTCCAATCCCCTCGAGCGTGAGCGCGGCATTACAATCCTGGCGAAGAACACGTCGGTTCGCTGGGGAGACACGAAGATCAATATCGTGGACACGCCGGGGCACGCCGATTTCGGTGGCGAGGTCGAGCGGATTCTGCGGATGGTCGACGGCTTCCTGCTATTGGTGGACGCCGCCGAGGGGCCTATGCCGCAGACGCGGTTCGTGGCGGGCAAGGCGCTGGCGCTCGGACTCAAGCCGATCGTGCTGGTCAACAAGGTTGACCGGCCTGACGCGGAGCCGCTCCGGGTGCACGACGAGGTGTTGGAGCTGCTGATGGACCTCGACGCGTCGCCCGAGCAGTTCAACTGCCCTTTCCTTTATACATCCAGCCGGGCGGGGACTGCGACGCTCGACCTGAAGAAAGAAGGAAAGGATCTGACGCCGCTGTTCGAGACGATTCTGGGCACGATCCCCGCACCGAAGGCAAATCCGGACGGACCGCTCCAGATGCTCATTTCGACGCTCGACTATTCGTCCTATCTGGGACGGATCGGCATCGGCCGGATCGAGCGCGGGCGTATGCACGTGGGTGACACCGTCGCGTTACTGCCGATCGGGGAGCCGGGTCCTGTGGGTGACGGCAAGTTCGAGCAGGCGCGCGTGGTGAAGCTTTTTGCATTCGAGGGTCTTGAGCGTGTGGAGCTCGTGAAGGCTGCGGCAGGCGAGATCGTCGCCATTGCCGGTCTTGCCGGTGTCGAAATTGGGAAGACCGTGACGGCGCCCGATCATCTTGACCGGCTGGCGGGCATCGCGGTCGAGGAGCCGACCATCTCGGTCGACATGCTGGTCAACAACTCGCCCCTCGCCGGGCGCGAGGGCAAGTTCGTGACCGGCCGGCAGCTGCGCGAGCGGCTGTATCGCGAGCTGGAGCGCAACGTCGCGCTGCGGGTGGAGGACACGGACACACCCTACGCCTTCACGGTATCGGGGCGCGGGGAGCTGCACCTCGGCATCCTGATGGAGACGATGCGGCGCGAGGGATACGAATTCCAGGTCAGCCGGCCGCGGATCATCCCGCGTGAGGGCCCGAACGGCGAGCGCCTGGAGCCCTACGAGGAGCTGATGATCGACTGCCCGGAGGGGTACGTCGGCGTGGTGATGGAGAAGCTCGGACCGCGGCGGGCGACCATGCTGGATATGAAGAATCCCGGGCTGGGGATGGTGCGCATGCGGTTCAAGATCCCGGCCCGCGGGCTGCTGGGCTACCGGTCGGAATTCTTGACGGATACGCGGGGGACGGGGATCATCCACCACCGCTTCTTCGAGTATGATTTGTGGGCCGGTCCGCTCTCGGGGCGGAACCGGGGGGTGATGGTGGCGGACCGGGAGGGGGTGGTGGTGGCGTACGCCCTCTTCAATCTTCAGGAGCGCGGTACGATGTTCGTACAGCCGGGAGATCCGGTCTATGAGGGGATGATCATCGCGGAGCACGTGCGCCCGGGTGATCTGGACGTGAACGCCACGAAGGAAAAGAAGTTGACGAACATGCGCACCACCGCGGCGGACGAGATGATTATCTTGGAGCCGCCACGCCAGATGACCTTGGAGCTGGCGCTCGAGTACATCGAAGACGACGAGCTGATTGAGGTGACGCCGTCGTCTGTGCGGCTGCGGAAGCGCCTCCTGGGCGCGACCGAGCGCCGCAAGTTCGCCCGCAGCGAGAAGCGCGCCCTCGAGGAGTAGTGTAGGGCAAGGGGGGGTGGGTCCTGGAGCAGTCGTTCGACGTAAACCTCAGCCGGAGGTGGCAATGCTGGCCCGTGAGACGTCGACTCATTGGTCGCTCAAGCGCAGGAGCGACGAAGTCGACGAGGAGTTCGGAGAATTCGAAGAGGACAAGGAACTCGACGAAGACTTCGATGATGAGCTGGACGAGGACGATCTCGACGACGAGGATCTCGACGAAGACGATTATGACGATCTCGATGACGAGTTCGACGACACGGATGAGGACGACTTCCGGCCCAAGAAGGGACCGAAGAGGGAGTGGGAGTAGCGCGTATCAGCGCCGAAGAACTCGCCCATCGCGGGGGCCGCGGCCGCGGCCCCCGGGAAGGGCGTCAGCCCTAGCGCCTCCAGGGTCAGACGCAGCGTGCTTTCATGCTAGTAAAGCGTGGCTGACCGGTAGCCCCCTTTAACTCCAGTCCCCAGGATCACCCAGACGATCCGCCCGCCACCCTACCACCGGCCGCCCCGGACTGTCCCTCGCGCCGCGGCCGCGAGCGCGAGCAGCACCAGGCGGGCACGGCGGGTCGTCGCTAGCGGCTCAACCAGAAGTTGACCTTTACCAGGAACACGTTCGTCGGTCGATCACGAAACAGATCAGTGGCCAGATCGCGCTGCATGTCGAAGCTACCGTCGTAGGAGACGTACCCGGAGCGGCTTTGGGTCCATACGAGGAACATGGTAGATCCGGGTCGATACTCCCAGCGCAGCACCGCCTTGACCTTGAACGAACGCGTTCTGAAGTCGGGGCGGTACACGGCGAACTCGGCGGCCGGTCCGGCCCCATCGGGGTCGACACCCAAGCAGCGATCCGGGCCGGCGCTGCCGCACACGACGCTGTCTCCGGGCGTGATGGTGGAGCCGTTGTCCTGGCCGTAGCGGTCGAAGGAGTAGGTCCGCGGTGCGCGCAGCTCCTTGTAGCCGCCATAGGCGCCCGAGAACGTGAACGGCTGTGCGTACAGCTCGAAGCTGAGCAGGGGGGAGAAGGTGGCGTTGGCGCGGAGCGTCACGTAGGCGCTGCGTTCCCGGAGCTCTGCGAACACGTACCGGCTGCCCCGCGTCGCCATCGCCGTGCTGTCGCGCTGGCGAGTTACGTATTGCGCCGAGAATCGACCGGTGACGTAGCCCGGGCCGACGCTCAAGAACAGCGCCGCGTTAGGTCGCAAAGTCAACTGTGGCAGCACATTCACCAACCAGCCGCCCGCAGCATCACCGGAGTAGGACGCGAACGCGTACCAGCTCGTATGCTTGCGCGTGTCGGTAGTCAGCTGGCCACTGCCGTACCAGGCCGGCGGCGTTGCCGCGAGCGGTCCGCCGCGGGTTAGTCGGTCGTCGAGCACTGGCATCTCGTACTTCGCGGTCCAGTTCAGCGTCCAGAAGTTGCGCAGCTGGGCAAATCCGAAGCCACCCAGGTCGCGCTGGATCGCGTCGCCATCGTAATTCCAGCTCGGACCGAACGTGACGTACGCATACCCCTGGCGGAACCAGCGGCGCGGCTTGGTCCAGCGCCGGCCGAG
>WNGG01005615.1_pt1 | contig 15381 bp, 15 predicted proteins | sample 5400661 | NCBI WGS metagenome assembly WNGG01 (sample SAMN13153372, study PRJNA577476) | soil metagenome | isolation source: 100 cm soil or saprolite under Garry oak tree replicate 1 | place: USA:California | collected 2016-06-15
TTGCGTACGCGCTCGCGTATTGGGGGCTACTGGAAGCGCCGTCTGCGATGGCCGCGACGTTCGTCGCACTCGTGCCGCTCATGACGTTCTTCATGGCGACCGCGCTCGGAATGGAGCGTTTCCGGTGGAGTGGCGTCCTCGGTGGAGCCATCGCCGTAGCAGGCGTGGCGCTCGTCTTCGTCGATCAGCTCCGCGCGACCGTTCCTCCGGCCGCACTCGCGGCACTCTTCCTTCAGGCGGTGGCCGTCGCGGTCTCCACGGTCCTGCTCAAGCGCCTGCCGCGGGCGGATCCGATCGGCACGAACGCCGTCGCGATGCTGTGTGGGGCTGCGTTGCTCTTCGTTATTGCCTTCGTAGCTCGCGAGACTCCGGGGCTACCGTCGCGTCCCGAGGTCTGGGTGGCCTTCTTGTACCTCGTAACTCTCGGTGGCATCGGCCTCTTCATCGGCGTCGTGTTCATCGTGCTGCGCTGGACGGCCTCGGCGAGCGCGTACGTGACAGTCCTTTTTCCCGTTGTGACCGTGGCGGTCGGCGCGATTCTTGCCGGCGAGCTCGTGAGCTTGCAGTTCGTCGCTGGTGCGTCTCTCGTCATGATCGGAACGTACGTCGGTGCATTCCTTGGGGCGGCGGCCCGGGTGGGGCCGGGCAACACGGCGCGAGCGAACCTACTATCGGGCGCGAGTTCTGAGGGGAGTACGTGATTGGCGATAGCTGAAAAGAAGGAGCTCTACACGTTTCCTCCCGCGCCCGACGCTACGTCGCCCGAGTGGCCGGGAACGCCGATCGGCGCGAAGAACACGATCACTCGCACAAAGGGACGAACCCTCGTCCATGACAAGACCGTCGACGCGAAGCCGGGCCTCTTCAAGCGGCTGCTCGCGAACGCGTTCGAGCACGTCGCCACCGCGAAAGAGACGACCTACTCGCACGACGTGGTGATCCACGGGCTGCGCGTGCGCGCGATCACGAACAGCGAGCACCTCATCGGTTACTGGAAGGACAACTGGTACGGCGTCGACGAGTGGCAGCGGATCACCGGACAGAAGCCTGCGGATAGTCCCGACGTCATCGTTGTCGCGCTCGGCCGCGTGCCGAGCGAGGCCGAGGCCGCGTATTACTCGCGGCAGAACGACGCGGTCATCTTCTTCAATACGAGCTACTACGGACAACTCAAGTCGTGGGTCCTAGGCGCCGTCGGCCGAAAGCTCGCCGTCGAGTACGGCATCCACTCGATCCACGGCGCCGTCGTGACGAAGGACGGCAAGGGCATCCTCTACATCGCGCCGACCGGCACAGGGAAGTCCACTTCTACGTACGGCGTGATGGAGTTCCCCGGCACGCGCTTTCACTCCGACGACTGGGTCTACGTCCGCTACGCGTACCGCACCAAGGACGGGAAGGTCTTCTCGCCGGCGCGGATCCTCGACGGCGGCGAAGAGGTCGCCAAGGGTTATCAGACCTACGCCTGGCTCGAGCATCATCGCTCGAGCGACGCGACCGTCATCGGGCGCGGGCTCGACGACCGCGAGGTCACGGCGAGTGCGCGCGAGCTCGACGTCGGTCACCCCGAGGCCTACGCCTACACGAGCGAGAAGGTTTTCTACCTGCGCTCGAACCTGGTCGAGAACTTCCCGCAGGCCGCGTTCGACATGGTCCGGTCGCGCCTGGAGAACGCGCCCGACATCACCGCGGAGTTCATGACGGCGAACGAGGCGACGATCGACGCGGTCGCCGCGAAGCTAGCCGGGATGAGGAAGCCGCCGTTCGACACGATGGACGAGAAGACCCTTCGCAACATGGTCGGGCGCTTCTTCGCATTCGAGAACACGCGCGCGATGCTCGACATCACCACTGTGTTTCCGAAGGAGCGCGTCTTCACGAATCCCATGGAGCCCGCCCGCATCCACGCGGTCATGCTTATCAAGCGCAACTTCGACGAGGACGTCGTCATCGAGCGCCTGTCCATCGACAAGTTCATGGCGCGACTTCTGGTCGGGCGCACGCCGGCCGGCACGAAGGAGATCGTCTACAACTCGTACCGCGCCGTCGACGACAAAAGCGAGCGCGCCTGGATCGACACGATCGAGGCGAAGGGCGTCGAGCGGATGTGGTCGGAGTACCAGAAGGCGAAGGACAAGCCCGAAACGCTCAACGAAGAGATGGAGATGTTCCGGATGCTCTTCACGTCGGCCGCCGCTTACGACCTGAACACGATCCTCCAAAAGGACAAGGCCGTGGCGTCCAAAATGGAGGCCGTTCACAACACCATGCGCGTCATCGTGAAGGCGCTCGACAACACGAAAGACACGTTCCGTTACGGCATCGAGGATTACCGAAAACTGCTCGACTGAGCGACCAAGCGAGGATTAGCCTCGCTTACCAATGGGACCCTTCGATCGCTTCAACGACCGCGCCAAGCGCGTGCTCGCCCTCGCCCAGGACGAGGCAATTCGCTTCAACCACAACTACATCGGGGTCGAGCACCTCCTGCTCGGGCTGATCCGCGAAGGCGAGGGCGTCGCCGCCCGGGCGCTCAACTCGCTCGGCGTCGATCTCGCCAAGGCTCGGACGTCGGTGGAGTTCTTGATGGGACGCGGTGACTCCACGACGTCGCCCAGCGAGATCAGGCTGTCCCCGCGCACCAAGAAGGTGATCGAGCTGGCGATCGACGAGGCGCGCAAGCTCGGCCACGGCCATGTCGGCACGGAGCACCTGCTTCTCGGGATCGTGCGTGAGGGAGGGCACATCGGCGCCGGAGTCCTCGAGTCTCTCGGAGTGACTCTCGATAAGGTCCGTCACCAGGTGATCGCCTCTCTCGGTCAAGGCACGGATATGGCCGGTGTGCGCGAGGCGGGGATCGCGACCCCGGCTGGCGCCGCCGTCATCGCGAGCTCCTACCCGACCGCCCCGCTCGATCGTCTCGACGGCGCCGGCAAAAGGGCGCTCGCCCGCGCGTACTGGGAAGCGGGTAGAGCCAATGAGAAGGACATCGCGCCACATCACCTCTTGCTCGGCCTCATCGCGAACGACGAGGTTTGGGTCCACCGCTTCCTGACCGAGCTCGGTGTGGAGCCCGTGGCTATCGTCTCTTGCGTGGAGACTGCCTGGCCGGCGCGGCAGGCGCCACGACCTGGCAGCGTTTCAGAGGCGGCCACACTCACCGAGGTATTCGCCCGAGCGTCATCGCTGGCCGCAGAACGCAACAGCGCGCTCATTCGGTCGGAGCACCTCTTGCTCGCGATCGCTAGCACCCCGGGGATCGCGGCGACCGCGCTGGACTCGGTCGGTGCGACACCGAAACGCATTCGCGAAATTCTCGACAGGATGAATGGATAGATGAACATTTTCGACAGCGCGATCATCGTCGCGGCGGTCGCCGGCGGCATCACCGGCGCGCTTGTCGCGCTCGTGGTCTCGCTCGGCGTGATCCGCGCGCAGCGTCATCTCGGCGGAACGACCGTTGGCGCACCTCACCCGAACACCGAGTGGCGCACGCCCTCTGGCCCTCTCGCGCGGCACCTCGCGCACGCGGAGCCTGCCACCACCCCCGTCCAGACCGACGAGGCAGCCCGCCCTCCGCAGTAGCTTCGCGTGGACTTAGGCTCGGTCGTCGTAATCGCGTTGATCGCAGGTCTCGCCGGCGGAGCCGTCGGTGCCGCGCTCGTCGGTACGGTCGAAGGGATGCTCCGGCACCGCCAAGTGCCGAGATGGTCCGTGACTTACCCGAATCGCGCGGTGTTCCGATCAACAAGGACCTATCGGGCGATGGACCAACCTCATGGAGACGCGCCGTTCAATGACTTCAACGACCTCGCGAAGCGCGTTCTCGCGTTCGCGCAGGACGAAGCGCAGCGCTTCAATCACGCGTACATCGGCGCGGAGCACCTGCTTCTCGGCTTGTCGCGCGAGCCCAACGGTCTCGCTGCCGTAGCTCTCGAATCGGTGGGGGCGACGCTGCCAAAGCTGCGAGCCGCGGCAGAGTCCGTGATCGGTCGCGGCCAGACCAACGTCGAGAAGGTCGAACTCTCGGAGACCGCAAAGTCAGCGATTAGTAAGGCACGGTTCGAGGCGCGCAAGCTCGGGCACTCACACATCGGGACGGAACACCTTCTACTCGGCCTCGTACGCGGAGGTGGAATCCCCATGGCGCTTCTACGCTCGCTCGAGATCGAGCCCGACCGGGTTCGCGATGAGGTCATCGCCGCAATGGGCGAACCGCAACCAGAGCCCACTTGGGACCACCTCGACGCGGATTCGCGAAAGGTCATGACCCTGGCGCGCCAGGAGGCGATTCAAAACGGCCATTCGCACATCGGCACCGAGCACCTTGCGATCGCGCTCCGCCTTCACAGGACGCCCGCGCTTGAGAAGATCTGGGCCCAGCTCCCGGTCGACGCAGAGGCACTCCGGCGGCGGATCGAGGTGGCCGTCCCGCCGACACTCGGAGGCCCGATGCCGACGCGCCTCAGAACCACGCCACGCATGGGAACGATCCTCACGATGGCCAGGGTGCTCGCGGCGAAGCGCAAGCAAGAACAAATCTCGCCCGAGATTTTCCTGATGGCGCTGGCCGAAGAGGGCGGCGGTGTCGGTGCCCAAGTCCTCGCATCGTTCGGCGCGACCGCGGAACGCATCCGCGAGATCGTCGACGGTCAGGCGTCGTGACCGTCGAAATGTTCGTGGTGGCGCTCCTCGCTGGGCTTGCCGGCGGAGCGGTCGCCGCCGTGGGCATCGGTTCGGTTCAGGCCTGGATGGCCCGGCCGAAAGGGATGGGGCGGATCGAATCCATGATGCACCGCCCCGGACCGCCTCAAATGGTGGCGCCAGTTAGCCCACCAAGCGCGGCAGCAGGTGGCGGTCCGTCCGATCGCTTCAATGAGAGCGGCAAACGCGTGCTCTCGCTCGCGCAGGACGAGGCCATCCGGCACAACCACAACTACATCGGCACGGAGCATCTCCTCGCGGCGCTGCTCCGCGACGAGGGCACGTTCGCCAGCCGCGCGCTCACGTCCCTAGGGATCGAGCTCACGAAGGTCCGGACCGCGACCGATTTCATCATCGGGCGCGGTGATCAGCCCACGTCGCCGAGCGATATCACGCTTTCGCCGCGCACGAAGAAGGTCATCGAGCTCGCGATCGACGAGTCGCGGCGCATGGGCCAATCCCACGTCGGCGCCGAGCACATCCTCCTGGGGGTGATCCGTGAAGGAGAGGGGATCGCCTCGGGCGTGATCGAATCCCTTGGCGTGAGCCTCCCGACGTTGCGCATGAAAGTGCTCGAGCTGCTCGCACAGTCGGGCACTCCCCCGCCCGCGAGCTACGCCGCACCGCCACCGCCGCCACGTGCCCACGGGTGGGGACCCTCTAACCGATTCACTGACCGCGCTAAGCGAGTACTCGCGCTCGCTCAGGACGAGGCGACTCGTATGGGCCACACGTACATCGGACCTGAGCATGTCCTCCTCGGCCTCGCCCGGTTGGCCGACCTCCGTCAAGCAGATCCTTCGATGAAGCGGATCTTCGACACCCTCGGGGTCACCCTCGAGCAGATACGCACGGAGCTTGGAACGGTGATCCCGGCGAGCGGACAGCCGACACTACCGAGCGAGATCACGCTGAGTCCGGAGACAAGAGAACTTCTTCAGTTCGCCCACGAATCCGCACCGGACCGACCCGTCGTGCCCGAGGATCTCTTGCTCGCCGCCGTTCGCGACGAGCAAAGCTTCGGAGCACAACTCCTCGCAAGGCTCGGCGTTACGCCCGAACGCGTGCGCGCCGCCGTCGGCCATTGATACGCCGCTGTCGTAGCACGGCGCCGCTCATTTTCGACACTTAACGCATGTACCCAACCGCGGCCCGCCAGGGCTCCCATACCGGCGCGATGGTCTTCGTCGGAGCGATCGGCCTCATCCTCGCCGTGGTGTTCGGACTGTGCGGCGGTGGCTCAACACCGCGCGCCCAGGCCACACCGATCCCGACGCAGACCGCGCCTCTTCCCAAGCTTTCCGACCTGGATAGCGCGTGGATCGACCAGTCCGCGCCTGCACAGCTCTCGGTCGGCGCCGAGGCGACCATCACGTTCAAGTTCCGAAACACGGGGAAGGTCGCGTGGGCGCGCGGTACCGGGTCCGAGGCGAGCCTCGCGTTCGTCGGCAGCAACGCGAACTTCGATCCGAAGATGGCGGTCGACTGGCCGCAGCCCGGTCGGCCCGCGGTGCAGAGCGAACCGGTCGTCGCACCAAACGAGATCGCCACGTTCACGTTCAAGGTCAAGGGCGTCACCGTGGGCACGTATCGCATCGATGTCCGGCCCGTGGTCGTCGCGGTCGGACCGATGCGCGATCAGGGCGTCTACACCGAGGTGACCGTCCGCTAGAGCGCCTAGCGGAGCGAGATGTCGGCCTGACCTTCGAGCGCGTGCGCAAGCCGCGCGCGCGCCGCGGTCGCATCGGACGCACGCACGAGCACCGTGAGCGAATGCTGCGCGACGGTCGGCAGCTGCGCGCTTCGGTCGGCTCGCACCGCCGCGAGATGGAAGACGAACGCGCCGGCGCTGACCGTGCCGTCGACCGTGAAGTGCCAGATGTCGTGCCAGGTCGAGATCGGGAAGTCGCCGGCGAGCGCGGCATTCAGCAATCGGTACAGCGCCGCGGATCCAAACACGAGCACGCCGAGGACTCCGCCGAGGATCGCGAGGTACAGGTAACCGCGGCGCGGGAGCGAGCGGCGCTCCTCGTCGGTCAATCTGCGCTGCGCCGGCCACCACGCGAGCGCCCACGCCGGCGCGCCGACGAGCACGAGCGCGATGTACGCGGCGGTCTCGCCGTTCCGATGCGTGTTGACGCCTATGACCTGGCTGCCGAATACGCCGATCGCGCCCGCCGCGCCGATCGCGAGCATGGCGAGCCCGATCGCCGCGATGAGATAGGTGTACAGGCGGCGGATGGTCGCGGCCCGCTCGACCTCCGTCTCGCGGGCGGCCTCCGACTGCACAACCCGCCGATGGAATAGCCAGACCGTTCCGAACACGACCAGGTTGACCACCGGGAAGCCGAGGTCGTGCTGGATGTTCCGGAACTCCTCGCGGTCGGGCGTTCCGAGGATGCGCTCGACGATGTTCGCGACGGCGATCGTCGCGCTGAGCAACACCGCGAGCGCGGAGACGAGGACGATCAGGTAGATCGCAAGCTTGCGCACGACGGACCGGCGCTCGACTTCGCCGTCAGCGGTCGCGGCACGCAGCCCTCGCTGGAGCGGGATCCACATACCGAGCCACAGGACGAGCCCCGCGAGGATCGCCGGAACCGCGCCGATGAGCTGGAAACGAAGGAGATCATCCTGACTCGGGCGAGGCGGCACCTTAACGCCCGGCGGCGGCACGAACTGGTTACTGAAGCCAGGGATCGGCGCGACCTCATCGGCGATGCGGGCCCAGACGCCGGCGAGCGTGCTCACGGTGGTCGACGCGGCCCAGAACAGGCCGATGGCGGCGAGGCCGTAGAGCGCGAGATGCCGCAGTTCGGCAGCCCGGCCCGCGATCGGCACCGCGCGCCGATCCTGATTCGAAAGCCGAAGGTGATATGCGAGCACAACCGCGGCGGTGAGCGCCATCGCCGCCGCGCCGGCGGCGCGGGCCGGCCACTCGGCCTCGAGCCCGAACGCCCCCGGCCCGAACTGGCTGAACTGCGTGCCGTCGCCGAGGTACGCGCCCTGGAGCACGAGACGCAGCGCGCGCTGCCCGTAGCCGAAGACCAGAAGCGCGGTGACGAAGACGACCAGGTGCAGGTAGAAGCTGCGGAGCGCCGAGCCGCGTTCCTCGACCGAACGCAGTGCCGCGCGATGCGCGATGCGGAAATGGATGATCCACGCGGGGAGCCCGACGACGAGGAGCGCGATCGCGAGACTCGCCTGCTCGCGGTACTGCGCTGCAGGTCGACTGAACTCGTTGAAGACGAACGGAAGCCCCGTAAACCCGCCCGATGGCGCCCCCAGCGCGAGCTCGGCGCCGACACGCAAAAGATTCGCGACAGCCAGAACGACCATGTGAATGGCGACGAGCGCGACCAGGTAGAAGTAGGCGCGTTGCACGGCGGGAAGCGGGCGGTCGATGGGGTGCATGAACGCAGATGATGGCGCAGTTCGATTGGCCTGGGCGTCGCCGAGCGCACGTTCAGCGGTGTACATTCGGCTCGGTCTGTTGGCCGCGGGGGCCCGCCGGGCGGGGCGGCCACAAGGGGAGGCAGACATGATCCCTGCGTCCTTCGAGTACGCGGTCGCGCGCGACGTCGGCGACGCGATTCAGCTCCTGGCGAGCTCGGGTGGAGAGGGCAAGGTGCTCGCGGGAGGCCAAAGCCTGATCCCACTCATGAAGTTCCGTTTGGCCCAGCCGGCCCTCCTCGTCGACCTCAATCGGGTCGCGGGACTCGCGGAGATCCGCGAGAACGGCGACCTGCGCATCGGCGCGCTCGTGCGTGAGGCCGACCTCGACACGAACGCGATCGTGAAGGCTCGGTATCCGATCCTCGTCGACACCACGCGCGTGATCGCCGACCCGCTCGTCCGCAACATGGCGACGGTCGGCGGCAACCTCGCCCACGCAGATCCCGCGAACGACCACCCCGCCACGATGCTCGCGCTGCGCGCATCCATCGTGGCGCGGGGTCAAAAGGGCGAACGCGTAATACCGATCGATGAATTCTTCGTCGATACCTTCACCACGGCGCTCGGCCCTGACGAGATACTCACCGAGATCCGCATCCCCAAACCGGCCGCTCGGAGCGGCGGTGCGTATCTCAAGCTCGAGCGTAAGGTCGGCGATTTCGCCATCGCGGGTGTCGCCGTGATGCTCGCGCTCGACGACAAGGGCAAGATCGGCGCGGTGGGGATCGGCGTGACGAACGCCGGGCCGACCGCGATCCGCGCACGCAAGGCCGAGGAGCTGCTGCGCGGCCAATCCCCCGACGACAAGACGATCGCCGCGGCGGCAGCGGCGGCAGCGGGTGAATCGAAGCCCTGGTCCGATCTGCGCGGTCCGGCCGAGTACAAACTGGACGTGATCCGTGTGCTCACGCAGCGCGCGATCCGTAAGGCGCTCGCGCGCGCCGCGGGAGGGAAATAGAGATGGCGGTCCAAACGGCGCCCACCACGAGCCGCGGGCAACGCACTCTCAAGATCCACGCGACGGTGAACGGCGTGCCGCACGACGTCGACGTCGAGGCGCGCACGCTTCTCGTCCATTTCCTGCGCGAGAACCTCGGAATGACGGGCACCCACATCGGCTGCGACACGACGAACTGCGGCGCCTGCACGGTTCTGGTCAATGGCCGCGCGGTGAAGTCATGCACGATGTTCGCGGTCCAGGCCGATCAAGCGACGATCGCCACGGTCGAGGGCCTCGAGAAGGACGGCAAGCTCCATCCGATCCAGGAAGGCTTCCATCAGGAGCACGGCTTGCAATGCGGCTTCTGCACTCCCGGAATGATGATGACCGCCGTCGCCTTCCTCGCGACGAACAAGAAGCCAACGGAGCTCGAGATACGCGAGGCGATCTCGGGGAACCTCTGCCGCTGCACCGGTTACGTGAACATCGTCAAGTCGATCGACCACGCGGCGCGAACGATGCGCGAGACCGCGGAAGGGAAGGCCTAAAGCAGTGGCTATTGAAATCGGCGGCATCGGCCACAGCGTCAAGCGCAAGGAAGATGCGCGCTTCATCCGCGGGAAGGGCAAGTACGTCGACGATGTGAAGCTGCCCGGCATGCTGTACATGGACATCGCCCGCAGCCCGCTCGCGCACGCCCGCATCAAGAACATCGACACGTCGAAGGCCCTGGCCATCCCGGGCGTCGTCGCTGTCATCACCGGCAAGGACCTCGTCCCGCTCAACCTCCATTGGATGCCGACGCTCATGTCGGACAAGCAGATGGTGCTTCCGACTGACACGGTCCTCTACCAGGCGCAAGAGGTCGCCGCGGTCGTCGCGACGGAGCGCTACATCGCCGCCGACGGTGTCGACGCGATCGAGGTCGATTACGAACCTCTGCCAGTCGTCGTCGATCCGATCAAGGCGCTACAGCCGGACTCTCCATTGGTTCGCGAGGACCGCGAGCAGAAGGACAACCACATCTGGCACTGGGAGGTCGGCGACAGGGCCGGGACCGACAAGGCGTTCAGGGACGCCGAGGTCGTGGTCAAGCAGGACCTCTACATCCCGCGGATCCACGTCTCGTCGATCGAGACCTGCGGGATCGTCGCGAGCTTCGATAAGGTCGAGGGCAAGCTCACGGTCTACATGACGACGCAGGCGCCGCACGCGATCCGCACGGTCATCGCGCTGGTCGCCGGCCATCTCGGTCTTGCCGAGCACAAGATCCGCGTCATCTCACCGGACATCGGCGGCGGCTTCGGCGGCAAGGTGCCGGTCTATCCGGGGTACGTCCTCGCCATCGGCGCATCTGTGCTGACCGGGGTGCCCGTGAAGTGGATCGAGGATCGCGCCGAGAACATCCAAGCCGACTCGTTCGCGCGCGACTACCACATCACCGCCGAGCTCGCCGCGAAGAAGGACGGCACGATGCAGGCACTCCGCGTGAAGACGATCGCCGACCATGGCGCGTTCGACGCTGCGGCGAACCCGTCGAAGTACCCGGCCGGGCTCTTCCACATCATCACGGGGTCATACCCATTCCAGAAGTCCTTCGTCGAAGTGGACGGCGCGTACACGAACAAGCCTCCGGGAGGCATCGCATACCGCTGCTCGTTCCGCGTCACGGAGGCCGCCTTCACGATCGAGCGGCTGGTGGACATCCTCGCGCTCAAGCTCAAAAAGGACCCGGCGGAGCTGCGGATGCAGAACTTCATCCCGCCGACTGCCTTCCCGTACAAGTCCGTGCTCGGCTGGGAGTACGACTCAGGCGACTACGGCCGCGCGCTCAAGCTCGCGATGGACAAGATCGGCTACGCCGAACTGCGCAAGGAACAGGCCGAGAAGCGCAAGCGCGGAGAGCTCATGGGCATCGGCATCTCGTCCTTCACCGAGATCGTCGGCGCCGGCCCCTCGAAGGACTTCGACATCCTCGGCATCAAGATGTTCGACTCAGCCGAGATCCGCGTGCACCCAACCGGCAAGGTCATGGTCCGGATCGGCGTGAAGTCGCAGGGCCAGGGCCATGAGACGACGTTCGGGCAGATCGTCGCGGAGGAGCTCGGGATCCCGGTCGCCGATATCGCCGTCGAAGAGGGCGACACCGATACCGCGCCGTACGGCCTCGGCACGTACGCCAGCCGGAGCACACCGGTCGCGGGCGGTGCCACGGCGATCGCGGCGCGCAAGATTCGCGAGAAGGCGAAACTCATCGCGGCGCACCTGCTCGAGGCGAACCCCGACGATATCGAGTGGAAGGACTACAAGTTCCAGGTCAAGGGCGTCCCGGCCAAGTCAAAGACGATGCAGGAGGTCGCGTTCGCGGCCTACACCAACCACCCGCAGGGCATGGAGGCGGGGCTCGAGGCGGTCGACTACTACGACCCGCCGAACCTCACTTTCCCCTTCGGGTCGTACATCTGCGTCGTCGACATCGACCGTGGCACCGGCGAAGTGAAGATCCGCCGCTTCGTCGCGGTCGATGACTGCGGCACGATCATCAACCCGATGATCGTCGAGGGTCAGATTCACGGTGGTCTCACCATGGGTCTCGCGCCCGCGCTCTACGAGCAGATCAACTACGACGAGCAAGGGAACATCCAGGGCGGCACGTTCATGGACTACCTGCTGCCGACCGCGATGGAGACGCCGAACTGGGAGACCGCCAAGACGACGACCCCGTCCCCGCACCACCCGATCGGCGCCAAGGGAGTCGGCGAATCGGCGACCGTCGGCGCGCCCGCGGCGATCGCGAACGCGGTCGTCGACGCGCTCGCTCACTTCGGCGTTCGGCACATCGACATCCCGATCACACCGTGGAAGGTTCAGAAGATCCTCAAGGAAAACGGCGTGGCGGAGTGAGATAGCGAAGAGGTGCGTTTCGAGGGCACGCTCGACATAGACGCGCCGCGCGATCGGGTGTGGTCCTTCCTGACCGATCCGGCGCAGGTCACGACGTGCGCGCCGGACGTGCAGAGTCTCGAGGTCACCGACCCGCACCACTTCAAGGTCGTGGTGCGGGCCGGTGTCGGTCCGATCAAAGGCACGTTCAGCATGAACGTGCAGTTCCTCGAGCTCGAGCGGCCGAAACACGCCGCCGTGCTCGCGCGGGGTCAGGCGCCCGGCAGCGCCGTGGAGATGATCAGCAACATGGATCTGGCCGAGTTCGACGAGACCCACACGATGATGGAGTGGTCGAGCGAAGTGACCGTGTCGGGGATGATCCAGCAGGTCGGCGCGCGACTGATGCAGGGTGCGGCCGACAAGATCACGCAGCAGGTCTTCGCGTGCATCAAGGCGAAGCTCGAGGCGCGGGTCCCGCTATGACGACCTCCACCGAGAGGCAGACGCGCGGGTACACCGACATCGGTGGCCATCGAACATGGTTCGCGGACTCTGGAGGAGGCGGCGAGCCGGTTCTCGTCCTCCACGGAGGGATCAGCGACAGCGAAATGATCCTGGAACCGCTCGAGCCGGCACTCGGAGAGCGCTTCCGGATCCTGGCCTTCGACCGCCGCGGCCATGGACGGACGGCCGATACGGACGCCCCATTTCATTACGACGACATGGCCACCGAGACCATCGCCGCGATCGAGAAGCTCATCGGCGATCCCGCACACCTCCTCGGCTGGAGCGATGGCGGCAACGTCGCGCTGCTCGTCGCCCTCCGGCGTCCGGACCTCGTCCGCTCGCTCGTTCTGATCGGAAGCAACTACCACTTCGACGGGAACATGCCGACGCAGTCAGGCAGATCCGGACCTCCGAAGTCCCTTGAGGACCGGTACGCCGAGCGCTCTCCCGACGGCCGGGAACACTTCGCCACAGTCGTCGAGAAGTCGCGCGCGATGTGGGCTGCCGAGCCGACCCTCACGCCAGACGACCTGCGGAGGATCTCCGCGCCCGCTCTCGTCATGGTCGGGGACGACGACCTGATGACCCTCGCGCACACCGCATCCTTGTACGAGTCGCTGCCACTGGGCCAGCTCGCGGTCCTCCCAGGGACCTCTCACGCGGTCGTGCTCGAGAAGCCAGAGCTCGTCGGTCGCCTCATCGGAGATTTCCTGAGCGCGCCCGGAAAGCCGGAAACCCACATGCCGAAGCGGCGTCGATCCGCTCGGAGTTAGCGTGACCGGCGGAAGTGACCGCGTCGCGCGCAATCTGCTGATGCTGCCGCGACTGCTTCGGCGAGCCGGAGTCCACGTCAACGCGGAGCGCGGCCGCTGCTATCTCCAGGCGATCGCGGAGATCGACCTCGAGCGCCCCGATGACGTGCGGGGCGCGAGCCGCACAGCTCTCATTTCCCGGCAAGCCGACCTCGGCCCGTTCGACATCGCCTTCGACCTCTTCTGGTCGCTCCTTCGCGGGGGAAGCCTGTCGTCGCAGATACCGAGCGCCCGTCGGCCAAAGCCCGACCTCGGGCAGATCGAGGTCCCGCTCGGCCAGGTGCCGAGCCGAATGACATCGCTCGTCCAGCGCAAAGTCCGCGTGATGGCGAGTCCGACCGAGCTTTTGCGAGGCACCGATTTTTCGGCCATGACCGCGGCCGAACGCGCCGCGGCCGCGCGCTTTCTCGAGCGTTTGCAATGGTCACCGGGGCAGCGCCCGAGCCGGCGCTTCCGCTCCTCGCGAGACGGGTCGCGGCTCGATGCGCGGGCGACCTTGAGGAAATCCCTGGCCGCGCAAGGCGAGCCTGCCGTGCTCATTCGCCGCGCCCGCCGCACCAAGCGCCGGCCGCTCGTGATCCTCTGTGATGTCTCCGGATCGATGGAGGCGTACACCCGCCTGCTCCTGCACATGTCTCACGCGCTGGCGCGAGGCTGGGGCGCGAGCGCCGTCCCGACGCGGCGCTGGCGCACGTCTCACGCGCGGTGTCCGACTGGTCCGGCGGCACGCGCATCGGCGACGCGTTGCACGAGTTCAACCTCCGGTGGTCGCGGCGCGTCCTGGGCCGCGGCGCGATCGTCCTGCTCGTCACCGATGGCTGGGAGCGTGGCGATCCGGCACGGCTCGAGCAGGAAGCGGCCCGCCTACAGCGCGCGGCCTACCGCCTCATCTGGCTTGATCCGCTCTCCGGCACGCGTGACTACTCGCCCGACGCGCGCGGTGCGCGCGCATTGAGCGGTCACGCCGACGACCATCTCGCGGCGAACACGCTCGATGGACTCGCGCGCATCGCGGAGCTTCTCGGACGCGTCGGCCGCGGCCGCCCCGTCCGGCGCGCGGACGCCGCATGAGCGCTTCGTTCTTCGAGCTCGCCGCCGAGCTCCTCGCGCGACGGGAGCCCTTCGCTACGGCGACGGTCGTCCGCGCGGACCGGCCGACATCGGCGAAGCCCGGAGCGAAGGCGATCATCACGCCCGACGGGAAGCTCACCGGATGGATCGGCGGGAGCTGCGCCGCGCCGGTCGTGATCCGCGAGGCCGTCGCCGCGATCGCCGACGGCGAGGCGCGGCTCATCGAGATCTCCAAGACCAGCGCGGCGCCGCGGCCGGGAGTGCGACACTTTCCCATGACGTGCCACTCCGGCGGCACGCTGGAGATCCATATCGAACCGCTTCTTCCGACCGAGCAGCTCGTCGTCCTGGGCAAGACGCCGGTCGCGCGCGCGCTCGCGGCGCTCGGGTCGGCGCTCGGCCGGTACGTGGTCGTCGCTGAACCGAACGTCAACGCCGTCGATTTCCCCACCGCGGACCGCATCACACGCGATCTCGCGGACGTCAACGTCGACGAGCGCACGTCGATCGTCATCGCGATGCGCGGCGACGCCGACGAGGATCCCGCCGAGGCGGCACTCCGGACCCCGGCGAGCTATGTCGGACTCGTCGCGAGCCGGACCCGCGGGGACGTGATCCGCGACACGCTCATGCGTCGCGGCTTGACCGAGGCGCATGTCCGGCGGCTCATCTACCCCGCGGGGCTCGACATGGGCCACGCCAGCGACGAGGAGATCGCGCTTTCGATCCTCGCGCAGATCCTCATGCAGCGGCAGGCCCGAGAGAGCCTGGCCGCCTCGCTACCTGAGAGCCACCGCAACTTCCAGCCGATGGCTGGTGCGGCCGAAGCCGTCGATCCGATCTGCGACATGGTCGTCGCGATCACGCCGAACGCGCTCCGTGCCGACTACGACGGCACCACCTATTACTTCTGCGGCGAGGGGTGCCGCCGCCGTTTCCTGAAGGATCCCGCCGCCGCGCTCGCGGCGACGCGATGAAGGAGGTCGCGGCCGAGCTCGAGCAGTG
>WNGG01008408.1_pt1 | contig 15379 bp, 6 predicted proteins | sample 5400661 | NCBI WGS metagenome assembly WNGG01 (sample SAMN13153372, study PRJNA577476) | soil metagenome | isolation source: 100 cm soil or saprolite under Garry oak tree replicate 1 | place: USA:California | collected 2016-06-15
GCGCGAATGGGTTTGGGCGCCTCGGCTTGTGCCGGGCCGGCCTGGTATTGCAGGTTCTGTTGCTGGCGGCGCTGGCGGCGTTCGAGTTCGCGCAGCGCAGCGGGCTGGGCACGCAGCGGAGGCGGAACAGGAGCGGAATCGGGAGGGGAAGCAGCGGCAGAACCAGGACGATCTTCCGGGGCCTCTCCCGAAGGAAGGACAGGGCTTTCGCCCTCGGCGAGACGAATGTGAAAGAGGTAGCGCACGGTTTCGTTGTCAATGCGCATCATCATGTCTTCGAACAGCGTGAAGGCTTCCTTCTTGAATTCGACGAGCGGATCTTTCTGGCCATACCCGCGGAGGCCGATGCCTTCCTTGAGGTGATCGAGCGTCAGGAGATGGTCTTTCCACTGCGTGTCCACCACGTCCAGGATGACGCGGCGCTCGAGCCAGCGCATCACTTGCGGGCCAAACAATTTTTCCTTTTCGTCGTAGCGCTTCTTGACTTCCGCGACCAGCGCGTTGGCCAGTTCATCGTGATTCAGCTTATGGGGGTCGAGTCCCGCGGTCTTGGTGTCAATCCCAAACTGGCTGTGAACCTCGGCGGCGAATTGCGCGGTGTTCCACTGGTCGGGATGCTGCTCGCGCGGGCAAAAGGTCTGCACCATTTCATCGGCAACGTCTTCGGCGATGCTGACCACGTAGTCTTTCTGGTCCTTGCCTTCCAGCGCCGAGCGGCGAATCGAATAAATCGTTTCGCGCTGTTTGTTCATTACATCGTCGTATTCCAGCAGGTGTTTGCGGGCTTCGAAGTTCTGCGCCTCGACGGCCTTCTGCGCGTTTTCGATGCGATTGGAGATCAGCTTCGATTCGATGGGGACGCCCTCGGTCATGCCCAGGCGGTACATCAGCGCCTTGACGCGCTCGCCTCCGAAAATGCGCATCAGGTCGTCTTCGAGCGACAAGAAAAATCGCGAAGAGCCCGGGTCACCCTGGCGGCCGGCGCGTCCGCGAAGCTGGTTGTCAATGCGGCGGGCTTCGTGACGCTCGGTGCCGAGGATGTGCAAGCCGCCCAGCGCCACCACTTCGTCATGTTCGGCGCGGCACTGCTCGGAAAATTGATCGTAGAGCGGCTTCCACTGGTCTGAAGGAACCTGAAAGATCTTGCCCTCATGCTGGAAGAGAACCATGGTGGCGGCGGGCTTGTGATCGGTGCCCGCTTCACCGGAGGCGCCGTTGGAACCGTCGGCGCCGATTACAGCCGGCGCCGAGGCGTAGGGAATGGCGAGCTTTTCCTTCAGACAATGCTCGCGCGTCATGGCTTCGGGGTTGCCGCCCAGGAGAATGTCGGTTCCGCGGCCGGCCATGTTGGTGGAAACGGTCACGGCTCCTTTGCGCCCCGCCTGGGCGACGACCTTGGCTTCGCGCTCGTGCTGCTTGGCGTTGAGCACCTGATGAGGGATGCCGGCTTTTTTCAGAATCTCCGCGATGCGCTCGGATTTTTCAATGGAGATGCTGCCCACCAGAACCGGCTGGCCGCGCTCGAAGTAATGGCGGATGCCGTTCGCGTAGCCGCCGTCTTCCTGCATGATGCCGTTGACGACAGCTTCAAACTTTTCTTTTTCTGTGCGATAAACAATGTCGCGATGCTCCGTGCGGATCAGCGTGCGGTTGGTGGGAATGACCACCACGTCCAAGCCGTAAATCTTCCCGAATTCTTTTGCTTCGGTTTCCGCCGTGCCGGTCATGCCCGCGAGCTTCTTGTACATGCGGAAATAATTCTGGAAGGTGATGGTGGCGAGCGTCTGATTCTCGCGCTCGATCTTGACGCCTTCTTTGGCCTCGACCGCCTGATGCAACCCGTCGGACCACCGGCGCCCGGGCATCTGCCGCCCGGTGAATTCATCCACGATGATGACCTCGCCGTTGTTCACGACGTAATCAATGTCGCGCTTATAGAGGGTATGCGCGCGGAGGGCCTGATAGACGTGGTGGATGGTCTCCATGTGCGCGGGGTCGTATAGATTGCCCAGGCTCAGCAGACGCTCGCATTTGCTGACGCCTTCTTCGGTAAGCGTGGCGGTGCGATGCTTTTCGTCCAGCGTGTAGTCGATTTCCTGGATCAACTTGGGAATGATCTTGTCAATCTTGTAGTACTTGTCGGTGGATTCCTCCGCCGGGCCGGAAATAATCAGCGGCGTGCGAGCTTCGTCAATCAGGATGGAGTCCACCTCGTCCACGATGGCAAACTGATGGCCGCGCTGAACGCAATCGGCCAAGTCGTATTTCATGTTGTCGCGGAGGTAGTCGAAACCAAACTCGTTGTTCGTGCCATAGGTAATGTCGGCCTGGTAGGCGGCGCGGCGCTCGTCGTCGTCCAGGTCGTGGACGATGACACCCACGGTCAGTCCCAGCGCGCGATAAATCGGGCTCATCCATTCCGCGTCGCGGCGCGCCAGGTAATCGTTGACGGTAACGATGTGGACGCCCAGGCCGGCCAGCGCGTTCAAAGCCGCGGGAAGAGTGGCCACCAGCGTCTTGCCTTCGCCTGTTTTCATCTCCGCGATTTTCCCCTCGTGGAGAACCATGCCGCCGATCAACTGCACATCAAAATGGCGCATGTTGAGGTGGCGGCGGCCCGCCTCCCGGGTGAGGGCAAAGGTTTGCGCAAGCGCAGGCTCCAGGGCATCGGCAAGGCGCAGGCGGTAGGCGGGGTCGTCGCGCTCGACTCCTTCGAGCCGCTGCTGGACTTCGGCCTTGAGCTGCGCCATTCGTTCCCGAAGCTGGACATCGCTGAGGCTCTTGACCTCCGGCTCGAGGGCATTGATGGCCGCGACGACCGGGGTCATGCGCTTGATATCGCGCTCGTGTTTGGAGCCGATAAACCGCGCGATAACTTTGTCAATAACCTGGTCTACCTGCATGGGTCCTTTCAGGGATCAATTCGAAATCCAGTCAGGTCAGCCCGGAGAGGATGGCGAGCCTCTGCGTGCGCCTCAGGTCACCGATGGCGCAAACCCGCGTCATTTCGATGTTTGGCGCGGGGCCAACGATTCATTCTATCCCGTTCGGCGCACGGTGCGCAAAGCGGGAAAAATGATGCGTGGAGGAAGCGTCCTGCAAGCCCATTCGGAGGGAGGTTCTGGTGCTCAGTGGGAAGGCGAAACGGGCGCGGTGGCGTCGCCGGCGTTTCCCGGGGCCGTCAATGTGCCAAGGGTCTGCCCGAGGAAGTGGCGAAACTTGTGAAGCTCGTCCAAAGGCATGTCCACAATTTCGAAGGCCATGTCTTGGGCGCGGTAATCCCGCATGAGCGCCGTCGCTCTGACGCCTCGCAAGCTCGCCTGAAGGCGCAGAGTGACCTGTGTGCCGGGCTGGACGTGATGGTCCGCCGCAGCCACTCCCCCGCCCAGGCTGACGGTCTTGACTTCCATGCGGCAATTGCCTTTTGCGCTGCTGGCTACGGCAGGCACAGGCTGCGGCAAGCGGATGCGTGAATAGCGCCTCTGGCGCGCCCAGCGCGAGTCCGGCACAGGGCCCAGCGGACCCACGGCGAGGTCCGCGGCATCAATCCCACCGTGCGGCAGAAATTCCTCCGCCCAGCCGGGGAGAATTCGCTGCAAGGCCTGTGCGGCGGCAATGCGCAGTTCGAGCGGATAAGTCCAGCGCCACATCTGCCTCGATTCCACAATTCTGCGAAGAATGGTTTCCGCTTCCGGCATCTGCAACCGGCCGAGTGCCTCGACGGCTTTGAGCTGGAGATAGGGACCGCCGGAGTCAGGCAACTCCCCGCCCGCAATCGCTGACAATCTTCCGAGCGCTTCCGGATCGCCGGCCATTCCGATTTCGTCAATCGCCAGAGGCAGGACCAGCGGGTCGAGCAAATCAACCACGGCAAGAAGCAGCCGGCCGCGCTGGGGGGCGCCGGCCGTGCCCAGCAGACGGATGATGCGGTCCTGGGCAGGCCGCGGACAATCGGCCAACCGAGTGGGAAGAAATTCCTGAACGGCCGCAGGGTCCAAGCGGCTCAGCAAGCCGACGGTTTCCACCGCTTCGGGAATTGAGCCCGCTCGGAGAGCGCCGCGAAGCTGCGAAATCGCCTCATCACCGAGCGATTGGCTGAGAAAGAAGATGCGCTCGCAATCGTTGCGCATGCTGCATCGGTTAAAGCGCGTCGTCAATTGTTCGATGGAGGCGCGAGGAAGCAAGCGCAGAACGGCATCGAGCCCGGCGGCAGCCTGCTTGTTTCGCAGGGCATCGTCAATTAATTCCGGCACATGCTCTTCGATACCCAACTTGGGCCGGAGATTTTTCGCCAGCTCCAAACGATGGGTCTCGAGACCATCGAGGGAAAGCAGCGCTTGTTCGATGGCGGGGAAGACCCTTCGCCGGGCTGCTTCCTGACTCAAGCGCACAAATGCGGCGCTAATCAGCGCCACCAGGTCGGCATCCTGTTCCAGGCTCAACTGCGCGCCGGAATGTCGAATCGCATCCTTCAGGATTTGCGGGCCGGCTGTGGCGTACAGGTCGGCGAGTTCCGCAAGGCCGATAGCCGTCTTGCGGCGCGCGTCGGGCTCTTCCCGGTTTACGCACCCCGCGTAGTTCTGCAAAATCGCGTGGGCATTGGCTGCGGCGCCGCTTTCAAGGAGTTGCGTGAGGTATTGCCGGATGTTCCGCGGAGGTATGCACCAGGCTTCCGGGGCCAGCAGGACGGATCGCTTGCTGCTCTCCGGCACCGCCGCCCAGAATTTCTGGTCAAGAACATCCGCGTAGGTCTCCACCATCAAGCCGGATTCGGCCATTTTGTTTTCGTATGCGCCCAGGACCTTGCGCAGATTGCCGATTTCCAGGTTCATGCGGTCCAGCAGCTCCTTGACGGCGTTGACCTTGACCTCACCGCGCTCGTAGCGCTCCAGAGCAAAACGGATCGCCAAGTGCTCCGCGAGACGCACCAGCACGGATTCACTGGGCAGTCCTTTGGGAGTCTGTGCCGCAAGGTTGCTAAGGGCCTGGCGGATTACATTCTGTGTGCTGCCCGAAAGCTTTGCGATTTCTTCCCGGAAGGCCCCCTGTGCGGAAGGTCCGCCGGCTTCACTCACATGACCCAGATTTGTCAAGTGGCGGAGGATACTGAAGAACTCTTTCTCGCCGGGTATTCCGAGATCCGCTGCTTGCGTCGCATTGGCCGGATTGGATGGTGTAGACGCTCTGCCCGGATCAGGAGCCGCGGATGTTCCCGGCCCGTCGCCCCCGCCTCCAGTTGTCCCGGTTGCCGGCGTCCCGGGTCCCGCTGTGCCGCCGCTTCTGGAGCCCTGAGCTGCGGCGATGAGCTGGAGCAGTTTTTGTGGATCGTTGAGCCATTGCTTGAAATCTTTGGCTTCTGCCCCCAGAGCGCTGGCCGTAAGTTGCGCTGCGGCCTGGGCTTCACGAAAACTGGAGTCTGTGGCCACAAAACAGATTTCGTTGATACGAATTCCGTTGGCGCCCGCGAGGGCGGCCTTCAACTGCTGAGCCAGCTCCATAGGTTTCGCCTTGCCCGTGGGAAAGGCATGCGCGAACCGCGCCAATTCCTCCGTCGTGATGGTCGGAAAGAAATGAATGCTGGCCAAACCAGCGGCGGAGAGGAGCTGGGCGAATTGGCGTTCCGGAGGGGTGCCTTCCAACGGCACCCCATCCAGAAGGAGTTGGGATCCAGTGGCGCCGAGAAGCAAGCCCGCCTCACCTCCGGCGGGGACGGCTTCGCGCAGTTCCTTCCAGGCGGTGTCCAACTGGTCGGTGGTCCGGGAATGCTCAAATCCATAGAGCCGGGCCAATTTCAGGAGAATATTCAGGCTGCGCACAAAGGCGCGAGCTGAAGCCGTTTTGGCATCCGTGACCATGTCAAGGGCCGCGCAAGCCGGCTGGGGTCTCCTTTTCATTACAATAGCTCGGGAACCGCTCGGGAACAATGGTACGGGAGGACAGGTAGTATCGCATGCAGCATGGGGAGGAATCTGAGGCCCCGGGAGTCTTCCCCTTAACGGGAGGGCGTTCCCGGAGGAAAAAGGTGAGAACGATGCGGTGATTAGCTCCCAGCTCTTATCCCGCGGCCGCGGCGGCGTGTGCGGTTGATGACGGAGGCAACCATGGGCAATCCACCGAGTTCGATGAGGAGGCGGCGAAGTTTGGCCCTTTCTTCCAAGTCAATTTCCACAAATTCGAAGGCCAGAGCTTGAGGGCGCGCAGCGCGGACAATGACCTGCGCGCGGACCGGGCGAAAACGATGATTGATCTTCAGATGCAGCAGCGTTCCCGGAGCCGTATGGCGGTCGCAGGCCGCCAAGCCGCCGCCGAGGTTCAGGTCTTGGATGTCCATACGGAAGTTGATGCGGAGATTGGAAGTAACAGCTGAGACGGGCTTCGACAATTTCAACCGCGCATAGCGGCGCTGGCGAGTGCAGGATGAATTGGGGTCGGGACCGATTGGCTCGAGAGTCATATCGGTGCGGCTGAGTTCGCTATTGGCCAGGCGATTTGCGATGCCGCCAGGATCAATCTGCGCCAGAGCTTGAGCCGCCACAATCCGCAGTTCACTCGGATAGGCCCATCGCCACACCTGGCGTGCGTCGACGATTTTCTGAAGGAGGGACGTCGCGGCTTCCGCGCGGAGGCGGCCCAGGGCTTCGACGGCTTTGAGGCGCAGGTACCAGCTGGCCGACCTTTCCGGCTCGGCCTGCGCCAGCATCATAAGTTTTTCTACGGCGCCGGGATCTCCGCTTATGCCGATCTCATCGAGCGCCAGCGGACGAATCATGGGGTCCAGCAAATCGAAAATGTGCAGCAGAAGCAGCCCGCGCTGGGGCGATCCCGCCCCAGAAATCTGCCTGACGACCCGGTCGTGTGTGGTGCGCGGCCAATCCGGCAGACGCGCGGACAGGTGTTGCTCGAGCGCTCCCGGGTCCAAATGGCTGAGCAACCCGGTTGTCTCCATGGCCTCAAGCGGTGGCGTCGAGCGCAAAGTTTCACAGAGACATTCCGTAGCGTTCGCGCCCAGCCCCTGGGCAATTTCGATCAGCAAATTGCAGTCTTCGCGGAACCCGCACGTGCCGAAGCGGGACATCAATTGATGGACGGAGACGCGCGGCATCAAATGGAGCAGGTCAATCAAGCCGTCCGGGATTTTCCCCGTGCGCAACGCGTCTTCCAGGAATTCCGGGATACGCTCTTCGACGCCGATGCGCGGCCGCAAGGCCTGCGTGGAGCCGGGGCGTTGCGCCTCAATGGTGTTCAGCGAAGCAAGGGCCTGCTGCATGGCCGGGTAAAAGCGGCGCGTGGCCGCTTCCTGGCACAAGCGCACATACGCTGCGCCGACCATGGGCTGCAAATCCGGCACGCGTTCCCCGGCCATTTGCGTGCCCACGCGCCGAATGGACTCCATCAACACGCCGCCATCCCCGCTGGCATACAAATCGGCCAGGTCCGCAAGCCCCATGGCCGTGGCCCGGCGCGCATCCACATTGCTGCTGCTGATGCAGGAGACGTAGTTCACCAGAATCTCGTGCGCCGTCTTGAGTTCCTTGCGCTGCACCAAATCTTCGAGAAACAACCGGGCGTTGCGCGGCGGAACGCACCAGGCTTCCGAAGAGGTCAGCACCTGTTTTTTGTTTTCTTCCGGCACTTGCTCCCAGAACTGTTGATCGAGCAACTCGGTGTAGTGCTGCACCTCCAGGCCGGCTTTCGACATCATTTCTTCGTGGGAAGAAAGAATCTTCCGCAGGCCGTCCAGCTCCTTGGTCATCTGCTCCATCACTTGATGGACGGCGTTCACTTTGACTTCACCGCTCTCATAGCGGTCCATGGCGAAGCGGATGGCAATGTGTTCGGCCAGCTTGAGTAACATCGGCGTGTCCGGACGCTCGGTGGGCGCTTGTGCGGCCAAGCCAGCGAGCGCTTGCTGCAACGTGAATTGCGTTTTTACCGGCAGCGTGGAAAGCCGGGATTGAAACGTTACGGGGTCCAGCTTGGTTTCAGGGTCTTTGCGGGCCCGGCCGAGCTGTGTGAAGAGGCTGAGCAGAGAGCGGACGTCCTCTTCCTCGACACGGAACCCCCCGCTGCCCATAAGGGGCCCGCCGATTCCCCCCAGCCCACCTCTCGAGAGGGGTGCGCCGCCCCCGCCGCTGTGATCGCGCAACAGTGCTGTTGCGCTCGCCCAACGGCCATGCCGGACCGGAGCATCACCACCTCCAAGCGGGGAGCCCGGAGAGCCTGCCGCCCCGCCGGTTCTCAGGACACCTCCTCCCGAGCCCGATCCGGAACCAAAACCAGAACTGGAACCAAAACCGGAACCGGGACCGAACCCGCCTCCCGCTCCCCCGCCGGTGCCGGAACCTTGCGAACCGCTTCCTGGGCCCGTCCCGGGGCCCGAGCCTGCTCCTCCACCGGAGCCGCCCCCTGCCGGATTTCCGCCTGGCCCTGCGCTCCGCTTTCCTTCGGCAGCAATGATGAGTTGCAGGAGCTTCTGCGGGTCCTCGAACCATTCCCTGAGTTGTTCGGAGTTTGCTCCCAGCGCATGGGCCGTCAGCGACGCAGCCACGCGGACGCCGGCGACCGAGGAGTCCTCGGCGACAAACCGGATTTCGTTGATGCGGATCGCGGTTTCTCCGGCAAGCGCGGTCTTCAACTGTTCGGCCAGAGCAGCTGGTTTGGCGTTGCCCGAAGGGAAGGCGCGAACGAACCGGGCGAACTGCGCCTGGGTTATCTTGGGCGAAAAATGAATGCTGGCGATGCCGGAGGAAGAAAGTAGATTGGCAAAACTGCGTTCCCCGGCTGCCGAACCGAGCGGAACTCCGTCGAGAAGCAGCTGGTTGCCCGAAGCGCCGAGGAGGATGCCGGTATCGCTGTTTTCCGGCAGCGCGGTGCGGAGTTCGCGCCAGGCGGTGTCAAACTGCGCGGCAGTTCGGGCGTGGCCGAATTCATACAGCCGGGCCAATTTCAACAGAATGTTGAGACTGCGCACGAAGGCGCGCGCGGCCGGTGCCTTGGTGTCGACGCTCATCTTCCTCGTTCCGGAATTGACAGAGGCAATCCCGTCTCGTTTCAGGGTAGAGCGAGAAGGCCCGCCGTACAATGGCGTGCGGGGTTCGGTGTAGCCTTTTGATAACGCGGGCTGAGCTAGGAGCCGCTTGCTTTTCGAGCCGTTTCGCTTGCCCCCGGGCGGGCGCGCGTTCCGGGGTTGCTCGCCAGGGGGCGAGAGAGCCCTTTGCGCGACCCAAAGATTCTGGGCGAAACATTCCCGATTTCTTGTAAAGTTGTGAGGATGGCCGCATGCCAATTCCGAAGTCTGACATCGAGGTGATGCAACCCCCATGCCCCCACCCATGATGCCGCAGGAAAAAGCCCCGATTCCGGGTGTAAAAAACATCGTCGCGGTCGCCAGCGGGAAGGGCGGCGTGGGGAAGACGACCGTCGCGGTCAACCTGGCGCTCGCCTTGAACCGCTTGGGCGCGTCCGTGGGATTGCTGGATGCGGACGTCTATGGCCCGAATGTGCCCCTGATGCTGGGCACGGACGAACAACCGCGGGCCCTGGGGGATCGCCGCATTATCCCCGTTCAAGCGTATGGCTTGAAGGTGATCTCCATGGGCTTGCTCAGCCCCGGCGACAAGCCGGTGATCTGGCGCGGGCCAATGCTGCACAGCGTGATTCAGCAGTTTTTGCGCAGCGTCGAATGGGGCGAACTGGAGTACTTGGTCGTGGACCTGCCGCCGGGAACCGGCGATGTCCAGCTGACGCTGATTCAGACCGTGGCGCTCACCGGGGCGGTGGTGGTCACGACACCTTCAGTTGTGGCGCTGGCCGATGTGCGCAAAGCCATCGAAATGTTTCGCCAGGTGAACGTCGAGGTGCTCGGCGTGGTGGAGAACATGAGCTATTTCCGCTGTCCGCATTGCCAGGAACGCGTGGACATTTTCGGGCACGGCGAAGGGGTGCGCACGGCGCAGGATTTCGGCGTGCCCGTGCTCGGCGAGATCGAGATTGACACGCGCATCCGCATCGGCGGCGACACCGGCAAGCCCATTGCCGCGGGCGGCGAAAGCGTCCCTGGAGCAAAAAGCATCTACGATATGGCGCGCGCCGTCGCCGCGCGGCTGAGTGTCGTGAGCACCACATCGGCGGCTCCTCGAATACAAATTGATTAGACGGGCGCTCCACGCCGGCTGGGAACGATGCGAAATCTTCCCGGCGAGGGCGTTGGGAGCGCGAGACGCATTTTCTGCGCGTGCGGCCCAGGGAGGCTGTGGTGGCGAATACGCCGGACGTTGACAACTCACGGCGCGCGGACTTGGCGGCGATCGGGGGGCTCTCCTTCGGGCTCTTCCTCCTGCACATGCTTTTCAACGGCCGCTATGGCTATTTTGTGGACGAGTTGTACTACCTCGCGTGCAGCCATCACCTGGATTGGGGCTACGTGGACCAGGCGCCGCTGATTGCAGCCATCACCTGGTTCGAGCGCGTAACGCTGGGCGATTCGCTCCACGCCCTGCGGTTTCTGCCCGCGGCGGCCGCGGGTGTGCTGGTCTTTTTGACAGGACTCATCGCGCACGAACTCGGCGCGAGACGATATGCGCAAGTGCTCGCATGTGTCGCCGTGATTGTTGCTCCGTTGTATCTAGGGATCGACAACCTGCTCACCATGAACGCGTTCGAGCCGCTCTTCTGGATGGGCTGCGCGCTGATGGCCATTAAAATCATCAAAGGCGCAAATCCGAAGCTGTGGCTGCTGTTTGGGCTCGTCGCCGGCATCGGGCTCGAAAACAAACACTCCATGCTGCTTTTCGGGTTTGCGTTTTTTGTGGGACTGCTGCTCACGCCGGAGCGGCGATTGTTGCGCAGTCCTTGGATTTGGGCGGGCGGCATCGTTGCGGCCGTGATTTTTCTTCCCAACCTGCTCTGGCAGATTCACCGGAATTTTCCGACCATCGAGCTGCTGCGCAATGTGCAGAGGAGCGGGCGCAACGTTTCCCTGAGTTCACTGGGGTTCATCGCGCAGCAGCTTCTCCTGATGCATCCGCTCGCGGCGCCGCTGTGGATTACCGGTTTGTGGTATTACTTTAACGATAGGGATGGCCGACGGTTCCGCGTTCTTGGCTGGACTTACCTCATCCTTTTGCTCTGCATGCTGGTGCTGAATGGCCGCGTCTATTACCTGGCGCCCGCCTATCCCATGCTCTTTGCCGCTGGTGCCGTGGTCTTCCAGCGGTTTGCCGAGCGAGTGTCATGGGCGTGGGTGAAGCCGGCGTATGTCGCTGTGTTGCTGGTCACCGGCGCGATCCTCGCACCCTTTACGTATTTTCCAATGCTGCCCGTCGAAGGCTACATCGCTTATTCCAAGGCGCTGCATTTCGGTCCGCCGCGTGGAAAGAAATGGCCGAAGCCGTCGCCGGCGCGTACAACAAGCTCTCGACCGAAGACAAAAAGCGCTGCGCGATTTTCGGCCAGAACTACGGCGAGGCCGGAGCCATCGATTTCTTCGGCGCAAAGATGGGGTTGCCGAACGCCCTCAGCGGACATCAGAGTTACTACTACTGGGGCCCGCGCGGGTACACGGGCGAGTGCATGATCGTCCTGGGCGATACGTCCGAGGTGCTGTCCAAAAAGTTCGACTCAGTTCAAAAAGTTGCTATGGTATATCATCCGTACTCCCTGCCTTACCGGCATTTCGACGTCTACCTCTGCCGCGGGCCGAAGTTTGGGACTCTGGGACAAGTCTGGCCGAAGCTCAAGCACTGGAATTGAGCCGCGCCCCCATTCTTTCTATCACAGGAGGTTTCCTTGTCAGTGCGAGAGGCGTGTGTTAGGTTGCTTTGTTTATGATTGCTGCGGGTTTTTGCTTGAGGGAGCGGAGCAAGTGAGCGAAGGCGCAGGCAAAGCGCAGGAAAAGCGCAAGGTTCATGCGATTAAAGGTGTGCGCGATATCTTGCCGCTGGAGACTGCGCTGTGGAACCGCGTCGAGCAAACGGCGCACGAAGTCTTCGCCACCTACGGCTTCGGCGAAATCCGCCTGCCCATCCTGGAACATACGCATCTCTTCGAGCGCACGTTAGGCCTCGAGTCGGACGTCGTCTCGAAGGAGATGTATTCCATCTTGAATCGCGAGAAGGAAGATCATGAGCTGTGGGCTTGGCGCGACGTCGCAAGTGACTGGGACGTTCCTGTCGAGGACCCGAACGCGCTTGACCAGTTTGAGGATGCTTTAGAACGGTTGCTGGAAGGTCTAGACATCAAGTTATCCGAAGACGAGAGTTTCGGCGGAGCGGTCGCCGACTCGGCCGTACACGCACTTTGGGAGAAGCTAGACGAGCTCCGCGAGGCCCGGAGCAAGGGGGTTCCACCCAAGGATCTTGAGACTCTTATCGACACGATACGGCTTAAGGTAGCCTGCATCAGAGAAGAGGAGTTGGTATTGCGGCCCGAGGCGACGGCGAGCGTTTGTCGGGCATACATCGAACATGGGATGCACACGCTGCCGGGGAATGTGAAGCTGTACTACATGGGGCCGATGTTCCGCCGCGAGCGGCCGCAGAAGGGCAGATACCGCCAGTTCTACCAGATTGGCGCGGAAGTCCTCAGCCATACAGGCGATCTGAAGGAGGACGCGCGGGTGGATGCGGAAGTGATCGAAATGCTGACCACGTTTTTCGAAAAGGCCGGTCTCGAAGGCACTGCGCTGTATATCAATTCCATCGGCTGCAAGGAATGCCGGCCGAAATACGTCGAGCTATTGCGCACGGCGCTCACGAAGGTAAAGGACAAACTTGGACCGGACAGCCAGCGCCGGATTGAGACGAATCCGCTGCGCGTGCTGGACTCGAAGCTCGAGAGCGAGCAGGCCATCATCGAGAAGCTGCCGCGGATTGCCGAACATCTGTGTCCGGACTGCCTCGAAGAGTACACGGAAGTGAAAAAACAGCTCGCGATGCGCGGGATTTCCTACACGCAAAATTTCCGGCTGGTGCGCGGGCTGGACTACTACATGCGCACGACGTTTGAGATCACCGCGCCGGGGCTGGGCTCGCAGAATGCGGTGTGCGGCGGCGGACGCTATGACGGACTTGTCGAGCTGCTCGGCGGGCCTCCCACAAAAGGGATTGGCTTCGCCATTGGCACCGACCGGGTGATCCTCTCCTTGCAAGAAATAAGGAAACTGCCGGTGGAACGCGCGCTCGATGTGTATGTCGCGTGGATGGGGGAGAAAAATTATCCGGCGGCGATGAAGATTGCGCGGCGGCTGCGCGAGGGCGGGCTCGCGGTGGAACTGCCTCCGGGCGAGATGAAGTTCGGCAAGGCGCTTGGATTGGCGGACAAACTCGGCGCGCGCTACGCGCTGATTATCGGCGACGATGAAGTTGCCACCAAGCAATTCACGGTGAAACGGCTGGAGGATGGCGAGCAGAAGAAACTGGGTGAGCGGGAGTTGGTTGCGTATTTGAAAGCTGGGGAAGCTCCTTAAATGTTGGATTCTCTTGGGAATTTGAAACGGACGCATTACTGCGGCGAGTTGCGCGCGGCCGATGACGGGCGCGAAGTCGTCTTGATGGGCTGGGTGCATCGGCGGCGCGACCTGGGGAACTTGCTGTTCCTTGACTTGCGCGACCGCACCGGCCTCGTCCAGATAATGTTTCACGTGAAACATTCCCCCCAAGCTCATGAAAAGGCGGAAGTTGTGCGCCCGGAGTTTGTTGTCGCGGTGGAAGGCAAAGTGGCTCGCCGCGAGAAGGCCAATCCGGGGCTGCCCACCGGCGAAGTCGAGGTGATCGCCGGCAAGCTGCATATCCTGAACAACGCCAAGACGCCGCCGTTTCAGATCGAAGACGAAATCAACGCCAGCGAGGAGACGCGGCTGCGTTACCGCTATCTGGATTTGCGGCGCGCGAAGCCGCACGGCAACCTCGCGCTGCGCCACAAGATCGTGCTGGAAATCCGCAAGACCATGGACGAGCTGGGCTTTATCGAAGTCGAGACGCCCATGCTCACGCGCTCGACCCCCGAAGGCGCGCGCGATTACCTGGTGCCCAGCCGCATCCATCACGGGCAGTTCTATGCCTTGCCGCAATCGCCGCAAATGTTCAAACAGATCCTGATGATCGCGGGGATGGACCGCTACTTTCAGATTGCGCGATGCCTGCGAGATGAAGACCTCCGCGCCGACCGCCAGCCCGAGCACACGCAGCTCGATTTGGAGATGTCGTTCCCCAGGCAGGAAGATATTTTTCATGTCGTCGAGCAGGCCATGGTGCGCGCCTGCGCGGTGGCCGGTGTCCAGGTGAAGGCGCCTTTCCGCCACATGCAGTACAAGGATGCCATCCGGCGGTATGGCAGCGACAAGCCCGACCTGCGGTTTGGCATGGGGCTGCGCGACGTCTCCGATTGTTTTCCGGCGGCGGCGCTTGAAACCTTGCGCATCGAAGGAAAAGTATTTGCGCTGGTGGCGCCGGGCGCTGCGAGTTATTCGCGAAAGCAACTCGACGAGTTGAGCGAGAAAGCGAAGTCGCTCGGCGCGCGAGGGTTGTACACCGTGAAGGTTGCGGCGGAAGGGAACAGCTCGCAGCTCGAAAAATTGCTCGGCGCCGGCGGTGTGAAGAAGCTCGCCGAGGCTGCGGGCGCGAAGGCCGGCGACCTGGTGGTCGCTGTGGCGGCGAAAGAACAGATTAAAGGCACCGAAGCGGCGGCGCTGGTTGCCGGGCAATTGCGGCTGCATCTCGCTGAGCAACTGAAACTCGTTCCCGCGAACCGCTGGGAATTTTTGTGGGTGACGGGATTTCCGCTGTTTGAATGGAGCGAGACGGACAAGCGCTGGGTCAGCGCGCAGCATCCGTTTACGGGAGTCGTCGAAGAAGACCTCGATCTTCTGGAGCAACCCGAGCGTCACGGTGAAATCCGCTCGAAGGGTTATGACCTGGTGCTCAACGGCGTGGAACTGGGTTCGGGGAGCATACGAATCCACCGCCAGGATATTCAGGAGCGCGTATTCAAGGCGCTGGGACTCACCGAAGAGCAGTTGCGGCGAAGGTTCGGCTTTTTCCTCGACGCGCTCACCTACGGGACGCCGCCGCACGGCGGGATGGGCTTGGGGATGGATCGCATTGTGATGCTCCTTGCGGGCGAAAAGTCCATCCGCGAAGTGATTGCGTTTGCGAAGACAACCGCCGCGCAGGACCTGATGGCGGAATCGCCGTCGGAAGTGAGCCGAGACCAACTCGATGAATTGGGGATTGCTCTGAAGAAATGAGCCAGATACGCATATTGCCGGAGGCGGTGGCCAACAAGATCGCTGCGGGCGAGGTGGTCGAGCGGCCGGCGTCGGTGGTGAAAGAGCTGCTCGAGAACGCGCTCGATGCGGGCGCGCATTCGATTCAGATCGAGG
>WNGG01004630.1_pt1 | contig 15377 bp, 10 predicted proteins | sample 5400661 | NCBI WGS metagenome assembly WNGG01 (sample SAMN13153372, study PRJNA577476) | soil metagenome | isolation source: 100 cm soil or saprolite under Garry oak tree replicate 1 | place: USA:California | collected 2016-06-15
TACGGGCGAAGATGCAAGACGTGGCTATTGTATTCCGCACGTGTACCGGCCCACGTTAAGCCGGTTGTTCCATAACAATGGCGATGGAACGTTCAGTGACGTCAGCAAATCGTCCGGCATTGCCGATCATGCTGGCAAAGCCTGGGGAGTCGTCGCCACGGACATAGATAACGACGGGTTGATGGACCTCTTCGTCGCTAATGATACGGTGGCGAATTTTCTATTTGTAAACCGTGGCGGCGGCAAGTTCGAGGAGATTGGGGAGCCCGCCGGGGTCGCGTACAGTGTGGAGGGGCGTCCACGTTCCGGCATGGGGGTGGATTCCGCAGATTTTGATCAAGACGGATGGATGGATCTGTTCGTCGCCAATGTGGACCGCGAAATGTATTCGCTTTACAGGAACAATCATGACGAGAGCTTCGACGATCAAGCGGGAGTCACCGGAATTGCAGCGGCCACACAGTTGATGAGCGGATGGGGACTGAAGTTCCTCGATTTCGATAATGATGGCGAACTAGATTTGTTTCTCGCAAATGGAAACCCTGACGATCTGATCGAGCAGATACACCCGCAGGTCAAATATCAGGAGCCGCTGCTGCTCTTCCGCAATACGAAGAAAGGGTTTCAGAACGTAAGTCTACAGAGCGGCCCGGCATTTGCGAAGCCGCTTTCGGCGCGCGGAATGGCAGTGGGAGACTTTGATAATAACGGAGCCTTGGACATACTTGTTTCGGTCAATGACGGAGCACCTGTCTTTCTACGAAATAATGTAGGTGCCCAGAATCACTGGTTGGGAGTCAAGCTGGTGGGAAAGAAATCTAATCCTGATGCCATAGGCGCACGGCTCACTTACCAGGCTCAAGACTTGAAGCGGAGCAGAATGAAAGTCGGTGGCGGCAGCTATTTGTCGTCGCACGATCCGCGCATAGTGCTGGGAATCGGCCAGCGTAAGAAGATTGATTGGATAGAAGTGAAGTGGCCGCAACCGGGTGGGGTGGAACGCTTCATCGACCTTCCGATCGACCAGTACATCACCATAGTGGAAGGCCAGGGAAAATGGAAGTAAGTCGTCAGCTCGCGGCCAACTGGTATAGGCCAGTAAGGAATGTCATTTCTTGATCTGAGCTGGCAGCCCACCAGTCTGGCCACCGGCCGATGACTTCAAAGGAGGTGAGAATCGCTGGAGTCCGAGTTGCTGGCGCCCTTCTTCGATCTGATAGAACTTGTCTGCTTCAATATCGCGGAAAACTTGTGGCTGACCGTTCGGCCAAGTGATTTCGACGATGTCGGCACGAGTAGATTTGCCCAGCCCAAAATGCGCGCGCAGATCGCTCTGCGAGAGATAGCTGCCCCCACCAGCAATCTCCCGAATTTGCGCGAGTCCGCCGCCTACGACGCGAACTCGGGCGCCCATTGCGTCGCGGTTGCTCTTCGTGCCCACCAGCTTGAAATTGAGAAAGTGGTTCCCATTGCCGCCGCTGTTGTGCAGTAGCAGAGGAGGGTCTCCGTTGTTGCCGACCACTACATCCATGAATCCCTCATTATCAAAGTCTGCGAATGCAACGCCACGGCCCACGTAGGGTGTTTGAAACCCGCTGCCTGCTGTTTTTGTCACGTCGACGAACCGGCCGTTAGCTTGGTTGTGGAACAAGGAATTGATCTGCTTATAGCGGGTCGGCCCGGTCTTCTCCACCTCCGGATACACATGGCCATTCGCAATGAAAAGATCGAGCCAGCCATCATTGTCGTAGTCAAAAAAGCCACCACCGAAACTCAGGACTCCATTGGTGGGAAGGGTGATGCCAACTTGATCGCTAACTTCGGAGAAAAGACCCTTTCCATCGTTGTGCCAAATGTGATCAGAGGAGCCCTGGAAATCGGAAATGTAGAGATCCAGCCAGCCATCATTGTCGTAATCGCCGAGCGAGATACACATGGCAGCCATGACCTTGCCTTGACCGGTGTAGGCCACGCCAGCCTCGGGTCCTACTTCTTTAAAGGTGCCGTTGTGCTCGTTGTGGTACAGATACGCATTGAGGCCATCGTTGGCGACGAAAAGGTCGGGCCAGCCGTCATTGTCGTAATCAGCAGCGCCGACTGAGAGATTTTTCCCTTCTGGCTGGTAGATCCCCGCGGACTTGGTCACATTGGTGAAAGTGCCATCGCCATTGTTGTGATAGAGCAGGTCAGGACTGCCATGATATACGCTCGGAGGACAACTCGAAGTCACGCCCTGCAACATACAGTAGCGTTGGCTATCCGGGCCAAAGGCAACATAGCCGCCGACGTAAAGATCGAGGCGGCCGTCGCGATCGTAATCGAAGAATGTGGCGCCGGAATGAAAGAGTGTCCCGAATTCTATTCCTGCCACGCCCGCCTTGTCAGTCACGTCGGTAAAGGTGCCGTCGCCGTTGTTGTGGTACAGGACGTTGCGGCCGTACTGCGTAACGTAAAGATCGGGAAAGCCATCATTGTCATAATCACCCCACACGCAACCGAGGCCGTATCCAGTGCCAGGTACGCCAGCTTTTTCCGTAATATCAGTAAATGTGCCATCACCGTTGTTGCGGTAGAGTGCATTGCGCACCGTGACGCCGCGATTGTAGAGATCGCGGCCGTTCACAAAATAGATATCCTGCCAGCCATCACCGTTGAAGTCAGCCACGCAGACACCAGGACCGAATTCTTCCCGGTTAATCGAGACGCCGTTATTGCCCTTATAGTGGGTGAACTCAATGCCGGCCTGTGCCGTGACATTTGTAAACTGTACGGGAGGAGCCTGTGAGCTTTGGGCCTGCAGAACTGGAGCAAATTGCAGGTTGACGAACGTCAACACTACGACAGTTCCCAAAATAAGCAACATACTGGTGGGGCACTGACAGTGAAGGGGTCTCGATGGAATTGTGGGCATCTGCTGCCTGGCAGGACTGCTCTACTCTGGATTATGACCACATTGTAGTTCGTAGTCAAAGAATGCCGGGTGTTGATATTTGCCGCCGGCAAGATCCGGTAGAGTTCCTCCGGCGAAGCTGCTAGCCACGCATCGCCGTCTGTAACACGTCGCGCAGCTGCATTGCTACTACCTGGTCTTCGCCCGGTTGCATCATCCAAACTCCCACGACGATGGTGTTGCTGCCTCCCGGCAATCCAGCGCTGGCCGGGGCGCCACCGGTTGAAGGGTTCAGTTCGATGCGCGGATTTCCTTGCCGCATTTTCTGCATCACTTCAGCTCCTGTGATCTTGATTCGGCTGAGATCATAAGTAATGAGCAAGTGAGGTACACGATTAGCAACCGCGGGCACAAAGATTTGGCTCTGCACGGTGGGAAGACTCTTCAAACGATCAGCAATGAGCTCGGCCCGTTTGCGGTACTCGGCTTCCATAGCTGCGTCGTCCTGGCCCAGGAACCAGTCCACGGCTGCAACCAGGCCGACGATTTCTTCCTTGGCGACTTTCATTCCGCGGCCGACCGTGTTTGAGTTTGGCGAATTGTTCTTTCTGGCTGCTTCAATCAGATCCTTTCTGCCCAGCAACAAGCCCGTACACTGCGGGCCCCGCAAACCCTTGCCTCCCGAGAATGTCACTAGGTCAAATCCCATTTGGGTATAGTTCCACAGATTTGAAATAGGCGGAACATCGGCGGCTGCATCATTGAAACACGGGACTGTGTGTTTATGGGCGACGCGGACCCAGTCTTCGTGGCTGATCTGGCCCTCACCGGCATTATAGAAATGAGCCATTACCGTCCGCTCATCGAAGGCTTGCTCGTATTGATCGATGGTCTCCACTTCGACAAATCGAATTCCGCAATTGCGAAGAGCGTGGTCATACCCATAGCGATGTGCCTTCTGGATAATTACCTCGTTCTTCAGCCCGTTCATGTCGGTGGGTACGCTGAGAATCGCAGTTTCGTTGCCCAGCGTGACGCAAGCCGCTGTTCCAACCACCAGTGCCGCAGCTGCACCCGCGGTGACCAGAGCAGCTTCGCAGCGCAGCCGCTTGGCTAGGTACTCACCTGCAGCATCAAGGAGTTCATTCAGATTTACGGGTTTCCGCGAGGCCAGTGCAATCGCCGCCTGCACTTCCTCCGGCATGGTGGAAGCCGAAAGAACTGTGTAAGTCCCGGCGGCGTTGATGAAGGGAGTTACTCCCAGCTTCTGGTAGTAGTCGACTCCTTTCAGGGAAGGCCGTGAGTGATGCAGCTGCAGAGATGGACTGCCGTAGAGCGCGACACCGCCCGCGACCATGGCTTGTCCTCCGTTTCGCAAGAGCTTTCGACGACTGATGGTTGGTGGCATTAGACCCCCTTAACTGAAGCCCTGCGTTTTTCTATGGGCGCCTTGGTTTGGTCGTCACTCTCTCGGATAATCATCGGTCCTAGCTGGAGTGGAACTGCCCAACGCGGGCGTATTGAAATACTGCGGACGCGCCTTCTCCCATTCGACCATGCTCAGCCCGGACGGGTCGTAGAGAATCCGTCCCGCGCGCAGCGTCATGCGCGCCACCAGCTTCACATCTGCATCCATTTTGGCGTAGCCGCAATCGATGTAGCTGAATTGCCCGTGCTGTTCTTCCAATACCGCAATATCCGCATCCTTGCCGACCGAGAGTGTGCCCAGTTCAGGGCGGCGAATCTCCCGCGCGGGATTAATCGTAGATCGCTGAATGATATCGCCCAGCGGCACGCCCATAGCCAAAAACTTGGACATGACTGTGGTCAGGTTCAGCACGGTGTAGTTGCCAATGTGAAGATCGGTAGACATGGAATCCGGAACGAAGCCCTGTTTGGCCGCGGGCACCGCACTGCGGAACCAGAAACTGCCCGCCCCATGGCCGACGTCGAAGATCACTCCGCGTGCGCGCGCCTCATTCATGATGGGGTTGAGTTTTCCATTAGCCAGCAGGATAGGGAACTGCTGTGCGAAGACATGGGTATGAATGTCGCCTGGCCGCATCTTTTTCAGAATCAGGTCGGCGTAAGTTCTTTCCGGACGGGGCCAGAAATCAAACATTACTGGAACATTGGCTGCTCGCCCGCACTCTTCGGCGCGGTCCACTGCGGTCCAAGGGGTATGTTCGCCATCCCACGGATCCTCGGTCCAGTAATGCGCGGTCTTCACGCCGACAATGATGTCCGGATATTTCTTGATGGTCTCTGCGCATTTCTTAGAGTCCATCTGATCAACCGTCTGCTCCAAGCCACCATTCATGCCATTGGCCACAATGTTCAGGAAGGCCAGAACCCGCACTTTGGCATGATCGATGACCTCTTCCTTTTCCTGAAGGAACGTATCGGCGCCCGCGGTTCCAGCGTCCACAATTGTTGTTACCCCGGCCTGCAGCGCAATATCGGTCGGAATTCCCAGGGGAGCGATTTGGGCGCGGGCTTCAGGAGCGAACCAGTTCAGCGGTGCGCCTCCGTGCCCAACGTGGAAGTGAATGTCGATGAGGCCTGGGGTGACGTAGAGACCCGAAAGGGAAACGACTTTTCCCGCCTGACCGGTCGGGATATCTTTTTCCACGGCAGCAATTTTGCCTTTCGAGACGGCAACATCCCTAACTTCATCGATATTGTTCGCGGGATCGATCACGTGGCCGCCCTTCAGGAGCAAGTCATAACGAGGTGACTGTGCCCAGGTGGTGCCAGCCACTCCCAGGGTTGCCGCCATGGCTACCCCGCCCACTAACGTCTTAATCGATTTCCACGCTACCGCCTTCCTAAATTCAATTTTCATGAAGCAGGTCATAGGATCACCGAGGAAACCTCCGAAAGTTTACGCAGTTCCGGCAGACTTGTCACTAACCTCTTGAAAACGCCCGGGGCGTATCGTAGCCTGAGTGATACTTTTGCTCATCGGAGTTGGATCATGGATCGGCGTACATTCGTAAAGGGCACGGTGGGGAGTGCCGGTCTGTTTCTGCAGGGGTTCGGTGCAAGAGCGCAGAGTGATGCCTCGGCTCCAGCACTACCTCCGATTGAGACTCGTGGCCTGCCGCCAGCAAAGCCTTCACCGCTGGGAATGCCGGGACTTTTCCCCGGGCGGGTGGTCGAGATCTCGAATCCGAAATCGATTGTGAAGAACCGTGTCTCGCAGCCCATGATCAAAAACATGCTCGGGCACGGCATGATGGAGCTGACGGGGGAGAACTCGGTTGTTGCCGCGTGGGCTAAATTTATTGAACCGACTGACGTCGTCGGGATCAAGATCAATCCTTCGGGAGCGCCGGCCTGTTGCTCCTCTCCCGAGATCGTACGCGAGATTGCCAGCGCGGTGCAATCAGTTGGCGTTCCCGCACAGAATATCGTCGTATACGACCGCTACGCTTACGAGATTGACGTCGGCAGCTATCAGGCGCTAGTTCCCGTCGGAGTTCGGGTTCTGGGTATTCAGGACGCCTTCAGCGGGATGGCGGGTTACGACATGAACATCTATTGCCAGGTCAATTTTTTCGGCGAATGGGAAACCCGCTCTTACATGGCAAACATCGTCGCGCACGGGATCACGAAGATCGTCAATGTACCCACCATGAAGGACCACTCCGCCGCAGGTGTCACTGGTTGCCTGAAGAACCTGGGTTATGGAACATTTAATAATGTGGCCCGCTCCCATCGCGCGCCCTACTCGTTCACAGACCCTCTGATCGGCGTCATGTGCTCAGTTGAGCCGCTGCGTTCAAAGGCCGTGCTGCACATTATGGACGGCACACGTCAGGTATGGCATGGGGGGCCACTGACCCAGGTCCAGGACTTCATCCATCCCGCAGGAACTCTTTACCTCGGTACCGACCCGGTAGCCATTGACACGCTCGAGCTACAGGCCATTGAAAAGAAGAGGCGGGAAGAGGGAGCACCTTCCGTTTGGGAGCATGATCCCAAGAGCATTACCACGAACAATGAGGAGTTCTTCCACAGCCCGAGTAAGAACTTGTTCTATCGGCGGCCGGGGCACATCGCGGCAGCGGGAAAGCTCGGCTTGGGCGTTGCGGATCTCCAACGGATTGATCATCGCCAAATCTCCTGAGGAAAAATGAACGAACAGCCTGGGACCACGAGGCCTTCCAATGTAAAGACCGATTGGCCCGCGCTTCTCAAGGACAATTCGCGAAGGGGAGGGCAAGCAGGGTCGGTTGCGCGCGCGCCTAGCCACTCCCGCTGGCAGACTCGCGTGGGAAGTTCCATCCGTTCCGCCCCGGTGCTGGGGGATCGAGTCCTGTACGTACTGGCGGTAGGAGGAACTCTCCACGCGATCGACATCCAGAGCGGCCGGCCGAAATGGAAATTCGAGGCTTCGGCCCAAGCTCATTCCACTCCGTCTCTGTGGAAGGACCGGGTATTATTCGGTTGCGACGACGGTAAAGTGTACGCAGTGGATTGCGATTCCGGCACAAAGGTGTGGGAGGCGGCTGCTGAGGCGGAGGTCTGGACATCTCCCGTTATACGTAATGGAGTTGTTTTTTTCGGCAGCGCCGACGCACGGCTCTATGCCGTAGAGGCGGAGACGGGGAGCAGACGCTGGACTCAGGAATGTGGCGGCCGCATCTATTCGACCCCGTTCGCCGATGAGACGCAGGTTCACTTCGGGTGTGGTGACGGCAACGTCTACAGCCTGGACGCTGCATCCGGGAAGATTCTGTGGCGCACTGCAACAGGTAATGGCATTGACTCCTCGCCTGCCGTGGCGGCTGAAACGGTTTTGATCGGCTCTGAAGATTTCTTCTTCTACGCGCTGGATGCGACGACCGGAGCGGTGCGGTGGAAATATGAAACCGGATTGGGTATTGCATCCTCCCCAGCAGTATCGAGCGATACGGCGATAATCGGCAGCAAAGACGGCTATTTGTACGCGCTCGAAATCCAGACTGGTCGATTACGCTGGAAGGTGCAGGCAGGCGAATTCGTGACTGCGCCTCCGGTCGTTGGAGAGGGCATGGTTTGCATCCAGGCAGGCGGGCTTCTGGCTGTGGACGGCGCTTCGGGCAATGTGGTCTGGAGAGCTGCCTTAGGCGGAGCCGTCCAATCAGCCCCTGTGCTCGCCGGAGATGCAATTTATGTGGTGAGTCTTGACGGTGAGGTCTATGCCCTGGAGTAGACGCCTGGCGACGAGTCTGATCTTGGCGAGTTTCAGTACCGCGTTAGTCAATGCCGGAGACGCGCCGATCTCTTTCGTTCACAAAAAGAAATATCTGATGGGAACGGTTTTCGAAATCGTTGCCTACGACAACTCTCCGGCGCGGGCTTCGACTGCCATCGACGAAGCCTTTCAGCAGGTGGTTCGCCTCGAAGGGATGCTGAGCAATTACAACTCCGACAGTGATCTGAGCCGGCTGAACCGCACGGCGCATTTTCACGCGCAGCGCGTTCCGTCCGACTTGTACCGCGTGATTGAAGAATCATTGCGGTATTCCAGACTTTCAGACGGAAAGTTTGATGTCACTGTGGGACCTTTGGTCAATTTCTGGAAAGCCGTGATGCGCGGGGAGCGTGCCCCTTCTCCCGCGGAGGAAGAAAGGCTTCGAGGCTGCGTGGGATACGAAAGGGTTGTGCTTCTTCCTCCGGATCGAGTTGATTTTCGCTCCCCATGCGTGCAAATTGACCTCGGAGCCATCGGCAAAGGTTTTGCCGTGGATCGGGCAGTTGAGATGCTGCGCTCATACGGCATCTCGCGCGCACTGGTGAACGCCGGAGGAAGCACAATCTATGCCATGGGTTCTCCTCCTGGCCAGTCGGGGTGGGTGGTGCACTTGAGAGACCCTTCCCATGAGATCGATCCTAGGGTCATGATGTTCGAAAACAGCGTTTCAACTTCTGAGCAGACGGCACCAAGCCTGCTGGGGACCGATTCAGCTGGGCATATTATTGATCCCCAAAAAGGTACGCCTGTAAAAACAGGCGTGGCTGTCAGTGCAGTGGCAAAGACCGCGACCGATTCCGACGCACTTTCGACAACTTTGTTGCTGGTCGGCCCCGAGAAGGGAAGGGACCTGGTCAAGACCATCGCGGAGACGGCTGCGATCTGGATCTCGCGCGAGGGCCTGGTGGAAGCATCTTCCAACGGCCCGCAGATCTTGCTGGGAACCGCAATGCAGAGCACCGCTCCGGGGCCAAATGAGAGACCGGCAAACTGACAAGGGATGGCTGAAATTCATGTGCGTGCGAAGAACTTTTCTCCCGTTGCTCTTCGCCCTGCTTTCCATTCCCGCGTGGGGCAAGGTGCTTGTGCGCTGGACTCAACCCGTAATCCCTGCAGCGAGACGCCTGGGCATGAATGAACTCGTAATTTCCTGGGATGGCAACCGACTCTCCATGTTCCGTGACGCTGCCAGACAGGGCTATCGCGTGTACGCTGAGGTCACGCTGCGCGATACCTCTGCCGCGGCGAAGGCCGCAGCGAAGAACGGGTTTGCCGGAATCGTTGTGGATCCCGGTGATTCTGGGCAAGCAGAGGTAGGGCAAGCTCTGCAAAAGCTGCGATCAAGTTACCCAAAACTCATGTTCAGGGTAGTGAATCCGAATGGGAAACAGCCTCAGATGAGAGGACAGCTTGTCATCAACAGGAACGGCATTCTTGAAGCGACCAGTCCCACGGCTCAACCCTGGCTTGACACAAATCTGGCCTGGGTCAGATTAGAGCAAGCGTTCCGTCCGGCGCAGGTTCCGCTTTATAGCTTCCACTGGGAACTGATCGGTGCTTTGCAACAGCAACAGGGGCCTGACGTGCCGGACTACGCGCTGGCAGTGGCGGAGGCGGGCGCGTTGGATGCTGATATGATTTTGCCGCTTCACGAGAGCCTTGAAACCGGCATGGCGCAGAACAAACCCAGCGCCTGGGCCATGTGGGACCAGGTGAAGACCTATGTACGTTTCTTCTCTCACCACCCCCAGCGCCGTCTGGATCCAGAGGTCAATGTGGCCGTAGTCACCGGCAACAACGGTAGCTCTTACGAGCCCCTCAACCTCATGGCTCGGCACAATATCGCATTCCGGGTTTTGCGCCCAGATGAGTTGAATTCACGTAACCTCCAAGCAGTTGACGTTGTCCTCGTATTTGTGGCTCTGCAAAAACAGACGCCGGAAATAATTTCTGCTTTCGCCGCCAGGGGCGGGATCGCAGTTCTCATGGACTCGCATGGATCCTATCCCTGGCAATCGGCTCAGCAGGCCCGAACGGGCGAGCATTCGGTTGCATATCTCGTGGGTAAAGGCCGTGTCATTGAGCTCGCCGAACCGGTGACAGATCCGGAAGTGCTGGCCCAGGACGTTCGCCGCCTCATCGACAACCACAAGATACGGATCAGTATGTGGAACGCCTTGACCACGATTGTGGTCCTCTATCGTGCATCGAACACGCCTGACACAATCGTCGAGCTGCTTAATTACGCCGAGGAGCCACTTCGCGTACAGGTGCAGGTCAAAGGATCTTTCCGCTCGATTCGCTACGAGACCCCGGAACGGGCCTGTTGCGAATCCCTTATGCCAGTCCAGCGTGATGGGTTCACCGAGTTTGTTGTCCCTTCGCTCAAAATTGCTGGCCGTCTGCATCTGGAGCCAGGGCTCGCCGAATCGGCAATCAACCATCAGTGAATAAATGATGCGATGTCCCCCCAGTTCCATCCAGCAGCCCGGTAGAGGATTGAGCCGAGCCAGCGAAAAAAGTGATCGTCGCCCCCTCGAATCTGCGTCGGTGGGCGCATCACCTATCAGGAGGTGGACTTGAAAAGAAGCAGGACGAAATTCGGGGGGGTAGTTTCTTGTCCTCGCATGACCCGCGTATAGTGCTCGGTATTGGGAAACGAACCAAGACTGACTGGCTAGAAATAAAATGGCCGCAGCCCAGTGGTGCAATAGAACGACTCACCGAGCTACCGATCGACCGTTACATCACGATTGTCGAAGGCAAAGGCAAATGGGCGTAAGGGGAGCTCGCAGCTTGAACCCATCACCAGGTTCGCGGGAAATGTTGCATGATGCAGCGATATCCTTGGCCACTACACGAAAAGCCGCTTCCATAGCCTTTTTTGCCTTGGTGCTCTCCTCCTGCGGCTTGGCTTGGGCCGGATCCGCGGGCACGTCAACAACGCCGGTGCGAGTCTGGGAAGACTCGATCACCATTCCGACCTCCGAAGAAGGGCTCCCCGACCCGAATCCCCCTTTCGACTTTTTTAACCCGGGCAGGTTCCTCAATTATCCCTACACCCTGCGCCACAATTTGGTGGACCGCCGCATACCGCGTAAATGGAGAACGCTCAATCTAGAAAATGAATATCTGAAGTGCACCGTGCTGCCCGATCTTGGAGGCCATCTCTATACATGCATCGACAAAATCACCGGCGTTTCGATGTTTTATGCAAACCCAAGTATCAAGTTTGCGCGCATTGCGTACCGCGGCATGTGGGCGGCGCTGGGGGTTGAGTTTAATTTTCCGGTTTCGCATAATTGGATGACGGTCTCGCCAGTCGACTTCTCGACCAGCCGCGAACCTGACGGCGGTGCTTCCGTCTGGGTCGGCAATATCGACCGGCCTTACGGCATGCAGTGGCGTGTCCAACTCACGTTGCGCCCGGGCCAAGCCTGCCTCGAACAGAAGACCACTCTCTACAACCGTAGCGACACTCGTCACCGTTTCTACTGGTGGACCAATGCGGGAGTCCAGGTGGGGGAAGACAGCCGCATTTTGTATCCCATGGAACTCACTGCCGCGCATGGATTCGCCGATATAGATACTTGGCCAGTAAATTCGGCGGGGGTTGACCAGAGTATTGTCGGTAATCACAAATATGGTCCTGTGTCGCGCTTCAGTTACGGCAGCCGGGAGCCATACATGGCGGTGTACCATCCCCACACAGATTCGGGGATCGTGCATTACTCGTCGCCACTGGACCTTCCTGCGAAGAAGATTTGGTCTTGGGGTAGTGACGAAGATGGCCTGGATTGGCGTACCGCCCTGTCGGACAACAACAGCGCATATGTGGAGATCCAGGCTGGCTTGTTCCGCGATCAGGAGACTTACGGATTTCTGGATCCGCAGGAGACTCGATCCTTCGCCGAATACTGGATTCCGATCCGCAAACTCGGCGGTGTTTCTCGCGCAAACCCGGATGCTGTGATCAACCTCAAACGCCACAGCCAGAGCGCAGAGACAGTGGTGATCGAAGCCGTTATCAATGTAACCCGGGGGTTGCCGAATGCATCGGTTAGTGTTCTGGACGGCACGCAGGAAGTCGCATCCGCGCGCGCTTCACTTTCGCCGGATGAGACCTTTCTAAAGGCCTTTAGCGGCCTTCCCGCAAGTGCAACCTACACGGTCGAAATACGAGATCAAGCCGGTAAAGTGCTGTTGCTGCATACCGAAGGCAAGTATGACTTCGTCAGTCGTGACAAGGTTCAAACCGGCCCACAGCCCTCGCACGAGTACCCAGCAGAAGCCAATCGGGGCGCAGACGACTTCCTCGCGGCAGGCACCGACCAGGAGAGCAATGGCGGACTATTAGTTGCACTCAAAACTTACCAACAGGGAATGGCGCGCTTTCCGAACAGCATCGCTCTGAATCGAGCAGCGGGGAGACTCGAGGTTAACCTTGATCAGTACGATATGGCCACGCAGCATCTTTCCAAAGTGCTGGCGTGGGTAAATAGCGACCACGAAACCGCCTACTACTTGGGCCTGGCGCTGGCAGCCCAGGGGGATGTTCAGGGGGCCCGGAGGCAATGGGAGTTCGCACAACAGTCCGGCAGCTATCACGCGCCCGCGATGATGAGGTTGGCGGCTTTGGAAGCCATGGCGGGGGACCGCCTGCGAGCGCTGAGAATGATCCAAGAAGTTGTGAGCAATCGTCCTGACCTGGTTCGCGCAGGAGGCGTCGAGGTTGCGCTCCTCCGCACGCTGAAACGCAAAGCCGAAGCGACCAAGCGGCTGTCGTTCTGGAAGCGGGAAGATCCAACCAGCTCATTTCTCCGTTACGAGCGCATTCGGCTGGGTCAGAGCGACCCGGGGCTGATGATACACTTGGCCGCGGATCCCGAGCGCATCCTTGAAATCGCTACCGATTACATGCGCTTCGGCCTTTATGCAGATGCCCTCGATGTGCTCTCGCGGCAGTATCCCTCCGGCCCGGAAGTCATCGGTGAGCCCGGGGTGCTTCATCCTAGCTCATACCCTCTGATTGCCTATTACCGCGGTTTTTGCCAGCATGCTCTCGGCAAAGGCGAACGTGCAGACTTCGCCGCTGCTTCCAGCATGCCGACGAACTATGTCTTCCCTAACCGGCCAGAATCGTTTGCCGTATTGCACCGTGCGATCGAAGTCAACCCGGACGACGCGACGGCTCACTTCCTGCTGGGCTCGCTCTACCTTTCTGGAGGCATGTCCCACCAAGCGCTGCAGGAATGGGAGACGGCGCGCGGCATAATGCCAGCGATCCCCACCCTGCACCGTAACATGGGGTACACCATGCTGAAATCCGGAGAATCACCGGAGCGGGCGATTGAGCTGTTCCGCGAAGGGATGCAGTACGATTCTCATAACGTCGACCTCTATCTTGGGCTGGAAGAAGCCATGGAAAAGGCCGGGCGGCCCGCCAGCGAAAGAGCTAGCGCGCTCCAGAGCTTCCCAGAATTGCAATCTGCACCCGCCGCTCTCGTGTTCCGGCTTGTGCGCCTTCTGGGCGATGCCGGAGATTTCGATGAAGCTGAAAGGCAACTCGCCAATCGGTTCTTCCTGCGGGAGGAAGGCGGCGTGAATGTCCGCGAGATTTATGTTGAATTGAAGCTGAAGCGCGCCCAGTCAATAGCTGCGCGAGGGCAGTGCCCTTCTGCGCTGGATATCGTGCGCCGGCTGGATGAACCGGTCGCGAGTCTGCCTTTCACGTCACAAGGACTGGATCCCTTCATATCATCCAGTACCTCGAAGCAAGCGGTGGATAAAATACAGGCCATCTGTCGTTAGCACATTTGTAAAGTCTAGCTTCATGTGCCGGAGCAACATTTTTGTCGAGGAGCAGCGCGATGAGTGGTTCCGCGATAGTTGGCGTGGTTCTAGCACTGTTCGCAGCCATCGCCGTCGCTGCCGACGATAAATCAATCGAGAGCATGAAAGCAGATAACGACGTCGCCCTCACTACAAATCCCGTTTCATCATTCTGGCAGGGTGGTCGTGGGGTTTATGCCGAAAGGGATACGTATGGGAAACCGCTACCGCGTTACCGCACCCAAGTTCGTTCGCGGTGGACTAGGAACAATCTCTATTTTCTGTTCATCTGCCCGTACGATACGCTATACCTGAAACCTCATCCAGCTACGTCAACCGAAACTTTCCAGCTCTGGGACTGGGACGTGGCGGAGGTTTTCATCGGCTCGGACTTCCAGAATATCCGGCGCTATAAAGAATTCGAAGTTTCTCCGCAAGGCGAATGGATCGATCTTGACATCGACTTGACAAAGCCACAGCACGAAGAGGGCTGGAAGTGGAACTCAGGCTTTCAGGTTTCCACGCGGATCGATCACGCGGCGAAGACTTGGTACGCAGCCATGCGCATTCCTTTCGCGGCCATCGATCAGCGTCAACCGGCGGACGGCGTTACCTTTCGCATTAACCTCTTCCGCACGCAAGGGCCGCCTTCCCAGCGAAAATATATTGTCTGGCAACCCACGATGAGCGGTAGCTTCCACGTCCCCGAACGCTTCGGGATTCTTAAGCTGGTGTCTAATCCGACACGCTGAGGGCTGCTACGAACGGAGCTAGGGTACGCGCACGGGCAGGGGCTTCGAAGGAACCTGGGTGAGGCGGTGGACTCCAGCAGCAGCCTAATGCGTTGAACACTTACCTGGACGCGCTCAATCATCATCTGGATTACGGCCCCGCCCAGATAACCGCCCGCACATGCTTGTAGGAAATATCGGGCGGCTGGCGTGGGTGAGAATAGAAGAAAGCTCCCAACTGCCCAAGGCGGTACGAACGAACCCGTTTTGCCCAGTCAGCGTTGGCGCATTGTAGACGGCATTTTGCGTGCCCAGCACCGCGATAGGCTTGCAGGGCTTCAATGAACGCGTGAAGCTGCCAAGGCTTCGTAAGCGGCTCCCAGCACCGGGGCATCCTCGTTTAAGACCACATACATGGGGATTCGCGCGAGTTGTGTACTGAGTTTGGCTTTGTCGCTGAACACGCGCACAAAGCTTCCGTCCTTCAACTTGGGAAGAATTTTCAGAGCAATACCTCCAGCCACGTAGACTCCACCAAACGGAAGAATCCGCAAAGCCATATTTCCCGCTTCCGCTCCGTAGGCTTCAGTCCAGATTTGCAATGTCTCGACGCACGCGGGGCACGAGCCTGCCAGCGCCCTCTGAGTGATTTTTGCCGCGGCATCCCCAGGGCCGTCGTCAA
>WNGG01007710.1_pt1 | contig 15376 bp, 11 predicted proteins | sample 5400661 | NCBI WGS metagenome assembly WNGG01 (sample SAMN13153372, study PRJNA577476) | soil metagenome | isolation source: 100 cm soil or saprolite under Garry oak tree replicate 1 | place: USA:California | collected 2016-06-15
AATCCTATCGGAAACACGCTCGCGTTGGATGCCGGCACATAAACCGTGTGGGTCTCGGGATCGTAGCCGCCGCCGGGCCAGTTCGTTCCGCCGTTGGCCGTTCCAATTGTAAGCGCCGCTACAGGGCCCTCAATCTTACTCAATACCGGCGGATTGAACATCGGCCCAAGCTTGAATGGCTCGATGTTCTTTACCGCTTGAGCGCGCAACTCGGGCGTGAAGTCAATCAAGTCATCAACTGTCACAGCCTGTCGCGCATAAGCCGGCGGCTTGGTAGGGAAGGGTTGAGTCGGCGAATACCACTCGCCCGGCACGTCGCCCTTGGGCACCGGTCGCTCTTCGATGGGCCACACTGGCTGTCCGGTCACCCGGTCAAAGACATACAAGAACGCTTCCTTGCTCGGCAGCGCGACGGCTTTGATCGCTTTGCCGTTCACGTTGATATCCGCCAGGATCGGCGCGGAAGACAGGTCGTAGTCCCAAATGGCATGATGAACTATTTGGTAATGCCACTTACGCTGGCCGGTTTTCAGATCGACGCAAACGAGACTCTCGCCAAATAAGTTGTTACCCGGGCGATGTCCGCCATAGAAGTCCGAAGTGGGCGACTCGACTGGCAGATAGACCAATCCCAGTTCTTCATCGACGCTGATCTGAGTCCACACTCCCGTGTTGCCGTTTGTCGACCAAGAGTTCTCAAGCCACGTGTCATTCCCAAACTCACCTGGCCTCGGAATCGTGTTGAACGCCCACAGCATCTTGCCCGTCCGGACATCGAACGCGCGAACCTGACCCTTGGCGTTGTCGTGAGTGACGACGGTCATGCCTTCCTTCATCGCCATGCCAACAATGACAACGTCCTTAACGACAACCGGGGTAGAGTGGAGTCCCGCGTCGCCCTTTTCCAAGTCGATCTGCTGGCCGGCTCCGTGGACCACGCCGGCTTTGAGATCGATGACGCCGTCTTTGGCGAAGCTCGATATCCGAGTGCCGGTCTTAGCATCTAAGGCAATGAGGCGGTAGCCGGTTGTGACGTAAAGGATGCGTTCTTCTTTACCGTCAGTCCAGTAAGATAAACCCCGACCCGATAATTGGCGCGGGGCGTTGACTGCGCGCTCGCCCTCGAACTCGGCATGAACCCACACAAGCTCTCCGGTGTCGGCTCGCAGCGCGACTGTCGATCTTCGCGTGCCTGCGGTAGCGTAAAGCATCCCGTTGACCATCAGCGGCGTGCCCTCGAGCTTGTACTCGGGACGCGTGCCGAGGCTATCGGTTTTGAAACGCCACGCGACTTCCAGCTTGTTGAAATTCCCTGCGTTGATCTGATCGAGCGGCGAATAACGGGTGCCCGCGAGATCGCCCGTGTAGTGCGGCCATTCGCCGTTCTTGGTCGAATGGACGGGCGTCCCGTTGCGCGTTGAATCGACCGCAGATGCACTCTTAGTCGCGCGCGCCTTAGTAGCAGTCTGGCCGAGCGCACCCGCGGTCCATGCCACAACGACTAGCATGATCGCGCCTGAGAAGAACCGATAAGCTATTCGTGACATCGTCCACCTCCGTTTGTCGTCACTTCTCATCCAGCTTTCGACCGGCGTTCAAATTGTCGAAGTTCAAAATCGCATTGAACACCAGAAAATAACTCCCTTGAGTCTCACCGCGCCAGATCGGGTTGTTCGAGAATAAAACCACATGCCCGTTCCCAACCGGAACATCGATCACCGCTGCGTGTTGGGCTATCTCGGCGCCGCCATCCAACAATCCCGAGACGAGCAAATCGCGGGCGTCGCCGTACCTAAGCACGACTCGCGGTCGAAATTGCGGAGGAATCAGGTTGATCCCGTTGCGTCGCTGCTCGTCAGTTACGGGAGTCGCTTGCCAGGTCTCAGGTCGCGGCTCTTCTGGCGCTTCAAAGACCTGTCTTCCCTGCGGCGTGTCAGGATCGTCGGCGGTGCCGCGGCCCGTCGGACGATCTCGCTCCTCGGGCGAGCTGCGCCTGCCCCGACCGCCGCCAAGAATGTTGCTGACGTTGAAAATCGGACCGTTGTAGGTGTACACCGAAAGCCCCTCGCCGTAACCGTACGCGATTGGGCTCGCTGAATCCACGAACTTCGAACGCAAGATGCTGCCGGTGACTTTCAATCGCTGAGGCGCTTGGATCGAAACGCCTGGCGCCATTCCCAATGACACCGCGAAGTTGGCAGTGTCCATCACATTTATTAACAAACCGCCGTTTCTCACAAAGCTCTGCAGGTTGGCGACTCCACTCCATCCGAGACCGGGCCTCATATCGTCGGTCTGATCGGTCTTGCCCAGATTGGGAGTCTGAGGCGTGACCTTCCACGGCAGCGGATTCCCCCACATCGGCATTCCTTCGACGATCGCCATTGGGTTGCCGCGACCGACCGGCGCGAACAGAATCACATCATACTTCGCGTTCAGGTTCCCGATCTTCGCGATGTCCTGCGTGCTGATGTAATCGTAAGGCACTTTCAAGTTGTCCAGCGCCATTCTCCACCAGCCTTCGTCTTGCGTGGCGAGCCACGAGTGCATCAAAGCAATCCGCGGCGCTTTGATGGCGTGAGTCTTGACCGACGGTGCTGACTCAACGGCCAGACCCTGCAAGCCAAGCTCGGAAGCCGCGCGCTCGAGCTCCGAGCGGCTCGCTTTGTTGAGGATGAAAGAGCCTCGATTGAACTTTTGGCCCGCGACTTCAAACGGAACCTCGGCGACTTCAATAGCGGCGTCTTTGAAGCGATATCGCAACGTCATCAGCGCGTTGTCAGTGTTGTGGTTGACGATGTAGATCGAGCCGGTCCCTTTGATTCCACCCGGCGCGCGAACTTCGCCGTTGACTCGCTCCATCGCCGCATCGAGCACTTTCACATCGGTGACCCGCACCACTTGAACGTTGCCAAGCTCACCGAACGTCCAGGCGGTGTCGTCATAAACTTGCTTTTGCGGATCGTTGGGGCTCCAATACTGATAATCCAAAAGCATATCCGCGATGCGGCTGTAAGGCTGATCCATTCGCACGACGTAACTTCCCGTTGCGAACTGGCGAGTCTCAGTCTCGGGCTTCTTCTGATCGTCGGGAGGCTTCTGCTCCGACGATCCGGCCGCGGTATTCCGATCGCCGCGCGGCTGCGGTTTCTTTTTCTTTATGGTGACCGAGAACGGCGCCGTTGCGCGAGATATCTCACAACCTTGAAGCTGAAGCGTCCTGAGCAATTCAGCTTGCGCGCCCGGCCTGGGATCATCGGCAGGAAAGACATACGCCGCCGGGCCTTCGGTCTTTGGCTTGAGGATCGATCGCTTACTCTTCAAGTAGAAGTTATTGAGAAAGAGCTTTCCGTTGGCGCTGAAGTACGAAAGCGAAGTCAGCAAACCCGTCTGCTCGTAGTTGTTGTTGTTTCGCTGCGACCACTTGGCTTTCGGAAGCGGCGGATTCTGGCGGTACCAGGTCCGAGCGTATTCGTTCGGCGAAAGAGTTCGCTCGACTGTGTCGGCTCCGCCGTTGCCCGGCGATGAACATCAAGTACCCCGGCGACCACGTGTCGAAGTTGCCGTGCGTGAAAACGCCGGGCATGCCGAGCTTGGTCATCTCCGATACGTTGTTCCACCCGATCAACTGCCATTCGTCGGTGAGGATCGGGTCAACCCAGGCGTTGTAAGGCTCATCACCAACAGTGTTGTCATAAAGGTACGGCACGGACTCGTGCAGATCGTGAAGAACTTGGGCCTTCCAGGTCATAAGAGTCTTCGCGATGTTCTGGGTGAGCTTGAGCGTCATTCCCATCGCGTCGCGATTGTTGTCGTGCGCGACATAGTGTCCCCAGTAGACCAGCGGCGGCCAGTTCTGACCGGGGTGCGCGAGGTGCCAGTTGTAGATATCGACTTGCCGGTCGCGTCCGTCCACCTCGACTATCGGGGTGATCAACGTTATCACACCGTCGCGAATCGCTCTTATGTAAGGGCTATCGTCGACCGCGAGTCGGTAAGCGAGTTCCATTAAGGCGGTGGGCGCGCCTGTTTCAGGCGAGTGAATGGTTCCGGTGATGTAATAGATCGGCGTCGAAGCCGCGACTAGCCGCTGAGCTTCCGTGTCGTCCATGTTGATCGTTCTAGGGTCGCCGAGCTTTGCAAGCCTCGCGCGATTGTCTTCGAGCTTCGACATGTTAGCCTCGGAGGTGACAGCTACGGCGATCATCTCTCGTCCTTCTTCCGTTGTGCCGATCGAAAATACCTTTACCCGAGGCGTAGCCTTTTCGAGCATTCGCATGTAGCGATAAACCTCGTGCGAATACGGCAGCTTACCCGGCGCTCCTGCGATGTCTCCGAGCACTTCTTTGGGCGTCGGGACAGTTTTCGAAGCGGGCAAATAATCAACCAGCGGCGAGCTGAAGAAGGGCTCGGTCGTGTACTCGTGAATCTTCTTTGTGTACTCTTCGTCGATGGGTTGATTCGGGTCGCGCGCGTACTTCGTGGCTGCGGGGCTGGGTGGGGCAATCCCATCTTGCTGCGGATGGGCCTCGCCTATCTTGCCGGACACTAATAGAACGCAAATTATCAGAATGAAAGTAGTAAAGCGTATGAGCATTTCACCTCCGTTGACGTCGAGCCGATAATGTCCGACGCCGATCTTTCTTCTCTCCTTACTGACACGGCAATATGTGGGCATTGACGAACAGCTTCCACTGTTTGGCGCATCGTAGCAAAGACGAGCGAGATGCGGCAAGCGATTGCAACGAAGTCACGAAGCCACACAAAGCTTCTTTCGTGAATCTTTGTGTCTTAGTGTCTTAGTGGCACGGGTCGTGTAGAATGAGCTTGGAATGCTCGTTCTTGGCATAGAAAGCTCGTGCGATGAGACGGCGGCGGCCGTCATCGAAGACGGCCGCGCGATTAATTCCAACATAATTGCTTCTCAAGTCAAGACTCACGCGCCGTTCGGCGGAGTCGTGCCTGAACTTGCTTCGCGTGAACATCTCGATCGGATCGGGCCGGTAGTTGAGAGCGCGCTCGCAGACTCCTGCCTCTCGCTAAACCAAATCGACGGCATCGCCGTGACTCAAGGGCCTGGTCTGATTGGATCGCTTCTTGTTGGGATCAGCTTCGCGAAATCGCTCGCGATGGTGGCCGGCAAACCAATCGTCGGCGTCAATCACATTGAAGGTCATATTTATTCTGTCGTGTTCGAGAACCCGCCGGTCGAATATCCCGCAGTCGCGTTAATAGTGTCGGGCGGGCACACGACGCTTTTCATGATTCCTGAAGAAGGCAAATATGCGGTGCTCGGTAGGACGCGCGACGATGCGGCAGGAGAGGCCTACGACAAGGTGGCGAAGCTGCTGGGACTCGGGTATCCGGGCGGTCCAGTGATCGACAGGCTCGCGAAGACAGGCGACCCGCGCGCTGCTGATCTGGTGTTTACGCTGCCGAGAATGGATTCGCCCAATCTCGATTTCAGCTTCAGCGGGCTCAAGACCGCAGTGCTTCGCTACGTTAGAGAGAATGCAATCAAGCCGCTTGCAAATGGCGACAAGCCCGATCAAAAGATCGCCGATCTCGTGGCCAGCTTTCAAGACAAGGTGATTCGCTCGCTGCTCACGCGATTGCGAGCCGCAGTGAAGCGTCATTATCCGCGGACTGTAATCCTTGCCGGGGGCGTCGCTTGCAACAGCGCGCTGAGGGCAACAGTGACTGCGGAAGACTTCGGCGCGCCGGTTTATTATCCGAGTTCGATCCTGACGACAGACAACGCCGCGATGATAGCTGCCGCAGGCTATCCGAAGCTGGTTCGCGGTGAGAATCACGGCCTCGAGTTCACCGCGCATGCATCGATGAAACTGGAGAATGTCTTTCTGAAGGGGTACGAGGTGCCTGCCAAGGCGAGATACAAGCTCTGAAATGTTCGACGCGGACAAGATCTTCATGCGGCGCGCGCTCGAATTGGCGCGGAAAGGCGCCGGGCTGACGAGTCCCAACCCCATGGTCGGCGCGGTGCTCGTGAACGGAAGCCGCGTCGTCGGCGAAGGATATCATCGCTACGATTTGGTCAAGCACGCCGAAACTCATGCGCTGGAGTCGGCAAGAGAATCAGCGCAGGGCGCAACGCTTTACGTAAATCTTGAGCCGTGTTGTCATCAGGGCCGCACTCCACCTTGTACTGAAGCGCTGATCCGAGCCGGAATCGCTCGCGCAGTTGTCGCCATCAAAGACCCAAACAAGCGCGTTGCAGGGCGCGGGATCGAACAGTTGCGTGCAGCAGGCCTTGAAGTCGATGTTGGTCTGCTCGAAGATGAAGCGCTGCGACTCAACGAGAGTTATCTCAAGTTCGTCGCCACCGGTTCGGCGTTTGTCCACGGGGTCATTGAATACCCGACCGATTCGCCAGCGCACGAGTTGGAATGGCGCCCATCGAACGAATTCTTGAGGCTGGTCTCCGAATACGACGCGCTGATTCTCTGCAGCCGCTCGGAGTTAAACAGGCTCGTGACCGATGCGGCCCTCGGACGGGAACGGCATCGCCAGCCAGTCGTAGCCGTCAGTAATGAAGAGCACGAGCGGTTTCGTAGCTTGCCGAAGCGAATTGTCAGCAACACCTCGATTGTGCGCTTTGAGGCTCGGCTTGCGACCGAAGCCGTCGGAAACGTTGTAAGTCTCACGTCGGGAGGGGCCAGCGGAGCCGTGCGCTCGCAGCTTGGCTCGCTCCTCGCAACTCTCGGACGGATGAACGTGACGAGCGCAGTCGTGCTTCCGCTATCGCTCGACCTGAGCGACCCTTCGAACTTTGAAGAACTCGACAAGGTGACTCTGCTAATTCCGGAGAACGAACAGCGCTTCCCCGCTCAGTGGGTCTACGGCGACATCGAGTTCGATCTCGACGACGTGAGCGTTACCCCCGCCGGGCGCTACGTAGAGCTGACCGGATACCCGGCCTTGCGCGGAGTCGCTTGATAAGTTTGATCAAGGCGAAGAAAAGTCTAGGGCAAAACTTCCTGACCGACCGTGGCGTCGCGCGTAGAATAATCGACGCGGTCGCACCCCTTGAAAAAGACATAATCATCGAGATAGGTCCCGGAACCGGCGCCTTAACCAAGTTGCTAGTGAAGCGCTGCGGGTACCTAATCGCTATAGAAATCGATTCTCGTCTGGCGGACGAACTCGGGCGGCTTATTCCTGCCGACAATATTTCGATTGTGAATCTTGATGCGCTCACAATCGATTGGAATGATTACGCCAAAGTGGCGAAAAATATGCTTTATCCGCCGCGGCGCGATTATCCCGATCGGCGACGCGTTCGAATCGTAGCAAACCTTCCGTACAACATCTCGACTCCGATAATCGAGAAGCTGTTGCCAGTGGGACGCCGGCAACTGTGCGATATGACGCTTATGCTTCAGAAGGAAGTGGCGGACAGAATCACGACCGGGCCTGGCAGCAAGGAGTACGGCTACTTGTCGGTGATGGTGCAGTACTACTGTGAGGCGACCAAGCTGTTCGAAGTCCCACCGTCAGCATTCACGCCTGCGCCAAAGGTGCGATCAGCAGTTATCAGGCTGACTGTTCGAGAGCAGCCGGCGGTCGAGGTCGCAGATGAGAAGAAATTCTTTGCGCTCGTGCGAGCCGCGTTCGCGCAACGGCGAAAAACTATACTGAACAACTTGAAGGCTGCGGCGCGAGCGCTTGAATTCACCGCCGCCGTAGAATCGGCTCTGGAAGCCGCTTCCGTGTCGCCGCAGCGCCGAGCAGAGACGCTGTCGCTTGCAGAATTCACGGATTTGTACCGGGAGGGTTACCGCCCTAAAGGAAGTTAGCCGGCCAACTGATCTTTGTTGCTATAATTCTCGTTTGAGAGAGATTGACGCTTTGATTAGGAGGATCAACTAATATGGGTCGGATACGTCAGATGATTAACGTTCATGGGCGCGAAAGCTGGACGCTTTTTGACAGCGGTGCTCGTAAGACGTATATCGTTCCGGCGGTCGCTTCTGTTTTGACCACAGCCGAACTATCTCAGCCTATTCGCATGGCGCTTGGCGGGGAGGTTCGAGAAAGCAACAAAACTGCATTGCTTGAGGCGGAAGTGGAGGGCCGGCCTGTGTCGACTCACGCGATGGTGATTGACGATATCGGCGAGGACGATGATGGTAAGCCAATCGAGATACTGTTCGGAGCATTGGCGATGCAGGAATGGGGTATTCGCCTGATTCCTGAACAAGAGAAACTCGATCTGTCTCACTACCCAAAGGAGTTTGTCGAGTTCTAACTGCCAGGCAATGTCGGAAAGCAAACTGGAAATAATCCCTCTCGGTGGCGTCGGCGTGTTCGGCATGAACATGATGGCGATGCGCTGCGGCGGCGAGGCCATCATCATCGATGCCGGCATGGGATTTCCAGAGGAGGACGCGCCCGGCGTCGATATCGTCATACCTGACTTCTCGTTCATCGAGGATTATCGCGATGAGATTTCCGCTATCGTACTGACTCACGGACACGAAGACCATATCGGCGCAGTGCCGTTCCTGCTGAAGGAGGTCAACGTTCCCGTCTATGGAACACACCTCACGCTTGCGCTGCTGGAAAACAAACTTCAGGAGCACGGCTTGTCGCCCGCGCTTCATGCGGTTGAATCTAGAGACAGCATCTCGCTCGGCAAGTTTGAAGTCGAATGGATACACGTCTCGCACAGTCTCACCTCTTGCACGGCCGTAGCTGTGACCACGCCTGTTGGAGTCGTCATTCACTCAGGCGATTTCAAGATCGACGAAACGCCCGTGATCGGCCCCTCGACCGACCTCGAGAGACTGAGCGAATACGGCGACCGCGAGGTGCTTGCGCTGCTGGCCGATTCGACCAACGCCGAGCGACCGGGCCGCACGCAATCCGAACGCGCGGTTAGTCCCGCGCTGGAAAGAATATTTGAAGAAGCTGAGGGCCGCATCGTCTTGAGTTGCTTCACCAGCTCGGTTCATCGAATTCAAATCGTGCTTGACCTCGCACGCGCTTACGGCAGGAAGGTCGCGCTGCTTGGACGAAGCATGCTCCGCAACGTTGAGACTGCTGACAGCCTTCGGCAGCTCGACGTTCCCGACGGCATCTTCATCAGCCCGTCTCAAGCGAGACAAATGGACGACGATCAGCTGGTGTTGCTGGTGAGCGGATGCCAGGGCGAACCGATGTCCGCAATGGCGCGAATGGCGACCGATCAGCACAAAAACCTCTCGATCGATGAAGGCGACACCGTGGTGCTCTCGGCGCGCCAGATTCCGGGGAACGAGCCGGCTATTTCGCGATTGATCTCACACTGTTACAAGCGCGGCGCTCAGGTTATCGACAGCAGTGTCGCGCGAGTTCACGTCTCGGGTCACGGGAGTCAGGAGGATTTGAAGATACTGATTGAAGCAACCAGACCAAAGTTCCTGGTTCCGATTCACGGCGAGCATCGCCAGCTTTACCGACATCGTGACTGGGCGGCGACAACTGGCTTGGTGGAACCGCAGAATATCATCGTGTTTGAAAACGGCGACGTGCTCGAGCTCGGTGATTCGCGCGCTGAGATAACAGCAAAGGAGTTTGTCGGGCGGACCTTCATCGATGCGAGCTATGAACGCGTCGAAGACCTGGTGGTCCGAGATCGCAAACATCTCTCGTATGACGGGATCGTTGTGGCAATCGTCGCGATCAATCCGACCTCGGGCGAGCTCGAGTCGGAGACCGAAGTGGTGACGCGAGGATTCATTCACGAAGAGGATTCAAGCGAGATGCTTGCAGATCTCAAGCAGATTGTCGAAACAACCGTGACAACCGCCTCGCACGAAGAGCGAATAGACTACGCGGTGATCAAGGAAAAAATACGTTTGGCATTGAAGCGATTCATTCAGAAGGAAACAGGCCGGCGGCCGATGATTATTCCGGTTGTGCTTGAGGTATGAGGTTGACCAAAGTTTGGAAGCGGCGACTGCTTTTTGGATTCGTTATATTCCTTATCGCACTTGTGCCCGCCCTCGCGGTTTACGCGTCGTGGATCGAGCCCTATTGGATTGAAGTGACGCATCATAGAGTCTCAGCCCATCTGAGCACGCCTCTGAAGATTGCGCACATTACGGATCTGCATACCTCACGCGTGGGCCGTCGTGAGCAAAAGTTGCTTCAGATCCTGGATGCCGAACGACCCGACTTGATTGTCATCACCGGAGACTCGATCAACATTACTTCCGACTATCCTGCGTTTCGCGAGGTGCTGAGTCAGCTACACGCGCCGCTCGGCGTATGGGTGGTTAGAGGGAATCACGAGAATTGGTGGCCGGTGAAAAACGAGCGAGAGTTCTACGAATCGGCCGGCGCGAAGCTCCTCTTGAACTCGAACGCGCAAGTCAGCGATGGCATCTGGCTGATCGGATTCGATGATCTCTTCGCAGGATCGCCCGATCTGGAAAAAGCTCTTTCAGGAGTGCCGGACGCGGCTTACAAGGTCGCACTATTTCATTCACCGGTTTACTTTGAAAAAGCGGCGGGGCGATGCGACTTGGCGCTGTCGGGTCACAGCCACGGAGGACAAGTGCGGCTGCCGATCTTGGGGCCGATGTGGACGCCTCCTTACGTCGGCGAATACTTGGAAGGTTGGTTTGAGAAGCGTGGAACAAGGATGTACGTGAGCCGTGGAGTCGGTACGTCGATCTTCGATGTGCGGTTTTGTTGCCGGCCTGAGATAGCCATCGTCACAGTTGGTGACTGAATCGATTTAACCGGGGCCTTTCTCCACACCTGCCGCTTTAAGCCTCTCGCCTTTGCCTCACTCCGCATGAGCATGCTCGTTAAGTCGCCTCGCACGAGCGCTTGCGTCGAGGTTGTCGTTAGCCTCTCAGGGAACACATCTTGCTCCTGCATTGGTTGCATAGTTTGACGGCCCCGCGCGAAGCGTCTCACACGGCTCCGAGCAGAAGGAAGGAAATGTCAGCAGACAAAGATCTCTCGCTATTGATAATCGATGATGAGGAGCCGATCCGCAAACTGCTGTCAATTTATCTCTCGGCTCGGTACCGCTGCGTTAGCGCGGCAAGCGCGGATGAAGCTCTCGCCCGGCTTTCCGAAGACTCCTTCAACTTGGCTTTGACTGACATTGCCATGCCGGGCTTGAACGGCATTCAGTTGTGTCAAAAGATTCAGCAATCCTTTCCAGAGACCGTTGTAGTAATTGTCTCCGGTATGACGGACATTAACTACGCGATCGAAGCAATGCGCAACGGCGCGTTTGACTATGTGGCCAAGCCCTTCGATCTGCAACAGGTATTGATGGCCGTCGAGCGCGCGCTGCGCTATCAAATGCTGATCGCCGCAAAACGCCATTACGAAGAATCGCTGGAGGAGACTGTAAGGCAACGCACGACGGAGCTGCGCGAGCTGAACAAAGACTTGAATCAGATGCTCGAGGCGCTTTATCGAAACTATCGAGCGACCCTGCGAGCTCTCGCGCGAGCGCTCGAAGCGCGCGACGTAGAAACCGCCGGGCATTCGGATCGCGTCGTCGCCTACTCGCTACGACTTGGCCGCGAGCTTGGGCTTACGCACAAGGAGATGATCGGACTGGAACAAGGCGCGCTGCTTCACGACATCGGAAAGATAGGCGTTCGCGATTCAATACTTCTGAAGCGCGGCCCGCTGAGCGAAGAGGAATGGGTCGAGATGCGCGGGCACATAGACCACGGACTCCGCATCATCGCCGGTATAGATTTTTTGCAAGGCGCTTCGCCCGTGGTCCGCGAGCATCACGAAAAGTACGACGGAAGCGGCTACCCCGCGGGACTGCAGGGCGAAATGATTCACATCCACGCGCGGATCTTCGCCGTCGCCGACGCGTTCGACGCGATAACCAGTGACAGACCTTACCGGGCGGCGGCCTCTTACGAGGATGCGAAAAGAGAGATAGTCATCAACTCGGGAGCACACTTCGACACAAAGGTCGTTAGCGCTTTCTTGAATGTGCCGGAATCAGAGTGGATCGAAATTCGCGCGTTCGCCGAGTTGCAGGACTATGCTGAAGACGCAATCGGCCGGAACGAAGTTCGCTCATTTATCCTCTCAATAAAGCGAAATACCGGTTTGACCGGTGAGCTTGGCCTCAACGTGTCTTAGACTTCTCTGATTTGGGCTTTGCTCTTCGAATGATATCAGTCGCCGCTCTTAATTCCTGTACGCGAAGTAACGAAGCGGCTACGTAAAAAATCGCAGCCCCGATAAGAACCGAGACGACGACATTCGCGGTGCGCGCCGCGAAGCCAGACCCCGCAGCCTTGGCGATGGCGCCGCTAATAAGCCAGCATCCCAAGCCCATAACCGCAGATGCAGACAGAATCTTGGCGATCGCGGTCGCCGTTGTGACCCCTTCCACTCCGTGGATTCGTCGCCGCATAATCGCGTAAAGCAGCACAAAGTTCATCAAGGCCACCGTCGAAGTCGAAAGTGCGAGCCCGCGTTCCTGAAGCACGCCGACGAGCATCCAGTTCATAACGAAGTTCGTCGCCATCGACAACAGGCTTATCATCATCGGTGTTCGCGCGTCGTTCAGCGCGTAGAAGGCCGGCGCCAATATCCTCACCGCCGAATATCCTGCGAGGCCGATTGCATAGAACGCGAGGGCAGAAGCGGTGCGCTGCGTGTCGGCCGGCCCAAAGTGACCGCGCTCGTAAATCAGCGCGATGATCGGGCGTCCCAGAACAATCAGCCCGACCGCCGACGGTATCGTCAACAAGAAAGCCAATCGAATCGAGCTCGCAAGCGTGTGACGGAACTCACTCACGTCCTTGAGCGCCGCGCTGCGGGAGATAGAGGGCAGTGTGGCGGTCGCGATCGCAACTCCGAACACGCCGATGGGAAACTGCATCAGCCGGAATGAATAGTTCAACCACGAGACTGGGCCGCTGCCGGTTTCGGTTGGAATCCCAGAAGCGAAGTTGCTGTTAACCAGCACGTTAACCTGGACCGCAGCCGCACCGATGACTGCCGGACCCATCAGCGAAAAGATTCGCTTCACTCCCGGATCGCTGAAGCTTAGCATCGGACGGTAACGAAACCCCGCCCTGCGTAAGCTCGGCCATTGAAAGGCGTACTGAAAGAACCCGCCTATCAGCACCCCGTAAGCCATCCCGATGATTCCTTCGGTTGGCTTCTCGACGATCGATCTGATCGGATGTGCGAACGTCGGATCCGTGAGGAACGCTGCGGTCGCCAGGCCGCCGATGAGGGAGCCGATGTTGAAGAAGGTCGACGCCATCGCCGGCACGCCGAAACGATCGCGAGCGTTCAAGACTCCCATCGCCTGCGCGGCCAAAGCGACGAGCAGGATGAACGGCATCATTATCCTGGTGAGCCGAACTGTCAGATCAAACTTGGCTTGATCGCCTTCGAACCCGTGGGCGATGGCGCTCACAACCTGAGGCGCGAAGATGATGCCGAGCACAACCAAGATTCCGAGCACGACGATCAGAGTTGTGGCGACGAGGTTGGAAAGTCTGAACGCCTCCTTCTCATCTTTGGTGACAAGATAATCGGAGAAGACGCTTACGAAAGCGCTGGACAGCGCGCCTTCCGCGAACAGATCGCGCAGGAGGTTTGGGATTCGAAAGGCTATGACGTAGGCGTCGTTGGCAATACTCCTGGAGGCGCCGAAAAAATAAGCGAAGACCATTTCGCGCACCAGCCCGAGCACGCGACTGGACATGACCGCAATGCTGACGACGCCTGCGGACCGCGCGACGCTTGCCGAACGTTTCAGTTGTGCCTTTTTGGTTTCTTCAGAAGGAGGCTGCAAGTCCATCGCGTCCGATTCTATAGGGTTTATGAAAGCTATTCCAAGCAGGCTTCGATGACGTTTCGGTTCAAAGGGATGTGATGAAAGTCGGGTTGTTTTTGAGGCGATAGCGCCTCACTCGGACTTTTTCGCTACGCGATCGCTACTTCAATACGCAGAATCTGCGAGACTCGGGGGTTGGTCACTTCACTCCGCCCATCAAACGCTTCACCGGACGACTGATCAACAAAAGAACAAGACCGGCGGCGCTTGTCCAAAGAGCGACAGAGCCGAACAACTGAACTAATCCCATGCTCTCCATCTTTCCAGCAAGCAAGCCTGCCATCAGATTCCCAAAGGAAGTGGCAAGGAACCAGATGCCCATCATCTGGCCGACAAGCTTGGCCGGCGACAGCTTGGTCATCGCGCTCAAACCGACGGGACTCAAGCAAAGCTCGCCGGTCGTGTGGAAAAAGTATGTAGCAATCAGCCATCCGGCGCTGACCTTATGGGGGTTGCTCGGATCTCCGACATAGACCGAGGCCCACGCCACGATCACAAACCCAATCGCCAATTGAACGAGGCCGAGCCCGAACTTCGCCGGAATTGAAGGCTGTCGTTCGCCGAGCCTCAACCACAACATTCCAAAAACAGGAGCGAGCAGGATTACGAGAATTGGATTAACCGACTGGAGCCAGGTTGTTGGCGCTTCCCAGCCAAAGACAAACCTGTTAGTCAATCGATCGGCGAAGAGGTTCATCGAGGAGCCGGCTTGTTCATAGCCGGCCCAGAAGAGTGCGGCAGCGAGGAAGAGCACGAAGATCACTCCGATTCGTTTCTTCTCGGTTGAATCGAACCCGCCGAGAAATATTTGGTACCCGAAATAGCTCAGTGCAAGGGCTGGAATTACAAACCCGAGTGCTTTGGCAACGCCGAGAGGCGAGAGAGTTATCGTGCCGTTCGAATTCAGCAACATCAAGACAACTACCGCTGAGATTGCGATTCCAAGCGCGATCAGCAGAATTCGTTTTGCCTTGGCTTTGTCAGCGCTTTTCAAATCTCTGAGACCGCCCGTCCCGAGCCGCTTGTAGCCCAGCCTGTACTGAATCAGCCCCAGAACCATTCCAACTCCGGCCACCCCAAATCCCAGGTGCCAATTCACTTTCTCGCCGAGAAATCCGCACAGGAGCGGCCCGATGAAAGCTCCGAGATTTATGCCTGAATAGAAGATCGAGAAGCCCGCATCGCGTCGAGCGCCACCCTCGGGGTACAGGTCGCCGACAATTGCGCTGACGTTTGGCTTCAATAGACCTGTGCCGATGACGATGAGGACCAGTCCGGCATAGAACGAGAACACCCATCCTGCCGCCATGCTGAAATGGCCTGCTGCGATAATCATACCGCCAACGAAAACCGAGTTGCGGTGGCCTAGAATTCGGTCAGCAATCCAACCTCCCGGAAGACCCGACAAATACACACTCGCCGTATACAAACCATAGATGGCCGTCGCCGTCGGATCGTCGAGCCCGAATCCGCCTCGTTGCAATGTAGCGGTAAGAAATAACACGAGAAGCGCGCGCATGCCGT
>WNGG01006705.1_pt1 | contig 15374 bp, 12 predicted proteins | sample 5400661 | NCBI WGS metagenome assembly WNGG01 (sample SAMN13153372, study PRJNA577476) | soil metagenome | isolation source: 100 cm soil or saprolite under Garry oak tree replicate 1 | place: USA:California | collected 2016-06-15
TTAGGCATCTGCTGAAGTCCTCGGTTTGTCGGCACGCCGATTCTTCGGCTTAAACCATTTCGACTTTTCTGAAACCTTATTCCGAGAGTGCGAAGGTACGATTTCCAGGACCCAGGCGATGAAAACTAGGACTAAGCATTGATCGAAGGAGATCGCGCGTGTGACAAGCAGAACCAGACACGCAGAGTACATCGCTTTCGGCCACCCGAGCACGGCAACGGATTTGCGAATTTTGTCCGTGTCGAGCATGTATGCGATCACATATAAAACCTATACTCGGGCCGGATGCGTGCTCCCGGCGGTAACTCCGCCAAGATTTGACCGACTCGACGAGAGAATGCGGTCGTGATCGGAGCACTACATGAGAAATCAGCAGTATTCCAATTCATTTTTGTGAGCGCTAAAACTTCGCGCAGCACTAAATCCCACGGGCTATCACCGAAATGTTCCAGTATTTCTAGCGGCTGCGGCACGCGAGGCCCTGGGTAAGTTCGGAGGAATGGAGCGTACCCCGACGTGTAAAGCAGCAATTCGGAGGCGCCGAACTTCACGTAAGTACCGCGGACAGGCGGGTAGTCGCCTGTTCGATAGAATTGCAGGCCCCTCGTCCCCAGGGCGAGCAAGTCACTCCGCGGAAGAATTTCACACACCTCTTGAAAGCCTGCTAGTTCATCTTCCCAGTAACGCGAACTCTTGTGGACAACAAGACGCGTTGGAAGGCTTCCGCGGTTTTGCTTTTGATAAAGCTCGATCACGTCGCGCAACAAGCTGGCTGCAAACTGTCGTTCCAGATGCGGAGATTTCCCTTCTCTTCTGTCATCCCACTCGAACGTATTACCACGTAAAACATAGCCGTCGCCCGCTGCTGTGAAAGCTTGAGCCATGCTCGTGCGCATGTGAGGACTGTCAGCGCCGAGTTCCTTGTAAAAAGAAATTCCGACGAAACACACTCCCGGCTCAATGTCAGCAAGCCGCCACGGCGATCCGCCTCCCTTGTGGTAAAGAGCGGTTGTGAAGTTCCAAGCTCGTGTCGCAACGTCTTGTGTTCGCGATTGCCCGAATGTTGCGTTGCTCGCCGTCAGTTTCAGTGTTCTAGGCCACACCAGTTGGGTAGGGATCCCCACTTCCATTGCTTCTGCCTTTAGCCCTCGCCGGAGATTCTGATGTCCCCATTCTTCCTCTTCGATGCCGAGAGTAGCGCCTTCCTCAAAAAGCGAGAATTGATTGCTCGTCTGCGGTCGCGCTCTAATAATCCGTTTGACCTTTCGCAAACGAAAAGGCCGTTCCTGAACGGTGCATGTGTCGATGATTTCTTGCGGTATGCAGCACAATATGACTTGCGGTTTCGGGTCTCGACCTGCTAGCACCTGCAACGCCTGGATGTAAAGTTGAACGACATTCTTCAGACGCTTCGCATAGTCCTTTTCAAGCAGGGCCGACTTAATCGCGGTCTCTTTGATCGTCTCGCGCAAACTGTCCCCGAAGACCAATTCGCAACTGAATGGCCGATCACTGTTGAAACCGGGAAAGTGCGGATAGAGGAACGGCTGACTTCCGTCGTTCGACAGAACTCCTTTGCACGCCTGAAGCCATGCTACAGCGTCGCCTAACATCTGCGGCGGTCCAACGATCCCAACTGCAATCGACTTTAGAATCGACGAGTCCTGCCCGACAAGGCTATAAGGCCCATATAGAGCGAGCCCCGTTTTTGGATCGACGTGCTGGTGCTGCTGGCCGAACGCAAGCAAAGGCTCAGAAATGATCCCGGAGTCGAAGTGCGGAACGCGGCCCGCACTAGATCGATCCCGCTGATCGAAGTGTCTACTCGATCTCATCCTTGTTCCCAGCCACGGCATCCATGTCTTCGGGCAGCGAAAGTTCCTCCTCCTCTAGTGCGCTGTGTTCCAACTCTGACTCTAGGACGCTATCGACTTCTTCGTCTTCTTAATCGCATGAGGTCTCGCTGGTCGTCAGAGATGCCATACGGCAGTTGAATCAGCGCGGGAATCGTGGAAAGTTCGAGTGTTTGATCTCCAGCCCGGATCGATATCGGTCCGCCATATCCGCGGCGCAGGACGCTCGTCCAGAATCGGATGTGATACAGGATTTGCATGTTGCGCTCGGGTCCGGTCCATCGGATTACTCGGCGACCGATTTCCGGTCCTGTGCTCGGAGTATGACCATCCTGAGTGATGACCCACGTTGGAGAGATTTTGACGTAGAACTTATTGACCAAGAAAATGATTTGCAAGTAGGCGCCGAGATTTCTCCAAAATAAGACTTTGCCTTCGCTCGTGATGGGCTTCGCAACTGTTCGAACGGCTCGTTTTCTGCGCGGCGTCCAACTAATCTGATTGGGCTGCCCATTTCGATCAGGGAAAAAATAGCGTCCGTATTTCGTTTGATCGGTCTCTAGTCCCGCTGCGTACAAATGGCGAGACAGCGCCATGTTCAAAAGAGAGATCACTATCTTCTTTAGGTCCTCGTCGCGGAGAAAGCTCGCAATATCAAGGATTTCGATTTCGTTATCTTCGATGACTGAGTTTAGTGGGCAGTTCGGATCCTCGAGATTGTGGAACGTGACAACTCGCTCTTCGAAAAGTCGAAAAGCTCGTCACGAATTATTTGCTTGAGGCGTTCTTTAGATGGAAGTTTTGCTTTTTTCTTATCTGAACTCGGTGCCACGAGGTGCGAGGCAATCGGAGCCATGTAGACCCATCGGGGGAATCGTTCTGCCGGAAGAAGGTTGCAGTAAAGACGCTCAGTCACCACGTCGGGGTCTGCTTCGGGAATTGCGCGCTCGGCAACTAGCGTAGACCGATCGATCCGGCTTCCGCTCGTTATCAGATGCCCGCGGTGGGCTAATGGCCGGCGCAAAGGCTCTTCGCGCAGGACCGTCAGGAGATCGTTGAAACCTCTCTGATATCGGTTTCCGCGGAAATCGATCGCTTTAAGATGTCTCAGGAGATAAGGAACAACGGGACAGTCCTTAACCAACAACGGAATGATCTTACCGCTTTGATTATCCGGGTCGCCGTGCAGAGCCGCGTGCCACTCCGCGTCAGGCCAGTGACTTTCGCTCTCGAAATACTCGGGAGTCATCACAACTCCGATGAATCTGCTCTTCTCCAGCCCCTCGTTGATCGAGGCCGGAATGCTCGCTCCCGGACGTATTTCGGCTTGATCTAGCCAGACTGACAGCGGTCGGCCGTTCCAAGTTTGGGCCTCAATGTCGGCTGCCAATTCTCTTACCAGAGCTTTGTCGGTGCCGCGATGGGAGAGGAAAATATCTCGCTGAACCTTTTCAGGCGCGTAACCGGCAGCAATCAGCAAGCCATCTGCCGGAATACCGTAGACGCTCGCAAGCTTTTGCAGAAGGCTTGCGGAAGGATTCTCGGCCTTGCCGGTCTCCAGCTGCGATAAGTACGCGTTTGATATGCCTGCTCTTTTCTCCGCCCCACGCAGGCTCAGACCCGCCTCGACGCGGGCGTTACGGAGCGCGATCGCGAGCGTGTCTTTCATCTAAGGTCGGGCATATTACCAAAGACTGCTTACTAAGAGCAAGCGAAATTCGTGTGCTTGATACATCCTTTTGGCGTACAGATTAGGCTCTAGCCATAAGTCTAATTGTAACAAGCATATAATAAATTATAAGGGCACTGCTATCTCAATTGTATTGTGCTTGGTGATCCCCTAAGCGATGGACCTACCTCATATTGGCTTCGTCTCATACGCCACCGACTCCCGATCTAGCCATTCGGCTGATGTGAACGCGATTGCAATCTGCCAAGCTGGCACGGAAGGGAGATTTATGGAAACCGTACTTAGCAGCCTTTCGAACGAATTGACCAGCTTAGTTCAACGGATAAGTCCTTCCGTTGTCGTGGTTCACGCCCGCCGCCATTTTCCTTCCAGCGGAGTTCACTGGGGGCCGGATCTCGTCGTCACCGCCGACCACACCATCGCCCGCGAAGAAGACATTCGCGTGACGACGGCCGATGGCAAAGCGCTCGCCGCATCGCTCGTCGGCCGAGATCCCGGCGCCGACTTGGCCGCCCTTAAAGTACCCGGCCTCGGCCGCCCCGGCGCGATGAATACCCAGGATAAGCCTGTGCTCGGCGAGTTTGCGCTGGTTGTGGGCCGCTCCCCGGATAGCGGGGCGAACGCCAGCCTCGGAATCGTCGGTGCAGCTTCCGGACCTTGGCGGACTTGGCGCGGAGGTCGCCTCGAACAGTACATTCGATTAGACGCCATGCTCTATCCGAACTCCTCCGGCGGAGCGGTGGTCAATTCTCGCGGAAGCATACTGGGCATTGCCACCTCGGCCCTCTCCCGGGTCGCCGGCCTTGCCATTCCCGCCTCGGACGTCACACGTGTGGCGAATGAGTTGGTGGAAAAAGGCTATGTGCCCCAGGGATATCTCGGGATCGGCGTTTATCCGGTCGCAATTCCGGAAAGCCTGAAGTCAAAGCTGGCAGTGCAGAATGCCACCGGCATTCTCATCTTGAATGTAGAAAAAGGCGGCGCGGCGGAACGCGCTGGCGTGCTCCTCGGAGATGTGCTCATTTCCTTGAACTCGACCCCCATGGAAAAAGTGGAAGACCTTCAGTCGTTTTGCGCTTCCGGCGTGATTGGCAAGACCGCGAACGCCCGCTTTATCCGCGCCGGCGCGCTAATCGAGACGAGCATTGTCGTGGGCGAGCGCCCACGGAAGGGGCGGTAAATGTTCCCTCCCGGATTTGGCGAAGTCGCCGAGCGGCTCCGAAGGTCCACCGTTCACGTCAGCAGCGGGGGCCGTGGTCATGGTTCGGGTATCATTATCAAATCCGACGGAACCATCGTCACCAACGCCCATGTTGCCCCCATCGAGATGACGTTCGGCCGTTTGACCGTCACCCTATGGGACGGAAGATCTTTTCCCGCCGAGATCGCCTCGCGCGATCTGCGGCGCGATCTGGCGATTTTGCGCCTTCCGGCGTCCGATCTGTCCGCGGCGCCGCTGGGCGATTCGAATCAATTGCGTGTAGGAGAACTTGTCATCGCCATCGGCAATCCTTTGGGTTTTATGGGCGCTCTGACGGCTGGCATCGTTCACGCCGTCGGCCCGGTGCCCGGACTCGGACCCAGGAAGTGGATCCAGGCCGGAGTCCGGCTTGCTCCCGGCAATTCGGGCGGGCCTTTGGCGGACGCGGCCGGAAATGTGGTCGGCGTGAATACCATGGTGGCGGGGCGGCTTGGGCTCGCCGTGCCCAGCAACGAAGTGACGCGGCTCCTCAGCGGCAACCAGCCCTACCCCCTCGGCGTCACGCTACGGCCGATTCCCATTACCGCGGCGGGAAGAGAACGGCTCGGGCTGATGATTCTCGAACTCGTGCCGGATGGCGCAGCCAGTCGCGCGTCGCTCTTGCCAGGCGATATTCTAGTCGGTGCTGAAGGGCGATTCTTCAACGCGCTGGAAGATCTCGAGGACGCGCTGCAAGCCAGCTCGGAGCGCGTCGTGCGATTGCAGTTTTTGCGCGCCGATCCAAGCAAGATTCGAACGGTTGCGGTTCGGCTGAATGCGAGCAATTCAGTGGCGGCATGATTGACGTTTTGGTTGAAGCTTCTTCGCCGGATTTGTACGCCGAAATCGCGGATCTCCTCCGTGATCATTCGCGGCTTCGGCTGATCGAGAGTGCTCCCGATGCGGCCGCGGGAGAGGAAAGCCGGCGTCAACCCGGCGTTGTGGTCGTCGCTGTGGACGCGGGGGGCGAGGCTGCTTTCGAATCCTCAGGCTGGGTTGCGGCCGGCGTCCCGATCATTCTCCTCGTAGAGAATTCCGCGCGCCGAATCTCCCAAGCGCTGCCGCCGGGAGTCCGGGCGATCCTGCCGCGAAACGTCACCCCAGCCGAAATTGCTGGCGCAATAGAAGGCGTCTCGGCGGGCCTGTATGTATTCCATCCCTCTGACGTCGATTCAATTTCCATGTTGCGCCCGCGAGAGGCCCCCGTTGCAGAAGTTGCCCCCGAGCTGGCCGAGCCGCTTGTCGAACCCCTGACGCCCCGCGAAATCGAAGTCTTGCAGTTGTTGTCAGAGGGACTCGGAAACAAGGAAATTGCTTCGCGCTTGAATATCTCCGAGCACACCGCCAAGTTTCACGTGGCCTCGATCATGGGCAAGCTGGGCGCCACGAGCCGCACCGAGGCCGTCACGCTTGGAATACGCCACGGCCTCGTGATGATCTGATTGTTCAGGGGCGGAATCCCTTAGGACTTCGCTTTCTTCGAAGGCTTCGACTTGCCAGAACTGTTGAGGGCGGCCGCTTGGCGAACGAGCGCCTTGAAAGCGGACTCGTCAACTTCTTCTCCTTCCTGGATGTCGATCGCGCGGCGTGCGTTTCCGTCGAGACTCGAGTTGAAGAGACGCGCCGGATCCTTCAGAGACGCGCCCTTGGAGAAGGTAAGCTTCACGACGTTCTTGTAGGATTCGCCAGTGCAGATGATGCCGTCGTGCGACCAAATCGGAGTGCCCATCCACTTCCACTCCTCGACGACGTCCGGGTCTGCTTCCTTGATGAGCTTGCGCATTCTGCCGAGGGTTTCCCCGCGCCAGTCCCCGAGTTCGGCGATTCTTTGTGAGATGAGCTCCGATGCCGACTGGCCTTGGCTCGCGCCCGACTTTTTCATGTTCTCATCCTAAGCAGTTCCAGATATATTTCATTCGCAAGACGAGCGGGACTATACGCTGGCGCGAGAGAGGTAGCGAGTTGAATGCTCACCGCTGGGAGCAACCTCTGGGTTAACAGCGATGGGAGTCCGGCCGGCCAACACGCTCTCTACCCGCTAACCGGCGCCCCCTTGGGGTTAACAACCAAGCAAGAGGGAGAGAGAGTTCCGGGCTCCGAAGGGACACCGGGCAGCCCGGCCAGGATCTCTCCGGTTAACAGGTCGAGAGGCCGCCGGAAGCGGGGGCCCGGGGCGGGCACAACCGGCGTCGTGTCTAGAGGAACGAGAGCCCCGACCGCTTGCGCGACCGGGGCTCCCCGAGAAGACGACCCGATTGACTCGGGCCCTATGATGTCTGGCTCCCCACGTGATCGAAACGTTCGAACTCCGGAGTGACTCGAACCAGGGGTGCGCGTGCATGGACACGTAGATCAACGTTCGAACTCGACTGAGTTCGAACCATGGTGCGCCTGGGGGCCCAGGTGATCGCAATGTTCAAACTCTGGTGCCCAGAAGAGTCGAGCCACAGTCCGCGGGTCCCATCGTGGCCTCCCCCGAGGTCGGCGGCTTGCATCACCGGTACACCCGGGCAGCGTGACCCCCGCTCGTCAAAATGATGGATAATCTCGATTCGCGCAGGAAGGTTTCGTCTGCTCTCGACCCGGTCGATCCGTGGCGGCCTGACTCCTGAATCAATTCCGCTCGTTTCAGCTCGCCCGGCCATAGGCTGCTCCGACGAGCGCGTTCGTTTCTCTATCGCTTTCGACCCGGATGGACTTTTCAGTAGGGACACGTGATCGGAGTGCACTGGTATCCCACCGGCGAGCCATCTGGCCCGAACACGAGCGTCGCCGCCGTACTCGATGTCTCTGGTGTCCATTTCCCATCGAGGTGGACTTCCGTCGTCCTGCCGGCGACGATTTGAACTTCGATAGCAATAACCCCACCACCCGAGGCCCGGGCACGAACGAAGTACCGACCCGCTTGGAGTGACACAACTTCGTCTCCCCAGCGGTTGTCGATCTTCTTTAAAAGACGCCCGGAGGAATCGAGCACCGTGTAGGGTTCGTGGTTGATCATATCGTCTCCGCTGCCTGAACCGATCTCTTCGGTGTAGACCACCAGGCGCCCAGTGTTCAGTGAGGACAGAACGATCGGCGCCGGTCCAATGGACTGAGGAATCCGCACGAGCCGTGGTGCTGCGCAACCCACCATGAGCCCGATGACGAACACCCCGGCCTTGCCGCTCGCGAAAACGCATGGGTTCCGCTTCATGATTCGCTCCTCACTCGACGTCGCCCGCAGCGCCATGTGCTCGCGCTTCTTGTCTGTCGTGTTCTTCCGTGGTCACTGTCCTCCCTGCGCCGGTTGCGCGACGACGCGCGTTCCATCACGCAACTCCTCGGATCCTCGCACGAGGACGAGATCGCCCTTCTCCAGCGGACCGAATACCTCCAGCAGGTTGCCCATGGCGACTCCGCGACGCAGGGAGACGATCTCTATAGCGCCGTCCCTGACGCGGTCGACGTAGCTGCGCTCGGCGGTCTGGACGAGAGCGGTCGCCGGAATCCAGAGGGAGGCGGAAGTGCGGCGGACAGGCCACAGCACATCAGCGAACATGCCCGCAGCGAGCCGGGAGTCTGCGTTTGCGACGTCGAGTTCGATGGGCATCGTTCGCGTCTTGGGATCGATCAGGTGCGCGACGCGCGCGATGGTCCCCGAGAAGCGTTCCCCCGGCCATGTGCTCACGACGAACTCGGCCTTGATGCCTTGTGTCACTGCTCCCACGTCGGCCTCGGGCACGGCGACGGTGAGGCGCAGCCGTGAAACCTGGTCAATGCGTAAGAGAGGTGCGGTGCCCCCGGCCGGCGGCCCCACCAGTGCACCCGGATGGACGTTGCGTTCAGAGATGACTCCGTCGAATGGCGCGCGCATGACAAGATAGCTTTCGAGCGCGCGCAGCGCCTCCACGCGGGATCGGCTCGCCGCGAGCTTCGCTTCGGCGATTTCGATGTCGTGCTTCGCCACCGCGCCGGGAGTGGTTGCGGCCCCCTTGAGACTCTCAAAGGTGCTTGAATCCGCCTGCGCTTGCGATTCAGCTTCCGCCCGCTGGGCGACCAAGTCGGGCGCGGAGAGGCGCACGAGCATCTGGCCCTTCTTCACCAGCGAGCCGCGGTCGACGAGCACCTCCTCGACGTAGCCCTGCACGCGTGAATGGAGCGCGACCGATTCGTAGCCGGAAAGCTCACCCTGGAGCCGAACCGTCGTGTCGAGGCGCTGCTCGACAACCGGCGCCACCTCGACTCGAAGCGGGCCACCATGGCTCTCGATCGGTTGAGTCGGAGACCCCCCGGCGCCCGAGCAGCCACTGAGCAAGACAAGCAACAAGGAGAATCGTTTCATGCCCTTGCCTCCTGCGAATCTAACGTCTCGGCCTCGTCGGGCGCCAGGGACACGAGGCGAGTCTGCTTTGCGGCGAACAGCGCATAGACGGCTGGAAGGACGATCAGCGTCGCGACCATAGAAGCGGTGAGGCCGCCGATAACAGCTCGCCCGAGCGGCGCGCTCTGTTCGCCGCCCTCACCGAGGCCGAGCGCTATCGGAACCATGCCCGCGATCATGGCCAGGCTCGTCATCAAAATTGGCCTTAGGCGGCTGCGGGCCGCTTCAATCGCGGCCTGCGCCGGACTTGCGCCGAGGCGGCGATGCTCACGCGCAAACGTGATAAGCAGGAGCACGTTCGCGACAGAGACGCCGATTGACATTATGGTTCCCATCATCGATTGGACGTTCAGCGTGGAGTTGGTGGCAAAAAGGAGAAGCACGGTCCCGCTGAGCACCGCGGGTACGGTCGAGAGGACGATGAGCGAATCCCGAACCGACTGAAAGTTCGCGATGAGAAGCAAGAGTACGACCACGATGGCGAGAATGAGGCCCTCGCGCAGGCTCGTGAGCGTCGTCAGCATCTGTTCGACCTGACCGTGAATGGCAACACGGACGCCCCGAGGGGGCTCGCCGACAGCCACGATGGCTCGCTGGACAGCCTTTGCGGCGGCCCCCAGGTCTTGCCCGCCAACGTTCGCGAGCACGCTGATCGTGCGCTGGCTGTTCAGATGGTCGATCTCGCCAAGCGTCCTCCCGGGCGTTACGCTGGCGAGGTCGCCGAGGATCGGGCGAGGTGAGCCGTCGGACATGACCGGTAGGTTCCTGAGGTCGTCCGCCGACGAGATCTCGCTCTCGGGCACGCGCAACGCCACGCGGTAGGGGATGCCGGTGCCCGGGTTCACCCAGAAGTTCGGTTGAATGAGGACGCTTGAGCTCGTCGCATCGACCAGCGACCGGCCGACCTGCGCGACATTGACGCCCAACTGCGCGGCGCGCTCGCGATCGATCTTGACTTCGAGCGTGGGGTAATCGAGAGACTGAGGAATCTGTACGTCACGCAGCTCGGGCAGCCTCTTCAGCTCCTCGGCGAGGCGCTCAGTGAACGGCCGCGTCTCCGCGATGTTGTTTCCCGAGACGGTGACGTTGATGGGCGTTGGCGCGCCGAAATTGAGCACCTGCGAGACGATGTCACCCGCCTCGAATGAGAAGCGCACGTCTGGGAAGTGGGCTTGGAGTTTTTCGCGCAAGGTCTCCTGGAGCACGTGAACGGGCGGACGGTCACCGCGGTTGAGGGCGACGAGCAGGAGTGCCTCGTGCGGACCGCTGTTCCAGGTGAAGATACCGTTCACGGGATAGGACCAGGGCGGATTGCCCACGTTCGCAAGCGTAATGGCCACGAACCTCTCGCCCACTGTCTCGCGGATGAGCTGATCGACGTCGCGGACAATCTGCTCGGTGCGTTCGAGCTGTGTGCCATCGGACGCGCGGATTCGCAGCTGAAACTGGCCGGTGTCGACGCGCGGAAAGAGCTCCGTGCCCAGACCCAGGGCGAGCAGAAGTGCGGCACCGCAGGCGAGGAGGTACGCGCCCAAGATGAGGATGCGCCGATGGACGATACGGCCTACGAGCAACCCATAGCGGTTCTGAACATGCCCTAAGAGGCCGCCGGCGCGGTGTGCAGGAGGAGCATTGCGGAAGAGCCAGGCGGCAAGCACCGGCACCAGGGTTGCGGACAGCAGATAGCTCGCCACCACGGAAAAGGCCACCGCCAGAGCGAGCGGCGGGAAGAGCGCCCGGCCAACACCGACCATGAAGAACGACGGGATGAAGACCGCGAGCACGCACAGCATCGCGAGGAGGTTCGGCAACATCACCTCTCGCATGGCGTCGATCACGGCGCGCCCGCTCTTCTTCTCCTGGCCCAGGTGCGTGTGGATGTTCTCGATCGCCACCGTGGCTTCGTCGACGAGAATGCCGATTGCAAGCGCGAGCCCGCCGAGGGTCATGATGTTCAGGGTCTGACCCACGAGGCGCAGGCCGACGAGCGCGGCGAGAAGGGAGAAAGGGATCGTGAGGACGACGATGAGCGCGGAGCGCCAATTCCGCAGGAAAAGCAGCACCATCAGCGCGGTGAGAAGCGCACCCAGGATGCCCTCGGTTGCGAGACCACGGATGGCGTTGAGCACATAGATCGATTGATCGAAGTCGAGATCGATCTTGATGTCCGGCGGGACAAGCGCACGCATCTGCGGCAGCGCCGCCTTGACGTCGTTCACAACGTCGAGCGTCGATGCATCGGCGCGCTTTGTAACCGGCATGTAGACGGTTCGGCGGCCATTCACGAGCGCTATGTTGTAGAGAATGTCGGCGCCGTCTTCGACGCGGGCGACATCGCGCAGAAAGACCGTGGCGCCGCTGCCGGTGCGAAGCGGAATGTCGGCGAGGTCGGCCGGCTTCGGAACCATCGCGTTCGTGGACGCGATGGTGGTGAAGCCGTTCATGCGCACATTGCCAGCGGGGAGCGTGAGGTTCTCCCTGGTGAGCTGAGCGGCGATGTCCTCGGGGGAGATACGATAGGCACGCATCCGCTCCGAGTCGGCGTAGACGACGATGGTCTTCACTTTGCCGCCCGAAGGCGGCGGAGCGGAAACGCCGGGGATTGTCGACAGGAGAGGGCGCACCCGATAAAGAGCGAGATCCTGAATCTCCGTGTCGCTGCGCGAGTCGCTCGAGAACACGAGCTCGCCGACCGGGATGGAGCCCGCGTCGAACCGCACGATGAACGCGGGGAGCGTGCCGGGCGGCATGAACGACGTGGCGCGGAACGCCATCGCCGTCACCTGGGCCATCGACTGGGCGATGTCCGTACCAGGGTGGAAATACAGCTTGAGCATGGCCATCCCTTGGATGGACGCGCTCTCGATGTGTTCGATGCCGCTGATGTACAGGAAATGGTACTCGTAATAGGTGACGATTTGCCCTTCCATCTGGCTCGGCGACATGCCGCCGTAGGGCTGGATCACGTAGATCACGGGCACGCCGAGGTCGGGAAAGATGTCCACCGGAGCGCGTCGGAGCGCGAGCCCCGCGGAGAGCACAATGGCGAGGACTAAAACGACGACGGTGATCGGACGGCGCAGGGCAGCCAGCACAAGAAACATGGCTACTGCGCTCCTTGGGTGGGACCGTTCACCTCGGAGAGGAAAGGTTCCATGTCGCCGAGTGCTCGCGCGAAAAGTAGCGTCGCGGTCCGGACGCCAAGGCGCGCGACCGCGTCGTCGAGCTCCGCTTGCGCAAGCAGGCGCTGGGCCTCGGCCACTTCGGTGACACCCGCAAGACCGGACCGATAACGCGCGGTGGCCTGCTGTTCGGCCGCACGGGCGGCGTCAAGTGCAATGGGCGTGTTGGCAGCGATGCGGCGAGCGCCGTCGAGGATGGCCTGCGCCGTCTCGAGCTGGGACGTGATTTGGAGCTCGATCTCGCGACGACGAGCACCTGCTTCGCCCGAGTCAGCCGATGCGATGCGCGTGCGGGCGCGCTGCGCGAAGATGTCGAGGGCAGGCCAACTCACCACGAGGCCGGCGCCCCAGTTCGGTACGTTCGGTGCGAGACCATCAGCGGAAGGCCTCGGTCCGTCTGGCGTCGCAAAGCCGCTGCCGCGAGCCCACAGCGCCGCGACAACCTCGACGCGGGGTAAGTAGCCGTACCTCGCAACGTTCTCTCTCGCCTTGGCCGCCGCGACCGCCGTGTCAGCCTGTATGAGCTCGGGATTGCGCTTTCCCGTTTGGAGTGCGCTTGCAGGCGGCAGCTCGAGCAGGTTCCCAGCCAGAGGAGTCACACGTCCGGTCTCACCGATCGCTTGTGCGAGCTCGATTTCAGCGATGGTCTGAGCCTCTTGCGCGCGTATAAGCTGCGTCGAGGCGAGTGCTTTCTCGGCCTGCGACCGGGAAAGGTCCGCTCCTGGGCGAAGATCGTGCTCGGTCAGCGCGCGCACGGCGCTTTCGAAGACGGCGGCCCGCTCTTCGGTCGCGCGTGCGGCCTTCACGGCCTCGACACGGGCGAGCGTCCCCAGGAATGCATCCGCGACGTTGAAAGTGATCTGGAGGCGGACAACATCGCCGCCCGCATAGGTGCGCTCGCGGTCGCGAAGCGCAGCGTCCACAGAAGCCACGCGGGCGAGCAACCCAAGCACGTCCCAGGATGCCGAGAGACTCGCGAGTGTCCCATAGGCGCCGGAATCCATGACGGGCTGGCCAACGGGACCGGAAATGCCGGGCAGGCCAGACGTCGGAAACGTCGTGCCTCGGACATTGTTCGCCGTAGCTCTGTTGGCCTGCAGCGCAACGTTCAACTGCGGCAGGTACCCCGTCCGCGCCAGATCGAGGCGAGCATCGGCCGCCTGTTCTATGGCCGCCTCTCGAGCGACAGTAGGATGGTCCCGGAGCGCGGTCTGAACCGCCTGTTCCAGAGTCAGCGCGCGGGCGCCTTCTTGCGACAGAGCTGTCGACGGAAGGGAAGTCGCGACCAGCGCGAGAAAGCCGTACAGCGTTGCGTTCATCGCTCCTTCTCCCGCCGAGAAGCTTTCCTCTTGAAGTACTCGTAGAGGTCATCCAGCACCGCGCAGGCACGAGACAGCCGGACCTCGTCGTCCTTGTGGGCCATCGCGATGCCCGCGACGAGCCGCTCGAACCCGAGCGCGTCCTCCCTTGCGAACTTTCCGTCCTTGAGATCGATGTCGTGGACGATTTCAGCGATCGGTCGGAGTCCCGGATCCTCGAGTGAGAAGCGCGATAGCAATACCTCGAACGTGCAGCGGTCGCCCTCGTGCGTGTACTCCGCCTCGAACATGTCGAAGCGGAACTCACCCGGCTCCGGGCGGTGGGCCTTCGCCGGTACAAACTTGAACTGGGCGTCCTTGTCGATGAAGCGCCGGATAAGCCAGCCACTCGCCATCCGGTCCACGTGGATGCCCTTGCGAGTGACCCAAGTGCCCCCGCGCACGGGCTCAGGCGGGTTCGCTCGGTTGGATGCTGGCGGTTCAGCCGGCTTCAGCCGGGCCTCGATGCCCTCGATGAGGCCCGCGACGACCTCCCGCTCGGTAGTGCCGAAGAAGTCGATGGCGCTCACTTCGCCGAGTCGCCTGGACAGGCGCGTGAGGTCTGTTTCGATCTGCGTACGCGCTGCCTCGTCGATCTCTTGACCTCTCTTCGGGAGCGCCTCCTCGAGCTGGCGTGCCTCGGTTGCGATCTTGTCGTAGTCAGCTTTGCGCGCCGAGTGGAACAGCGCCTCGATCTGCTCGTCCGAAAGACCGTCGACGAAGTTCGCCTCACAGAGCGAGGCGTCGCCTCCTCCCTTCACGATCTCCTGGAGAATCCACTGCAGGTCTTCGTTCGCGGAGTCACTCTTCGGGAGTACATAGACGGAGTTCTTGATGGCGACCGCACCCAGGCGTTGGAGGCGGCGACCAACCTTGACGCGCAGGTAGGCCGGCTTGGGAGGAATCTGGTGGATCAGGAGGATCCATCGGGATTCGGAGGGCTGTACCATGGCGTTGTGATTATAGATACAGCTGTGATATTCAACAAGAGGCGGGATGTTGCTAAGTGAATCATTCCACAGTAAAAGCCCAGTACGTGTGGGTTGTGGGAGATGGGCCCTCCTATGCTTACTGGAAATTCAGTCCGCCCTTCTGCTGCTTGGCCTTACGTCCCCCCACCGGCCTCGGAGTTGACGTGCCACTATTAAAGAAGATAAATCGCGGAGCGACGGAGACGGTGAGGAGGACCCACCCCTCACCGGCGTGGATGGGGCTTCGCTGACCTCCCCCACGACGCACGCTCCGCCCGTCTTCTCGATCGCTCGCCCCCGGGTTCCCGACGCCAGGGCGCTGCCCCTGCTCGCGCTTCTCCTGGTGCCACAGGCGGTGAAGGCCGCCCAGGCGCCTCCACCGGCGCCGCCCCGGATTTCCATCATGCGGGCCGCGGGAAGAATCACTATCGACGGCATCCTCGACGAACCCGACTGGCAGACGGCGGGGCTCATCCAGGACCTGACGCAGCAGTCGCCGGTCCCCGGGGGTCCGACCCCGTACCACACCGAGGTCCGCCTGCTGACCGACGGCGCGACGATCTACATTGGCGTCCGCTGCGTCGACCCCGAACCGGGACGCATCGCCACCCACACCATGCTGCGCGACGCCGATCTCTCATCCGATGACGCCGTGGGGCTCGTCCTCGACACGTTCGGGGACCACCGGACCGGCTACATCTTCCAGGTCAACGCCGC
>WNGG01008340.1_pt1 | contig 15374 bp, 13 predicted proteins | sample 5400661 | NCBI WGS metagenome assembly WNGG01 (sample SAMN13153372, study PRJNA577476) | soil metagenome | isolation source: 100 cm soil or saprolite under Garry oak tree replicate 1 | place: USA:California | collected 2016-06-15
AGGCTCACCCGAGACTATGAATTCAGATTCGCGACGACTCGCAGCCCTTCCAGAGTCAGGTGCGGACGAACCGCACTGATCTCCGGCAGTTGCGCCGCGATCAACCGCGCGTAGCCTCCCGTGGCCACGATATGAACCTTTCTGCGCGGAAACTGTTCCGATCTGACCCGGGCGATGATCTCGCGGACCAGCCCACGATAACCAAAAATTGCCCCGGATAACATCGCGTCGATTGTCGATCTTCCGATCGCGCGTCGCGGCTCCTTCAAGGATAGCTTCGGCAGCAGTGCCGTTCGTTGATAAAGAAAATTAGTCATCGCTTCGAGCCCCGGCGCGATCACCCCACCAATGTAATTGCAGCGATCGGAAACAATGTCAAAAGTCACCGCGGTACCAAAATCCACGACGATGGCAGGACAGCCATAGAGCGCTGTAACTGCCGCAGCATTCGCCAGCCTGTCTGCTCCGATTGATTTCGGCTTGGGATAATCAATCCCCACTCCCAGATTGAGGGTCGAATTCAACCAGAGCACTCCGATTTTTCCAGCAGCGCTCGAAACTGCAGAATTTTTTCCCGGCACCACTGATGAAACGACCACTCTGCGCACCTTTTGTCTGGTCAGGAATCGCCCAAATAGACGGCTTGAAAGTTTGTCCGTGGCGATTCGGACGGGACTCGAAATGCGCGTTGTCGATGCAAAAGCGAACTTTGTGTACGAATTGCTGATGTCGACCAACAAGTAGTCGGTCGTGCGGGTACGTGCCGAGCGAGTCATAAGGATGGAGACCGGCCTGCCAAAGCACGCGCTACATGGAACTCTTCGCCCCGTCAAGTCCACCACTCGACCGGACTCCTCCTGTGGCGAGCTTGCGACGCGTCCGCCGAATGGGTACCCTTGCCCGGTGAGAAAGTTGGTGCATCGACCACGCCGTTTGCGGCGTTCCCCTGCTCTGCGGAACCTCGTGCGCGAGACACAATTGACCGCGCACGATTTCGTTCTGCCGCTTTTTGTAAGCGAAAAATTGGAGCGGTGCCGACCGATCGCAAGCATGCCAGGTGTATTCCAATTTTCGTTACAAGAGATTGTCGATGAAGCGGAGCGCGCTCAGGATCGCGGGTTACAAGCGATCCTGCTTTTCGGAATTCCGGAGAAAAAAGACGAACAAGCCAGCGGCGCCTACGCGGAAAACGGGATCGTCCAAAAAGCGCTGCGAGCCGTCAAATCAAAATGTCCGGGACTCGTCGTTATCACCGATGTTTGCTTGTGCGAATACATGAGTCACGGCCACTGCGGCGTCACGCGGATTGATGGGGATCATTTCCATGTTCTCAATGATGAAACTGTCGATCTTCTGGTTAAGACTGCGCTCTCCCACGCGGCAGCTGGCGCGGATATGGTAGCGCCAAGCGATATGATGGACGGCCGCATCGGCGCCATTCGCGAAGCGCTTGACGGCGCCGGCTTTGATCAAACCGGGATCATGAGTTATGCGGCCAAGTTTGCATCGGCTTTTTATGGCCCGTTTCGCGAGGCCGCTGAGAGCCCGCCGCAATTTGGCGACCGTCGTTCTTACCAGATGGATTACGCGAACGCAGATGAAGCCCTGCGCGAGGTTGCGTTGGATATCGATGAAGGAGCGGACATCGTGATGGTGAAACCGGCTTTGCCGTACATCGACATCTTATGGCAGGTGCATGAACATTTTGGAAAGCCAACAGCGGTTTATCACGTCAGTGGTGAGTACGCGATGGTCAAAGCGGCAGCCGAAAAAGGAATCGTGGATGAACGAGCCGCTGTTCTTGAAATCATGACTGCGCTCAAACGCGCCGGCGCAGACGTTATCATCACATATTGGGCGAGAGAGCTGACGGAATGGGTCCGGGGATAAAGAGCCAGCGCGGCGAAACTGCAGGGCATGCTCGGCTAAAACGTCTCGCTTTTCTGTGGGCGCAAGCGCACGGCTACTCCGCTTGCGCGATGGAAGTTGGTTTGCCGCAATGCCGCTATCGTGCCGATGTGGCCGCCTATCGGCCGACACCAAAAAAGATTGGATCGACGGCGATTTTTGAATGCAAGCACGCGCTCCCCGATTTGCGAAGGGATAATTGCCGCAGCCAGGCCGCACGTGAACGCCTCGAGATTATCTGCCGGCGTCGGCAAATTCTCGAAAAACATTTGCGGGTGCATTTTCCTGACTTACGGATAGCCGATTCGCTCTTCCCGGAATTTGACTCGCACGATTTCGCGGCCATCGGCCACCGTGGTTACGCCCGCGTTTTGCATGAGTTGAATGCGCTGCAAAATCGGCTCTACAACTGCACAAAGTTCGACAAATTGATCCGCTACCGCTGCGCCAATTTGTTTTTCCTGGTGGTGCGCACCGAGCTCTTTCGTGATTCGGAAATCCCGGTCGGATGGGGCACGCTTGTGGAGTCGGATGGCGCGCTCGAGCTCATGCGCAAACCGGTCTGGCAGGAGACCACGCCGGAAAAGCGAATCCACTTTTTGGAACGAATCGCTGCGGCTGGGACGCGAGCATTCAATCGACAGCTGGAAATCACATTCGAAGATTTGGTCTCGGCGGGCTCTTAGTGAAGTGATTTCTTCTTCTCGAAAAAGAAGCGTTGATCGAAATAGCCACTCGCTCGAACATCTAAATTCTCGCACGTCAAATTTTGCCATGCCTGTTCGCACTCGCCTTGTCGCTTCGCTTCTTTTTGGATCTGGATTTTGCGCTCTTATTTATCAGACAACCTGGCTTCGTGAATTTCGGCTAATCTTTGGTGCCTCCACCGCGGCCTCGGCCGCGGTCGTTGGTGTTTTCATGGCCGGACTTGGCTTCGGTGGAATTATTCTTGGCCGCCGTTCGGAAACGAAAGCGCGACCGCTGGAGTTCTATGCCCGTCTGGAATTGCTTATCGCAGCCAGTGCCGCCTTGTCGCCTTTGCTGATCTGGGCGGCGCGGCATCTTTATATCGCTCTCGGCGGAACACAGGCCATGGGAATGGCTGGCGGCACGCTCGCGCGCCTGATCCTGACAGCGATCATTCTCGGGACACCAACTTTTCTGATGGGTGGAACCTTGCCGGCCGCTGCCCGCGCCGCGGTTGCGCCGGACGATGTCGAGCGTCGCGCGGTCGGTATTCTTTACGGGACGAACACTCTTGGCGCCGTCACCGGGGCGGCCTTTGGCACCTTTTATTGTTTCGAAAACTTTGGCAACCGGCTGACCCTCTGGCTGGCGGCGGCATTAAACGTCCTCGTTGCGCTGATTGCGTTCTACATCTCAAGATCAACGCCTGAGTTCAAGACGGACTCAAAATCACCGCGCCAATCAAAGGCAACAGAATCGCGCCAGCCGACTAGCCCGGTGTTTGTGTTCACCGCGGCCGGGCTTGTGGGGTTTGCGTTCTTCCTGATGGAGCTGGTTTGGTACCGAATGCTTGGTCCTCTTCTGGGGGGCTCGACGTTCTCGTTCGGACTAATTCTCGGGATGGCGCTGCTTGGAATCGGCCTTGGCGGCGCCGCTTACGCGGTGCTTGGTCCGAAGCGATCGGCCTCGGTCGAGTTCTTCGCTCTGACGTGCGCTGCGGAAGCATTCTTCATCGCTCTTCCTTATGCCCTCGGGGATCGAATCGCGATGGCCGCGATGCTGCTGCGGTCGCTCGGAACACTGGGATTTTACGGACACGTCATCGCTTGGGCGGCTCTATGTTCGATTGTTGTCTTCCCGGCGGCGCTCATCGCGGGTGTGCAATTTCCGTTGCTCATTGCTCTCCTTGGGAAAGGAAGGAAGGGGGTCGGCTCACAGACGGGGGCGGCCTACGCCTGGAATACAACTGGAGCGTTGGTCGGTTCGCTAGCCGGTGGTTTTGGATTCATCCCGATGTTTTCAGCACCGGGAGTGTGGCGAATCGTCGTCGTCCTCCTTTCTGTACTCGCCGTCGTGGCCGCATGTTTCGCCTGGCGCGGAGTATCCCCTGGGCTCCGACTCATTCCTTCGTTGGCGATGGCAGCGTTCGCCCTTCTGATGTTGAGAGCAACAGGGCCGACCGCATTTTGGCGTCACAGTGAGATCGGGGTGGGCCGCGTCAACAAGTTTCGGGCTACGCCCAATGAAATGCGCGAGCTCATGCAGAGAATTCGGCGTCAAATTTCGTGGCAAATCGACGGCATCGAAAGCAGCGTCGCCATATCGAATGGCGATAGCTTGGCATTCATTGTCAACGGTCGATCCGACGGAAATGCTACTTACGACGCCGGAACGCAGATTATGAGCGGCATGATCGGCGCTGCGCTCCATCCGCGCCCTACAAAATCGCTCGTCGTCGGTTTGGGGACCGGCAGTACCGCAGGCTGGCTCGCCGCCATCCCCAGCATGGAGCGAGTGGATGCTGTCGAACTCGAGCCCGTGGTTCTCAAAGTGGCGCAAGCATGTGCGCCCGTAAACCACAACGCCCTGCTCAATCCAAAACTACACGTGACAATCGGCGACGCGCGGGAATTGCTCCTCACCACCCGCGACAAATACGACATTGTCGTCTCGGAGCCGTCCAATCCCTATCGGGCGGGCGTGGCGGGACTTTTTACCCGGGAGTACTACCAATCGGTCGACCGGTGTTTGCAGCCCGGCGGCATGTTTTTCCAATGGGTCCAAGCCTACGACATTGATGACCGCACGATCCAGATTTTTTATCGAACGCTTGGATCGGTTTTTGCGAACATCGAATCGTGGCAAACGGAGGGTGGCGATCTGTTGCTTCTGGCTTCTCATGAACCGGTCGCGTACGATGCAGAAACATTACGCAACCGTCTGGCGGAGGAGCCCTTTAGATCCGCCTTGGCAGCAGCGTGGCGTGGACACGCTCTTGAGGATTTTCTAGCGCACTACGTGGCAGCGCCAAGGGTGGCAAAAACACTACAGCAGCTCAAACCGGGGCCCCTCAATACTGACGATCGGACTGTCATCGAATTCGCGTTTGCTCGAAGCGTGAACTTGACTAATGGATTCCAGATCGCAAATCTCCGAGCGAGCGCGCACGCCGCCCTTGCTGATCGGCCGGAGTCTACAAACGGAGAGATTGATTGGCCGCGGGTGGAGGAGGCGCGTTTGTCGATGTACGGCTCCCTCAATCGCTCCGACCAAATCCAGGCGATGTTGACACCCGAGCAAAGACATCGGGCTGACGCTTTTGCCAGTTACAGCGAAGGGGATCTGCCCGGGGCGTTGCGTCAGTGGCGAGCGCAGTCGGAAGAGCCAAAGACGCTATCTCAACTGGCCATGGTGGCCGAATGCCTGGCCGCCGACGGTGATAGCGCAGCGCTCCCCTACATCGATAAATTGGCCGCGGTTCTCCCTTCGGACGCTGAAGCAATTCGGGCAGAGTTTTTGTGGAGAGACAAAAAGCCGCAGGAGGCCACCGAGGCTCTCGAGCAGTTTATCCACGGTTTGCGCGACGATCCCTGGCCGGCCCACGATCTGATCAAGCGTTCTATGTCGCGCGCAGAAGCAATCGCAAAAACAGATCGATCAAAAACGGCAGCCCTTTTTCTCTACAATGCCTTGCGCTTGCCTTTCTGCGTTTTTAATAACCAAGGCCATCGCCTCGGGACGACCCTAGGGATAGCCACTTATCTGGATGGAGACCATCCTGGCTATTACACGCTTCCCGCCATTGAAGCTTTTGAGCCCCACATCCTATGGCAAAAGAAATTCCTCAAGGTGCGAAAGGCTTGTTACAGTAGCCTGCAAAAGCCACGCGCAGCCCAAGCGAGCCGCGACTTGGATGATTTCATGAGACAGGAGGCTTCCATGGCCGACGCCGTTGCCGTGACCGAAGAAATCGGGCAGAGCTCGGGCAGTAAAAACCACGCTTCAAGCCAGGCTGAAGGAACAGACTTTCGTCCCTAGCTGAAAACGTCGCGCCCCAATCATTCTCGATCGCGAGAAGAGATTGTAAATCAAGATCGTCAATTTCCAGAAGTCGGCACGAGCAAATTGTGCCCGGTCATCTCCTTTGGCTGCGGCATTCCGAGCAGAAACAAAAGGGTGGGCGCGACATCGGCCAGGATCCCATCTTCGCAGCGAAACAGTGCCGCATCCCTGGCGACATAAATGAAATGCACAAGGTTCTTGGTGTGCGCGGTGTTTGGAGATCCATCGGGATTGCGCATCTGCTCGCAATTACCGTGATCGGCAGTGATGAGGCATTTGCCATCGAGATCGAGAAGCTTCGGGATGATGCGCGCGATACATTCGTCCACCGTTTCCACCGCTTTGATTCCGGCTTCCAGAATTCCGGTGTGCCCAACCATGTCTGGATTGGCAAAGTTAAGTATGACTAAATCGTAATTTGCCACGCGCGCGAGGACTTCGTCGGTCACTTCGCGCGCACTCATCTCCGGCTGAAGATCGTAGGTCGCGACGTTTGGCGAAGGAACAAGTTTTCGGTCTTCGCCAGGAAAGGGGCGCTCGATCCCGCCGTTGAAAAAGTAAGTCACGTGCGCATACTTTTCCGTCTCGGCGATGCGCAATTGTGATTTGCCAGCCGCGCTCACGACTTCGCCCAAAATGTGGACGAGCTCTTCCGGAGGAAAAATGAACGGCGAAGGATAAGTGACATCGTATTGGGTGAGAGTCACGAAGTGGACTTGCGGCCAGACTTCGCGATCGAAGTAATCGAAGTCCTTCAGCAAAAAGGCTTGTGACAATTGTCGCGCGCGATCAGCGCGGAAATTGAAAAACAAAATGGAGTCGCCATCACGTACGCGCTGCTCATCCGGGTAGGAAAAGATAAGCGGCGGCATGAACTCATCGGTTTTGCCAAGTGAGTATTGTCGATCTACCGCGGCATCTGGCGACGAGTTGCAGATTTCTCCTCGACCAAGGACGATCGCGTCCCAAGCCTTTTTCGTGCGGTCCCAGCGACGATCGCGATCCATCGCAAAGTAACGGCCCACAACCGTCACGATCTTGGCGCCGCTCTTCTCGAGCTCCTGAGCGCAAGTTTTTAAATAGCCTGCGCCACCCGTCGGGGATGCATCGCGTCCGTCAGTGAAAGCGTGAACCAAGATTTGCGTGACGCCTGCTTCCCTGGCTGCGTTTGCAAGCGCAATCAGGTGTAAGTAGTGGCTATGCACACCGCCGTCGGAAACAAGCCCGAGCAAATGAAGGCGATGGCCACGAGCGCGAGCCAACGTTTCCTGCACCATTTGGTTGCGTGCCAATTCGCCGTCCGCGATCGCTTTGTTAATTCGGGTCAGGTCCTGATAAACAATCCTCCCAGCACCCAGGTTAAGATGTCCAACTTCCGAATTGCCCATTTGTCCATCCGGCAAACCAACATCGGCCCCGCTGGCGCTCAATTTACCGCCTGGATAATCCCGATAGAGCTTGTCGTGAAACGGCGTCCGTGCGAGGAGCGTTGCGTCTCCATTTTCTTCGCGCTTCTCCCGACCGCCGGGATTAACGCCCCAGCCATCGCGAATAATGAGCATGACTGGGCCCGCCATATGTGGCGCACTTTGCCGACGATTAGGAACATCGACAAGCAGTTCTTTGCCGGCGACATTTGCGACGGTCACAGACCGCCACTACAGGAAAGGAAATGAAATGGCGTAACCAGTTGCTGGCGCTTTTCTGTCTTCTCGCCTTTGCCGGGCTCGGTGTCCTTTATTTCCAACACTGGGTCGTTCGGAAGCCTTTTGGAATAATTTTGTTCATTGGAGAGGGACTTGACCCGGGCCGTCTGGCCCCGGCACGCGCCTACGCCGGCGGGGCGGGCGCGCGTCTGACGCTCGATTCAATGAGCCATCTGGCTTTACTGACCAATTACTCGAAAGATTTCGCCGCTCCGGATCAGGCCGCCGCCGCAACGGCGATCGCCACTGGAGTAAGAGTGAACAATCGAGCCATCGCGATCGATAACGATGGAAAGCCAATTACGAGCGTCGTTGAATTAGCACGGGAAAATGGAAGGGCCACTGGTCTCGTGACAGATGCGAAGCTGACTGACCCAACGAGCGCGGCTTTCTATGGACATCCGGTTGATCCAAACGACGTCGATAGAATCGCAACTGAGTTTGTTGATGGTGGAAAGATCGACATCGCGATGGGTGGCGGGGCAGCGCAGTTTCTTCCCGAGGCCAAGGGCGGAGAGAGACAAGATGGCCGGGATCTCCTGCTCGAGCTGCGTCGCAATGGGTTCGATATTGTGCGCACGCGAGCCGAGCTGGAGGCGATTCCCGCATGGCGCCGGCCGAAACTTTTCGGTGCCTTTAGCAATGCGGAGCTCGCGTTTGCGAACCAAGTCAAAGAGCGGAGCGAGCAGCCAAGTCTTTCCGACATGGTGCGTCGAGCGATTGAACTACTTCAGTACAACGCCGGCGGATATTTGCTCGTCGTCGATGCGGGACTCATGCGCAAGGCTGCGCAAGAAAACAACGGCGAAAGAACGCTCGGCGAAACGGTGGAATTAGACCACGCGGTTGCGATCGCACGACGTTACACCGAGCAAAGATCGACAATCGTTGTTTGCGGTGATGTCGCAATCGGCGGACTGAGCTTAAACGGTTTCCCTTTCCGCAAAGACAGCGGAATCGCGTTACTCGGACTTAATTCTGCCGGCCAGCCATGGATTACCTGGGCGACCGGTCCAAATGGCACGAAGTCGTACGGCGCGGCGAAAATACCAGGCAAGCTGAACGGTAATCAGAATGAGCAACCAGAAGCGGAACAGCTGGAGCCGGCGGCATTCTACACGAAATCAGCGCTAGGCACCGTTGACGATGTGATTGCCTTCGGCAGCGGTCCGGGAACAGACGAATTGGAAGGCTCGGTTGATAATACAATCGTTTTTGAAATCCTTCGCGACGAGCTTTAACGACCGTTGTAATATTCCTGCGCGCGAATCCTGGCGATTAGAACAGCAACCTGATCAAGGGAGGCTCTATTTCGGTACTTCGCGGCCGATGAAAATCGCCTAGTTGCAATCCGTCATTTTTGCCCGGAATAGCACTTTCCGTGACAAACATGATCAATATCCACCGCAAAGTCTTGCGCGTCGCATGGTGGGTTTTGGCATCCGCCGTTTTTGGCCTGACGCTCGCGATCCGAATTAGGCTCCTCGGAATTCCACTCGAGCGGGATGAAGGAGAATACGCTTATGCGGGTCAACTGATGCTGCAGGGTATTCCGCCATACGAGCTGGCTTACAACATGAAGTTCCCTGGGACTTATGCCGCCTACGCTTTGCTCATGTCGATCTTCGGACAAACAATCACCGGAATTCATTTGGGCTTGCTTTTGGTAAACGCCGCAACTGTGGCGCTCGTTTTTCTTCTCGGTCGAAAACTGATGAATTCGACCGCGGGAATTGCTGCGGCGACGAGCTACGCCGTTCTTTCTGTAAGTCCCTCGGTCTTGGGTTTCGCCGGTCACGCAACACATTTTGTCATCCTGCCGGTGCTCGGCGGCGCATTCCTTTTAGTTAATCAGTCGGATCGACAATCGTTCGGACGGTTGTTCGCGAGTGGATTGCTTTTGGGGCTTGCCCTGCTGATGAAGCAGCCTGCGATCTTTTTCGTTTTGTTTGGCGCAATCTATCTTGCCTTTCGAGATATCCGTCGCGAGCTTGCTTTAAAGAAAGTCCTTCAGCGAAATCTGATTTTTGACGCGGGTGTAATTCTTCCCTTCGCGCTTACATGTCTCGTTCTCTGGTACGCTGGTGTGTTCGGGAGCTTTTGGTTTTGGACAATCGATTACGCGCGTCAGTATGGCAGCCTCGTTCCTTTGGGGGAGGCGGCGCAGATTTTTGTTCGCAACATAAGGGAAGTGATTGGAGCCGGCTGGGCGCTCTGGTTGTGTGCTGGAATCGGGTTGGTTAGCGGTCTTTGGACGAAGCGATCGCGCGAGAGCACAGCCTTTTTACTCGGCCTGTTGGCGTCTTCGACATTGGCGGTGTCTGCCGGATTTTATTTCCGATACCACTATTTTATTCTGGTTCTACCATCCATTTCGCTGCTTGCTGGCACTGGCGTTAGCATTCTTTCGGATCGATTGACCGGCCACGGAAAAGCGATTCGAATTCCCGCCTTGATGCTGTTCGGCACCGCTCTGAGCTTGCCACTCTTTCAGGAAAAAGAGTTCTTCTTTACGATGTCTCCAGTCGAGGCTGGCCGGATGGTTTATCCGGAGAGTCCGTTCCCCGAGTCAATCAGGATTGCGGAATATCTCCGCGAACATACAAACGCGGATGATACGATCGCGGTCTTAGGATCCGAGCCCCAGATTTACTTTTATTCGAAGCGGCATTCAGCGACAGGGTACATTTACACTTACGGTTTAATGGAACCGCAGAAGTATGCGAGCCAGATGCAAAGCGAGATGATTCGCGAAATTGAACGGACGCATCCAAAATATCTCATATTCGTGGGGATGAGCGATTCCTGGTTGAAGCGAGCCGGATCCGAGCAGTTAATCTTCACTTGGGCGCATGACTATATCCCGCAAAATTATTCGATAACCGGTTTGGTCGATCTCAGTGCAACCGATCATACCCATTATTATTTCGGGAATATTCCGCGGCCGCTGCCACAGTTGGGAAATTATGTTTTGATCTGCGAACGGAAATCTTGAGCCGTCATTCTCGCGAAATTTTAGGTCGCACGTGCAAGATAGCTTTCCCTTAATAACTCCGCCCAGGACGAACCGCTGTTCGCTGACAGTCGGCGTCTGCATTTTTCTGGCGGCAATTACGTGGATCGTTTTTGGCCAGACGCTTCGGCACGAGTTCATTAACTACGACGATCCGCGCTACGTTTATGAAAATATCAAGATAACCAACGGTCTTAGCATCGATGGGATTGCCTGGGCGTTCACACATATTCATTCCGAGAACTGGCATCCGTTGACAACGATGTCGCACATGCTGGACTGCCAGCTCTACGGGCTAAAGGCGGGAGGTCATCATTTCACCAATGTTTTATTGCATACGATTGCTGTGCTCCTGCTATTCGCCGTGCTGCGGGATATGACAGGCGCATTTTGGCGGAGCGCTTTTGTGGCGGCCCTGTTCGCGATTCATCCCTTGCACGTGGAATCGGTGGCATGGATAGCCGAGCGAAAAGATGTGCTCAGCGCCGTGTTTTTCATGCTCACCTTGGGGACGTACGCCCGTTATGCGCGCGCGCCCTTAATCGGGCGCTATGTGGCTGTAGCCTTCCTGTTCGCCCTTGGCCTCATGTCCAAACCGATGCTAGTGACTCTCCCCTTTGTGCTTCTGCTTCTGGATTACTGGCCGTTGCGCCGATTTGAGAAACCCTCCTCGGCGAAATCGAAAAGCAAAAGCCGATCCTGGCTGGATCGACAATCGATCCCGAGACAGTTGATCCTGGAAAAAATCCCTCTGCTCGGTCCGAAAAAAGCGGCCCTACTTAATCACTGGCTGGCTGTGGTACCTGGGTATGTTGGTGCCGGTTATCGGAGTACTGCAAGTCGGGTGGCAGGGTCGTGCTGATCGATACACTTACCTGCCCCAGATTGGACTTTATATTCTAGCGACTTGGGCCGCCGCTGATCTCTCGGCTTCATGGCGTCGTCAACGGGAAATTTTGGCCGTCGCAGCAGCGACCATAATCGGTGTTTTGAGTTGGCAGGCGTGGATTCAGACGTCCTTCTGGCGAGACAGCAAAACACTCTGGACTCATGCGCTTGCGGTAACTTCGAACAATGACGTTGCCCAAAATAATCTCGGCATCGTTCTTCTGAGGAATGGAAAATTGGATGAGGCCATTGCTCGGTTTCAAGCGGCTGTGAATCTCCGGCCTGAGAACGCGCCGGCCCACGACAATCTCGCCAAGGCTTTTCTGCAAAAAGGCCAAATCGCCGAAGCGATGTTTCATTATCACAAATTGTTGGAAATCCAGCCCGAGAACTCGGAGGCACGCAATATTCTCGGAACCGTTCTTATTCTCGGGTGGCAAGATACCGATGATTTTCCGCACAGTGGCAGCAGCGTACGCAGAAAATGGTCGTTTTGGGGAAGCAATTGAAACTGCACAACGGGGCGTTGCATTGGCCAATAGTCAGGGCAACCCTGGTCTGGCCGCTGAACTTCAGAGTAATATTGCTCTTTACCAAGCTGGGAAACCGTTGCGCGACCCAAGTCTGACAAATGGCAGTTCGTCACCCTAGAAACATGGCAGGGAGTAGCGGCTTCCCAACCGCCGCGGGGCGCTTAAGAAAGCGCCCCTCCTTGTGGCTCGCATCGTTCGCGTGCCTTGTTTTGGTCGCGATCACCTGGCTGGTTTTTGGTCAAACGCTCGGACACGATTTCGTCAATTTCGACGATCATTGGTATGTGTATGAAAACCCGGCCATCACCAGAGGACTTTCGGTGGATGGCGTAATCGGCGCATTTACCCACGCTCATGCGGGAAACTGGCATCCGCTGACAACAATCTCGCACATGCTCGACTGCCAGTTATTCGGGCTGAAGGCTGGCGGACATCATTTCACCAATGTCTTGCTGCACTCGATCGGCGTCGTGTTGCTCTTTCTCGTGCTTCGCCAAATGACTGACGGCCTCTGGCAGAGCGCTTTTGTTGCATCATTGTTCGCCATTCATCCGCTGCACGTGGAGTCAGTGGCCTGGATCTCGGAGCGCAAAGATGTGCTCAGTGCGCTCTTTTTTATGCTGACGCTGTTTGCCTACGTGCATTACGCGCGCGCACCTTCGGTTCGTCGTTATCTTGCGGTGGCATTCGTGTTGGCTCTCGGCCTGATGTCCAAACCCATGCTCGTAACTCTGCCCTTCGTGCTTCTGCTCCTAGATTATTGGCCGCTAAAGCGGTTTTCTGGGGAGCGCACCCGCCTCACGCGCAACATTCGGCGCCCCGCCGAATGTCCAACGAACGTTCGAGGACTTTCCAACCGCACAAAGGTTTTCGGCAGAGCGCCGAAGTCAACACGCGGAGGCGCATGTGCCCCCCGGACAGCCCTTTCCCTGCTAATCGAGAAGATTCCGTTGCTTGCGCTGTCCGCTCCCTCCTGCGCAGCGACTTTGCTGGCACAGCGCTACGGCGCAGGAGCAATCGACCAGTTACCGTTCGCATGGCGACTGAACAACGCGGCTATCAGTTATGTTGCCTACATTTGGCAGATGTTCTGGCCCGCGCGGCTGGCGGCTTTTTATCCTCACCCCAACGATCAACTGCCGCTCTGGCAGGTTTTTTTGGCAATTGCATTTCTCATTGCAGTCAGCCTGTTGGCAATCCATTGGAGGAAAGAACGACCTTACATTTTCACCGGCTGGTTTTGGTATGTCGGGATGCTCGTGCCCGTGATCGGCTTGGTGCAGGTCGGCGAGCAAGCGCGCGCGGATCGATACACTTACCTGCCACAGATCGGTTTGTATGTGCTGATTGTTTGGGGCATCACGGATCTGATGGCGCCCATAATGATGCGCAACTCCGGCTCCCGACCTGTCGCGACCGGCCTGCGGCCGGTCACTCGTGGATCACGCGGAGTCCGAACAGACGGCCCACAGGGCCGTGGCTACAAGCCATTCTGCGCCGCTATCGCGGCAGCGATCATCATTGCGTTGAGCTGGCGCGCGTTTGTGCAGACGTCGTATTGGGAAAACAGCGAGATGCTCTGGAACCACACGCTGGCTATTACCCCTGACAACGACATGGCGCATAACAGTCTCGGCGATCTTTTCCTGCGACGGGGCGAATTGGACAAGGCGATTTCTCACTTCGAGACGGCGTTGAAGATTCGATCCGGCAACGCTTCCGCCCATTACAACCTTGGCGGGGCGCTCATCGAGAATAATCTTGCCAACGCCCTCGCCCGAAAAGGTCTGCTGGGTGAAGCGATCGGCCATTACGAGAAAGCGGCGAAACTGCGACCTGATTACGGCGACGCGTATTTCAACCTTGGTAGCGTTCTATTTCGGCAGGGCCGGATCGGCGAAGCGATCGCGCAATGGCAGAAGGCGCTTGCGACCCTGCCGAACGACGCAGGCTTCCACACTGTTCTGGGTAACGCGTTTCTTAAAAGAGGACTACAGAAAGATGCAATCGCCGAGTACGAGCATGCGGCACGGATCTCCTCGCAAGACCCGCTGGCTCGGAACAATTTGGCGTGGCTCCTCGCGACCTCCTCCGATGCTTCAATTCGCGATGGGAATCGGGCAATCGAACTCGCCGAACAAGCCGTGCAACTTTCCGGGGGCAAAGATCCCACTTATCTCCGGACTCTCGCGGCTGCTTGCGCCGAGAGCGGCCGGTTTGCCGAGGCCATTGCAGCAGCGGAGCAAGCTGTGCGCATCGCAGGCACGGAGGGCAAATCCGACCTGGCCAACGCGCTTCGGGATGAGATTGCGCTCTACGAGCTCGGCCTGCCGTATCACAAGTAAGCGAGGTGAGCATTCTGCAAAAGGGCCAAGTCGCCGAAGCGATGTTTCATTATCACAAATTGTTGGAAATCCAGCCCGACAACTCGGAGGCACGCAATATTTTCGGCACCGTGCTTATTCAACAGGGACGAGTAGGGGAAGCGATCGAGCAATGGCAGGAGACGCTGACAGCGGAACCCGAAAACGGAAACGCCATGAGCAACCTCGCGTGGGTGTTTGCAACTTATCCCGAAGAGTCCGTTCGAAATGGAACCCAGGCAGTCCAGCTAGCAGAACAGGCGCTAAAACTTTCCGGCGGCAAAAATCCGATCATTTTTCGCACCGTGGCAGCTGCTTATGCAGAGAGCGGCCGCTTTTCCGAAGCAATTGAGACCGCTCAACACGGTTTCGAATTAGCAACGGAACAGGGCAACGCCGATCTGGCTAATGAGTTTCAGAGCTATATTCTCATTTATCGCGCCGGAACTCCTCTGCGCGACACCAGCCTGACAAATGGCCGCTCCTCACCCTAGCCGAACCGCTGCTCGATCGCCTCGTCAACGCGACAAATTCGGCCGCCAAGCAATAACTCGGAAGGAGCCGGTTTTTACCCGCCAGTTCCTTTTTGTTTCTTTTTTTCTGGTCGTGATCACCTGGTTGGTGTTCGGCCAGACGCTCGGGCACGACTTCGTCAATTTCGATGACCACGTGTATGTTTACGACAATCCGCTGATCACAAAAGGTCTCACGGTCGGTGGAGCGATCGGCGCATTCACCCATAGTCATGCGCGGAACTGGCATCCGTTGACGACGATTTCGCACATGCTCGACTGCCAGCTCTACGGGCTAAAGGCGGGAGGGCATCATTTCACCAATGTCTTACTGCATACCGTTGCTGTTCTCCTGTTGTTTGTCGTGCTGCGGAATATGACAGGCGCATTTTGGCGGAGCGCTTTTGTTGCGGCCCTGTTCG
>WNGG01010907.1_pt1 | contig 15374 bp, 14 predicted proteins | sample 5400661 | NCBI WGS metagenome assembly WNGG01 (sample SAMN13153372, study PRJNA577476) | soil metagenome | isolation source: 100 cm soil or saprolite under Garry oak tree replicate 1 | place: USA:California | collected 2016-06-15
CATATGCTGGAAGCAGCGGAAGAGGACCTCGAAATCGTCAACGGCGAAATCCGCGTTGTTGGTGCGCCGCAGCTTGCCGTCAAGCTCGGCGAATTGGCGCGCGTACTCAAGGGCGCGCCCGGTTATCCCTTTCCCAAGGACATCGAGCCGGGGCTCGAAGCCAGCGCGACTTTTCGTATCGATCAGCTCGCTTATTCCAACGCGTGCCACTGTGTTGAAGTAGAGGTCGACATCGATACCGGCGGCGTGCGCATTTTGCGGTATATCGCGATGCAAGATACCGGCCGCCGCATCAATCCGATGATCGTCGAAGGTCAGGTCCACGGCGGCATCGCGCACGGCATCGGCAATGCAATGTTTGAATGGATGGGCTATGACGAGGCCGGTCAGCCCATCACCACGACCTTTGCCGATTATCTTATGCCGGGCGCGAGGGACGTACCGAAACTGGAAACGCTTTATAAGGAATCGCCGTCGCCGCATAATCCACTCGGCGTCAAAGGCGTCGGCGAAGTCGGTGTCATTCCGGCCGCCGCGGCGATCGCATCGGCGATCGAGGACGCGCTTTCGCCGTTCAATGTACGGATCGCGCAGATGCCGATCACGCCGCCCAAGCTTGTCGAACTGATCCGCAACGCAAGGATCGGATCAAACGGTGCGACAGGATAGACTTTTGACGCCTTCCATCTGGGAGAGCAAACTCGCTTCCGCTTGAGGAGAAGCTAATGACTCGGTTGAGATCTGCGATGCGCCTGCTGCTCTGGGCCACATGGCTGCTGCCGCTTGCTGCGCCCGTGCGTGCCGAAACAAATTTTCCGTCGCGGCCCATCCACCTGATCATGCCCTATGCGCCGGGCGGCATCGTCGATTTTGCCGGCCGCGTGCTGTCGCAGAAGCTCGGCGAAGTTCTGGGACAGCCGGTTGTGGCAGAGAACCGCCCGGGCGCCGGCGGCATCGTCGGGGTCGAATACGTCGCGCGTTCGGCGCCGGACGGCTACGATCTGGTCATCGTGGATCCCGCGATCGTCATCAATCCGACGCTGCAGAAATCCATGCCCTACGATATTTTCAAGGACCTGGTGACGGTTTCGGTCGTCAATTCTTCTCCCGAAGTTCTCGTGGTTGCGCCGCAACTTGGTATCAAGACCTATGCGGAACTCGTGGCCTATGGCAAAGCCAATCCCGGTAAACTCAACTACGCCTCCGCCGGCGTCGGCACGACACCGCACCTTGCCGCCGCCATGTGGGCGCTGCGCAGCGGCATCGACGCGGTGCATGTTCCCTATAAGGGCGTCGGCCCGTCTTACGTCGATCTGGTCGGCGGCAAAGTGCAAATACTTTTTTCCAGCATTGCCGGCGCGCTGCCATTCACCGGTAAGGGCAGCGTCATCGCGCTCGCTACCACCGGAAGCGAGCGCTCGCCGGTCTATCCGGATCTGCCGACCGTCTCAGAGGCGGGACTCCCTGGCTACGTCGTCGATCTCTGGCTCGGCGTCTATACGCCGGCTACGGTGCCGCCCGAAGTGCTTGCTAAGCTCAATGCTGGCATCGCCAAAGCGCTCAAGGATGAGCAGCTTAAGGCCTCATTCGCGACGTTCGGCCTGACGCCGCGCGGCACCACGCTCGCCGAGGGCGCCGCCTTCACCAAGTCCGAATACGGGAAATGGAAGAAGGTCATCGACGATGGCCACATTACGCTGGACTGATCCTGGGCCGCCGTCGCATCTGTGCCGGCGGCGAAAGCAGTCTCTCACTGAGCGATGAAGGACGATGAATTCTTCCGCCAATTCTTCCACCAATCCGTCGGCCAATCCTTGGCCGACGGAATTGCGCCTGCGCAAGGATCGCAAGACTTTGACCGTGGTGTTTGACGACGGAGCGACTTTCGATCTTGCGGCTGAATACCTGCGTGTCTGCAGTCCGAGCGCGGAGGTTCAGGGCCATTCGCCGAGCGAGCGGCGAACCGTTGGCGGAAAGCAGAACGTAGAAATTTTGGAAGTGCACCCAGTCGGCAATTATGCGGTGCGGCTCGTCTTCGACGATATGCACTCGACCGGAATTTTCAGCTGGGATTATCTGTTCGAGCTCGGCCACAATCGCGAGGACAATTGGCGCCGCTATCTTGCTGATCTTGCGGCCAAGAACCTATCCCGTGCGCCGCCAACCCACTAACAAGGCCTGGCATTTGCAGCCGCGATCATCGCGATAATGGATGGCGGGCAGCGCGCAATCGGTCAGAACAATAATCTAAAGACAACGTTTACCATCCGCTTGGGCGCGGGGCCGTGAACTGGGTTCGCAGAGGGTCGCCGGGCGGCGCGTCAACCATCGGTCAACTTCGGCTTGGCATCATCGCGACAGTGTCGGGGTGGGGCATTTCAATGGGGCACCAACCGACATAAGAACGGCCTCAGTCCCTCTCCCTCGGGCTGAGGCCGTTCGCTTTTTCGAGCGACGTGCCGGAGCAAAGAGATTGCCGACGCTCGGCCGTACCGCTGCGAATTGAAATTTTTGCATCCATGGTTGACGGAAAGTTTCGGGGATCAAATCGAGCCTTTCGCGATCAAGGTCGCTGCCGGTGACGCGGGCGGCTGTATCTCCCTGAAATGAAAATGCTAAGATGACAACGGGCAGCGCAAGCAATGCTGCCACTAAGGGAGGGAATTCCATGACGTTGCGTACGTTCACAGCAATTGCGCTTGCGACTGGGTTGCTCACGGCCGGCGCCGCCTATGCCCAGCAGCAGCCTGCCGCACCTGCCGCGCCAGCCGCACCGGCCGCGGCACCCGATCTGAATGCCGTTCCCGACAAAATGCCGTTTGCGACGCCATACGGCACGCCGGTTACCATGGAGCGGGCGCAAGCAGCGATTCAGGCGGCGGTCGCCGAAGCCAATAAGCGTGGCTGGGCATTGAACATTACCGTAGTCGATCCCAACGGCGATCTCGTTACGTTCGCGCGCATGGACGGCGCGCAGCTCGCCTCGATCGCGATTTCTCAGCACAAGGCCCGCGTCGCCGCTCGCTACCGGCGTCCGACGCGTGCTTTCGAGGATGGCATACAAAAGTTCGGCTTCAACTATCTTCTGACACTCGATGACGTGATCGCGTCACGCGGCGGCATTCCGCTGGTTGAAGGCGGCAAGCTGATTGGCGCCATCGGTTGTTCGGGCGGCACCGGCTCGCAGGACGACACGGTTTGCAGCGCCGGTGCCAGCACAATCAACAAATAGTGTCGGCGCGATATCTCGCGTCGCAGGTCAAGGCCAATTAGGCGAGGGCGGCACAAAATGCCGCCCTCGTTGCGTCATAGAATCGGTTATCAAGAGTGGTCGACGGAAACATTCGGTGTCGAATGGGGACAGCAATATCGTGACTGCTGGGATCTGTAGCTGGCGGCGCTATTTGCGCGCTGCGGTACTTACCGGTTCGCTCGCGGCGCTCTGGATTTTCCCTGCCGCCAGCCAAACCGTTCAGCCGGACCTTGCGCCTGCGCCATCCGATCTGACTGCTGCGATGCCTCAGTACCGCCGCGCGTTGGAGGAGTACAACAAGGCTTGGCAAAGCTATGCCGCGGCAGCAAGCGCGTATTGGAATTTGGTTTCTGAAAGGCGGCAATTACGCAATGGCAAACGCGCGCGTGGCGAGCCGCTGTCGATCTCTGACTACGTCCTCGCCCAGCCGCCGGTCTATACCGGACCGCCAAAGCCGGTAAACCCGCTAAAACCCGAAGCCCGCCCGCGTCCGGCCTATGTGCCGGTCGTCGCCGATTTTCTGGCTGCGGCCCGCCAAGAGTTCAAGTTTGCGCCGCGACTGCCGCAGGGCGAGATCGAGTTCAAGCGCGCTTATGCCAAAGTGGCGCTCGCCGCGGGATTGACCAGAGATCAGATTGTTCGAATTTATGGATTCGAGGCAAGTGGAAACGGCAGTTACGACGTCGAAGCGGGGCTCGAATACAACAAGCATGGCCGCGCTATCACGACCGCGCTCGGGTACAACCAATTGCTGGCGACCAATTCGGTAGAAATCCTGGCGGAGAAGGGCAGCGAGTTCATTAAGGCATTAGAGGTCAAGCTCGCCGCAATACCCGGCACTCCGCAACAGGCCCTCGATGGCAAGATCGAGGTGCTGCGGAGGATGGTCGCATTTGCCCGCAGCGTTCCGGACGCATGGAATCAGCACGAGATTCTGGCGAACACGCCGAAGGGGCTGGGCGTACACGCGCTTAATCTCGATCTGGATGTTGGGCCGATGCTGCAGACGCAAAAGCTTGTGGATTCGATCGTGTTCGCGCGGAGGAAAGGATTCTCGAGAACCCTTAGCGCGGCCGAGCTCGAAATGCTGAATCTGACCGGCGACGGCAACGGCTTTGACATGGTGACCATGCCGTTGTCGTGGCGCGATCATGTGCCCTCAGCGAATTTCTTTCGTGCGAGCGGCTATGCGGACAATCCGGTAGCTCAACGCAACAACGTCGTCGCCAAATTGCTCGCGGCGACCGATGCGCGCATGGACGAAGAAATGAAAAAACCAGGTGCGCGCGAGCTTGCCGCGCTATTGCAGTGATCTCATCCCGGGCATTGCGATGCTGTGCGGGGCCGTTACGATGCGCGCGGCGTAGGGGCGGGGACTATGAAGCGGCGCCAGTTCATCGCATGGCTCAGCGGCGGCGTGGCAGCTTTGCCGACGCTATGGCCGCTTGCGGCGTGTGGGCAAACAGTGGCGCCGACAAATCAGACTGCTTCATCGGCGCCCGCGGATAATTCCATCGGCCAAGTGGCGAGCATCACTGGTAATGCAACGGTGACACGCGGCAATGCCGGCCGCGCGGCATTGAAGGTCGCCGATGTGATTTACGTAAAGGATACCCTGCAGACCGACGTCAATTCTTCGCTGGGCATCAGTTTTGATGACGAGACGACTTTCAGCCTCTCCGCCAATACGCGCATTGTGATCGACGCTTTCGTTTACCAGCAGGGTGGCAGCGGCAACAATGCCTTGTTCAACGTGGCAACCGGTACGGCCGCTTTCGTCGCCAGCCTCGTCGCCAAGAGCGGCGAGATGAAGATTGCGACGCCTGGGGCGACACTCGGTATTCGCGGCACAACCGGAATTGTCGAAGTGCCGGGGGCTGGCGGCGGCACCGCGCCGACCGTAAAGCTTTATCCCGACGCCGATGGACACGTCGGCCGCATCGAGCTTTTCGATCGGCAGGGCGCCCGTCTTGGCGCGCTGACGCAAGGCGCGAGCGCGTTTGCGTTGCGTGCCGGCGCAGGAGGCCGAATCGCCGCCGTGCCGTATCAAATTCCGCCGCAAGAGGCCGCACGCGATCGCGGCGCGTTGCAGCGGCTCAGCAACTCCCACAATATCGGGCGGCAGATGATTATCCAGCGGCAACGCTTGCGCGGACCTGGATTGCGCGGACCTGGATTGCGCGGACCTGGCCCGAACAATCAGCGTCCCGGCGGCAGCCAGAACTTGCGCCCGGGGCCCGCCGCGCGGCAGCCGCTCAATCGTCCGCAACGTCTGCCGGGCCAGCCGCGGCCGCGAAAGAATATTTTGAACGAGCCGAAACGCTAGCTGCAACGACCATAAATCGCTGCAACAAGTCGAACGAGGAAAAAATCATGCGCGCCTTTCAATTGCCCAAAGACGGCGCCGGCATCGAGGCGCTGGTACAGGTCGAGGTGAAGGTGAAAGCCTGCTCGCTCAATTTCCGCGATCTCGCCATCGTGCGCGGCGGCTATCGCATGTCAGTGCGTGAAAATCTTATTCCGCTGTCGGACGGCGCCGGCGAAGTGATCGAAATCGGTCCGGGCGTCACGCGGGTGAAGGTCGGCGATCGCGTCGCCGGCAACTTCTTTCAGCGCTGGAGTGGCGGCGCGCCGGCAGCCGACGTGCACAAGAGCGCGCTGGGAGGCGGCATCGACGGCATGCTTGCGGAATACGCCTTGCTCGAGGAAGAGGGCACTGTAAAAATTCCACCGCATCTGTCGCTGGAGGAGGGCGCAACGCTGCCCTGCGCGGCGGTGACGGTCTGGCATGCAATGATCGAGCACGCCAAGCTGAAAGCGGGTGACACAGTCCTGCTGCAAGGCACCGGCGGCGTCTCGATCTTCGGATTACAATTCGCCCGCGCGATGGGCATTCGCGCCGTCATTACCTCGTCCAGCGACGAAAAACTTGCACGCGCGAAAGCACTCGGCGCAGCCTTCGGCATCAACTACCGAACCACGCCGGATTGGGAAAAAGCGGCCGTGGAATTCACCGGTGGAACAGGCGTCGATCACGTCGTTGAAGTTGGGGGCGCGGCGACATTAATGCGCTCCTTTGGCGCCATCCGCGTCGGCGGCAAAGTCACCCTCATCGGCGGCTTAAGCGGTGGCGCGAGCGAGCTCAATCCGGCTCTCATCTTTGCGCGCCGCGCTAACGTTCAGGGGATTTCGGTCGGCTCGACCGAAATGTTCGAAGTGATGAACCGCGCCATCGCAGCAAACGCGATCAAGCCCACGGTCGATAAAGTATTCGATTTTGCCGAGGTTCAAGCGGCTTACCGGCACATGGCTGCAGGTGCGCATTTTGGCAAGATCGTCATTCGCATCGCGTAATCTCAAATTGGCGTATTTTTCACTTGAACCATAAAAAGTGATGTTTTATGCATCACTATTGCCATCTGAAATGTATCAAACGTTTCCCTTGTGATCACCGCCGGACAACTCAGGGCGTCACGTGCGCTTCTTGGCATCGATCAGCGCCGGCTTGCCGAAGCAGCCGGGTTATCGTTGCCGACTATCCAACGCATGGAGGCCAGCGAGGCAGTGATCAGGGGCAATGTTGACTCGCTTATGAAGCTCGTTGCGGCGCTCGATGACCTGGGCATCGAACTGATCGCCGATAATGCGTCGAGCCAAAACGGCGGTCGCGGCGTGCGGCTAAAGGCGCCGGCGTCATGATGCTGAACATCGTTCTCGCCTGCTTAGCTGTGCTGCTGGCGCTTGCGCCGGTTGCTATCCTGATGACGCGCTCGCCGGCCGCCACGCGGCTGATTTACGTCGCGTGCTTGGTCACCACGGCGATTTCGCTTGCGGCGGCTTTGGCGCATCTCCTCGGCGCGCGAGCGGCTGAAGCGGCTGCGTTTCCGGTCGGGGTGCCATGGCTCGGCGCGCATCTGCGTCTCGACGCCCTTTCTGCGTTCTTCCTTGCGGTTGTCGATCTCGGGGCATTAAGCGCGAGCTTATTCGCGCTCGGCTATGGCGAACACGAAACGGCGCCAGGGCGTGTGTTGCCGTTCTTTCCGGCTTTCCTCGCGGCCATGACGCTGGTGGTGCTCGCTGATGACGCATTTACGTTTTTGTTGTCGTGGGAGTTCATGTCGCTCACGTCATGGGCGCTGGTGATGTCGCATCATCGCGTGCCCGAGAATGTGCGCGCCGGTTACATCTATCTCCTGATGGCAAGTTTCGGCACGCTTGCTTTGTTGCTGGCATTCGGCCTGCTCGCCGGTCCTGATGGCCTCTACACTTTTACCCAAATGCGCGCCGCGCATCCGACTGCGGCGCTCGGCGCCCTGGCGCTGTTGCTGGCGCTGATCGGGGCGGGCTCTAAGGCCGGACTGGTACCGCTTCATGTTTGGCTGCCGCTCGCCCATCCAGCCGCGCCAAGCCACGTCTCCGCATTGATGAGCGGCGTGATGACCAAGGTTGCCGTCTACGGCTTCGTGCGCATTGTCTTCGACCTCGCCGGCACACCGTCTTGGTGGTGGAGCATCGTCGTATTGCCGGTTGCCGGCATCACCACCGTCATGGGCGTGCTTTACGCGCTTATGCAGCACGATCTCAAACGGCTTCTGGCCTACCACACGGTCGAAAACATCGGCATCATCTTCATCGGACTTGGGCTTGCGCTCGCATTCAAGTCCGAAGGCATGCTGTTTGCCGCCGCCTTGGCGTTCACCGCCGCGCTTCTGCATGTCTTCAATCACTCGGTTTTCAAAAGCTTGCTGTTCTTTGGCGCCGGCGCGGTGCTCACCGCTACCGGTGAGCGCGACATGGAGCATCTTGGCGGCCTCATTCACCGCATGCCGCAGACTGCATTTGTCGTTCTGATCGGCTGCGCGGCGATCTCCGCCTTGCCCCCGCTCAATGGCTTCGTCTCTGAGTGGCTCACCTTTCAAGCCATTCTGCTGTCGCCGCAACTGCCGTCATGGGGACTCAAATTGCTCGTCCCAGCGATCGGTGCGCTGCTCGCGCTCTCGGCTGCGCTGGCGGCGGCCTGTTTCGTCAAAGCCTATGGCGTGACATTTCTCGGCCGGCCGCGCACGCGGGCCGCCGAGGCGGCGTCGGAAACCGATTGGTGTTCGCGGACCGCTATGATCGTTCTGGCCACGTTGTGCTTGCTTGCCGGAATTCTGCCGGGTCTATTCATCGACGCGCTGGCGCCCATCAGTTCAATCCTGATCGGCGAACGCATGCCGGTGCAGATCGGCGCGCAATGGCTCTCGATTGTGCCGATTGCGGCGAGCCGGAGTTCCTATGACGGGCTTCTCGTGTTTTTGTTCATGATCATCTCGGGCTCGCTCGCCGCGTTTGCGATTCACCGTCTCGCCTCCGATCGATTGCGCCGCGCGCCGGCCTGGGATTGCGGCTATCCGGACGCAAGTGTCTCCACACAGTACTCGGCGGCGAGTTTTGCCCAGCCGATCCGCCGCGTGTTCGGCACCGTCGTATTCCGCGCCCGCGAAACAGTGGAAATGCCGCCACCCAATGACCCGCGGCCGGCGCAGCTCACGGTCGAGCTGCATGATCCCATCTGGGAGTCGATCTATGCGCCTCTGGCTGCTGGCATCGGCGTCTTGGCCGATCGCCTCAATCATCTGCAGTTCTTGACCATCCGACAATTCTTGACGCTCGTGTTCTGCACGCTCGTCCTCCTCTTGCTGGTGCTCGCCGTATGGTCCTGATTAGCGATTTGACCATTCAAGGCGCGCAGATGCTGCTGGTGCTGCTGCTGGCGCCGCTGTTCACCGGTTTCGTCCGCAAGGTGAAAGCGCTGCTGTTACGGCGCCGCGGACCGCCGGTTATCCAGCCGTATTTCGATCTCATACGACTCATGCGCAAAGACGTCGTCTTGGCAGACAGCGCGTCGTGGCTGTTCCGCGTGACGCCTTACCTTGTATTTGCCGTCACTTGGGTTGCGGCCTCGCTCATTCCCACCTTCCGCACCGGGCTTCTGTTCTCGTGGTCGGCGGACCTTATCGCGATCGCCGCGCTGATCGGCAGCGGCCGTTTTTTTCTTGCGCTTGCCGGCATGGACGTCGGCACCAGCTTCGGCGGCATCGGATCGAGTCGCGAGGTGATGATCGCTTCGCTCGCCGAGCCCGCCATGATCATGATCGTATTCACGCTGGCGCTGATCGCCGGATCGACTCAACTGTCCACCATGGCCGCGTTCATGGCGTCATCGGCGGTCGGCCTGCGCGTATCGCTGGCGCTGGCGCTGATAGCGCTCATCATGGTCGCAGTCGCCGAGAACGGGCGCATCCCGATCGACAATCCGGCGACGCACCTAGAGCTGACTATGGTCCATGAGGCCATGGTCCTCGAATATTCCGGCCGTCATCTTGCGCTGATCGAGCTGGCAAGCTGGCTCAAGCTTATCCTTTACGTTTCCCTGATCGCTTGCCTGTTCGCACCCTGGGGGATCGAATCGACCGGCGCGGGGCTGCGGGCGGTCGCGATCGGTGCCGCGGCCTATATCGGCAAGCTCGCCGTGGGCGGCGTTCTCCTGGCAGTATTCGAGACCTCGATCGCCAAGATGCGCGTTTTTCGCGTGCCGGAATTCCTTGGCGCGGCGCTGATGCTCGGCCTGTTGGCAACGCTCCTGCGCTTCGTATCGGGGAGCTTCTGATGAACGGTATTGCTTTCGATATCGCGCATGTGCTTGCCGGATCGTTGGTTCTGGTTAGCTTTCTCCAACTCTACCAGGACCGCCTCTATGCGCTCCTCAACTTCTATGCCCTGCACGCCTTGGTGCTGGCCGCCTCGGTGGCTTGGCAAGCCTTCATTCAGGACGCGCCGCATCTCTACGTTACTGCCGCGATCGCGCTGGTGTTCAAAGCGATCGTCGTACCGATTGCCTTGCATCGCATCATCGTCCGGCTCGGCATTCATCGCGAGATCGAGAAGGTGGTCGGCGTTGGCGTCACGATGCTCGCCGGCATGGCCCTCGTCGCATTAGCCATGGTTGTGATGCTTCGCGTGACGCAGGAGGCGAGCCCATTGGCGCGCGAAGATCTCGCCTTCGCCCTTTCGGTTGTTCTCCTTGGCCTGCTGATGATGGTGACAAGACGCAACGCCGTGAGTCAGGTGGTCGGCTTCATGTCGCTGGAGAACGGACTCGTCCTCGCCGCAACCGGCGCCAAGGGCATGCCGCTGGTGGTCGAGATCAGCGTCGCGTTCTCGATTCTGATTGCTTTTATCGTGATCGGCATTTTCCTGTTCCGCATCCGCGAGCGCTTCGACACTGTCGACGTGCAAATAATCAGCGATTTTCGTGGAGAGCGTCGATGACGTTCGATGCGCTGGCCGGCGTGCTTGGGATTCCGCTTGTTGCGGCGACGCTGTTCGCCGCCGTGCCGAACTACCGCATCGCTGCGAGTTCGAATATCGCTGCGACTGGGCTGACGCTGATTTGCGCGTTATCGCTGTTGTTCGCCAAGCCTGAGTGGGGCCCGTACCTCCTGGTCGACGATCTGAACGGCACGTTTATCGTTCTCACAACCTTCGTGGGCTTCACGACCAGCATCTTTAGCGCGAGCTATATCGGTCATGAACTCGAGATTGGAAGGCTGACGCCGCCCTTCGTGCGCTTCTATCACGCGATGTATCAGGTGCTGATGTTTGCGATGAATCTTGCGCTGATCGCCAACAATATCGGCCTGATGTGGGTGGCGATCGAGCTTGCGACGCTCACCACCGTGATGATGGTGGGCATCTATCGCACCCACGAGGCGCTCGAAGCAGCCTGGAAATATTTCATCCTCGGCAGCGTCGGCATTGCGCTCGCTTTGTTCGGCACCATCCTGGTCTACATGGCCGCGCGTCCCGTCGTGGGCGAGGGTCTCGACGCGATGGTGTGGAGCGTGCTGGTCACTCGCGCCGGCGGTTTTGATCCGGCGCTGCTCGACGTTGCATTCGTGTTTCTGCTACTGGGCTACGGCACCAAGATCGGTCTTGCGCCACTGCATGCCTGGCTGCCCGACGCCCACGCCGAAGGACCGACGCCAATATCGGCCGTGTTGTCCGGTCTTCTGCTCAATGTGGCGCTTTACGCACTGCTGCGCTTCAAAATGCTGCTCGCAGTGAACCCGGCGGCAATCGCTCCCGGACCGTTGATGGTGACGCTCGGGCTTGTTTCTCTGGTATTCGCCGCCTTCATGCTCTACCGGCGGCGCGACATCAAACGCATGTTCGCCTATTCGTCAATCGAGCACATGGGCATAATCACTTTCGCCTTCGGCATGGGCGGGCCGCTCGCGAACTTCGCCGGTCTTCTCCACATGACCATGCATTCGCTGACTAAGTCGGCGATTTTTTTTGCGGTGGGTCACGTCGCGCAGGTCAAAGGCACGCAGCGCATTGCCGATATGGGCGGTCTCACGGAGACCCATCCGGTCCTCGGCTGGACACTGATACTTGGCGTTGTCGCTATCGCCGGGCTGCCGCCGCTCGGAATTTTCATGAGCGAATTCCTGGTAGTGAGCTCGACCTTCGCTCGTGCACCGGTTCTCGCGCTTGTGCTTGTGTTCGGGATGCTGGTCGGCTTTGCGGCTTTGTTCATGCGATTGAACGCGATCGTGTTTGGCGAACCGCGCGGGCCATCAGAAAAGGCGAAGGCGTCATACCTGCCGATGTTCGCGCATCTCGCTTTGGTGCTGATCGCCGGCATCTACTTACCGTCGGCGCTGGTCGGCTGGTTTGAGACGGTAGCGAAATTATTGGGATGAATCGATGCCGGCACTGAGCAGCATCGTCGCGCAAGGCGAGCCGGTCGAGGCTCATCGGCCGTGGCCGCGCGTGGCGATCTCGGCTGATGCCTGGACTGCGGCGGCACACGAGCTTGCCAACGGCCGCGCGACACTACTCGGATTATGGGGCGAGTGGGATGCCTCCCGTGCCGTGCACATGGCGCTGATCGGCGAGGACACGAGCAAGATTGCGGTCGTGAGCCTGGCATGCCCGCAATCGGAATTTCCGTCCGTCGGCGCGCTGCATGCACCCGCGATCCGGCTCGAACGCGCGCTGCACAGTTTGTATGGCTTGCGGCCGATCGGCATTCCCGATTCGCGGCCATGGCTCGACCTTGGCTTTTGGGATGTGCAATTTCCGCTCGGTGCACGCGCAACGGCCAGCGCGCAGCCCTACGCGTTTTTGCCTGTCGAAGGCGAGAACCTTCATCAAATCCCCGTCGGACCTGTTCATGCGGGCATTATTGAGCCAGGACACTTCCGCTTCACCGCTTCAGGCGAGACCGTGGTCCGGCTCGAGGAACGCCTCGGCTATGTGCACAAAGGCATCGAGTCGTTGATGGCCGGCGCTACGCTTGAGCGCGCGGCGCGACTTGCTGGCCGCGCCTCCGGCGACAGTACGGTGGCTTATGGCATCGCCTTCGCTCGGGCCGTCGAAGCGGCGTTGAACGTCGAAGCGCCGCCGCGGGCGCATTATCTGCGCGCGCTCATGGCGGAGCTCGAACGTCTGGCGAATCATTTTGGCGATATCGGTGCGATCTGCAACGACGCCTCATTTGCGCTAATGCACGCGCATTGCGGCATTCTGCGCGAGTTGACCTTGCGCGCGGCGCAAACCTGTTTCGGGCATCGTTTGATGATGGACCGTGTTGTGCCTGGCGGCGTGACAGTCGATCTTAGCCCGCAGGGCATGACGCATTTGACGAGCCTGCTGCAGAAATTCCGTCATCAGTTTCCGCGATTGGTGGAGCTCTACGACAATACCGCCTCGCTGCAAGATCGCACCGCATTGACCGGCGTGGTTGAGGCCGCATTGGCGCAGCGGTTCGGTGCGCCCGGATTCGTCGGCCGCGCCAGCGGCCGCGGCTTCGACGCGCGAAAAACTCCCGGATATGCACCCTACGACGAGCTCGACTTTGCCGTTCCCGTTCTGACAGCGGGCGATGTCAACGCGCGCGTCTGGTTGCGCATCCGCGAGGTCGAGCAAAGCTTCAGACTGATCGAGCAGATTCTTGACCGCTTGCCGCAGGGTCCCATCGCCGTCGCACTCGACGCCGATGACGCTGGAGAAGGCTTAGCCTTGGTGGAAGGTTTTCGCGGAGACGTGCTGGTGTCAGTGCAGCTCGGCCATGGACGCGTCACGCGCTGCCACCTTCGCGATCCATCGTGGTTTCAGTGGCCGCTCCTTGAGGCTGCCGTCGAGGGCAACATCGTCGCCGATTTTCCACTCTGCAACAAATCGTTCAACTGCTCGTATTCGGGACACGATTTGTAGCGCATGTGGTCGAATAGCGAGCTCGCCAACAAAGAAGACGCGGTGTGATGCGCAGGACATTATTAGAAAGCCTCACCCTTGGTCCGCTGACCGAATCGGCACCCGTACCGCAGGATGATGCGCTGGCCGAATTGGCAGCTGCAGTGCAACGTTCGGCGCGGCGCCGCCTCGGCCGCAGTCTCGCCATTCGTCAAGTGGATGCCGGTTCATGCAATGGCTGCGAACTGGAAATACACGCGCTCAACAATGCATTCTACGATCTTGAGCGATTTGGATTTCGCTTCGTTGCGTCGCCGCGCCATGCCGATGTGCTGCTGGTGACGGGGCCAGTGACCAAAAACATGCGAGAGGCGCTGGAACGGACTTATCGCGCGACGCCAGATCCGAAATGGGTCGTCGCGGTGGGCGATTGCGCGTTCGACGGCGGCATTTTTGCGGGCAGCTACGCGGTGGTAGGCGGAGTCTCCAACGTGATTCCCGTCGATCTGCATATTGGCGGCTGCCCGCCGTCGCCGAATCAGCTGTTGCAGGGACTGCTGGCGCTGCTCGAGGGGGCCAGCGGGCAAAATGGCGCTCCGTAGAAGGCCATGCGATATGTGGCAGGTCGCAGCGTCTTTGTTCCTAAGTGCACCTGCCGAGAAATGACCGAAAAAGCGGGCGGTTGTACGCGTTAAACGGCCCGCAAACCAACTTTTGCGAGATAAGACGGGCGTGACACGCCGCGGACCGAATTCTTCGCATTGTGGCGGTACGGTGACAATCGGCGAGTTTCGGCTGTGCTATGCTGAATCCCGAAGGGGCCGCGGCCGGTCCGGAAATTTGTTGATGCCCGGGCTGCGGGCGACGAGCGGGGGACGTACGGATGGTAATAAGGGCGTTACAGCTCGCCTTTATTATTCTGGCGATCGCGGTCATCTATCCATTTGCCGGACGTGAAACGGTGCTGTTTCCCAAAGATACAGCAACGCCGGAGGATGTCGCGCGAGTAAAAGCAGACGCGGAAACTCAAATACACAAGGCCGACAAGCTCGCCTCAATTCAAAGTACCGAAGATGAAGTCATCGTGACTGCATCGCTGCCGCGCGAGCAGGCGAGAACCGAAGAAGATCATCCATTCTTTCAAAATAATTCCCCTGGGGCGCTCTCGGCGCAACTGGATCTCTCTTATCTCGCTTATTACGCCTATTCGGAAGCTCCGCCGCCCAGGAAGCCGGCCGATACGGCTTTAGAAGCGCTGAAAGATATTCCGGTCGGGACGCCGATCGAGGAGATCAAGCGCGCCTCGGACGCGTTTGGCATCGATTTCACTTTCATGAAGTCGGTGGCAAAAATCGAATCCGATTTCGATCCAAAGCAGCGCACCGGCTCCTATATCGGCCTATTTCAACTGAGCAATTATGAGTTCGACAAATACGGCTCCGGCAGCATCGTGAGCCCGCGCGATAATGCCATTGCCGCCGCTTATAAATTCACCACGGCGGCGATCCTGTTCGAATTGAACACCCATCAGAGGCCGACTTTGAGCGATCTTTATTTGATCCATCAGCAAGGCACCCAGGGCGCGGAAGAACATGTCAGCCACCCAGACCGCATTGCGTGGAAATCGATGTGCGCGACCGATGAAGGCCGGCAAAAAGGCGAGAAGTGGTGCAAGCGCGCCATTTGGCAGAACACACTTCCGGCTATCAAACAGATCTGGAAATCGGTCGAAAACCTGACGTCGGGCGCATTCGTGCAAATGTGGCAGCAGCGCGTCGCGCAATTCTACTCGCGGTATTCGGCGACGGCGGCGATGACAGCGAAATAAATAAATCTCGCGAGCTATCGTCTTCCCTTAATCGCGAAGCAAGCCGCC
>WNGG01019220.1_pt1 | contig 15374 bp, 8 predicted proteins | sample 5400661 | NCBI WGS metagenome assembly WNGG01 (sample SAMN13153372, study PRJNA577476) | soil metagenome | isolation source: 100 cm soil or saprolite under Garry oak tree replicate 1 | place: USA:California | collected 2016-06-15
GGATTGATCGCCTTCGCGCTCGCAATCGGCATCAGCGGCTATCACACGCTCGCACATCTGGGCTGGGTTGATTCTTTGCTGGAGGCGTCGATGATTCTCGGCGGCATGGGCCCGATCAATCAATTACCCAACAGTGCCGCCAAGATCTTCGCCTCGTTCTATGCTTTGTTCAGCGGGTTGATGTTTATCGGCATCATGGGCGTCGTGCTGTCGCCGATCGTCCATCGCTTTCTGCACAAGTTTCATGTTGATGAGAAGGACTGAATAAGTTTGTCTTTTCTCCCTCTCCCTCTGGGAGAGAGAAGGGGTGAGGGCTTGCGTGCATACAGCCAAACCCTCATCCCCAACCCTTCTCCCAACGGGAGAAGGGAGAAAACGACGCGATGGAGTTCTAAGATGTATCGACAATTGGGAGCGGTCTGATGTGGTTCAATTGAGGATTCCATCAGTTAGGTCACTGTATCAATTCTGCGGTCGAGCAATATGACAGGCTTTCCCAAGTTCTCAAATTCGGCAAAAGCAGGCGAACTAGGAGTTAATCTGGTGTCGCGGATAATCTCGGATGACTTCGGATGGCTCTTTAAGAGAAATCACCAGGAGCACGACTTCGGTATTGACGGACAAATTGAAATCGTAGCTCGCGACGGATCTGTTACGGGTCAAATGATCGCCGTTCAGATAAAGTTCGGGAAGTCATTTTTTCGAGAACGTAATAAATGGGGATACATCTATCGCGGTGAGTTAAAGCATTTCAACTACCTGGCCAACTATCCGGTACCGGTGATCATTTGCATCTGCGAGCCCAAGTCGCGACGTTGTTATTGGGCACGGTTTCAATCTGACCAAACACAGACTAAACCGTCCGGTTGGAAGATGACGATCCCCTTCGACAATCTGCTGTCATCATCACAAGAGGCGCTTGAAGCCCTTGTTCCTGCCGTTTACGACAGTTTGAAAGAGCTAGAATCATACTGGGCGCTAAACAACTTGCTGGTCGAATCAGGGGCCATATTTTTCGGGCTCGATGACGGCGACGTTACGACAACGAATGTCTCGCGACCCAGAGAGTTCTTTGACCGTCTTCGGTCGACGAGAGAATTGGCTTACGAATGTCAAGGGAAAGTTGAGATTTACTTTTTTGGCTACGATGATGATCTGCGCGAACTATATGAAATCGATGAAGTCAGGGAATACGTCAAAGTATTAACCCGTACACTTCCCGAATTGCTGTTCTTCGTTCGCACCAAGCAACCAACCTGTACTCTGTTTGTGTTTGCGTTGTGTCACACCAATGTGAGTTGGCCGGACGGGCGCTCAACAGAGACGGTCACGCGACAAGTGCACTTTGATACTGACAAGGTCGCGAAATTTTTTGATGGACTTTGGCAGGGACTAAACGAAATGACGGATTGGCTCGGTATGTCAGAAGATGAGAACAAAAGAATCACGTTTGAGGCGGTACGGTGCGTAGGATTCAACGCGCCGCTTCAATAGCTCTATGCAGGCACCTTCTCTTATGTCACTTTCCGCCCAGAAAATTCTCGCGCAGGTAGCGCACTGTGTCGTTCAGCGTGTCGCCCGGATCGCGTGGTGTGAAGCCGAGTTCGCGGCGAGCTTTGCTGGAATTAAAGTACCAAAAGTATTCGGCCATCTCAACTTCGTCAGCTTGCACCGGTGAGGTGAAGTTCCATTGGCGGAATAACGAATCGATCACTTGCGCGCCGGCGATTGCGAACTTTGACGGAAAGGCGAGCCGGGGTGATGCGACTTTCGTTAGCCGCTCGAGTCGATCGAAGAATTTCACAAACGTCCAGTTAACCGCGCCGACCAGATAGCGTTGCCCATGCCTGCCTTTCTGCATCGCGACGCGAAACGCTTGCGCCGTGTCGCGCACATCGACGAAGTTCAAGCCACCATTCGGAACTGCGCTGATTTTCCTTGCCATGAAATCCAGAACAACTTTGGTTGAGCTAAGGCGATCGTCACCCGGGCCGAGCAGCAAACTCGGATTCATGATCACGAGTCGCGCGCCCTTGCCGTTGAATCTTTCCAGCGCGGCCATCTCCTGATAAGCCTTGCTGGCGTAATACGGCCAGCGCGCAATGATGTCGAGCGGCGGCGAACAAGTCTCGTCCGCAACGACATCGGCGTTTTCGCTGACAGCTATTGTGCCGCTGCTTGAGGCCAGCAACATCGTTTTCACTCCGGCTTTCATCGCCGCATCACAGAGCAACCGAGTTCCGTCAACATGCAGTTTATACATCTCGCGCGCTTTGTCTTTTTCGCGCGAAACTTTTCCGGCCAGATGATAAATCTCCGCGACGCCTTCGACCGCGCGCGCCACGTCATCAGCGTTCGTTACTGATCCTTCGAGCGTATCGACGCCCAATCCAGTCAGCCATTCGGGAATCGCTGTCGCCATCACGCGAATATCTTTCGCGCCTGATTCGACCAGTTGCCGGACCAGATGCGCGCCAAGAAATCCCGTGCCGCCGGTAATCAAAGTTGTCGGCGGAACCTTCTTAACGACCGCGGCGTGACGCTTCGTGCTCTTCTTCGGCACGATTTCGGCGGAGCGTTTCTTTGGGGTCTTAGTTGCCATTGATCGATTAACTACAGAGGAACACAGAGAAGAACTAATAGGCCCCAAAAAGGGCACAAGAAGCACAAAAAGGAAATCATCAGAGCTGTCAACAATCTTTCCTCTCTGTTTTGCCTTTTGTGCATTTTTGTGGGTGCGGTCGCGCAAATTAACCACGTCATGGCGCACCCGCGCCGCGATCAGGCGATAGGCTTCAGCTCGCGACATCTCTCGTGTCATCTCTTCTAATTCTTCAATCGAAATGTAGCGGCCGATACGCGCGCCGACGTCGCGGCTCTTCAAGATCGTCGAGCCTTTCGGAAATGCATCGTAAGTGCCTTGCAGATAAATCGGCAGAATTCCAACGCGCGCGGCCAGCGCTAGATATCCAATCACCGGTTTGAAGTCGTCCATCACACCAGTCATCGATCGCGTGCCTTCCGGAAAGATCAATGCGTTGTAGCCCCGATCCAGAAATGATCGCGCGTGCCGCAGCGACTGACGAAGCGATCCCGTGCGCTCCATCGGCACGAGGTTGGTGAAATTTTCCATGTAAGCGCGCTTGTATTTCGTGTCAAAGAAATAATCGGCCGCCGCCAGCGCCACGAGATCCTCGCCCGCATCGTCGAGGGCCATCTTCACCAAACCCATGTCGAGGTGCGAGCTGTGATTGGCCGCGACAATGAAATTCGTGTGATAGGGGATGTTTGAGCGCCCTTCATATTTTGTTCGCAGCAGTCGTTCGTACAGCGCACGCTGGGCGATCTCGACGGTTTTGTTTCCGATGAGCTTAAGAAATTCAGGAACGCGAATCTCTTCGTCCTTATCGGAGTCCAAACGCAAACGCGCGCCTTCACGGTGCGAGCCTTGTGGGGCCTGACGGTTTACTACAGTCAGAAGTTCGCGCACGTCCTGAACTTCATTCAGACGTTCAGGCGCCGTCAGCGAGCCGCCGGCGTTCTCGACCGCCTGTGCGAGTTCGACGAACATCAGGCTATCGAAACCAAGATCGGCCAGCCGTGTATTCATCGAAACTTCGTCCAACGATCGATTTGAGACTGAGGCAACGATACTGATCAGCCAGGCCGCATCGCCGCTGATTTCTTCGACCTCCGCGCCTTCAGACGATGCGCGCGCACCCTGTTCAATTTTCTGCATCATCTTCACGACCTCGCGCCTCTTGACTTTGCGTGTTGCGGTGCGCGGCAGCTCTTCGTCCGTGAAATGCAACAGCTTGACGCGTTTGTAGTAAGGCAGCTTGCCGGAAACTTCGCGAAAGTGCTCGTCGATCGCAGCTCGCACTTCTGCGCGCGTCAGCGCAATGTCGTATTCGTAATCCGGCACAACCAGGCAAGCGACTTTTTCGCCGATGCCATCGGGCAATCCGATCACGCTCAGCTCTTTGATGTAAGGCGACTCCTGATAAACCTCTTCGACTTCGTCCGGATAAACGTTCTTACCGTTCGTATCGACGATGATGTCTTTCGATCGCCCGACGAGATAGAGATTTCCTTCGTCATCAATCCGGCCGAGATCACCCGTGTAAAGCCACCGGTCGATGAGCGCTTCACGGGTCGCCTCTTCATTGCCGAAGTAGCCGAGCATCACGTTTGGTCCGCGCGCGATCACTTCGCCCACACCGCTCGGATCGGGATCCGCGATGCGGACCTCAACGCCCGGAAGCGATTTACCGACCGTTCCCGCAAGCATGCGATTTTCAGGTCGCGTCACCGTCAGCACGGGCGAGGCTTCGGTCAAACCGTACCCTTCGAGAATCGTGAAGCCCAGCCCTTGAAAATCACGCTGGACTTTTTCATTGAGCGCCGATCCGCCGCTGATGAAATAACGAATGCGTCCACCCATGCCCTCATGAATCGGATAGAAAAGCATCTGGCCGAAATTCAGCGGCGTGTTGTCACGCAGCCACGCGTTGAACTTCATCAAGAGATCGACGCTTTCGCCGAGCCACTTGCCGCGATCGTGCAAGCGGTTCTTGATGCGTCGATGCAAGAGTTCCCAAAGCGCCGGCACGCCGACCATGCCCGTCACGTGTCCGTTCTTGATTGCTTTGGCGAGGTTCTCGCTGTTGAGTTCATCCAGATAAGTTATTTGCGCACCACGACTTAGCGGCGTCAAAAAGCCCGTCGAGAATTCGAACGTGTGATGTAAGGGCAACACCGACAAGACGCCGTCGCTCGTGTCCATGTCGAACACTGATGAGAGCATCGACACCATGCTCGTTAGATTTCGATGCGAAAGCATGACGCCCTTCGGCCGGCCCGTGGTGCCCGACGTGAAAATGAGCGAAGCCACCGACTGTGCCGTCACTCGTGTCGGCAACAGCGCAATCCGATCGGTTTCGGTTTGTTCGTCCGGCATCTCGAAAACTTCGTCGAAGGTCCAGACCTTCACGTTGTTTAGGCCTGCGGCTTTCAGTTGCTCTGGCAGCGACGATCGCTCCTCCTTCAATCTGTTGCTGATGACAATGCCTGACGCTTCACCGGCGCGAGCGAAGTTAACGACTTCCTCAGTTGAGCTTTCCGGATCGACCGGAATGCAGGTCGCACCCGCACGCAACACGCCGAAGTAAGTCATGCCCCATTCGGGCGCGTTGTGACTGAAGAGCATCACGCGATCGCCGTTCTTGATTCCGTGACTTGCGAAGAAAGCAGCCGCGCGCGTTGCGAGCTCGCGCAGATCAGCATAGGTGTATTGCTCCTTATGCCCATCGCGTTCGATGCGCATCGCGACGCGCGTCGCATGACGCTTGGTAGTTGTCTCGAACATCTCAACCAGATCGCGATACGTGTAAACGCGTTTCGGTTGGGCGCGCATGTCTTCTTCCAGCGTCGGCAGCACCCACTTCTTCAATCCCGGCATGTGAACGTTCAGCCAGTAGTCATACCAGTCGAAAGCTTCGGGGTTCCACGTGAGCAGTTGTCGCTCGTCTTCGCTGATGCGGTTGAACAGTGCGCGAATATTGTCTGAGCGAAAGATGTAAGCGTTCTCATAGGTGAAGGGATTGAACATCTCGAAAGCTTCTTTCGCCTCGCGGGTTTGTTCTTCGACACGCTCCACGCCTTGCTTTATGCGATTGATTACACCTTCGTAACGGCCACCACCCCAACGCGGTTTTGCTTTATCAAGCAGCGAAGAAACTTTCCTGGCCGCGTTGTTCATCATCGGAAGAGAAGTCGCTTCGAAGCGTTCAGGCGAAACCCGAACTGGCTCGATACGCGCTGAGATTTCATGGAACAGGCGCAAACCATCTTTTTTCTTCAGTTCCTGTTGTCTTCTAAACAGACCAACGAGGCCCACAATCCGTTCCATGTTATTAGGATTGGAATCGCCAGTCGCGGCCTGATGAACCAGCTTTGGCTCTTCCGCACAAGCTTGCGCCGTAACGGCAAGCATGACCGCAGCAACTTGATCGACAGGCGTTATATCCAAAATCAATTTGGGATTCGCTGGAATCTGACGCTGACCCTTTAACGTCATGAAGATGATCGGGGCCGTCGTCGTGAAACCTTCGTTCCATCCGGGGAAGGGATAACTCTTTGCAGACTCGACGATGCTCGGACGGATGATGCTGCGAACCATCCCAGTTTCCGCAGCGACGAGTTGTTCGCCGAGCGCCTTGGTGTACGTGTAAATGTTGGGCCAGCCCCAAAACGCGGCGCGCTCGACACCCAGTTCAGTCAGTCGATTGCGTGTCCAGATTTTTCGTTCGCGCGCTACGGCCAAGCCGAGCGCGTCAGGATCATCAGCATCGCGCAATTCTTCATTCAGACGCTTGCGAGCTTGCTCGCGGAACTGCGCTAGACGCATCGCGTCCTTCGCCTCTTCACGCGCGCGCTCGGACATCTTTGCGCAGTCCGCAATCTCCTGCTGAACTGAGAATTCGACGCCCTTCAATTCTTCTTTGCGCGGAAAATATCCGATGACATCATCGTCTTCCCAGACTGCGCCTGATCGATTGCCCGCCACAAAGCAGGTCGAAATGTGAACCAGGCACGGCCGCTTCATCCGCTTCGTAAACGCAATAACGTTTTGAGTTCCGACGACATTCGTGCGCAGCGCGCTCTCCAGAGTCGGATTGAAGGTGACGTTGCCGGCCGAGTTGATAACGACATCGATGTCTTTTGCGATGCGCTCCGCTTCCTCTTCAGTGAATCCGAGTTTGTCTTCGGCGATGTCGCCGCCGACGATCGCAACCTTGTCTCTGATGAAATCGTCGAACGCATTGCCGTATCGCTCGCGCACGGGATCGAAAGGCGGCGCGCTGATCACGTTGTTCCAGAAACGCGTCTCGGATTCTTCCTGCGATCGCGCGCGCACTGTGACGTACACGCGCCCGACGTTCGGAAAGCGCTGAAGCAGCATGCTCAGCGTGACTTTGCCGAGAAAGCCCGTGCCGCCAATCAAAAAAATCTTGCGGCCGTTAAAGACTTCGGTTGGTGAAAGCTTGGTAGTCATCATTCGCAACTCACCTTCATTTGCATCAACGAATCTCGCTTGCTCGTTTTGCGCCGTAATGTTGTAACAGCTCAACCAGCGCCGGATTGTTTTTGCCGATCGCAATATCGAGCGCAGTCCCGTCGGCGGAAATTGCATTAACGTCCGCGCCGCGCACCAAAAGATCCTTGATAACCGGAATGTGGCCGAAGAAAACGGCTTCTGTCAGCGCCGTGTTGCCATCATTTTCGCGGGCATTGACGTCAGCGCCTTCGTCAAGCAAATAGCGAACAGCTCTGAGACGGCCCTCGCCCGCGGCGAGAAAAAGCGGACTGCGTCCAGCGCCGCCTGCGTTGACATTCGCTCCTGCCAGATGAAGGAACTGCATCCGGGTCAGACTCCCTTCAGTGGCCGCATCGGCAAAGTATCTTTGCCGGCGTTCCTTGAATCGCGGCATGCTGCTGACCAGCGCGAGCGACAGCATCAATGTGCTGCTGAAAGCTATGGCCCTACTGCTGATGAGTTTTAGCGTGGCGAGATCCATCAACTATTCCATGTCGGCGATGCCGATCATCGGTTGATGAAGCATCGTAATTTCCGCAGAGTTACCCATGTAGCTTCGCGCCATCGCGATTGCTTCCGTTAGATTGTCGGCGCGTTCCCAACCCAGCATTGCCGGCACGTGCGCATTTTCGGCGCCTGCGGCGATAACTTTGCCGACATGCTGGCGGCCATTCTCGCCCCAGTACCACATGAAAAATGGATGCGCGCCGTGGTAAGCGTTGCCGCGGCGATACATCTCGACGTAGCTTGGATTATTGGCGAACTCGCGTTCGTATTTCTCACGCAAGTAAAAGGCGTCGCGCGATTCCGGCAACAAGCGATTGAAGAATTCGATGTAGCTCGGATGATGATTATGATCGAACTGGTCGTAACACGGGTGATGGATGATTAGCACGCCGCCTTTTCTCAGCAGCGGCTTATTGCGATAGAAATTGAAGTGATAGCCGAGTCCCATCACCTGCACGAGCAAAGGATTCAAGATCGAGTAAACGTTGTAGGGCGAGATGTCGGGAATTCCGGTAATCAGAATGTCGCATTGGCCGCGCACCGGAATGAGGTACTGCTGAAAAGCCTTCTCGATAACCTTCTCGTGCACCGGTTCCGTCTTGCCGGCAAAGCAGGCAGTCATCTCGTATTGCGAAGGCCGCGAGTGAAGCAGCTTGCGACGCGCAGCGCGCGGCAGTTTGCTCATGGTGTAGCGCATGGCTTCGAACTTCATCCGATCGAAAGCGGTGAAGTCGTCCTCGTTCTTCAGCAGGAAATCCATGTCGCCTTTGTACATGCGATTGTTGATGGACGTTTCGATGTGAAAGACGTTGAGCTCTTTGTCGAGGATCCATGTAGCTGTCTGAGTCGCGAATCGTTTGCGGTTCGTGGTGCGCGCGCAACGATTCGTAATCACACAAACCCACCGCCACGGATTTATGCCCACCGTCCATTGGCACAAAATTGATGTTGCAGTAAATCAGCAAATCGCTTTCTGCGGCTCTGCGATTGAGGGCCAGTGGCTCCTTGTGCCGCGTTTCGCCAATCTTGATCAGTCCGTCTTTCCACTCAGCATCGTGGTTGTAATAACGATCGGGATAGAAATCGTCGAAGATCTTTTGTCCGACCATCCTCTTCATTTCCCACGCGGTCATCTTCCGGTGCAGGGAATTCGCGATGATGATGTGGACGTCGTCAACGCCATGACCGGCGAGCATGTCCAGCACGATCTCCAGCATCGTCTGACGAATGTCGGGCGTGGCCATGGGCGGCAGCGGCAAACTGATATCGTCAACAGCGATCGTTACTTTCATGCCCGGCTCAAGTTGAGCGAACAATGGATCGCAACCGAGCGGATGATTCAGCGCGTAGCGGATCGCGGCTTCACGATTCGGCAGTCCTTTGATTGGCGGATTGGGATAAAGGACCCGCGTCCCAACGGGAATGTCTTCGAGAATAAAGTCCTCGCCCGAAGGCACGATGCGCGGCGCGCTGTCGCTGTCGATGTAAACGATCGATTCGTGTGTTTTTCTTCTTAGTTGAAGTGCCATAGTTAATGGTCGGTGGTCGGTTCATTCCGAACAAATGACAGTCGAACTACTGAGAATGCTATTTCAAATTCAGAATCGGCCAATCATGATGTAGAGCCGTTTGTCGCAAACGAAGGTCCGGATTTACCACGGCCGGATGTCCTACGATCGACAACATCGGCAAATCACTCATGCTGTCGGAGTACGCGAACGACTCGCTCAGGTTGATTCCCTCGCGCTCGGCGAAGGTGCGAATCCATGACGCTTTCGTCGCGGACGCCAAAACCGGCGGCAACAGACGCCCAGTCGCTACGCCCTTCACGAATTCGAGACGGTTAGCGACGTAATCTTCTATTCCCAGATATTCCATCAACGGTTTTACCGAAACGTCGAGCGCACCCGTGACAACAACTTGGCGCAAACCCAGGCTGCGCGATTTTTCGATTAGTTCAAACGCGCCCGGGTAGACCGCGGGCTTTAAGACCTCCTGAAACAACTCGTCAGCAAAGAAGCGCATCCGATCTTCAGTTTCGCCCTTGTATCGTTTGAAAAAGAGGTCGTTAAAGACTTTTCGGCTATACTGATCGCTTATGGCAAACAGCGGGACACTCAGGAGCGTGGTCGCGCTTTTCGCAAAGCTGCGAAGCAGGTTAGGCTGATTGCGCGCATAGAATCCAAGCGTATGGACCAGGTTCGTGCTAACCAAGGTACCTTCGAGATCGTAAAAGGCTGCTGCGGCCACCGGTTCTCCATGCGCGGGCGTGATTTTTTCGAAGCGCGGAACATAACTTAAGCGGACGAGAAATGAAAGGCAATTAGGGGGTGTATGAATCGACCATACAATATTAGCATTTCTGGGACAGTAATGAGAGAAATAGCCGGAAAACTGGCGGTTGCGGGCCTTGGCTCAGCCATCATTTTAGCGGGAGTTTCGTGCAGAAAGGCGGCCACAGCCACTTCGGATCGAGTGTCTGTGCGTCCAAGCGCCGAGGCCATCGCGGAAGCTGATAAGTTCTACGCAGGTCGAGATGATTTGGTGAAGGTGAGGCAGGGGATTGTAAGTTTGCGACAAGCCCAGGCCGACGATCCAGCGAACTATGATCTGGCGTGGCGTCTTGCGAAATTCAATTACTACCTCGGCGCTCACAGCCCCAACTCAACTGAACAGGACAAGGCATTTCATGAAGGGATCGACGCCGGCAAGCTCGCTGTGCAATTGCAAGACGGAAAACCGGAAGGTCATTTTTGGTTAGGCGCCAACTACGGTGGTAGCGCTCAAATCAGCGTACTCGCTGGTCTTTCCGAGATCGAAGACATCAAGCATGAGATGGAAACCGTTATCAAGCTGGATGAAGGGTATCAATCGGGAAGCGCGTACATGGTTTTGGGCCAAGTCTATCTTGAATCGCCGAGACTGCTCGGCGGTGACACCCAGAAAGCCATCGCGTACCTGGAAAAGGGAGTGAAGCTTGGGCCAACCAATGCGCTGTTGCGATTGCGGCTGGCCGAAGCCTACGCGCAGGATCATCGCAATGCGGACGCGCAAAAACAAATCAATGCGTTGATGGCGATGAAGCCCGCGCCGGATTACGAGCCTGAATACAATGAAGCGGTGACTGAAGCGCGAAAGCTACAAGACAAGATCAAATAGCTATTGCGGTTTGCTGCTGCCGGCTTTCTTCAACTCTTCGAGCGTACGCTTATGCTCTTCGAGTTTCTTGCCAGCCTCGCCTAACTTGCCTTCAGAAGTCAGACGTTGATATTCGTCAAACTCCTGAATCGCGCGATTGATCAACTGCTGCACGTTCGCAGCTCCAGTTTGCGGCGGCGTTGGTGAAGCCTGTGGGGTTGCGCTGGGTTTTGGCTGTCCAGGCTGCGGTTGTTGACCCGGGGCTTGCTTGATCGCCTCGCCAAACAACTTGTTCAAGGCTTCGTCAAAGTTCGCTCCGTACTCCAATCGATCCTGTGTAGCCAAAACGACTAGTCGCAGTTCGGGCATCGGGCTGCGTTCAGCTTTCAAATAAATTGGTTCGACGTAAAGCAGCGAGCGGCCGATTGGAACTACCAGCAAGTGGCCGCGCTGGACATGCGAGCCCTGCTGATTCCACAGCGTGAATTGTCCCGACAATTGCGCATTCTGATCGATGCGCGCTTCAATTTGCAGCGGGCCATCGACGAGGCGTGACTTTGGAAAATTGTAAGCGAGCAGCGAGCCATACGCGTCGCCGTCGCAACGCCCAGCGATCCAGCCGATCATGTTGTTGCGATTCGAAGGGGTGAACGGCAGGATCTCGGCGAATTCGATGCCCTTGTTCTCGCCTGGCAACTGCATCATCACGAAATAAGGTTCGATTGATTGTTCCTGTTGCTGTTTGTCCTCGCCGAGGCTGATTTGCCGTGCAACGTTCCACAAATCTTCGCGCTGAAAAAATGAGTTGATGTCCTGCGTGTGATAGAGACCGAAGACTTCGGCCTGAGTCTTGATGAGAGTCTCCGGATAACGAACGTGCACCCGCAGGTCTTGCGGCATTTCATTGGCGTCATGAAACAGCGTTGGAAATACAGCGCGATAAGTTTGAATCAAAGGATCGTGAGAATCGAAAATGTAGAAAGTGGTCGTGCCGTTATAGGCGTCGATAACGACCTTCACGCTGTTGCGAATGTAGTTGACGTTTTTATCGCCGGCTTGATAATGACGCGAATAAGGATAGTTCGCGCTTTCTGTGAACGCGTCGATGATCCAGAACATGCGCCCTTCCGAATTGATGACGATGTAAGGATCGTTGTCGTAAATCAGAAACGGCGCTATGCCATCGACGATCTCGCGAATATTTCGATGGATCAGGGCGCGGCTGTCCGCTGTAACATCGTCGGAAAACGGCAGCTTCGTCAGATCATCCAATCCCCACGCCAGCAACCAACGGCGCAAGTAACCGCCGACACGAATTCCGCCAGTGCCTTCATATGTGTTGAGGTTGTTCGTTTCTCCCTGCGGATAATTGAACTCCATGCGCTTGGTCTTCACATAGACGTCGTGGCTTGTCTCCTGGCCAAAATAAATCTCTGGCCGCGTCAATTTGATCTCAGGCGCGGTGGACTCAACCGGCATGTTGGAAAGGACGAACTTCGGCATACCTTCCGAATCAAAGCCATTCGCCGTGTTCATCGTGACGCCGTAGCCGTGGGTGTAGATGAGCTTTTCATTCACCCAATTGCGCGACGAGGCAGGCAGTTTCTCGATGTTGAGTTCGCGAGTGCCGAGCATCATTTGTCGCTTTTCGCCGCCGACTACATATCGATCGACGTCAACATCGGTGAAGTCGTAGTAGGTGCGAATCGCCTGGATCTGTGTCAACGTATCTTTCAAAGCGTGCCAGTCCCACAAGCGAATGTTGTCGAGCGTAGGACGATTGTTTTGCAAATCGAAACTTTCGGTCGTCATCAGCGCGTCGAAGTTGCGCTGCTCGATTCGATCGATGCCGAACGCACGACGCGTCCAGTTGATGTTTTGCGAGATGTAAGGTGTCTCGCGGCCCAATTCGTTTGGCTTGACGACAAAGTTTGTGACGTAAGCGGGAATGATCACCGTTCCGATGATGTAAACAATCAACGGAATTGCGAGCGCGCCGATCAGGATGCGCACCTTTCGCATCGTGAATGCGTTGATCAACAAAATGATTGCCGCAAGGACTAGAGCCACCGCCACCCACATGAACGCGGGCAGCAAATGATTAGCTTCAACAAAAGTGACTCCGGAGAACGTTTGATGGTCGCCCCAAAGATATGGATATCGTGACAGCGCGAATCGCCAGGCCAGCACGATTAACCACGGCGTGAGCGCGATCGATGCCGCGGCCAAACTCGTCTTGCGCGCCTTCGTCAGATCGCCGGTCGTCGAGATTCCTTGTTGAGTGACTGCCAGAACCGCATAGATAACTGTTGCGATCAGGATGATGAACGACAGAGACAGCAGCCATGACGAAACTGAATCATAAACAGGCAACGTGAACAGATAGAAACCAACTGGCTTGTTGAAGATCGGATCGGCGAGAGTCGTCGGCGTTTGATGAAAATAGAGTGCGAAACTGCGCCAATCCTCGCGCATTCCAAATCCGAAGATTAGGCCGCCGATGATCGACACGACCCATGCCAGCGGGCGCAGCAAACGCGCCGGCGAAAAATTGAGCGGCTGTTGATTAATAAAAACGGTGCGACGGCCAAAAGAGAAGGAAGCGAAGGCACGCTCGACCAACCAAAACCCGCCCCGCAGAATCGCAATAGTCGCGATCAGGAAAATCAGAAACAGCTCAAGCTTGGCTCTGAAGATGAACCAAAAGACCGAGGAGTATCCGAGCGAGCCGAACCAAAGCGCCGAAATATAGATCGAAAGCGCTCGCGAGGCGACGAAGAAGAGCACTACGATCGCGACCAGCACGAGCCACTTCCAGCGTCGCCGCCGTCGCGGTGTGGTTTGACCGACATCGATGATTTCACCGTCGCGATCGAACGGAATTGGCTGGCTCATGCGCGGCTAGCATACGCTGAAAACATGAATCATCAAAGACCATTCACAACTCTCAAACGTCCTAAAATGTGGATGTTTACTGAATTGAAAAATGAAACCATCTGTCTTGGCCTTGCGTTGCACAGAATGATAGACTCCAACTTCGTTTAGAATTATCGCAAATGCTTTCAGCCGGGACAGTTTTACAAGGTCGTTATCGAATCGTGCGGCAGCTTGGACAGGGCGGTATGGGCGCAGTTTACGAAGCTGTGGACGAGCGGCTCGATACGATCGTCGCGCTCAAAGAAACGCTTTTTGCCGACGAGAAACTGCGCAAGCAGTTTGAGCGTGAGGCGCGCTTGTTGGCGCGTCTTCATCATCAGGCATTGCCGCGCGTCAGCGATCACTTCAACGAAGGCGACGGCCAGTTCCTCGTGATGCAATACATCGCCGGCGAAGATTTGGCGGCGATGTTGGCTGAAAGAAATAGTGCGTTTCCTCAGGATGAGGTCGTCCGTTGGGCCGATCAGTTGTGTGATGCGCTCGATTATCTGCACACGCAGGATCCACAAATCATTCATCGCGATATCAAGCCGCAGAATTTGAAGTTGACCGGGCGCGGTCAAATCGTGCTGTTGGATTTTGGTTTGGCAAAAGGATCCGCGGGCCAGATGACTGCGGTGACGACTTCGGCGAGCATCTTTGGGTACACGCCGAACTATGCGCCGCTCGAGCAAGTGCAAGGGATGGGAACGGACACGCGCAGCGACATCTACGCTTTGGGAGCGACGTTATTTCATCTCTTAACGAATGTGAAACCGCCGGACGCACTGAGCCGCGCATCGGCGATAGTTAACGGCTTACCTGATCCGCTTGTTCCGGCGAATCATGTCAATGGTCGAGTGAGCGCGGCGGTTGCTAACGTTCTCGGCAAAGCGATGTCGCAGAAGCGCGACGATCGCTTTGCGACCGCGAGCGCGATGCGTGACGCGATGCGCGTCGCCGCTGAGCATCCGCTGGGTGAATCGGACACGTTGGTTACGAGAGCGCCGGCGACGTTTGCCGGATCGAGCACGGTGCTTTCCGAATCAGCGACCAAATTGGTTGGTGGGCAAACGCAACGAGCTGCCGCTTCGTCATTCAGCGAAGCGCAAACTTTGGTTGCCGGTGAAGCAACGAATGTGCGGACGGTCACTGCGGGCGCGAGGCAATCGACGCGATCTAATTTGCGGCCTTGGCTGGCCGCTGCGATCGTATTGCTCGTGATCGGTGGTGGCGCCGCCGGATTCTTTGCTTATCGTCATCGGCAATCTCAGCAAAACGCCGCGGCTCAGGTTCAAACCGAATCGCAGCCCGTCGTTCAGCCTTCACAATCCACGAACACTTCTGCGGCAACCGCGAGTCCCACAGAAGCGACGAAGGGGAACGAAGTAAAGACTGAAAGGCCGAAGACCGAAACAGCAACGCAACGCACGACGACTAAGAAGTCAGAGCGAACTGACAACGCGGAAAAGATTGCTCCGCTTCCGCCGAGGCCCGGCGATCCCGGATACGATCCGAATCGAGATCCAAACCGTTCGCACGATCCAAATGCGCAACGTCCGCGACAAGGCGAGTTCGATCCATATAGACCACCAGATGGCCGACAGCCGCCTCATCCTCGGGCGACACCAGAAGTCACATTGCTTCCAAATGGTGGGCGGATGATTAAGCGGCCCGATGGAACGGTGATATTGGTCGGGCCAAAGGGCGGCAC
>WNGG01004636.1_pt1 | contig 15369 bp, 14 predicted proteins | sample 5400661 | NCBI WGS metagenome assembly WNGG01 (sample SAMN13153372, study PRJNA577476) | soil metagenome | isolation source: 100 cm soil or saprolite under Garry oak tree replicate 1 | place: USA:California | collected 2016-06-15
CGATTATTATGTCGCCGATTCCGTCGTTGTTTATGTCGCCCACCTGCAAGGCGGCGCCCCAGTGATCTTCCCGGTGCGCGCCGACGATTCGAGCCGTCCGAACCCCAGCGGGAGGGTTTGCAAGATCTATCACTGACGGCAGCGAGCGCGATCCAAATACGATGTAAGCTCCACCCACGTGCTGGCCTGCGTCCGAGTTGATCTGGTCAGAGCCGATTATGATGTCCGCCAGCCCGTCGCCGTCGACGTCGCCCAGGTCAACCCATATCCCCATCCGCCCGCCGGGTTGCGGGCCGCGAATCTCGATCACTCCTGGCGGAAGCCCCGCGTTGAGATGTGCGTTGAGATTAAAGTTACGCGAGCCAAACACCACATAAACCGCGCCGCGGTTGTCCGCGATCCCGGCGCCGGGTGCGTCCCACAGGCACGCTCCGATTGCGACGTCAGGTATGCCGTCGCCGTTCACGTCGCCGTTCGCCGACACCGAGGTCCCCAACAGGTCTCCCGATCTCGCTCCGTGCAGCCTGAAGATGTTTGGCGGACCGAGAGCATCATTGATGACGCCGCTGTCTCGCCCGTCGCTGATATAGAAGTTGACGACGCCGTTGTTGAGTCCGTCGGTGCTTCCGTACATTCCGCAAAACATCACATCCGCCCGGCCGTCACCGTTTATGTCACCGGCCGCAACCGGCAATCCGATTTCGCCCTGCATCCTGAGCCCGCCGAAAAGCACGAGCAGGCCGTCCTGATTGAAGTTAGCTGTGTCGACCGCCAACTCGATGGCGGCTCCTTCCGCGGTCGCTCGAATCGCATTCAGAGGCAACGATAACGAAACTATGAGTCCAAGGATCAACCCCGTGTGTATTTCTCTTTTGTTCATGCAACCCCTTTATGATTGTCACGCGAGTGCCGTCGCGGGCTGATGATTATACAATGTCACCGGTTAGCACTGCGAGGGGTGGCGAGCCGGTTCAGAGTTCAAGCTTCAGCTTGCGGCAACCTAAAGGTTGAACTCCGAACACGCTCGCTACCGCTCGCGGTGCTGACGGAAGAAACCGCCACCCGACGGCGTCTAATCAACGGGTTTGTGAATGGCGGCATTGATGGAGCAGCTTCGGATAATGGGCGATCTCCAAACACAGGCTGACATAATCCAGGCTTGCAAGCAGGGAGACCGCGAAGCCTTTCACCTCCTGTATGAGGAACATAAGGACCGCGTCTACACGATCGCCTTTCATTACAGCGGCGACGAGTCGATGGCACGAGATGTGACCCAGCAGGTATTCCTGAAGCTTTTCACGAGCATCGGGCAGTTTCGAGAGGATTCTGAATTCACGACGTGGTTGTATCGCATCGTGGCCAACGCCTGCACGGATGAGCATCGCAAGCAGCGGCGGTTTGTGCCGTTCAGCCCCGAGATCGAGGTAAGGAAGATGACGGCGAAAGGCTCGCAAGAGGAGGCTTATCGTCGCAGGCAAGTGGCCGACTCGGTTCGCGGCGCGATCGCGGAGCTGACGCCAAAGCTTCGCTTGCCCATCTTGCTCAAGTACGTAGAGGGGATGTCGTACGACGAGATTGCCGAAGCGCTTGGGATTTCAATGGGCACGGTGTCGTCAAGACTCAATCGCGGTCACAAGATGCTGGCGCGCAAGCTCGGCCATCTTCGCGGCGAGTTTGCAGGGGAATGAAGATGTTTACCAGGCATGTAATCAAACAACTGTCGGCATATTGCAACGGCGAGCTGCCGGCTGAACAGGCGCAACGGGTTAGCGAGCACCTGCTCGACTGCGAGCGTTGTCGCAAAGAGCACGACGAGATAAAGCTCGGCGTGCATTTGGCCCAGCAACTTCCGACGGTGTCGGCGCCCGATGATTTATGGAGCGAGATTGAGGCGCTGCTGAATCAGCGGTCGCGAAACCCGGTTTTCCAGCCGAAGGCCCCGAGAATCACCTTCGCGTTCAATTGGTATCGAATTGCTGTCTACAGCGCAGTGCTGATCGTCGCGGTGGCGCTCGCGATCGGCGTGAGGTTCTACTCCAGCTACCGCCCGACCCCGTCGGGTCCGTCGTGGGAGGTGGCCAGTCTTGCGGGCACGATTAGAGTTGGCGGGCAGCGTATAAACGACAAGGCTAGGCTTGCTGTTGGGGAGACGCTCGAGACTGACAGCACGTCGAGAGCGAAGATCAGCGTGGGAGCGATCGGGGAGGTTGAGCTGGATCCCAACTCGCGAATACGTCTGTTGCAAGCGAGAGTGACCGAACACAGGCTGGCGCTTGATCGGGGTCGGATGCAAGCGGAGATCTCGGCGCCTCCCAAACTGTTCTTTGTCGATACTCCGTCTGCGGAAGCGATAGACCTGGGCTGCGAGTACACTCTTGAAGTTGATGATTCCGGCGCCAGCTTGCTCCACGTAACTTTGGGTTATGTGGCATTGGTTCACGATCAGCGGGAAGTTTGGATTCCTCGTTATGGTATGTGCCAGGCGCGGCCAGGAGTTGGTCCCGGGACGCCTTACTTCGACGACGCTTCCGACGAGTTTGTGCGAGCGCTTGAAGCGTTCGACTTTGAGAACGGCGGTGAAAACGCGTTCAAGGAAGTGCTGAAGGAGTCTCGCGCGCGCGATACGTTCACGCTTTGGCATTTGCTCTCGCGGGTTGAGGGCGATCAGCGATCCCGAGTGTTCGACAGGATGGTCGGGCTTGTGGGATTACCGAGGGGAGTGACGCGCGACGGCGTGATGCGTCTCGATCAGAAGATGCTCGACACGTGGAAAGACGAACTGGACACGGTGTGGTTCTAGAGCAAGAACTCGAGGGCTAGATATTGAAGAATAGGCGCAAGAGATCCCTATTGTACTTTGCTGGCGTAGCGAGTGTGCTCATCGTTTCACTGATCGCGTCGAACGCCCATCATCTCGCCCGTGTACGCAAGCCTGTCATCCCGAACCGAGGTGCGAACGTCGCCCGCGAGCCGCTGACGCCAATCGTCGAGCAATACGCGCCGCTCATCTACGCTGCTACCGAAAGATGCGGTGGCAGGCAGGACATCATCTCGAACAACGATTTCGATGGCGATTTGACTGGCAACAACAACTGGGAAAACTTCGATCGATACGAATTGAAGCCGACGGTTTACTACGCGATACTTGAAACAGAAACGCACTACTTCATCTCGTACCATTTGTTCCACCCTCGAGACTGGAACCACTTCACGGTGTGGCTCAACGATACTCACGAAAACGACGGCGAGAACTTTCAGGTGGTCGTACGCAAAAACGACGGCCGCGTTGTGCTGCTGTGGACGCAAGCCCACTATCGCAGCCGCGTCTATTCATTTGCGGGTTCGGGCATCGAATCTGCCGCAACGCGAGTCACTGGTAACTTTCAAACGGTGGACTCGAACGGATTGCCGAGTGAGAGTGGGACACACGCCTGCGTCTTCGTCGAGTCGCAAGGTCACGGCATCTACGGCACACTCGACTCGAGCAGTGAAGTGCGCGTGAATGCGGATGGTAGTTATCGCTTCAAGTCAGGAAGCGGCCTGCTGTTCAGGCCTGCGCGCGCCGGCGAAGAAGTCAAAGAGCCGGCCATCACCAGCTCCGGCGAGGTCGCTTATCAACTTGATTCAATCACGATGAAGCTGTGGCCCCTGCTGCGAGACGGAAAGCTGACCGGCGATGGCAAGTTGCTCGACGGTTCGTACCGCTACCGAGACGAACTTGTCGATATCAAAGAGGTCCCGCGATTCTACGATGCGAATCGATTCAGCGGGCCGTTGAGAAGCGACCGAGGCATCTCGCCTTTTGCTCTTGATTTTTCATTCAAGCGTGGGACACTCGGCGCGTTGTTCTTCAACCCGGCGAAGCGATACGCAGAGCGGTTGAAGATTACCGGTTCCTGGTCGAGGAAGTATGTTGCTTATCCTTTCGTGGATGTCGCGATTTTTGGCTCGTAATCTCTGCCGCAGGTGAATCATCTATGCCTTCCATAGTTGAGACAGCGGAATTCTCTTTCCGAGCAAAACGTCTCGCCAGCCCTCGCGGAAACTGTCTTCCGCCGAGGGCAACTTGATCTTCTTCTTCCTCTTGGCCATTGCCTGCTCCTACGGAACCTCGCCAGCTTCGGCAAGCTCCTGCGGTTGAGTCGCCCTCGCGCGCTCTCTGAACGTCAGCGCGAAGAACAACGCGATCACCGCGGCGAAGATACATGGCAGGTACCAGATCATTCGCCAGTTTTTCACGCCGCCAGTCGTGTACGCATCGACAACCATCCCCGAAACGAGCGAGCCCGCCCCGATGCCGACGCCGTAGGTGATCAATGCTATGAAACCTTGCGCGCTGGCGCGAATGTCTCGCGACGCTTTTCTGTCGGTGTAGATCTGTCCCGTAACGAAGAAGAAATCGTAGCAGACGCCGTGCAGGAGTATGCCTGCATATAGCATCCATACCCCGGGGCCGAGATTGCCGTTGGCGAAGAATGCGTAACGAACGACCCACGCGAGCATCCCAACGAGCAGCATTTTCTTGACCCCGAGCCTCACGAAGAACCACGGCATCAGAATCATGAAAATAACTTCCGACATCTGCCCCATTGTCTGTTTTCCGGCAACGCCTTGCATCCCGAGATCGTTCAGAAAGAGGTTCGTGAAATTGTAATAGAAAGCAAGCGGTATCGAGATCAGCAGCGAGCATATGACGAAAATCAGGAAAGACCTCTCCTTCATCAGCCTGAGTGCCTTGACGCCGAGGACTTCGCCGACCGTGATCTCTTTGCCGACGTTCTGCGGCGGAGTATTTGGCAGGGTGAACGAGTACAGCGCCATCACGATTGAAGCTATCGCCGCCATCTTCATCGGCAGTGAACTCTTTTCTACGTCCGCAAAAAAATTGAACTGAATTAAAGTAATCGTCAGGCCCGCGACGATCCAACCGATAGTTCCCCACACGCGGACTTTGGGAAACTGCGCGTCGGGGCTTTGCATTTGGTGGAACGAGACCGCGTTCACCAAAGCAAGCGTCGGCATATAAGCCAGGTTGTAAAGCAACAATCCGAGAATCAGCGGTCCGGCGGCGCTGAGACCTGCGCACGAGTACATCACTACACCGCCGACAAGGTGCAACACGCCCATCACCTTTTGCGAGGAGAAGTATCGATCGGCGATCATCCCGACAAAGAAAGGCGAGATGATTGCAGCGATGTTATTCATTAGGTAGGTGTATCCAATCTGGCTGCCGCTGAAGCCGATGTTCCCAAGGTGCGTGCCGAGAGTTACAAACCACGCACCCCATACGAAAAATTGAAGGAACATCATCAAGCTGAGTCGGAAGTATGTTTTCCCATCCATTCTGTTCTCCTGATCCAGGTTCTACCAACAATGCTCAGTCATCAGAGATTTCCCTTCTTGTGTTCTTCTACAATGTAATCGCAGGCTCGCGCGGTGATCGCCATCATCGTCAGCGTCGGGTTCTGACAGCCGCTCGAAACGAAGCACGCGCCGTCGGTCACGAAGAGATTCTTAACGTCCCAGCTTTGATTGAAGCGATTGAGCACCGACTTCTTTGGATCGTTTCCCATACGAGCCGTGCCGATTTCGTGGATGCACAATCCCGGCGTGCCCATCTGCGCGTTCTCGCGAAGGGTCTCGAACCCCGCTTCGTGCGCCATCTCTTTGAGGGATTCGAGCTGGTCGCGCGCCATATCGCGTTCGTTGTCCGAGTGCACGCAACTGATTCGAACCACCGGAATGCCCCAGGCATCTTTCTTGTTTTTGTCGATGGTCACGGTGTTCTCGAAGCGGGCGAGCATCTCGCCGAACGCGCTCATTCCAAACGGCGCCGGACCTTTCGGATCGCGAGCCATTTCCTTGAACTTTGATCCGAATCCGGGGATAGATTTGACTTCTGCCGGCAGCATGCCGCGCCTTACGCTTCCCTGGATTCCGTAGCCTCGAATGAATTTGCCTTGCCGATCCTCTAGATTTCGGAATCTCGGAATATAGAATCCATTGGCCCGACCGTCGTCATAGTTGTAAGGGAAGTTGGCTACGGCAGGCACGAGGCCGCCGACTGAGATCGCATAAGTGTGGTCCATCAAATAGTGGCCGAGCACGCCCGATGAATTGCCAAGGCCGTTCGGGTGCTGGCGCGTTGCGCTATTGAACAACAAGCGCGTCGATTCAATCGTAGACGCGCAAAGCATGACGACTTTGCCGAAGACTTCGAACGTCTTCTTGGTGACTTGATCGATGCACGCGACGCCTTTTGCTTTTCCAGTTTTAGAATCGACGATTACGTGACTGGCGATGGAGTTTGGTCTGAGCGTGAGGCGGCCAGTCTTGGCGGCGGCCGGGAGCGTCGAGCCGGGACTGCTGAAGTACGAGAAGGTCGTGCAGCCGCGATCGCAGTGGCCGCAATAATGACACGCCGCTCGGCCGTTGTGCCGCTGGGTCAATATCGCCGCGCGGCCAATGGTCAATCGGCGGTCTTTCCATCGCTTCTCGATCGTGCGCTTCAGCAACCACTCGCCACAGGTCAGCTTCATCGGCGGAAGAAACTTGCCGTCGGGAAGCTGAGCCAGTTGCTCGGCGGAACCGCTCACGCCAATGAACTCTTCTACGCGGTCGTAGTACGGAGCTATCTCGGCGTATGAGAACGGCCAGTCGTCGCCGAATCCATCGTGAGTCGCGGCTTTCAAGTCGTAGTCCGACAACCTGTAACTCTGCCGGCCCCACATGATCGTGCGGCCCCCGACCTGCCTGCCTCGAATCCAATCGAAGGGCTTTCCGTCGGGCGTCGTGTAAGGATTGTCGACGTCATCGACAAAGAACTGGTGACCGTACTCGTCGCAAGCATAGCACTTGGACTGAGTCGGCTGTCTTGCGCCGAACACCGAAGTGCTTGGCCGGTTGCCTCGGTACTTCAGATCGTATGGCCACGCGTGTTCGGTGAAGTCTTTCATCGGGTCGAGCTGCCGGCCCGCCTCGAGGACTAGCACGCGCATGCCCTTCTCCGTAAGCTCCTTTGCCGCCCAACCGCCCGTCGCTCCTGAGCCGACAACAATAGCGTCATAGATTTCGTTTTGCATTTCATACCCTCCGGCTAAAGACCGCGATAGGCTTCCCTCCGATGCGCCACCTTCAGGACTCTGATGGCTAAATCGCGCCGGCCAACCTCGTAGATGATTCGATAAGGACCTTCTCGAATACGATAAGTATGCTCGGAGCCTTCCAGCTTGCGTGAACCTGTCGGATGCGGATCGACCGCCAGGGTCTCAACCGCAGCAATGATTCGGGCGATTACTTCCCTTGGAAGCTTCCTGAGTTCCCTCGCGGCAGAGTGCTTCCATTCGATCTCAAATGAGGCCATCCCGTTTCAACTCGGCGACCAGATCCTCGTGGCGTATTGTCGGTTCGTCACGACGCTCAGCGGCCGCCGCGAGATCTTCGATGTCCTCGATCAGTTCTTGAAATTGATCGAGGGGCAGAATTACCGCAGTCTTCTCTCCCGCCTCGTTTGTGACGTACTGAAGGTTCAATTGCTCTATCTCAAACATGACGTTGCTCCAATTACCGCAATCATACGCTATGCATCAGCAAGGTTCAAAACATCAATTACTCCTACGCGAGCGCGCGCTTCAGATATTCAAAAGCCGTCTGCGTTCCTTCGATCGGGTTTGCCTGCTCCGGTTCGTACTCGATGTTAGCCGCGTATTTGAACCTGATTTTCTTCAGCAGCTTCATCGTCTCGACGATCGGCGTCGCGCCCTGCCCGAATCTTCGCTGGGTATGCTCAGAGTCTTTGTCGCGGTCTTTGATGTGCAGACTCACGATGCGCGGATGATGATCTCGGATGAATGAGACCGGATCATAACCCGCGGCGTAAAAGTGCCCGATGTCCAGATTGATGCTCAAGTAATCCGACGAGCCTTTCAGGGCATTCATAAAATCTTCGGGGGTTTCGAACTCCTGCGTCCTGTCGCCTTTGAATCCTTGATAGCCAAACCAGTGGTTGTGAAGCCCGAGCTTGATCTTGTACTTCTGGCACCAATCGCTGAGCTTTGGCACGATGGGCTTCTTAACAGACGAGGTCATCACTTTGGTTCCGAGCAGCAGCGCACCGTTGAAGCTTCGGTCGAGATGGTCGTCGGTCGAGTTAACCGGAAAGTTTACGCAGTAGGCGCCGACCGTAATCCCCACTTCGTCGAGTTTTTTCTTCATCGCCTTGAAATCAGCCTCAGAAGCCTTTTCTGGGTTCAGGTGCCCATCCCACAGCTCGACGCTCGAGATCCCGATCGACTTCATCGCGTCGATCATCTTGTCGACAGTGAACGTGCGAAAGGTGTAGCTCTGCACACCGACTTGGATTCCGCCGAAGACGGAAGGCTTGATCTTGTCGTCCGAGCTGCGAAACATCAGTCCTGCGGCCGTGCCGACCAGACCGAGAGAGAACTCCCTGCGAGTTGGGCAGTACATCGTTGCACCTCTGGTTTTGGGATTAATGCGGCTTGCAGTATAGAAAGCGAGGTGAGTTAACGCAAGGCGATGATTGATGGTAAAAGAAACGCAGAAGAGGTGCGAATTACCGGCTACCGCCGATATCGTCGCCACCGGGGAGGAAGTCGCCCTGTAAGAAAACTCGATTCGAGGAATCGCGCAGCTCGACGTGTTTAATGCTCATCACTGCGCGGAGCGATGGCGGAAGAGCGCGCCCGTTGGAACCATTTCCTGTCAGCTGAACGTGGAGGAAGCCAGATTGCCTCGACACCGATTCAGCGACAGCAAGCCCGAGGTCGATTCCATCGACAAAGATCCTGAAGGCGGCGCCGGGCGTGAGTCTTGCGGCTTCTATCGTGAGTTCTTGGCGGTCGCCCTCAACTTCAACGTGAGCTTTTCCGCCAGCCTGCGGCAGCGTTTCCGTCGGCCGCAGCGGCGCACGCTTCTCGGCTAATTGACCGACCGGTCCCGACACGCCGACGACTGGCGCAAAGTCTCCTTCAAGCACTAAGCGATCGCCATTACGCAGCTCGACGTGTTTGATGTTTTTGACAGGACGAAGGTCAACCTGAGATGGCCCCTGCGAGTGTCCGGAACTAACTGAAGGCTTGTTTGAGAAGGTCAGCTTGAGACCGCCGAAACTACTCACCGCAAGCTCATCGGATGCTATTTCCTCACCATCGATAAACAATCTGTATGTATCGCCAACGTTCAGCGACTGGGCTACGAATTCGAATGTTTCGTGCGAGCCGGTAATCGAGATTCCAGCCTCACCCCTGGCCCTTAGCTCGCCGAGTCCGGGAGTCAACTCGATGCTCGCGTAGTTTCCCGCGGGCACCTCGTCGGTGAAAAGACTATCGAGCGCACCAACCGGATCTATGCGGCCTCTGCCAAGCATGCCCGAGAAACCAGGATTGAGATCGTCAATCCGAACGGCCGTATTTTCGATTGCGCTCACCGCCTCCTGCCTATGCTCTTCGGCAAGAATGAGCGCCGCCTCAGCCACGGCCAGCGGCGTCGCGAACGAGGTCCCGCTCCACACAGCATAGTCGTTGCCGGGAAATGTGCTGGTGAGCTTCACGCCGAGCGCGTCGACGCGAACGTTGGTGCCGAAATTTGAGAAGGTAGCTTTGCGGCTATCGGAGTCTATCGCGGCGACGCCAATCACGTCGCTCAGTATAGCGGGATACTGCGGCTCGGTGTCGGTGTCCTTGTTTTCGTTGCCCATTGCTGCGACCAAAACGACGTCGTTTTGTCGTGCGTACTTGATTGCTTCTCGGACGACGGCGGACTTCTTTGGCGAGCCAAAGCTGAGGTTGATCACATTAGCACCGTGGTCCACAGCGTACTTGATGGCTGCGGCTACCGTGAATGCGTTACTCATGCCGTCGGGAGTGAAGGCGCGAATCGGCATGATGCGACATTCAGGTGCGATGAGCGCGATCAGCCCGGCGATGAAAGTCCCATGTCCGGCGATCGATATCGCCGCGTCGCCGGCTTTCTCCGACGGATCGTTGTCGTTGTCAACAAAGTCCCAACCCCACGCATCGTCGGCGAATCCATCGTGATCAATGTCAACGCCGCCGGTTCCTGGCTCACGACTGTCTCTCCAGAGATGTGATACGAGATCGTAATGGGTTCGGTCTACGCCGGTGTCAATGACTGCGACAACTATGCCTGCGCCGCGCGAACGCAACTGCGCATCGCTAAGACTGAGGAGATTCAGAAGATCAGGCTGCGAAATGTAATCTGCCCGACTGGCGCCGGGTGAGGCGTGGTCGTCGGGGAATCCAACGATCGATCGGCCAAAAACCGTCACCGGACTCGTGACAACAGGATTGAGCGATGCGTTGAGCACGTCCGCGTCGCGCGCAAGTCGCTTGACCCACTTGTTTTCATTCTTCCCTTGCGATATTTGCAGGCGGTAAAAGTTAGTCCCAAAGATTCGCTCGATTGTAGTTGTGCGATTGCGCTTGTTTATTGCATCAATCGAAGCGCCGGGCTTGATTTCAACAACGACCTCGCCCTTGCGGAACTCTTCGTTGTTCGTTGTCAGCGAGTCTGCGCGCGAACTGCTAGAACCAACCGTTACCAGACAAACGCCCGCTGAGAGCAGGAGAACTAGCACGGAGAACCTCATGACCCATACCTATGTTCGGTTTAGATGTGCCCTACCACCAGGCAACAGCAAGCGTCACAATGAATGCTCAAATTATAACGCATCGATTGCGCTCCCTTCCAGTCATTCGGAATTGCCCATCAGAATGAACGACGCCCAGTAATACGGATGCCCATACTCATCCTTGATCGCAAGTTGCGCACGACGCAGCGCCGATCTCTTGCTGACGTTCACACTAATTTGCGCGTACAACTCCCGCATGAGTTCAGCCGTTGAGCGGTCGTTCACTGACCAAAGGCTCACAATCAAGGCGGGCGCTCCCGCGTATAGGAATCCCCGCATCAGCCCGTGAAGTTCGTCGCCGGGAAACACCCGATTAACACCCGTCTGGCACGCCGACAGAGTTACCAATTCGGCGCGGAGGTTCAAGTCCAGCAAGTTGTAAAAACTCAAACGCGAGTCGGCAAGCTTGAGGAACGAGAACATGGGATTGTCGCACCGAAAATGACCGTGCGAGGCGATGTGAAGAAAACGAGCTTCGGGCGCAAGTCGCATCAGGTTGCTGCGCGTCGCTTCGCGTCCGCTCAGCAGCACTGAATCTTGGTAAACGGTGCCAAGCGCGCGAAGCTCGTCGTCGATCGCGGGAGTCGCCGGTTCGGAGACTCCGAAGGCCACCAGCTTACCGCTCGTCGCGCAATTCTTCTTCGAGCGGCACAGTTTCAACACTGCGGTGCTGGGCGCATAAGAAATCTCGAATCTATCAATCAAATAACTGCCGGCCCTATCGGACAACGCGTGAAACGGGACGTAATGGAGCGAGCCGTGAGGTATTATGATCAGGCGCTCGTGATTCATCATTTTTTCGAGTGGCGCGAAGACCGCGTCATAGAGCCTGCTCAGATATCGATCCGCAATCTCTTTGAGCTGCCAAAAATGCGCGTCGACGTAACCTGCGCCGTAGGTGAATTTCTCAATCTGAAACCGGAAAGCTGCAAGCTGCCGTTCCACATCTCGCTTTGACGCGAGGGCGCGGACTACTCGGACTTCGTTGCGCGAACCGACGAAAGCTGACAGCTCGTCGCCGGTGGAGAAGTATTCGATGGCTTGCTCGCCCTCTTCGAGGGCGTGCTGCAGGTCGGTCGCCGATCCGGCGGCCATCCTTTGAATGACGTGTGAGCTGGGTTCTTCAATTTCGAGGCGGCGAAAAAGTTGTGCTACCTGTCGCTCGCTCTCAACGAGGCGAAGGGCATATCGTTCGAAAACTGCCGGCCTCCGCTGATCCCCTTTGTCGTTTTCCAACCCTGCCTTCGAGCTGTACCAGGTCAAGTCTTCAATCAGCCTCAACAAACGCGTGCGAGTTTCACCGCCAATGCCACGCGTTCGGCTTCCAAAGCCAGTTTCAGGGTTGCGCGCACAACGAGCAAGCAGCTCCGCAAGAGCGCGCGACTTCGACGACTCAACTAATCGAAACGCCTCCTCAATCCGTTCGGCGCTGCCCTCATCAAGACACGCCGCGATTGCGTCTTCATAAACGGCGACCTTATCGCGCAAGAACGTTGCCTTGAATTCGTCCGCCGCCACTCCGCCGCGCATCCGCTCGATGATCTCAACGCCGCGCCGGAAACTCTCGAGCGCAACCCCTCTCCTCTTTCGATCACGCTCTATACGGCCAATCAGATGATGACACTGATAGGCTATCGTAGGAGCAAACAATCCCTCGATTTGCCTGAGTGTTGCGCGAGCGGCCCGCAATGCTTTGGACCTGTTTCCTTCTTGATAGGCTGCGCGCGCCGCCAGCAATCGCGAATACGCGGTTCGAGTCGGGATCTTCTGTCGAGCGAAAACGCTTAGAGCCGAAGCCGCGCAGTTTCCCGCTAGTGCAACGTCGCCGCGCTTCAACGCGAGCTCCGCCAGATATGAGTCTGCCTGCGCTGCGAACGACGTGTTGCCTTTGGATGCGAACGCTTCCCGCGCTTTTATCAACCCACTTTGGGCCTGATCGAACTGTTCGAGTCCCATCGCAGCCAGCGCGCAGACCAAGTTAGCCTTCGCCGACTCGTACGGCATCGCAAATTCTTCGAATCGTGAGTGCGCGCTCTGGGCGCTGGCGGCCGCGTCATCAAAGGCGTTGAGCGCGAGCAGTATCTCGGCTATCTCCAGATCGCACCACGCGACAAGTAGAGCGCTGCCAAGCTCGGCAACCCGGTCTCGCGCCGTGTAGTAAGTGTTCAGCGCGGAATTGTAGTTGCCTCGCAAGAATTGAAGATACGCCGCCTGGAAGCGCGCTTGTGCTGCCAGTAATGCTCGACCTGAACGATCCCAGGCGCCTGCGGCCCTTTCAAGCAATGACTGCGCTTCGTCGGGCCTATCCAATTCGGCGAAGATGTTCGAGCGGCTGAAATCGACGAAGGCAAGCATTTCGTCGTCGCCTGTCTCGCGCAGAATTTCGTCCGCCCGATCGTAATGCTTGAGCGCCCGCTTGTAGCGATCGAGCCGGTAATAAACATTTCCTACATTCATTTCCAGCTTCGCAAGCTTTAAGGTCTCGCCGCGCGCGAGTACGCGCCGCGCAGACCGCGCCGTGAGCAAGGCCTCATCGTACTGACCCATCTGCGTGAGGGCGTACACCTGGTGAATCCGTATGCCAGCAGCTTCATTCGTAAGCCTGGCGGCGCGAAGGGTTGTCAGGGCGCGATTGTAAAGGGCGTTGGCCTCGTGATGTCTACCCAATAAGTGCAAGACCCGCCCGCGGCTCGCTTCGGCGAACGCGTTAGATGGAGGATCACCCACGTGCGCCGCCAATCGTTCGATACGGCCGGTCAGATTAGCTGCGGCGTTTAGGTCGCAGCCTACAAGACGATCTACATCGTCCTTCAGCGCCGCAAACACTTGCCATCTCGGACCCCCGTTATGCTTACTCAAGAAAGCATCGAAGCTCCTGGCCCTCATCAGTTTGTCCGCTAGCTCGCTGCTCACTTTCACCGCTTCAAGAGTAACCCGATCATGAAGATTTGACAGGTAATTGCGTGACTGCAACTGATCCTTCTCTTGTTTCGATCAACAGGTCGTAGTAGCCAACGTTCAATTTCTGAATAAAAAATTCCCCAACCTCATTAGTAACCCCTGCATACCGCTCTTCACTCTTCCCGATTAGCTTAAGAGGAAGTCTCGCAACAGACTCGAACCCTGATTCATTCTCTCGCAAGACCTGGCCGTTCAGCTCAGCGGTCGATTGATCGCAGAGAGCAATCTGCAGGTCGATGCTGTAGCGGCCCGCGCGGTAGAGCAGTTGACGATCCGACATCTCAGCCGAACGCACTTCAGCAAGCGCCGGCTGTGACAGGCTGTCGAATACAAGCGAAGCGACAATGCGACCGAGATTATCGACAGGTCTATCCTGCCATCTCGTTTTGTCAAAAAGCTTCAGTGCCCGCTTCAATACCCAGGGTGGCGGCTCTCGCGAATCGTCGCTCGCCGCAACCCGGCGCACGCGCTCGTACCACTGGCGGTTGTCCGCACACTTACAGCATCCCGCCGCGAAATGTGTCGCGATAGGTTGAGCGTCACGCTCGTCAAGCTGTCCGTCGCAGTAATCTATGAGCTGCTCAAATGTGGGGCATTTCATTTGTCGCTCCTTGTTTCCGCTGTATAAGAACCGGCGCGACCAGAAAAAGTACAACTGGGTCGATCTATAACTTCCCTTCCAAGAGCTTCTTAAGCTTTGAGAGACACCGCGCCCGCGTCGGCCCCATCGAATTTACCGGCATGTTCGTCCGTCGAGCTATCTCCGCATAGCTCAACTCGCCCTCGTCATAAAACAACATGGTGATCAGATTTCGGCACGGCTCCGGCAGGGTGTCAACCGCTGCGCGTAGTATTTGCTGTTGTTCGAGAGCTTCCTGTTGCTGGTGCGCCAAAGGCGATGAATCCGCCGGATGGATGCTCTCATTCGGATTGCCTGCTCCTTCTAAAACGAATGCTACATGCTCACGTCGCCTGCGAGACGCGACCCTCCAGCACTCGCGCTTGGTCGTTGTCGTCAACCACGCGCTGATCTTTTCCAGATCGCGAAGTGAGGACAGTCCTTCGAGGAGCTTAACGCAGACTGATTGAAAAACGTCGGCGGCATCATTCGAAGATAAACCCATCTTGATTGGAATGGAATAGATCAGGCGCTGGTAGCGAACTATTAAGGCTTCCCACGCGGCGGGCTCGCCCTCCAGGCACGCGCGCAGAAGTTCGGCGTCGCTTAGCTGCCTCAGGGAGTCAGTAGTTCTGATGTCGGCGCGTTTCCTCATTCGCCTCGAACTTGCGGAATGACGCAATTACAGCGCCCACATTATTAACAGACTAGCAGATCAGGAGAACATGGTAAATCGCAAGGCCAAAAGTGTCGTGGTGGAATTGTGTGTTGGCGAGAAGCTTGCCACCAAGTCACCAAGCCACGAAGAATCACAAAGGCTTCCTTGTGCAGCTTCGAGCCTTCGAGTCTTGTGGCGGACAATTCCATCCGAGAAGCAACACTCTATTACACCACTACGGCCAAAAGTGAGCAGCCAATTATTCTAGTTTGGCATGTACGTTTCGGCTGTCAGCCCGCTCCAATAATCAGAGACGCTTGCTTCAGATACTCTCTTCGCGCGATTACTAAATATCGCACGATTCCTGCGTTCAACACGCAATTCCCGATCTTCAGCCGGAAAACAGAAGGAGGGAAGCGAGGAGGTTAGTAATGAAGTCATTCGTCTCAATTCTTGTTC
>WNGG01014614.1_pt1 | contig 15367 bp, 11 predicted proteins | sample 5400661 | NCBI WGS metagenome assembly WNGG01 (sample SAMN13153372, study PRJNA577476) | soil metagenome | isolation source: 100 cm soil or saprolite under Garry oak tree replicate 1 | place: USA:California | collected 2016-06-15
GCCGACGGGCTCGCAGACACAGGCGAGACGGGCCTGCAGACACAGGCGAGACAGAAGGGACGATGCTCCATGGCGCAGTACCTGGTCCTGATCTACGAAGACGAGGCTGCCTGGGCCAGCGCAGATCAGCAGACGTATGAACAGGTGTTGAAGGGGCACCAGGCGTTCGGTGAGAGCAACGCCGCGGGGCTGCGCGGTGGCAACGCGCTGCAGCCGACCAGCACCGCCACCTGCATCCGCAGGGACGCGGCCGGCAACCCGGCCGTCACGGACGGGCCGTTCGCCGAGACGAAGGAGGCGCTCGGCGGCTACTACCTCATCGAGGCCGCGAACCTGGACGACGCCATCGCGATAGCCAAACAGGTCCCTGCGCCGTTCGGCGGGGTCGAAGTGCGCCCCATCCGGGTGTTCGATTGACCGACGTCTCCACCCGGCCGGCCCGGCGCACGCCACCGTGAGCACCGCCGCGGACCCCGCGGTTGCCGCCGCCGTGGCTGACGCGCACCGCCGCGAGTGGGCCTTTGTGCTCGCCGCGGCGGTGCGCGTCACCAGGGACCTTGACCTCGCGGAGGAGTGCGTTCAGGACGCGTACGCGCGCGCGCTCGCGACATGGGGTCCGCGTGGGGTGCCCACCAACCCGGGCGCGTGGCTGACCACGGTCGCGCGACGGCGCGCGCTGGACCTGTTGCGCCGGGACGCGACGCTGCGCCGGTCGCTGCCGCTGCTGCTCGATGACGATCAGGTTGATCCAGACCCCGCTGACGCCCTGGACGCCGATGTGATCGCCGACGACAGACTGCGGCTGATCTTCACCTGCTGCCACCCGGCGATCGCGGCGCAGACGCAGGTCGCGCTGACGCTGCGGCTGCTGTGCGGGCTCACCACGGCCGAGGTGGCGCGCGCCTTCCTGGTAAGCGAGCCGACGATGGCGGCCCGGATCACCCGCGGTAAGAAGAAGATCGCGACAGCCCGCATCCCGTACCGTGTCCCGCCGGCCGACCAGCTGCCCGCCCGCATCGACGCGGTCCTGACCGTCGTTCACCTGCTTTTCACCACCGGGCACACCGCGCCCGCGGGCGCCGACCTCGTCCGCCGCGACCTGGTGGAGCGGGCGCTTGACCTCGCCAGGATGCTGCGGGCGCTGCTGCCGCACGACGCCGACGTGGCCGGCCTACTCGCGCTGATCCTGCTCACCGACGCCAGGAGAGCCACCCGCGTCGGCGCGGACGGGCGCATGCGACTGCTCGCTGACCAAGACCGCGCGAAATGGGACAGGCGCGCGATCAGCGAAGGGATCGCGCTGGTGCGCGAGGCATTGCGGCGCCGGCCACCGGGCCGCTTCGCTCTCATGGCGGCGATCGCCGCCGTGCACGCGGACGCGCCGACATGGCAGGACACCGATTGGCGTGAGCTTGTCGCGCTCTACGACCTGCTCGTCCAGTTGTGGCCCTCGCCGGTGGTGGCGCTGAACCGTGCAGTCGCAGTCGGCTTTGCCGATGGACCACGCGCAGGGCTCGTGGCGCTCGATGCACTCGCCGACGAACCGCAGCTCGCGGGGTACGGCTACCTCGCGTCGGCGCGGGCCGACTTCCTGCGCCGTCTCGGCCGCGTCGAGCAGGCGCGGGCATGCTACGAAGAAGCCCTCCTGCTCACCGAGAACACGGTCGAACGCGACTTCCTCGCCGCGCGGCTCGAGCAGCTTCGAGGCTGACGGCCCGGTAACCGGTGCCTATCTTCGCCGCCCTTATAGGCTGACGGGTAGTGATAGCGCACGAGCCAGCGGCCGAGGGGGTACTGCCAGGTGGAGTCGGTGTACGCGCGGCTCGAGCCGCTGCTGCCGCGAGTGCGCAAACCGGTCGCCTACGTCGGCGCTGAGCTGAACTCCGTGGTGAAGGACTGGGACTCCGCCGACGTTCGGTGGGCATTGATGTATCCCGACGCCTACGAGGTTGGCCTGCCCAACCAGGGCATCCAGATCCTGTACGAGGTGCTCAACGAGCGCGATGGCGTGCTCGCCGAGCGGACCTACAGCGTCTGGCCCGACCTCGAGACGCTCATGCGCGAGCATGGGATTCCGCAGTTCACCGTGGACGCTCACCGCCCGGTGGGCGACTTCGACGTGCTCGGGGTGAGCCTCGCCACCGAAATGTGCTACACGAACCTGCTGACCGTGCTCGATCTTGCCGGTATCCCGCTCACGGCCGCCGACCGCCACGACGGCGACCCGCTCGTGATCGCCGGCGGGCACGCCGCGTTCAACCCAGAGCCGATCGCCGAGTTCCTCGACGGTGCGGTGCTCGGCGACGGAGAGCAGGCCGTGCTCGCCATCACGGAGCTGATCAGGGAGTGGAAGCGAGCCGGTCGGCCGGGTGGCCGTGACGGGCTGCTGACCCGGCTCGCCGCCGCCGCGCAGGTGTACGTGCCGAAGTTCTACGACGTGGAGTACCTTCCCGACGGGCGGATCAAGCAGGTCGCGCCGAACCGTCCCCGGGTCTCCCGCACGGTGGACAAGCACACCCTGATGGACCTGGACGACTGGCCATACCCGCGCAAGCCGCTTGTGCCGATAGCAGAATCGGTGCACGAGCGGGCCAGTGTCGAGATCTTCCGTGGCTGCACCCGCGGCTGCCGGTTCTGCCAGGCCGGGATGATCACCCGCCCGGTCCGCGAACGGAGCATCACGACCATCGCAGACATGGTGGATGCCGGGCTGCGGGCCACTGGGTTTGAAGAGGTCGGCTTGCTCTCGCTATCCAGTGCCGACCACAGTGAGATCAACGAGATCGTCACGGGTCTCGCCGACCGCTACGAGGGCAGCAACACCGGCCTGTCCCTGCCCTCCACCCGGGTGGACGCGTTCAACGTGACGCTCGCCAACGAGTTGAGCCGCGGTGGCCGCCGCTCCGGGCTCACCTTCGCGCCCGAAGGCGGCTCTGAACGCATCCGCAAGGTGATCAACAAGATGGTCACCGAGGAAGATCTGATCAAGACCGTGACCGCCGCCTACTCCAGCGGTTGGCGGCAAGTGAAGCTCTACTTCATGTGTGGCCTGCCCACCGAGACCGACGATGACGTGCTCGCCATCGCCCGTCTCGCCAGGCACGTGATCCAGGCGGGCAGGCAGGCAACCGGGCGCCGTGACATCCGCTGCACCGTGTCGATCGGCGCGTTCGTGCCCAAGCCGCACACGCCGTTCCAGTGGGCGGCGCAGTGCGGCGCCGGCGCAGTGGACCGTCGGCTCGCGGCGCTCGGCGGCGCGCTGCGCAGCGACCCTGGCTACGGGCGCAGCATTGGTTACCGTTACCACGGGGGCGAGGCGTCGATCATCGAAGGTCTCCTCGCGCGCGGTGACCGCCGGGTAGCGAAGGTGATCAAGGCCGTGTGGGAAGACGGCGCCCGCTTCGACGGTTGGCGTGAGCACTTCAGCTACCAGCGCTGGGAGCGGTGCGCCGCGCGCGCGTTCGCGGGCGGGCCTGTCGATCTCGGCTGGTACACCACCAGGGAACGTGGCTACGGCGAAGTCCTGCCGTGGGACCACCTCGACGCCGGGCTCGACCGCGAGTGGCTGTGGCAGGACTGGCAGGATGCCATCGACCCGGCGGGGGCCGGCGAGGTCGAGGATTGCCGCTGGACGGCTTGTTACGACTGCGGCGTGTGCCCGACCATGGGCACGGAGATACAGACCGGCCCGACCGACGCCAAGCTGCTGCCGCTCACCGTCGCCGACCGGCCGCGCCAGCCCCCCACCATTGATCCCGAACGGCTGCCGCGGCCCGAGCCGCCATCGGGTCTGCGGGGGGTCCAGGGGGGTCGTCCCCCCGGACAAGCACCGCCCGAACGGCTGCCGCGGCCCGAGCCGCCATCGGGTCTGCGGGGGGCCCAGTCGGGTCGTCCCCCCGGACAAGCACAGCCCGAACGGCTGCCGCAGCGCGACCCCTCATCAGGTGTGCGGGGGGTTACGGGGCGTGCCACTCCCGAGCTGGCCGAGCCGAGATGACCAGGCACCGGGCAGGTCCGCCCGGCCCGCCGCCTGAATTCACCGTGCAGTGGCTGCGGGTGCGGCTCGCCAAGCGCGGTCGGCTGCGCTTCGCCAGCCACCGGGATGTGGCGCGCGCGGTGGAACGTGGCGTGCGCCACGCCGACCTGCCCGTCGCCTACTCGGGCGGGTTCAACCCGCGGCCCAAGCTTTCCTACAGCGGCGCGGTCCCAACGGGAGTGGCCAGCGAGGCGGAGTATTTCGAGATCGGTCTGACCGCGTCCTGCGCGCCGGCCGATGTTCGAGATCGCCTCGACGCGGCGCTGCCCCCAGGTCTCGACGCGCTCAACGTGGCCGAGGTGGCGCCGGGCACGCTGGCTGGTGATTTGCAGGTCTCGGACTGGCAGGTGACCCTGCACGGAGTCGGCGAAGATGCCGCGGAGCTGGCGTGCCGTGACTTCCTTGCCGCTGATCACATCGAAGTGGAGCGGGTCACGGCCAAGGGCGTCCGGCGCGTGGACGCGCGGGCGGCCGTGCTCACATTGGAACTTGACCGTCGTGCCGTACACTCGGGGACAGGTGGATGTGCCATACTTCGAATGGTTGTTCGGCACATGGCACCTGCCGTTCGACCTGACGACGTTCTGGCCGCACTGCGTCAAGTGGCTGGCCTGGCGCCGCCGTCACCACCGTTGGTGACGAGGCTGGCGCAGGGGCCGCTCGACGCGGCGGCCGGGGGGCTCTGCGAGCATGGGCCGCCGCGCAGCATCGTCGCTGACCGCGACGTCGGCGCAGCCGCCGATGAGGGTGGCGCTGCGCCTGGTGGTGCGCCTGCCTCGGCTCGCCGTGCCCGTAACGAATAACGAGGCGCGCCGGCGTTGCCGCCGATAAGGGCGGTATCGGCCCGGCGAGCACAGAGGATTAGCTCCCGCGTGGCGCAGCGGGTTCCTAGCGGAACCGCTCGCGCCCGGGAGCATGACGGGAGACTGCCCGGATGCTCGACACCGAGCCTGACAACGCAGAACAACTCAACAACGAACCGGCCGGCTCGGGCGAGCCGTCACCGGAACGGTCCGCGACCGCGCAGGATGTCCCGCGCGTTCCCGCGGTTAACTTTCAGCCGCCACAAGCCATCTTCCAGCCTCCCACAGTGGCCTCTGCGGCGGGTGACGGTGAACACGTGGTAGCGCAGGAGCCCCATCCTGACGAGGAGGGGGCTGGCGCCGGGCGCCGTCGCAGGCGCCGCGGCGGCCGTGGCCGTGGCAAGGGCGGCGACGGCGCTGGTACCGCGGAAGAAGCCGATAGCGACACCGACGGCGAGGCGGCTGGGCACGCGGATACCGCAAGGAGCGCAGCGCCGCCGAAGCGGGCGGCGTCTTCAAAGAAGGTAGACGATTCGCGTTCAGGCGGTTCCTCGCGATCAAGAAGGCGGAGCGAGGGCGGCACGCAGTCGGCACACAAAGGCGGCAATGCCACCGATAAGGACGTGACCGCCGCTGGCACCGCAACTGCCGACACCGCTAGGGCCGGTGCCGCTAAGGCCGGTACCGCTAGGGCCGCGACGGCTAAGGCCGCCACGGCTCAGGCCGGTACGGCCAAGGCCGGTGCCGCCGCTGCGGCTGGTGGCGCAAACGAGGACGGTGCCGATGCCTACGGCGACGGCGCCGATGTAGACCCGGGCGTGCCAGCGCCAGCCGGCGCCGATCAGCCCGAGGCCATCGATCCCGGCACCGAAGCGGAGAGCGCGGCCACCCGGCGCAGGCGCCGCAGGAGGCGTCGTGGTAGCGGGGGCGATGCCGAGCCTGAAGGCGCCGACGACCCACCCAACACCGTCGTGCACGTGCGCGAGCCGCGGGCCGCGGCGGCATCAGACTGGACCGAAGTGCAGTCGGTGAAGGGTTCGACCCGGCTCGAAGCGAAGAAACAGCGCCGCCGCGAGGGCCGTGATTCTGGTCGGCGCCGCCCGCCACTGCTCAGCGAGTCCGAGTTTCTTGCCCGCCGCGAGGCGGTCCACCGGGTGATGCTGGTCCGCCAGCGCAGCGAGCGTACCCAGATCGCGGTACTCGAAGATGGCGTGCTTGTCGAGCACTACGTGGACCGCGCCAGCCACCAGTCCATGGCTGGCAACATCTACCTCGGCAAGGTGCAGAACGTACTGCCGTCGATGGAGGCAGCTTTCGTTGACATCGGCAAGGGCCGCAACGCTGTCTTGTACGCGGGGGAGATCAACTTTGATGCGAGCGGGCTGGAGGGCCAGCCCAAGCGGATCGAGATGGTGCTCAAGTCGGGGCAGTCGGTGCTCGTTCAGGTCACCAAGGATCCGGTGGGCCACAAGGGCGCGCGGCTCACCAATCAGGTGAGCTTGCCCGGCCGGTACCTGGTTTATGTGCCTGGCGCGTCGATGACCGGAATCAGCCGCAAGCTGCCGGCCACCGAACGGGCGCGGCTGAAGCAGATCCTGAAGAAGGTGACGCCGGAGGACGCCGGTGTGATCGTGCGGACCGCGGCGGAGGGCACCGGGGAAGAAGAGCTCGCTCGCGACGTGGCACGGCTGGCCGCTCAGTGGGAGAACATCCAGCAAAAGGCCCAGTCGGCGAGCCCGCCTGAGCTGCTCTACAGCGAGCCCGACGTGACGATCCGGGTGGTCAGGGACATATTCAACGAAGACTTCAGCGAGCTTGTCGTGGCCGGCGACGAAGGCTGGGACGTGGTCAACGAGTACGTCCGCTGGGTCGCCCCCCACCTCGCGGAGCGGGTCCGCCAATGGCAGGACGATGCGGACATGTTTGCCAGTTACCGCGTTGACGAGCAGATCGCCAAGGCGCTTGACCGCAAAGTGTGGCTGCCGAGCGGCGGTTCACTGGTGGTGGACCGGACCGAGGCTATGACCGTGATCGACGTCAACACTGGCAAGTTCACCGGCCAGGGCGGGAACCTGGAAGAGACGGTCACGCGCAACAACCTCGAGGCGGCTGAGGAGATCGTCCGGCAGCTGCGGCTGCGCGATATCGGCGGCATTATCGTCATCGACTTCATTGACATGGTGCTTGAGAGCAACCGTGAGCTTGTGCTGCGGCGGTTGCTCGAATGCCTGGCGCGCGACAGGACCAAACACCAGGTTGCCGAGGTGACCTCACTCGGGCTGGTGCAGATGACTCGCAAGCGGGTTGGTTCTGGGCTGCTCGAGGCGTTCTCCGAACCGTGCGAGTGCTGCAACGGCCGGGGCGTGGTCGTGTCGTTTGACCTGCTTGAGCCGCCTACAACCAAGCGGGCGGCCTCCGGCCGCAGCAGCGGCAAGGGCGAGGCCAATAGCCGGGCAAAGGCCACAAGCGGTGCGGAAGGAAAGGGCGGCGGCGCGACCAGTAAGAGCCGCGCCACGAGCGTGGCGGCAGATGAGACGGGCCGTGCAGGCCGTCGTCGCGCCGGCCACGACAGCGGTGCCGACGGCCGTGATACCGGTGCCGGCCGCGACGCCGGCGCCGACGGCGACTCTGTCGAGCGCGCCGCCAAGGTCGGCAGCGACGCCAGGCCAGCCGAGGATAAGGCAGAGGAGAAGCGGTCAGGTCGGCGTCGGCGGCGGAGGGCTGCTCCGGCAGCGAGTGTCGGCGCGAGCGCGCAGCCCGCTGGCGTGGAGCCAGATACCGGTGTGACGGATCCGGGCTCCGGTGTGTCGGATCCGGGCTCCGGTGTGTCGGATCCGGGCTCCGGTGTGTCCGATCCGGGTCCCCGTGTGACGGATCCGGGTTCCGGTGTGTCCGATCCGGGCAGGCCTGGCGCAGACGTGGCTGGCAGCGCGGCCTCCGGTACCCGCAACGGCCCGCAAGCCCCGTCTGGGAGCGCAGCCGTGACCCCCGGCGCCGCAGGCGCGGGCTCCAGCCCGGGGGAGGCTTCGTAGCTGATCACTCGCCTGGTTCTGGTACCCTAAACGGGCGCCCGGGGCTTGTGCGTTGGCACGATTGGGTCCCGTGCGAGCGCCGTTTTCAAGCGGGCCTCAGTACCCCAACGGAGAGAGAGTTTTCGCGTGTACGCGATCGTGCGCTGCGGTGGCAGGCAGGAGAAGGCGTCGGTGGACGATGTCCTTACCGTGGACCAGCTCCACGGCGAGGTTGGGTCGACCGTGACGCTGCCCGCCGTTCTGATTGTCGACGGCGGAAACGTCGTCAGCGACCCGGACGAGCTTGGCACGTATCAGGTCACCGCCGAAATCCTTGGCGCGGCCGTCGGCCCGAAGATCAACATGGTCCACTTCAGGAACAAGACGGGGTACAAGCGGCGGCTCGGTCATCGGCAGCGGTACACCCAGCTCAAGGTCACCGGTATCGCGGCTGCCGGCAGAAGCCGGGGGAGCCGCGGCAAGAGCGCACCGAAGGGTGAGGGCTGAGATGGCACACAAGAAGGGCGCGCGGCGGGCAGTTTGTCCAGTCTGGCGAGATCCTGGTCCGGCAGCGCGGCACCCACTTCCACCCCGGCGTTGGGGTCGGCCGCGGTCGTGACGACACCTTGTTTGCCCTGGTGAGCGGCCAGGTGGAATTCGGAGCCCGACGCGGCCGGCGTGCGGTGAGCGTCGTGCCGGCGGCGCGCACGGACAGCGTCGTGCCGGCGGCGCGCACGGACAGCGCCGTGCCGGCGGCGCGCACGGACAGCGCCGTGCAGGAGGCGCGCACGGACAGCGCCGTGCCGCAGGCAGGGCAGGACAGCTTGTCTGCCGCGCCGAAGGCGCGGCAGACAAGCCCGGCGCCGAAGGCTGGCTCGGATGGCGCCGCGCCGAAGGCGCGTAAGTCGGCGCAGAAGGCTGGCTCGGATGGCGCCGCGCCGAAGGCGCGGCAGGCGAGGCCGGCGCGCAAGGCTGGCTCGGATGGGACCGCGCCGAAGGCGCGCTCGTAAGGCTCCCCGCCGAAGACACGCTCAGCCGCTTTCGTGATCAGGGTGACTTTTCATGGATAATCGCTGACAAGCCTCCGAGATCATGAAACCCGCCGCTAACCCAGCCGCGTTCGTGCGGTGCCAGGTAGCGGCAGCCGTTAAGGAGCCAATGGGGCGGCACTGGTAGGGGGGAGAACGGCCTGGGCCGACCGGAACCACCTATGGTCCCGCCAGAACGCCCGGGTGCCAACCGAACGGCGACCGGCGGCGCTGCGTGGCGTCGGCGGGACGCCGTCGTTGAGGATCGGAACATGCCGGATTTCATTGACGAGGTCGTCCTGCACGTGAAAGCCGGTGATGGCGGGCACGGCTGCACGTCCATTCACCGGGAGAAATACCGGCCGCTTGGCGGCCCGGATGGCGGCGATGGCGGACGCGGCGGCTCGGTCATCCTCGAAGTCTCCGCTGGCACGTCGACGCTCCTGGAGTACCACAAGCGCCCGCACCGCAAGGCGCCGAGCGGGCGCGCAGGCCAGGGTTCCAACCGCACCGGCGCGAGTGGCGCCGACCTCGTGCTGGGCGTCCCTGACGGCACCGTCGTCAAGACCGCAGACGGTGAGATCCTCGCCGACCTGGTAGGGGTGGGCACGCACAGTGTGGTGGCGCGCGGCGGCCGCGGCGGGCTCGGCAACGCCGCGCTGGCGTCGCCACGCCGTAAGGCGCCCGGGTTCGCGCTCAAGGGCGAGCCTGGCGAGGAGCGGGACATTGTGCTCGAGCTCAAGACGGTTGCCGATATCGGCCTCGTCGGCTTTCCTAATGCCGGGAAATCATCCTTGATTGCGGCGATGTCCGCGGCCCGTCCCAAGATCGCTGATTATCCGTTCACCACGCTCGTGCCGAACCTCGGCGTGGCCGAGGCCGGCGGCACCGACTTCGTGATTGCGGACGTGCCGGGCCTGATCCCGGGTGCGAGTTCGGGCAAGGGTCTTGGCCTGCAGTTCCTGCGGCATATCGAACGCTGCTCGGCGCTGGCCCACGTACTCGACTGCGCTGCTTCGGAGCCCGGCAGGGATCCAGTTTCCGATTTCGACGCGCTGGAGGCCGAGCTTGCCGCCTACGCCGAGGTGAGGGGTGCGTCGCTGGCTGGCCGGCCGCGGATCGCCGTGCTCAACAAGATCGACGTTCCGGCGGCGCGTGAACTCGCCGACTTCGTTCGGCCACTGCTTGAAGAACGCGGCATGACGGTGCTCGCCATCTCCGCAGCGACCCACGAAGGGCTGCGCGAGCTGGCATTCGCCATGGCCCGCCTGGTCGAGCACGCGCGGGCGAGCGCATCGTCGGCGGACCAGCCGGCCCGCGAGGTTATCCGCCCGGCACCACTCGGTGACGCGGGCTTCGATGTGGAACGGATCGGGCAGAACAGGTTCTTCGTCCGTGGCGAGAAACCGCGCCGCTGGGTGCGGCAGACCGATTTCGGCAACGACGAGGCGGTCGGGTATCTGGCCGGCCGCCTCGCCCGCCTAGGTGTGGAGGAGGCGCTGGCTGAGGCGGGAGCGCAGGCAGGCGCCGAGGTGCTGATCGGCGACGACAACGACGCCGTCGTGTTCGACTGGGACCCTGCGTTGCGCGTCGGCACGAGGGCGGCGGCTCGATCCAGGCCGTCTCGTAGGCTGCCGTCATGACAGCCACGCGGGCCGCGATCGCGACCGCGAGAAGAGTCGTGGTCAAGGTTGGTTCGTCGTCGCTGACCACGGCCGATGGCGGTATCGACGAGGAGCGGATCAGCGCGATCGCGGACGTGCTAGCTGCCAGGGTGAATATGGGCGCCGAGGTCGTTCTGGTCTCATCTGGTGCGATCGCCGCAGGCCTCGCACCCCTGCATCTCGGCCGGCGCCCGCGGGACCTCGCCACTCAGCAGGCGGCGGCGAGCGTCGGCCAGGTACTGCTTGCCGCAAGGTACACCGCGGCGTTCGGCCGTCACGGCGTGCGGGCTGGCCAGGTGCTGCTGACCGCCGATGACCTGATGCGGCGCTCCCACTACCGCAACGCGCAGCGTACGCTCGACCGGCTGCTAGAACTCGGCGTGCTGCCTGTCGTGAACGAAAACGACACGGTCGCAACCGAGGAGATCAGGTTCGGCGACAACGACCGGCTCGCCGCGCTCGTCGCACATGTGATCAGAGCGGACGCGCTCGTGCTGCTATCCGACGTTGACGCGCTTTATGACGGCGAGCCACACCGCGCCGGTTCCAGGCGCATAAGCGAGGTGCGCGGCCATGGCGACCTGGAGGGGATATGGCTCGGCCGCAGCGGTACACGCGGCGTCGGCACCGGCGGGATGGCGACCAAGGTCGAATCGGCGCTGATCGCGACTGGTGCGGGAATCCCGGTCGTGCTCGCCGCCTCCACGCAAGCCGGCCCGGCGCTCGCGGGCGATCTGGTCGGCACCTTTTTTGCGGCCGACGGCCGGCGTCCCGCGACACGGCTCCTGTGGCTGGCGCATGCCACCACAGGTCGCGGCAGGCTGGTGCTCGACCCTGGCGCGGTTGACGCGGTCGCCCTCCGCCGCACCTCGCTGCTTCCTGCCGGTGTCACAGGAGTGGAAGGCCAGTTCGAGGCCGGAGACCCGGTCGACCTGTGTGATGAGGCTGGCACCGTTGTGGCCCGAGGCGTGGTGAACTTCGACTCGGCCGAGATTCCCGGCCTGCTCGCCTCACGCCACCCGCGCGGCCGGCCGGCGCGTGATCACGGAACCTTTTCCGGCATATGAGCGGAAAAGGTTCCGTGATCATGGAGACGTGAGCCGTCCAGGTCAGTTCTCGTCGTCACCTCGGCGGCCGAACCGCCCGAACAGCCGCTCACCCGCGCCTACAGCACCCTCGGCAACCCCGCGGACCAGCCCGATGAACGGATCGGCTGTACGGCTCCAGGATTCCTGGTAGGAGCGAGCCGCCGCGCGCACTTCCTCGGTCACCGACACGTGGTCGTCCTCGCTGCGCCGTGGGTACTCGCCGCCCAGGATCCGCTCGTAGTCTCCGTCCCGCGCCCAGCGATCGATCTCGGCGAAGCGGACTACGGCGAACGGGTGCAAGGTGCCCTGGAGCTGCAACAGCTTGATCAGGCCTTCCCGCACGTCGGGCACGGCGTCGTACTCGCGCGCCTGCTCGTGGAAGGCGTCGGTGGACAGCTCCGACATCCGCGCGCCACCCGCCATCTTCATCATCGCGCGCCTTGCGGCGTCGATGTCCTGGCCGGCAAGCAGCCCGGCTCGGTCGCACGACAGCTCGGACTTGCGGTACCACTCCTCAAGCCCCCAGATGATCGCCCGGAGCCCGAGGTAGCCGATCGGCATCCAGGCCACCCGCCTGGCAAGGTTGATCAGGTGGAACAACATGGTCCGGTAGACCGCGTGCCCGGAAAGCACATGGCCGAGTTCGTGGCCGATCGTGAACCGCAGTTCCTCGGCGTCGTACAGATCCACCATTCCGGTTGTGATCACGATGAACGGCCGGTCCGAGCCCAGCGTCATCGCGTTGACCATAGGGTTTTGGGTGACGAAAAGCTCGGGCACTTTCGGCAGGTCAAGCACGTACGCTCCGTCGCGGAGCATCTCGTGCAGCTCATGGAACTGCCCCTCGTTGACTCGCACCCCACTGGCCAGGAACATCAGCCGCAGGCTCCGGTCCGAGAACAGTCCGGCCAGCCGCCGCAGCAGGACGTCGAACCCGGTGAGCTTCCGCATGGCGGTAAGGGCGGAACGGTCGGCAGGATGCTCATACGCGCGGGAAGAAATCCCGGGCAGGCGCACGCGTGCGCGGTCGGGCACGTTCCCCGTATCTGTGGTCATGTCCCGCATGCTATTCCCCGGAGGGACCCAAATGGACAACGGCGATATACCGATCTTTGACCGCCAGGCGGAAACCATGTCGGACACCGAGCGGACCGCCATTCAGACCGGCCGGCTGGCTGCCATGGCCGACCGGCTGCTCGAGGCCAGGGGCAGCCAAGCCGAGCGGCTTCGTGCCGCCGGGGTAACGCAGGGCCGCGACGTAACCCTGGAGAGCCTGTCCAGCCTGCCATTTACCAGGAAGCAGGATCTCTGGGATAGTTACCCGTTCGGGCTGCTGGCCGTGCCACGCGACGAGGTGGTCGCCGTGCACGGGTCGAGCGGCACCGGGGGCCGCCCGACGCTCGTCTACTACACACGCGGCGACCTCGACCTGTGGTCCCAGATGTGCGCGAGGGCGCTCGCGGCAGCGGGCGCGACCGCGGCGAGCACGATCCACAACGCATACGGCTATGGCCTGTTCACCGGGGGTCTTGGCATCCATCAGGGCGCCATCCGGCTGGGCGCAACGGTGGTACCCGTCTCCGGCGGGATGACCGCGCGCCAGCTCACCCTGCTCACCGACCTTCAGCCCGACATCCTTACCTGCACGCCCTCCTACGCGATCCGCCTCGGTGAGGCGCTCGCGGAGCACAGTGTCGAGCTAGGTGAGGTGAATCTGCGGGCAGGGCTGTTCGGGGCAGAGCCGTGGAGCGAGCCGATGCGGGAGCGCATCCACGACCTGCTCGGCCTGCGCGCTCTCGACATCTACGGGCTGTCCGAGGTGATCGGGCCAGGGGTTGCGGCCGAGTGCCTGGTGGCAGCGGATGGCCTGCACGTGAACGAGGATCACTTCCTGGTCGAGGCGATCGATCCGGTGACCGGCGATCGGGTGCCCGACGGAATGCCAGGTGAGCTGGTCTTCACCACGCTGACCAAGCAGGCGCTGCCGTTGCTGCGCTACCGCAGCGGTGACGTCGCCGCACTGCGCCGTGGCCGCTGCGCATGCGGCCGCACACTGGTCAAGATGACCAAGGTGACCGGCCGCACCGACGACATGCTGGTCATCCGCGGCGTGAACGTGTACCCGGCCGAGGTGGAGCGGGTACTGCTGGCAGACGGCCGCACGTCGCCGCACTATCAGCTCGTGGTGGACGCCCGCGCAGCCGTTAAGGACCTGGTCGTCGCGGTTGAATACAGAACGGCTGCCGCGGCGGGTACCAGGCATTCCGACCCGCTCGCCCACGACCTGGCCACAGCCATCAGGGAGCAACTCGGGTTCCGTGCGCGGGTCCAGGTGCTTCCGGCGGGCACGGTACCGCGGACCGAGGTCGGCAAGGCGGTGCGGGTGACGAAGTGGGCGGCCGGTGAGCCACCGCTGCCCGGTCTGTAGCCGCCGGTCTGTCTGGTATCGGGCGCGCCCGGTGCGGAGCGCGCCCGGTCTGGAGCGCGCCCGGTCTGGAGCTGCCCGGTCTGGACGGCCAGGGCTCTGTTCGGGTCGCCTCCATGGCCGTGGCTGTCGGTCAGACGCGCTAGGGTCAGGTCGCATGGGCACCAGGCTCGGCATCATGGGTGGCACCTTCGACCCGATCCACCATGGCCACCTGGTCGCGGCTAGCGAGGTGGCACACGTCTTTTTCCTGGACGAGGTCGTGTTCGTGCCCACCGGTCAGCCCTGGGAGAAGGAGGAGCGCGACGTCGCACCCGCCGAGGACCGGTACCTGATGACGGTGATCGCCACGGCCTCCAATCCACGGTTTTCCGTCAGCCGGGTGGACATCGACCGGCCGGGCCCCACCTACACCATCGACACGCTGCGTGACCTGAGGACAGCGCGTGGCCCCGAGGCGGAGTTCTTTTTCATAACCGGCGCGGACGCGCTGGCGCGCCTGATCTCCTGGCGGGACGCGGAGGAACTGCTCACGCTCGCACATTTCGTAGGCTGTACACGTCCAGGCCACCGACTTTCCGGTCACGGTCTGCCAGATGGGAACGTGAGCGTGATCGAAATTCCCGCCCTCGCCATCTCGTCCACCGGGTGCCGGGAACGAGTGCAGGCCGGCGAGCCGATCTGGTATTTGGTGCCGGACGGGATAGTGCAGTACATCGCCAAGCGGCGGCTGTACCGGGACGGCTGATGGGTACATGCTTGAAGACTGGCGTTTCACCAGGCCGGTGCTTGACGGCCACTGGTTGAGACTAGCGCCCGACCTGGCAGCGGGGGCGCTGCCGTGTGAGGAGGAAGCAAGCACATCGTGACCGCGACAACGCACGCAGTCGAGCTGATGCGGATCGCAGCCGACGCCGCCGCAGATAAGGTTGCCGACAACATCATCGGCTACGACGTAAGCGAGCAACTCGTCATCACAGATGCGTTCCTGCTCTGCTCCGCGCGTAACGATCGTCAGGTTCGCGCCATCGTTGATGAGATCGAGGAGCGGCTGCGACGGGCAGGTGCCAAGCCCGTGCGCCGCGAGGGCGAACGCGAAGGCCGCTGGGTGCTACTCGACTATGTGGATCTCGTTGTCCATGTGCAGCTTGAGGAGGAGCGGCTCTTCTACGCGCTTGAACGGCTGTGGAAGGACTGCCCGAGGATCCCGTTGCGTGAGCCGGTAGGCGCGGGGGCGGGGCGGGTCAGCCGCACTGGCGGCAACGGGGACGCCGCAGGGGCAGCTGGGGACGCCCAGGAAAACGGGGAGATA
>WNGG01004638.1_pt1 | contig 15365 bp, 17 predicted proteins | sample 5400661 | NCBI WGS metagenome assembly WNGG01 (sample SAMN13153372, study PRJNA577476) | soil metagenome | isolation source: 100 cm soil or saprolite under Garry oak tree replicate 1 | place: USA:California | collected 2016-06-15
TCCCGATGAAGCTGCGCATCCCGACCAAGCTCGGTTTCAAGAACCCGAAGCACATCATGTCGATGTTCGTCACCAACGAATATCCGGGCGGCTACTGGGAGGACCAGGGCTACAACTGGTTCAGCGGCAGCTGATGAAAACGCTCCAAATCGTCGCCGTGGCGGCGATCCTTGCCGCCGGCACCTGGGCCCGGGCCGCGGATGCGCCGGGCAAGCCCATGAAGATGGACGAGCCCATGCACGGCGAGATGAAGAAAAAGAGCATGAAGAAGGGCGACGTGAGGAAAGCCGCCGAGAAGAAGGAGCGCGACATGAAGCCGAGGATGGATAGGGAACAGGCGGGCGGCGCAAAGAAGTAACAACACCGGTCCGGATGTTCACGTTCGAGAGGAGGAATGCGCGATGGCGCAAGCGAATTGGCTCGATCTGGGTCCGCTCGAGGAATTCCAGAAAGCGGAGATCACCGAGGCTGCGATAGGCCGGTCGAAAGTCGCGATCTCCTGGCGCGACGGCGCGTTCGGCGTCGTCTCCGGCACCTGCAATCACGCCGGCGGCCCCCTCGGCAAGGGGCGGCTCGATGGTGACTATCTCGTGTGTCCCTGGCACAACTGGAAGTTTCACCGCAGCACGGGCGCGGGCGAGCCCGGCTTCGAGGAAGACCGCGTCCCGGCCTACGAGGTGCGCGTGGAAAAGGGGCGCCTGCTGGTGCGGACCGACAACCCGACTGCGCGCCACAAGAAGCCGCACCCGCCGCACCCGCTCGCGCGCCGGATCGAGCGCCGGCCCGGCGTCACGCGCGTCGCCGGCATCTCCACCACCAATATGGACGAGGCCAACCCGCGCTACTCGACTTCCGATTTTCTCCTCGGGGTGGCCCTCGATCACGCGCGCGAGACGCTCGGTTGCGAGACGAAACTCATCCGGCTCTCGGCGCTGAAGTTCCGCAACTGCGAAGGCTACTACTCGAAGAGCGCGAACGCCTGCACCTGGCCCTGCTCGATCACGCAGATGGACGCGGCCGACGAGCTGACCGAGGTGTACGAGGCGCTGGTGCACTGGGCGGACGTGGTGCTCGTCTCGACGCCGATCCGCTGGGGCGTGGCGAGCGCCCTGTACTTCAAGATGGCCGAACGCCTCAACTGCATCCAGAACCAGATCACGATCCGCGACAACGTGCTGATCCGGCGCAAGGTCGCGGCGTTCCTGATCACAGGCGGGCAGGACACGTGCAAGGGGTGGCCGGTGAGATGCTGTGTTTTTTTTCCGAGCTCGGCTTCCACTTCCCGCAATTCCCCTACATCGCGCACTCGCGCGGCTGGTCAGCCGAGGACATGGAGCGGAACGTCGAGCACGTCATGAACAGCGGCGAGCTGCGCGAGGGGGCGCGGCAGCTTGCGGCGCGAGCGGTGGAGTTGTCGAAGAACTTGCTCGCCACCGCGCCGATGGTCGAGCACACGCCCCGCGGCGGGCGCAAGGCGTTCCGGCTCGAAATCGAACGGGAGTGATCGCCCGGCGGCGGATCGGAGCTTTCAGCGCGGGTCGAGCGTCATGAAGAGGTTGTTCAGCGACTCGGCGAGCGTAGGGTGCGCGAAGATCGCTTCCTTGATCGCGGGGAAGGGAAGCTTCCCCATCATCGCGATCTGCAGCATCGACATGATCTCCCCGCCTTCGACACCGAGAACCGTACAACCGAGAATCTGTTGCGTCTTTGCGTCTACAATCGCCTTCATGAACCCGCGCGTCTCGCTCATCTCCAGCGCCCGGGCCACGCCCCTCATCGGCAGTTTCGCCACTCGGTGGTCGATGCCGCGTTTCTGCGCCTCGGTTTCGTTCAGTCCCACCGTCGCGAGCTGAGGATCGATGAACATGCAATTGGGCACCAACCGCCCTTCGATGGTCGCGTTGCCGCCGTTCAGCCAGTTCTCGCGCAGGATGCGGAAATCGTCGTAAGAGATGTGGGTGAAGGCCGGTCCGCCTTTCACGTCGCCGATCGCGTAGATGCCCGGGACATTGGTCTCGAGCTTGGCATTCACTTCGATGTAACCGAGCTTGTCGGTCCGGACGCCCGCGGCGCCGAGGTTCAGGCGATCGGAATTCGGAACGCGGCCGAGCGCAAGCAGCAGGTGGCTGCCCGAGATCCTCCTTGAGCCCTTGCCAGTCTCGAGCACCACGCGCACGCCCGTTCTGATCTTTTCGAGAAGCGTCACCTGTGTCGAGTTGAGAATCTCGATTCCGTCTTCCTTGAGGATTTTCTCGACCTCGGCCGAAACGTCGGGGTCTTCGCGCAGAATCAGCCGCGGATCGCGGTTCACGACCGTCACGCGCGCACCGAACCTTCGGAACATCTGGCAGAACTCCAGGCCGATATAACCACCGCCGAGCACGATGAGATGCCTGGGCAGCTCGGTCAGCTCCATGATGCTCGATGAATCCAGGAAGGGAATCCGATCGAGCCCAGGGATAGCCGGCGCCGCGGGCCGGCCGCCTGTATTGATGACGATGCGCTTGCCTTCGAGTTCGCGCCTGCCGCCCGCCTTTAGCTCCACGACGACGCGCTTAGCGTCCCTGAATCGGGCCTCGCCGAAGATCAGTTCGATATTGGCGGTTTTCTCGAGCGTCTTCTGAACGTAATTGCGGAAGCTCTCGACCACGCGGCGCTTGCGCTTGTACACCCGACGCATGTCCACCGTCACGGGACCGGTGCCGACGCCGTAGTCTTTCGAGCGCCGGGCGAGATAAGCGACGCGAGCGCTGGCCACCAGGGTCTTGGTCGGCGTGCAGCCGACGTTGATGCAAGTGCCGCCGACGTGCTCGCGCTCGATCACCGCGACCTTCAGCCCGGCGCGCGCGAGCGCCAGGGCAAGCGGCTTGCCCGACTGGCCCGTGCCGATGATGATGGCGTCGTAGGCGGAGTTGTTCATCTGGCCTCCTCGGGAAATGGAGAGACTCACCTTACGCGGACGCGGCGATTCGGCCTAGTATAATTCGGCGATGCGTTACGCCGCTGCGTTTCCCGTCGCCGCCTTGTTCGTGGCGACGGCCGCCGCGCAGGACGCGCAGCTCGTCGAACAGGCGAAAAAGCGTTGGGCCGAGACCCCGCACGGTCAGATGCTCGAGCGCATTCTTCCTCCCACGTTCGAGCTGCACCAACTTCCCGAGCGCCGATCCCGCGGCGCGCGCCTTCTCGTCCGGTACTGCGTTCAGTGCCACAACCTTCCCAATCCGGCGATGCATCAAGCGGCGAAATGGCCGGCGATATTCGAGCGCATGGTGGTGCGCATGCGGGGCAGGGGCAACCTGGGCGAGCTGATGCAGGACATGATGGCGGGCGTGGAAGCGCCGAGCGTGGATGAAGCGGGAGCTCTGCTCGCTTATCTCCAGAAGCACGCTCAGCGGCCGCTCGACCCCAAGAAATATCCCGCAGTAAACCGGCCCGAGGGGCAATCATTCAAGCTGGCCTGCCAGCAGTGCCACGTGCTGCCGGACCCGCGGCGTCACACCGCGTCGGAGTGGCCCGCGGTGGTCGCACGCATGGAAAAAAACATGAAGTGGATGAATCGCGTCGTCGGCAACCGCCATGAGCCGGATGAACCGCAGCTCAAAGTCGAGGAGATCAACGCCTTTCTCGTCAAGTACGCGAGGAAGGGATAAGCGGTCCGAGCCCTTCGTAGTGCTTCAAGGCCTCGTTCATCGCGACAATCCTGCGTCTAAAGGGCGCAAGTACCTCCTCAGGGCGCCCGCCCCACTCCATTGTCTTGAACGGAACACCGGAGTAATGAGCGCGTTCTTCAGCAGTGACAATCGCCTCGATATGCGCGAAACACTAATGGAGGAGTAAACTTCCGCCATGAGGCTTAAGTTTAGCCGCGAGGTTCGAAAGTCTATCGCTGATGAACTGAAGAGAATTTCCACTTTCGGCGGTATTGGCCTTGGTGTGTTGGGCTACTCGATGACGAACCCCTTAATCGTGTTGGGCGCGTTCGTTTGGTGGACGATTTGCCAGATCATTGCCAATATTCTGCTTGCCATTGAGGATTAGTCACATGACGATGCAAACGGCTGTTTTTTTGGGGATGGGCCTGATCGTGCTATATGCCGTGATCACCCTAGTTTTCGCTCTATGGCTAGCGAAAAAAGCCGAGCCGACGAAAACTCGCCCAGCGCATTGACGCGCTAAAGACCAAGACCCGCGGGTAGGAGATAGGGTCAGGACACCGTCCTCCTGAGACTGATCTGCTTCTCTTTTCTTTGTGGTGAATCGATCATTTCTTCCCGGATCGTTGGGGCAGGTACGGCATCTCGTTCATAACCGCCACGCAAACGCGGAAGTATTTATCCTCTCCGAACGTGCCGCGCTTGACGGCAGACGTGATCGCCTTTGAAGGATCGTCGTTATTATTGAAGAACATGCCCGCCAGGCCCCGTCTACAATCGAACAGGTGTTTCATCTGAGAGCCGTTCGTGATCTTTGCGCGACGTTCCCGGAAAAACTGTGCTTCCGTTATAGACTGCTCCCGGCAATATAGGATGGTGCCTTTCTCGTCGAGCCCTTGCGTGGTGCTCATCGCTAACCTCTTGTAGGGGTACGACCAATAAACCCATTTGCTCGTCCGACTACTTTTCACAACAATGTTTTGAACAGGCAAGTCTGGTGGTCCTAGTGTGAGAAGGTCTGGCGGGGCGGGATACCTGCCAGCAGGGCGCGTGCAATAGGTCCGCAGTGTGTCGAGCGCCTTCAATTCGAGAGCCATGACATCCGGACTATCAATCTTCGTGGCAATGATTGTGAATCTGCCGGGCTGGACAATCTGAACGGTGCTCAAGTCAAAAGTCGTGGTGTCATTGTCGTTCGGGAATTCAAGAAAGCGTCGGTCCTGTTCAGCTGCCCAACACGGGCAAAGTGCGATCAACCATGCCGCACATGCTAATGGGATCAGAATTCTCACGGATGGTCTCGAAAACATTACCTCTGGCAGAAAACGATCATAGCCGGTGGTGCAGCCAGGTTGTCTTTGGGATCAACTTGGTAGCCACGAGCACCATATAGGATATTTCCGTGCGTCAGCTACTACGTGGGCCGATGTAGCGAATCAGGTTGCCTCGTGTTATGCCTTTTTGTCAGGCACCCAAGAAAGCTTGTCGATCAGAAATGCGTGGTAGACAGCCGGAGCCAAGTAGCTGAAAAAATCGTCCGCCCTCCGTTTGAAGATAGCAGCGGCAAACACGCAAACAAGAAAAACTACGATGCCACTGAGCCAGGTGCGTTCAAGAATCAGTCCAGTAAGGCCGGACAACATTGAAAGGAACGCGCAGTTTCGGTAGAACCCGTAGCGGGACAAGAACACCATGAAGGTTGTACTGAGCTGTTTCGTTTCAACGTACTCCTTGCAGATGTAGTACGGGTTTTCGATCCGCCCATTCAGGGAGCCTAAGTACTTGGACTTGATTTCTTCTGCGAGCAGCAACTCTTCGGAGGAGTGCTTGTGCTTTGACTTTGAAGCCCAGGCGAGCAGCCAGTGGAGTATGAACTTGTCAAAGTAGTTTGCGAGCGGCTCTATGACCATGCCCAACAATGTTAGAACAAGCGGGCCGGCTACGAGCGTAATAGCTGTCGGTACCTTTGCGACGGTTTCGACGAACTCAGTGAAAGGCCACAGGCCGTAGGCAAGCAGAAAGCCAACAACTAAACAGGATGCAAGTAACCCCGTTAGGAAGAAAGAGAAGACGTCCCAGAGCGAAACTCTTATGTTCTCTATCATGATCGACTCCGACTAGAGAGGCACAACGTTTGTCGAGCCACGCCAGGCCCGACGCCGTACCGCGCAGTCATTGGCTGCCTCCTGGTACATAACGTTGTTGTGAACGGCGAGTCAACGCGGTGCTCAAACTGGAAACGCGACTGAAAGCTCGCCCGTCCCATAGATTTGGAACACCTATTTCTTGGAGAGATCTGAGACGAGGCATTCCCAAGTAACATTTGCGATCAGCTTCTTACCCTTTGGGCCGGAGTAAGCGGCAAGGCCGGCAGCGGTAATCTCGAGGCGACATACGAAGTTTTCTTTCTTTCCGTACGCCCAGATTTTCAGAGGTCCCTTTCCAAGCTCAACGTATTGGTCATACTTGAGATACGAGCTTCGCTTCATAAGATGTGCCCTCCCGTCGATGAGTCGGTAGCCTTCCAACGCATAGTGACTGCTTAATGTCGTGTAATTAGACACCCCTTCCCGTCCGACTGTCATCCGTTTCCAGAAATCAAGTGCTTAGTCTTTCGCGCGCGTGTTTTTGTCCTCCTCAGGAAGGCACCGCCATCCCGCGCTTGACCGCCGGCCTTGCACTGATCGCGTCGAACCAGCGTCTCACGTTCGGATAAACGTTCAAGTCCGTCTTGTGCCACTCGTAGCGCGCGACCCAGGGATAGGTCGCGATGTCGGCGATCGAATACTCGCCGGCGAGGTATTGCACCTCGCGCAGGCGCCGGTCGAGAACTCGGTAAAGACGGTCCTTTTCCTTGGTGTAGCGTTCGATGGCGTAAGGCACCTGCTCTTTCGCCGAGCGCAGGAAGTGGTGCACTTGGCCGAACATCGGCCCGATGTGGCCCATCTGGAACATCAGCCATTGCAGCGTCACGTATTTGCCCCGGTCCGACTTCGGCAGGAATCGGCCGGTCTTGGCCGACAGGTAGATCAGGATCGCGCCCGATTCCATCATCCGGATGGGCTTCCCGTCGGGGCCTTCGGGGTCGACGATAGCCGGGATCTTGCCGTTGGGATTGATCGCAAGGTAATCCGGCGCGAATTGCTCGCCCGCTCCGATGTTGATCTTGTGGAGCTTGTACGCGAGACCGCATTCCTCCAGCATCACGGAGACCTTGCGGCCGTTCGGCGTGCTCCAGGTGTAGAGCTCGATCATCGTTTTCCTCGACGAGTCCGGACGCCGCGCAGTGTATCGTGGAGCCGGGTAAAGTAAAGCATGCTGAAATGGTTCTTGGCGCTCGCGATCGCGCTCGTGGTGCTCACGCTGCTTTCGCCCTGGCTGTCGAAATACGGGCTCGGGCGCCTGCCGGGCGACCTCACGGTGCGCTACAAAGGGCGGCTCTACTACCTTCCCTTTGCCAGCACGATCGTTCTCTCGCTCGCCCTGACGCTGCTGGCACGGCTCTTCTGAGGCGTCTCCGTCGCCCTCGCGGCGAGGCGCTTCTCGAGCGCAGCGAGCTTCTTGCGCAGCGCGGCGCCCGCGAACATCTGCGGGTTGGAGGGCGGGTAGCCTTCCTCCCGTTCCCGTTCGCCTACCGTTTCTTTCGCGGCCTCGAACGCCTCGACAAACGAGAAAGTGTCGCGCAGCGCCTCGTCGTAGAGCGCCTGGCTGAACCAGGTGTAGTCGCTCTCGTAATCGCAGCCGAAGGAGGAGTGAAACGCGTCGGCGGAGGTGATGACGAGGGTGTTGTCGTCCTTGAGCGGTTCGATGAACCCCCCGGAGAAACAGGCCGAGATCACGATCACCTTCCACTTGATGCCGCTGTCGGCGAGCATGCGCGCGAGGGCGCTCGGAGTGAGCTGCGCGAGCTCGAGCGGCGGGAGATCCAGCGCGAGCTTGTAATCATTGCCCCCGTGGGTGGCGATGTGCAGAAGCACGATGTCCTCCTCGGTATTGATCATGTTGCCGAGATGCGCAAGCGCCGCGCGCAGATTGCTCGCCGTTGCGATGGGATAATTTTTCAGCGTCGCGCGATTGTTGATGAGCGCGATCGACCTGCCCGCGGCGTCGAAGCGCTCCTCGAGCAGCTCCTTGATCGAAATGAGCTCGGAGTAAAAAGTGTCCTGCTGGCTGTCGCCTGCGACTCCGACGAAATATAGATCCACGACGCCGGGTCGCTCGGGACTGAGCGCGGCAAGCTGCTCATCGAGGAGGATCCCCTGCCGGTGGAACACTTCCTCCTGAGTCAGTCGTGCACGCGCGGCTTCGGCCCGGTCATCCCGGGCCGCGATCCAAAGCTCGCTGCGCGGGAAAACCGCGACGAGGATCGCGAGGAGCCCCGCGAACAGGCCGAACGCCAGCACCGAGGGACGGCCGCGCCAGCCGGTGAGAACGTACAGGGTGCGCGGGAGCACGGCGAAGCCCCAGGCGATGAACGCCCAGTACACGGCGTCCGCGTCGAGTTCGACCGCGCCCAAGCGCGGCGCGGCCTCGACCGCGATTCCCACAACTTCGAAAACGGGGTCCGTCGCGACGAGCAATACCGCAAACGCCACGGCGAGCTGCGCTTCCCGGAACACTCTCCCGGCAAGAAGACAGGTGCCGAGCACAAGCGGGATCTCCGCGAGCGCGGCGGTGAGCGCGCCGAAATCGACCGTGCCCGGAAAGCCCGCGCGCAGCATCCCGCCGACGAGCCAGAACGCTAGGCTCGCGAACACCAGCGCAACGTACTGTCCGATCGAGATGCGGAAGTCGAGCGCGCGTACCGGCAGGAAAAGCGCAAGGCGCGTGCCGGCGAGGAGATTCCGCATGAGATCGTCCCACAGCATGGCGGTTTCGGATCGAGGTTCCATCTCAGTCCAGCGCTTCGATTGCGGCGATCCGCGCGCGGCGCAGCTTTGCCGCGATATCGGATTTCGGACTTTGGGCGGCGATTTTCGCGGCCTCGACGCCGTTGGCCGCGCCCAGGGCCCGCCGCAGTACCACGCGCGGCATGTAGGGCATTTCCGTCCAGCCGCGCTCGCCTCGCTCGACGCAGGCGAGGACCGCGAGCAGCTCGTCTAAGCGCTCGGGCCGGCGCAGGGCGTCGCAATGCTCGAGCAGCGCGAGCAGGTCCGGCGCATCCAGCGTGGGAGCGCGCTTTATCGTCTCGCCATGCTGCCGGGCGAGCAGGGCGAGATCGCGGCAGTCGCCGGGCGCCTTGAGGCGCTCGCTCAGCGCGCGCGTCGCCTGGACCGTGAGCGCGCCGCAAGCGACCAGAGCGAAACGCGGCGCGAGGCCCAGGCGCTCCGCGGCGGCGCACTCCAGCGCGCGGACGAGAACGCGGGCGGGATCGTTCGCCGGGCGGCCGTGATCGAAAGCGAGGTTCAACTCGGGCAGCAGCTTATCGAGGAGACCCGCTTCGGCGAGCACCCGGAACATGAGAGCCGCGTCACCCTCCATCAGGCCCCTGGAAAATTCCTGCCATACGCGCTCCGGGACGAGCGCGTCCGCCTCGCCGTTTGCGACCATGGAGCGCATCAACGTCATGGTCTCCGGCGCGACCGCGAAACCGAAGCGCGCGGCAAAGCGCGCGACCCGCAGGATCCGCACGGGATCCTCGACGAAAGCAGGACTCACGTGCCGGAGCAGCCCGCGTTCGAGATCGGCTGCGCCGCCGAAGGGATCGATGAGCTGCCCAGTTTCGTCGCGTGCCATGGCGTTGATGGTCAGGTCGCGCCGCGCGAGGTCCTGCTCGAGCGTGACGTCGGGCGCGGCGTGGATCTGGAAGCCCTTGTAGCCGCGCGCGACCTTGCGCTCGGTGCGCGCAAGCGCGTGCTCTTCGCGGGTTCGCGGGTGCAGGAACACCGGGAAATCCTTGCCCACCGGTTTGTAGCCGAGCCGCATCATTTCCTCCGGCGTGCTCCCGACCACGACATGGTCGCGGTCTGCCACCGCCAGGCCGAGGAGCTCGTCGCGCACCGCTCCGCCGACGGCGTAAATCTTCACCGGGACCCGCCTTTCAGGGCGCCATCTCGAACTGCGGCAGTGTCTCGGTCTCGGCTCTTGCGGCCGCGCGCCATTCCTGCATCGGCGGCAAGGCGAGCATTGCGTCGCAGTAGGCGCGCGCCACCGGCGCGAGCGGCACCGAGTAGCCGATGAAGCGCCACACGACCGGCGCATACATGGCATCGGCTGCGGAGAAACGGCCGAAGAGGAACGGCCCGTCCGTCCCGTGGCGCTCGCGGCAGCTTTGCCACAGCGATTGGATGCGTTCGATCTCCCCGTCGACCTCCGCCGGCCAGGTACGCGGCGCGAAAACCTTGCGCACGTTCATCGACAGGTTCTGGCGCAGCGCGGGAAAGCCCGAGTGCATTTCGGCGCAGACGGACCGCGCGGTAGCCCGGGCGCCCGGGTCGGGAGGCCAGCCCCGGGTGGCCGGATGTGTTTCCGCGAGATATTCGAGGATCGCAAGGGAATCCCAGACGCAGGTCTCCCCCTCGATCAGCACGGGAACCTTCCCGGATGGCGAGTATCTCAGCAGCCGCTCCTTTGAGATCGCCTGGTACAAGGGAACGCGAACTTCTTCGAAGGTGATTCCGTTCTGCTTCATGAACAGCCACGGCCGCAGAGACCAGGAGGAGTAGTTCCTGTTGCCGATGACCAGGGTCCGGGCCGCCATGATCAGGGAAGGTGCCTAGCGGCCCGCCTTGTAGCGGAACCAGCTGTAGCGCGAGCGCGGGAAGACGCCGCGGAGATAGACGGGCGCGACCGCCTCGAGAGGCGTGGGCTGGATGGAAAAGGGGAAGGCGGCGTTCGAAACGCTGTCCACTTTCATCGAATTGTAGTTGTCGCGCGACATGAGCTTCTTGCCCGGCTTGAACTCCATTGCCCAGGCGCAGACGAAAGAAAGGCGGTCGGAAAGGCCGATGACGGGCCGCGGGTGGCCGCTCGCGCTTCCGGCGTACTTCACGAGCTCGCGCAAGGTATAAACGCGCGGCCCGCAAAGATCATAGCGTTTGCCGATGCTGTCGCGATCGGCGAGGCTCGCCCTGAAACAACGCGCCACGTCCTCGACGTAGACGGGCTGGAAGCGCGCCTGCGGGCTGGGAAGGAGAATGAGGGGCAGCCAGCGCTGGAGCTTGGCGAAGGTATTGAGAAACTGATCCTCGGGCCCGAATACCACCGAGGGCCGGAACACCGTCACCGCCAGCTCGTTCTGCGCTGCGAGCACCCAGGCCTCGCCCTCGCCCTTGGAGCGCAGGTACTGGCTGGGGCCCTCGGCGTGGGCGTGCAGCGCACTCATGTGCAGCAGGCGCGGCACGCGCCTCCTATTGCACGCCTCCACGATTTTTTTGGGAAGTTCGACGTGGGCGCGTGCGAACTCCGGTCCATAGGGGCGGCCCGAGTGCCCATGCAGGATGCCGACGAGATTCACCACGGCGTCGCAGCCGGCAGTGAGCTTCGCGAGGGCCTCCGGATCGTGCACGTCGGCCTCGATGACGTCGACCGTGGGTAGAAGAATCAGGTGCTTGGCACGCTCGCGCCGGCGCGTGGGCACGATGACGAAGTGCTCGTCTTCGACGAGCTGGCGCACGAGATGCCGGCCGACAAAGCCGCTGCCGCCGATGACCAGAATGCGACTCATGCTGCTGCCAGGGGAAAGCGCTAGTGTAACCTCGAAGCGCGCCGGGCAGGTGCGCGGGACCGCTTCGATGGCCCCGCAGAAGGACTATTGAACGACGGGCTGGTTCTGAATCGCCGCCACGCCCTCGGCGGAGCGACGAGGCAGGACCACGCCCAGGCGCGCCTTCAATGGGGTTGGCTCGGCGCCGAGGACGGCGGCGTAGTAAACGGTGTTCGTCATCACCTTCTTGACGTAATCGCGCGTCTCGCCGAAAGGAATGGTCTCGACGAAGATCGCGCCCTCGACCGGAGCCGTGCCGCGCCACAGGCGCGCGCGCGTAGGCCCGGCGTTGTACGCGGCCGCAGCGAGAACGGGGCTGCCGTCGAACTGATTGAGGACGTGCTTGAGGTAATACGTGCCGAGCGCCGCGTTGAGATCCGGTTCGTGCAGCCGCGCCGAGGAGAAGTTCTTCATGCGCATTCTCTGCGCCACCCACTTCGCCGTCGGGCGCATCACCTGCATGAGGCCGGTCGCGCCGGCGGAGGATTTTGCGCCGGTGATGAAACGGCTTTCCTGGCGCACCACACCCAGCACCCAGGGCTCCTCGAGATCGCGCGAGCGCGCTTTTTCGGCGAGCACTTCGCGATAAGGCGCAAGGTAGCGGACCGAGAAGTTGTGGGTGAAGACCGTCCTGTCCGCGGTGCTGATCGCCCGATCCCAGGCTTCGTTGCGGCGTGCGAGCTCCGCCGCCGCGAGGAGCTTCCGGTCGTCCATGCCGCGGATGGTCCAGAGCCACTCCTTCGTCGCTTCTGTCCGCATGTCCAGGCGATAGAGGGCGAGCGCACGCGCGAGCCCGGGGACCGCCGCGACCTCGGCGATTTCGCTTTCGGTGGGTAGAGGCGCCCGTGCCGGAATACGCAAGCTCACGCCGAGCTCCTCGGCGGCAAGGCGCCCGTAGAAATTGTGTTCTCCGGCGATGCGCTCGAAATAACCTTCGGCTTCCAGCGGGCTGCCGAGCTCGCGCTCGGCCCTGCCGTACCAGTAGATCCAGACGGGATCGTTCTTCGCAAGCGGAGACATCCGGTCGATCGAGCTTCTGACCTCGGCCCACCTCTTCGTCCTCATCGCAATTCGCGCGCGCCAGCCGAGCTGCTCGTCGGTGAGCGCCCCAAGCTCGCCGAACCAGTCGAGCGCGTCGGGCACGTGTCGAAGCGCGCCGTTCATGGCCAGCATCAGCCAGACGTATCTGCGGTCCTCGACGGGGAAGGCATCGCTCAAGCCGCCGTTCCAGAACCCCGAGGCGGCCCGCGGGTCCGGATCAGCAGCCAAGGTGAGGGCGGCGATGACCAGTTCTCGATCGGTCACCTTGGCCAGATCGACCTGCGGATTCCTGAGAAACTTGACCGGTGCGCGGATGACGGCGGCGAGCCGTTTCGCGTCGATCGCCTCACCGTGCGGCAGAAACTCCATGGTGCGCTTGGCCGCACCCATGAGCCCGGCGCCGACCAGCACGCGAAACCGCTCCCATCCTTCGCGCGGGCCGAGTTGGCCGGCCTTCAGTATCGACCGGGCCAGAGCGAGGCAGCCTTCGGGGAGTTCACGCGGCGCGTTCCAGAAGGACCTGAAATCGCCGAGCACCGAAGCATCCTCGCGCTTCCAGCGCGCGAGCAGCATGTAGCACGTCACCTCGGGATCGTCGCCGGAGAGCGCCGGATACTCCGCCTGGAACAACTCCCATCGCCCGCTCTTGCCGAGCACCTTGAGCCAATCGGCGCGCAGCTGCTCGGCGAGCGCAGTACCCGGGTATCGGGAAAGGAAGTCGCGAACGTCTTCGGCCGATGCACCGGGAAGCCTGAAGAAGAGCTGCCAGTACTCGACATAAGGCTCGAGCAGATGGCCTTTGAGCTTGGGAGCGAGCGCTGCGAGCTTGGTCCGGTGATTGGCTTCGAACGCATCGCGGGCGGCAAGCAATGCCGCGTCCTGCGGATCGAGCTTCACCGCGTAGCCCGGCACGGGCGCGGCGAGGACGACAGCAAGCCAAACCGGACGGAGCAGCGCTCGTATCAAAATTTACCTCCTTTGATAGAATACTACAGGCATTTTTCGTGCCAGATGAAGGGCCCCGCACATGATTCCTTCCGACCTTTCCGGCTGGCGCAGGAACGAACGCACAAGACTTTTGCGGGAACGCGAAGCGCTTGCCCCAGAGGCGCTCGCCGGGCTGCGCTCGCGGATCGACCACCACCTTGAACGCGCGTTCCCGGATCTGGTGCACGGGGTCCTCGCCTTTTGTTGGCCGTACAGGAACGAATACGACGCGCGTCATCTGGCTGCGGCCCTGCGGCGGCGCGGTGCGAGGACCACGCTGCCGGTCGTCGTGGCCAGCAAAACTCCGCTCGTCTTTCGCGAATGGAAACCCGGGGTGGAACTCGTCGAAGGGCCACTCGGCATCCCGTACCCCGTCGGCTCGCCCGAGGTCAGCCCGGATCACGTGCTCGTGCCTATGGTGGGATGGGACGCGGACGGATACCGTTTGGGATATGGCGGCGGTTTTTTCGACCGCACCTTGGCGGCGCTCGCCAAGCGGCCCCGCGTCATCGGGATCGCCTACGAGCAGGCCTTCCTGCCTACGCTATACCCTCAGCCGCACGACATCGCCGTGGATTTTGTCGTCACCGAACGCGGCGTATACCGCCGCGAGGCGCAAGGCCTCAAGTTCCTCGACAATCCAAAGGCCTTCTCCTCACCGGCGTGCTACGCCGGTGAGATCGCTCCTGGATACTTCGGAGAGGAACCGAAGACCTAGATCACCCAAGAAACAGCCGGTACGCTGGATTGCGGCTTTCGTCCACGTACGGATAGCCGAGCTTGGTGAGGAAACGCTGGAATTCGTGCATCTCGTGGCGCGGCACCTGCATGCCGACCAGCACCCGGCCGTAGTCGCTCCCCTGATTGCGGTAGTGGAACAGGCTGATGTTCCAGTCGGTGCGCATGCCCGACAGAAAACGCATCAGGGCCCCGGGCCGCTCCGGAAACTCGAAGCGGTAGAGCAACTCGTCGGCGGCGCGGCGCGCGTCCCTCCGGATCGCCGGCGGAGCGTGCCCGCCGACCATGTGGCGCACGTGGAGCTTGGCCATCTCGTCGTCCGACAGGTCAAGCGTCTTCAGGCCCTGGCGCTCGAGGACCTTGACGATTTTCGCGGACTCGTCGCGGCTGTGCACCTCGACGCCTACGAATACGTGAGCGTCCTTGGGATCGGCGATGCGGTAGTTGAACTCGGTGATGTTGCGCGCCCCGAGCGTGGCGCAGAACTTCTTGAAGCTGCCTGGGCGCTCGGCGATGGTGACCGCGAGGATCGTCTCGCGCCGATCGCCCACCTCGGCGCGCTCGGCGACGAAGCGCAGTCGGTCGAAATTCGTGTTCGCGCCCGAGGCGACGGCGACGAGCTTCTTACCGCGCACTCCGGATTTTTCGACGTAAGCCTTGGCGCCGGCGATCGCCAGGGCGCCGGCCGGCTCGAGGATCGTGCGCGTGTCCTCGAACACGTCCTTGATCGCCGCGCAGATCTGGTCGGTGTCGACGAGGATCACGCCGTCGAGGAGCTCCTTGCACAGGCGAAACGTCTCCTCGCCGACCTGCTTTACGGCGACCCCGTCGGCGAAAAGACCCACGTGGTCCAGCACGACGCGCCGTCCGGCCTTGAGCGAGCGCGCCATGGCGTCGGCGTCCACCGGTTCGACGCCGACGACCTTGATCGCCGGGCGCAGGCGCTTGATGTAGGAAGCGATGCCGGAAACCAGCCCGCCGCCGCCAATCGGCACGAAGACGGCGTGGATCGGATGCCCGGTCTGGCGCAGGATTTCCATTCCGATCGTGCCCTGGCCCGCGATCACGTCCGGATCCTCGTAGGGGTGCACAAAGCCGAGCTTGCGTGCTTTTCCCAGGCGTCTCGCCTCGACGTGCGCTTCGTCGTAGGTATCGCCGTGCAAGTGCACTTCCGCTCCGCGAGCCTTGACCGCGTCGACCTTGATCTTGGGGGTGGTGGACGGCATGACGATCACCGCCGC
>WNGG01004639.1_pt1 | contig 15365 bp, 10 predicted proteins | sample 5400661 | NCBI WGS metagenome assembly WNGG01 (sample SAMN13153372, study PRJNA577476) | soil metagenome | isolation source: 100 cm soil or saprolite under Garry oak tree replicate 1 | place: USA:California | collected 2016-06-15
GAGTCCTTGGAACAGGCGAACGCCGCCGCGAGGGCGGCGATGAGAATCGGGGTCAGACGTTTCATGGGACGCTCCGCGTGATGCCGCAGTATCGCTGCTATTGCTCCCCGCCGGAAGGCGCCACTGCCGCCCGTACCACGATCGGGTAGGGCCGCAGCGCGTCACGGGGGTAGACGCTGCGGGGATTCCACAACACCCACGACCGGATGCCCAACTCTTCCGCCGCGCGAATCTGCTCGCGGATCTCGAACGGCGTGTAGCGCGGGCGCCGCCGGCCCAGCGTGAACGCCTGGAGGTAGGGCCGGATCTGAGCCGTGCCGCCGGTGGCGGCGTTACGCGCGATCGCCTCCCGCAGGGCCGCGCGCACGATGCGATACGGCTCGGCGTTGGGATGCGCGAAACCGAACGCGCCGGGATAGTAGTGGCTCGGGTACACCATGGGGAGCACGACGTCGCCGACGCCGGCGAAGTCCTCCCACACCTGCCCGATCCCGAGGTCGCCCTCGGCCGACGCGGTGAGGCCGAAGATGTCGAACGTGATCGGCGCGCCGGTCGGCCCGAGGCGACGGCGCAGCAGCTCGAGGTGGCGGCGAACCGAGGAGCGTTGACTCTCGCCTGGTCGCCGCGCCGCGAAGATCGCCGTGGCGAGATGCTCCTTCGGCTCGTCGGGGAAGCGCACGTAGTCGAACTGCACTTCGGCGAACCCCAGGCGCACCGCCTCCGCCGCGAGCTGGGCGGCGTAGACCCACACCGAATCGTTGAAGGCGTCCACCCACGCGATGTCGATGCGATCGCGCCAGAGCCCGCCGTTGGTGCTCTGCACCGACCACCCCGGCTTCCCTTCCGCCAGCAGCGGGTCCTTGGCGACGACGATGCGGGCGATCGGATAGATCCCGTGCGCGAGCACCGTGTCGAGCCGCGCGCGGATATTCTTCGTGCGCACGCACGCGTTGGCGCCGATCTCCACGGCGGTGCGGACCTGCGAGGGGTAGAGCAGGCAGCCCGTGTCGTCTTTCACGTCCACGACCAGGGCGTTGATTTCCGTGGAGTCTGCGAGGCGCACCAGCTGCCACAGCTTACTCGATCCGAACGCCCACGCGTTGACGTACAGGGCCTTGATGCTGCGCGGAGCCGTGTACGACAGCGGCTCGGGCTGCGCGTAGCGAACGTCGCTGGCCGAGATTTTCGCCGGCAGTTGATCGACGGGGATGGGTGCCAGCCGGGGCGAGCCGGCGTCGACGACGCCCTGCGCAAAAAGGCCGCGATAGGAGATCGCGGCCCAGAGCAAGAGGGCGCCTGCCCGCCAGGCCATTCGCATATGGGGCATACACGATAGGAAACGGGCTCCGCCCCGGCAAGGGCGGACGTCACCTATCGCAACTGCAAGCTGTTGAACAACAAGGGGTAAGTCTCGAGGCTCTGACCCCGGAACTGCGGCCGGAAGCCGAACAGGATCGCGCGGCCCTGCCCCTGCCGGACCTCCAGCAACGCGGCCCGCCCGGCCACCCGGTCGGGGTGGAGCACCCACCCGGAGAGGAGCACCTGGTCAGGGTCATCCGGGTAGCGGGCGATGACGTGCACGAGACTCGAATCCAGCACGTCGAAGGCCGGCCCGCCCTCGAACCACGCGATGCTCTGCGCCGGCATGCGCTTCGCGACGGCGTGGGTGGTGTCGAGCTCGATGCGGAAGATCGATCCCGGGGCGTAGAAGTCGTCGTCGGACAGCCCCTCGAGCACGTTGCGCACCGGCAAGAGCAGCGTCTGGATTGCGAAGCGGCTGGCGTTGTTCAGTGCGACGAGCGTGCCGCCGTCGTCGACGAACTGCCGCAGCGCCTGCGCCCCGTCGTCGCCCAGGCCTCCGGCGTAGGGCGCCGGATAGATCCGCGCGGCATTTCCCTCGAGCAAGCCGCGCGGCGACTGGTCGGGGAGGACGATGACGTCGAACTTCTGCTTGAGCCGGCCGGCGCGCATCACCGAATCCACGAGCGATACGTAGGGGACCTTCCACGTGTCGAAGACCCACCGCGTCCAGCCTTCGTCCATCGTGGCGTCGTAGGAGCGGTACAGCCCCACGCGCGGCGCTTCGCCCTGCCCGAAGCCGGGATACCCCGGCGTGGCGCGCGGCGCGGCCACGGGCGCCGAGAGCGGGGCCCGGATCGAGTCCTGGACCGGGAACACGGTGAGGCCCATCAAGAGGGGCAGCGTGTGGGCGGTGACGTCATACGGCCGCTCGGGCGGGCCGCCGGGGTAGAGCCGCCGGTCGGGGTAATGCTGGACCTCGAGCAGGGCCTTGGCGAACGCCGCGTATGGTTGCCGCAGGACGATCACAAAGCTCCCTGGCGAGACGCGCTCGCCGGCGGCGGTGAACGTCTGCACCGCGCTGCGGATCTCGACCTGACCGCGCTGCAGGATGCCGAGCAGCGTCGCGGTGGCGATGGAGTCCTGCCCCCGCGGGACGACGTACGCGTACGGCCAGCCGCGCCAGCCACGCACCGCCCGCGAGCCGACCGCGAGGAAGTTGGAGAGCCAGCGGGCGCGGTAGCGGGCGGCGTTGCCGAGCAGCGCGTAGGCCGCGTCGGTCTGGTAGGTGACGATGTCGCGCAGCGTCCAGCGGCCGCCGGGCCAGGGGTTGGCGAAGTTCCAGGAGCGCTCGCGGGGGTTGAAGCCGCGCGAGCGCGGCGTCAGCTGGTCGAAGGGAATCGTGACCGGCGACGCGAGGTTGGCGCTGGCCGCTTCCGACAGGATGCGCACGCCGCCGTGGTAGTGCTGATACGCGCGCGCCGGCGTCCACGCGTCGTAGATGGCGTTGATGGCGATCCCCGTCTTGCCCTGGCCGGCGAGCTCCCACGCCATCGCCGTGCCCAGGGCGTTGGTGCCGTCCACGAGCAGCGGATCCACGTTCGGCTCGATGGGATCGAGGTACGGCGGCAGGAACAGCCGCGACCCCGTCTGGCCCTGCTGGTGGATGTCGTGGACGATCTGCGGATGCCAGACGTTGTACAGGGAATCCACGGTGAGCCGTGTTTCGACCTGGGTGAACGCGTACCAGTCGCGATTGTCGTCGTGGCCGGTGTAGTGGTGATACAGCTCGGGGGGCTCGGTGCCCTCCGCCGCGGTGCCCAGCGTCCGGGCGTACCAGCGCGCGACGATCGTGACGCCGTCGGGGTTGAGCGACGGCACCAGCCACAGGATCACGTTGTCGAGGATCTGTCGCGTCTCGGCGCTCGTGTCCGTCGCCAGCCGGTAGGCGAGCAGCGCAGGCGTCAGGTTGCCCCCGACCTCGGTCGAGTGGATGCCGCCGGTGATCACCACGACGGTCTTGCCGTCGCGCAGCGCCTCGGTGCCCTCGCGCGTCGAGGCGAGGGTGCGCGGGTCGGCGAGCTTGGCGTTGAGGCGCCGGTAGGCGTCGAGCCGGCGCAGGTTCGCGGGGCTCGAGATCACGAGGGCGACGAACGGCGCGCCCAGCGTGGATTTGCCGAGCTCCTTGAAGTCGACGCGGTCGCTCGCCTGCGCGAGCGCCTGGTAGTAGCGGACCAGCGTCGGCCAGTCGGCGAGCTTGCGGTCCTCGCCGGGGTCGAAGCCGAGCACAGCCCGCGGTGTGGGGATGCGGACCGCCTGCGGAGCGGGGGAGGAGCGGCGAGCGGTCGGCGGGGCGCGGCGGGGACGCTGCGCCGCGGCGGGCACGGCACACAGCGCCGCGACGAGGAGCGGCGCGAGACGGCGGAAGGTCATCGGGCCGGCGTCAGCGCGTCGGCGCCCCGACGGCGCGCGGCGCTTCGGTGCCCGTCCCCAGCCAGTGGGCGAACCACGTCCGGATGCGCTCGAGGCGATCGACCAGCAGCCACGGGGGCCCGGTGCGCGAGAGGCCGTGGAAGGACCGCGGGTAGCGCACGAACTCGGCCGGGACGCCGCGCTCGCGCAGCGTCACGAACAGCTGCTCGGCGTTCGTGATCGGCGTGCGGCGGTCATCCTCACTGTGCACGATCAGCATCGGCGTGCGGATGTTCTTGGTGAACGTCATGGGTGACAATGCGCGATACAGCGAGTCGCTCTCCCACGGCTCGCCCGCGAACTCGTAGTCGGTGAGGCCCTGCGCGTCGGACGAGCCGTACCACGAATACCAGTTGAAGATCGAGCGGTCGGTTTCGGCCACCGCGAAGCGGCTGGTGTGGCCCACCACCCAGTTGGTCATGAAGCCGCCGTACGAGCCGCCCAGCACCGCCAACCGCGTCGTGTCCACGCCGCCCCGGGCGATGCCGGCGTCCACGGCCTGCATCAGGTCCTGGTAGTCTTCCATCCCCCAGCGGCCGCGCGTCGCGTACGTGAAGGCGTGGCCGTAGCCCGAGGAGCCTCGCGGGTTGGTGAACAGCACCCAGTACCCCTGTCCGGCCAGCATCTGGAACTCGGGGAAGAAAATGTTGCCGTAGTTCGAATGCGGCCCGCCGTGGATGGTCAGCACCAGGGGGTAGTTGCGGCCCGCCTGCCAACCGTACGGCTTCATCAGCCAGCATTCGATCTTGAGCCCCCCCACGCCGGAGATCCAGAACGTGTCGGCCGGGATGACGGCGACCTGGCCGAGCCAGGCGTCGTTGAACGCGGTGAGCCGCTTCTCCGGCCCGGCGGGGACGGGAGCCACGAACAGCTCCGCGGGGTGCGTGACGTCGCTCGCGGTGTAGGCGAGCGTCTTGCCGTCCCCGCTGAGCGCGAAGCCGCGCAGGGTGCGCTCCCCCTGCGTCACCTGCCGCACGGCACCGCCCGCGGCCGGTACCGCGAACAGGTGGACGTTGCCGCGCGTCTCCGCGGAGAAGTAGATCGTCTTCCCGTCCGCGGACCACGAAGGGTTTTGGGGATCGAGCGCCCATGCCGTCGTGAGGTTGCGAACCGGCCCCCCGGCGGCCGGGATGACGCACACGTCGTTCTCCTCGCCGCGGCCCTTCGAGCACACGAATGCGAGCGTCCGGCCGTCCGGAGACCAGTCGGGCGCCTGATTCTCGGTGAACCCCGTCTCCAGCCGGCGCGTCGCTTTGTCGGCCACCGTGAGGATGTAGATCTGGGGACGGACGTCGCGGCGGATCTCATCAGGCTCGGTCGAATCCTGCACAAACGCGACTTGCTTTCCACCCGCGGACCACGCCGGCTGGTTCTGGCTCAGGTCCCCGGCGGTGAGCTGCTGCGGGGTGCCGCCGTCGATCGCGACGAGATAGAGGTGCGCGGGGCGCCGCGTCTCGCGCGGCGGGATCAGACCCCGCTCGTCGGCGAGGAACGGCAGCGACGTGTAGACGCGCCCGTCGAAGCGCTTCGGGTCGGGGCCGCGCGTGAGCGCGATCGGCGAGACGCGCTCGCGCCACGGCTGCTGTTTCAGGCTGTCGGGCTCTTTCCCGCGCCAGGCGTAGAGGATCTGCCGGCCGTCGGGCGAAAAGCGCGGCGCTGCGTGCACGCCCGTCACCTGGTACGCTTCGCCGCCGAACGGGCCGGTGCGCAGAAACCAGACGTCGTCCTCGGCGCCCTCGCGGTGGCTCGTGAAGGCGAGCAGCGCCCCGTCCGGTGACCACGTCGGCGCGGAAGCTTCGAACGACGGGCTGGTGAAACGGTACGGGCGGCTTGAGCCGTCGGTCGCCACCATCCAGATCTCGCTATGCCGGCGGTCCTTTTCCTCGACGATGGTCGTCACCGTGAACGCGGCGCGGCGGCCGTCGGCCGACAGCACCGGGTCGCCGACGAACGTCATCTTGTAGTAGTCGGTCGCCTGGAGGGGACGGGGGGACTGGGCGGTCACAGGCTGTGGGGCGGTCAGCACGCCGATCGCGACGAAAGACAGGAGCCAGCGGGCGTTCATAATGATGCTCGACTGTGTTCCGGGAGGCAGAAAACTATCTAGCCGGGCCCAGTGACGCGACGGGCGGCCGGAGTGACCTCCGACCGCCCGCGAGCTCTACGGCAGCTTGTGCAGCTCCACGCGCCGATTCAGCGCCCGGCCAGCCGCCGTTACATTCGGCGCCACCGGGGTGGCGGGACCGTAGCCCCGGGCCATCATGCGGTCCGGCCGCACGCCCTTGCGGGCGAGGTAATTCTGCACGGCGAGCGCCCGGGCGTTGGAGAGCCGGGTATTCACCGCCAGCGAGCCCGTGGAGTCGGTGTAGCCCGCGATCTCGATGCGGATGTCCGGATTTGCGACGAGCGACCCGGCGACTTGATCGAGCACCACGTACGAGTCCAGCGTGAGCACCGACCGCCCGGTCTGGAAGTGCACGCCTTGCAGGATCAGGGTGGGGCGCGGCGCGGGAGCGCCCGGCGTGGGCACGCCTGGCGCTGGGGCCGCCCGCTCCTCCCGGAACAGCACCATGCAGCCGTTTTGGTCGACCGCCGTGCCGGCGGGCGTGCCGGGGCACTTGTCACGGTCGTCGGGGATGCCGTCGCGATCCGAGTCCTGGGTCACGGGGGGACATCCGTTCGCGTCCACCCTGGTGCCGGCCGGCGTGCCGGGGCACTTGTCGATGCCGTCCAGAACACCGTCGCCGTCCGTGTCGGCGGGGCAGCCGGCGGGGTTGACCGTCGCCCCCGCGGGCGTATTGGGACACTGATCGAGACCGTCGAAGACCCCGTCGTGATCCGAATCGACGGGGCAGCCGGTCGGATCCACGACCGCGCCTGCCGGGGTGTCGGGGCACTTGTCCCGGGCGTCGTCCACCCCGTCCTTGTCGGTGTCGACCGGGCACCCCTTCGCGTCCACCGTGACGCCGGCGGGCGTGTCGGCGCACTGATCGATGCCGTCGTAGACGCCGTCCTTGTCGGTGTCGGTCGGGCAGCCGGTTGGATCGACCGTTGCGCCGGCGGGCGTGTCGGCGCATTTGTCGAGCCCGTCGAACACGGCGTCGTGATCAGCATCGGACGGGCAGCCGCGCAGGTCCACCGTGGCCCCGATCGGCGTGTCGGGGCAGGCGTCGCGACGGTCCACGACGCCGTCCTTGTCGCTGTCGGGCGGTTTCCACCCGCCGTGGTCGAAGAGCGAGATGCCGACCGAGCCCACGACGTGCGTCACGGCGCCGGAGGCGAAGCTCGCCGTGGTGTGGGACGTGTAGATCATCCGCGCCTCGAGGCGTAGGGCGAGCTTCTGACTCAGGAACACGTGGTCGCCGACTGCCCCGTGGATGCCGCCGTCCACGAAGTGGTACGGCGACGTGTTTCCGAAATCGAGGCGCGAATACCCGCCGAGCACGTACAGCGCCATGCGGTCGCCGGTGGGGATGTTGAAGATGACGGACGCCGCGCCGATGAGCGGCTCGGTCGTGGCGCTGGCGCCGATGGCGTAGTCGGGCTGCAGGACGACGTCGGCCTCGATCCCGACGACTTCCCCGAAGAAATATCCGAAGCGGGCACCCCCGCCGACCTTGTTCGCCAGGTTGAACGCCTTGTCGTACTTGGTCCACGCACCGAACGCGCTGAATTCGTACGAGTGGGTGCGCTGACCGGCGAGCGGCGTGGCGCAGAGCGCCAGCGCCGCCCCCAGCGTGACGAGTCGCCGCATCGGTTGGCTCCTCTCCCTCAAGGCAGCTGGTGCAGCTCGACGCGCCGGTTCTGCGCGCGTCCCGCTGCCGTGGTATTGGTCGCCACCGGATTCGCGGGTCCGTACCCGCGGGCGATCATGCGCTCCAGGTGCACGCCCTTGCTCACCAGGTAGGCCCGGACCGCCTCCGCCCGCGCCTGCGACAGACGGTTGTTCACCGCGGCGGTGCCGGTGTTGTCGGTGTATCCCGCGATCTCGATGCGAATGTCGGGGTTGCCGATCAGCGACCCCGCCACGATGTCCAAGATGGTGTAGGACTCGGGCTTGAGCACCGACTTCCCGGTCTCGAAGTTCACCCCGCGCAGGATGACGGGCGTGCGCTCGGGCGTGAACAGAATCGGGCAGCCGCTGGCGTCGACGCGCGTGCCCGCGGCGGTGCCGGGGCAGGTGTCCTTCGAGTCATCGACGCCGTCGCCGTCGCTGTCCTTGCTGACCTGGCAGCCGGAGGTGTCGACTTCGGTGCCGGCCGGTGTGTTGGGGCACTTGTCGAGGCCGTCGGGCACGCCGTCCTTGTCGGAATCGACCGGGCAGCCGGTCGCGTCCACTACGGCACCCGCGGGGGTGTTGGGACACTGGTCCACGCCGTCGGCGACCCCGTCGCTGTCAGCGTCGGTGGGGCAGCCCTTGGCGTCGACTTTGGCGCTGGTGGGCGTCCCGGGACACTGGTCGATCCCGTCATAGACGCCGTCCTGGTCCGCGTCGGTGGGACAGCCGCGGGCATCGACGTGCGCCCCCATCGGCGTGTTGGGACAGGCGTCGAGCCCGTTGTAGACGGCGTCGCCGTCGGCGTCGGTGGGACAGCCGCGCGGATCCACGACGGCGCCCGTGGGCGTGCCGGGGCACGCATCCTTGTTGTCGGCGACACCGTCGCCGTCGAGGTCGCGCGCTGCGCCGCCGAAGAACGCGGACAACCCCAGCGTGCCGACGATGTGACCGGCCCAATCGGGGCCGAAGGCGGCCTTCGTGCTCGGGGCGTAGATGGCGCGCACCTCGAGACGCATGGCGACGCGGTCCCCCAGGAAGATGCGGTCGCCCAACGCGCCGTGCACGGCGTTGTCGGTGAAACGGTAGGGGGCGGCGTCTTCGAAATCGAGCCGCGAGTACCCGCCCAGCAGATAGAAGGTGTTGCGCTCGGAGCCGAAGTTGAGCACCAGGCTCGCGCTGCCGAAGCTCAGCTTGGCGGATGCCGGCCCGGTCTTGGCGCTCGGCGCCTGATAGCCGGCGTCGATCTCCAGTGCCATGTGCTCGCCGAAGAAGTAGCCGAGCCGGCCCCCGCCCCCGATCTGGTTGTCCAGATTGAAGGCGCGGTCGTACCGGGTGAAGGACCCGAAGACTCCGAATTCGAATGCATGCGACCGTTGGGCGGCGAGCGGCGCCGCGGCGAGCGTGGCGAGTGCGAGGATAGCGCGCGCGTGCATGACGTCACCTCCTGCGACCGGGTCGGCGTTCTCCTACGCTAATGAACCGTGGGCGGATCAGAAACCCCATACCCCGGCTTTGCGCTGCCGGGTCTGCAGATCGAACCCCCCGAGGACGAGCCCGTGCGCGGTCCCGTCGGCGTCCCGCCAGGCGGCGCCGGCAGGGCCCACCAGGATACCCCCGCCCTGGGCAGAGATCGCCGTGACGCCGGACACGGCCGCGAAGGTCGCCAACGTGTCCCCCCGGATCGTCGCCGCCAGGGTCTCGGCGGTCCCGGCGGTATCGCCGGCGTAGCGGCCTCCGACCACCAGGACAAGGTCCCCCAGATCCAGCGTCGCGAACTGGGAGCGGCCGACCGGCAGGGCGGGAGCGGCGGGCGCCCAGGTGCCGGTGAGGAACCCCGACACGAGGCTCACCGCGGCCGTATCGGCACTGGCGAGGCGCGCGGGCGTCGAGTCCAGCCCGCCGCCGGGGGGCGCGCTGTCCTCCAGACCGCCGAAGACGATGGCCCGTGTGTCCAGCACCACGCCGCCGCCGTAGGCCCGCGCTGCAGCGAGCTCGGGCTCCGTGTACCAGCCGTCGATTTGGCCGTCGCTTGCGATGCGGCCGACGTAGACGCCGCGTTGCGGCCGGCCGAGCGAGTCGGCGCCCCCGAAGACGTAGATGCGCCCGCGCCGGACGACGGCGATGGCGCCGGCGACCGGCGCCGGGAGGGGCTGCAGCACCTCGAAGGGCAGGACCACCGCGCCGCCGTCCACCGCCGCGCCGAACACGCCGGACTGCGCGCGGCCGCTGGGACCGATCCCGCCGATCACGTAGAGCGCGCTACCCGCGAACCGCGAGTTGTAGCGGTTGGCGACCGCCGCGGCGGCGAAGGCGCGACGGACCGGCAAGTCGATCTGGCGCACCCAGGCGCTAGGGCCGCCTCCCGGCTGGACGGCCGCGGCGTAGACGCCGCTGTCGGGAATGAAAGCCGAGTCCCCACCAAGAGGCTCGGCGCCCCCGGCGGCGAACAAGGTGACGTTCAGACCGCCGGATATGGGGACGGTGGCGGGGGCGAGCGCCACGCCGACCGGCGCGCGCGGAAACGGATTGGATCGCTGGGTCCACACGAGCGTCGCCGGATCGAAGGACAGGGCAGGGAGCACCCGGACCGCGGCCGGCAGGCGCAGTCCCCGGGCCGAGATCACGAGGAGGGTGCCGCCCGCCGCGCTGTCGGGGACGGTCGTGCGGATGGTCTGGTCGCTCCAGGTGCTGTCGGCGACCGCGGCGGAGACCTGCCCGCCGCCGGCGCGGGAGAACGAAACGGTGCCGGGCGCGTCGCCGAAGCCGAACCCTTCGATGGCGACGGCCTGGCCGGCGTGGAGGATCGGCTCGACCGCGCCGTCGACGAAATCGACACGGGGGACGGAGGGCGCGGGCTCGGCGGTGCCGCCGCAGGACCATCCCGCGGCGGCGGCGAGGGCGACGCTAATGGCGGCCGTTCTCGCCACGCACGAAGCGCACGGCCTGGGAGAGCCGGTCGGCCAGCCCGGAGAGTTCGGTGGCACCTCGCGCGAGGTCCTCAATAGCCCGGAGTTGCTCGGCCGCGGCGGCGGCGACGGCCTCGGCTTCCCGGCTCGAGGTGGACGCCGCGTCGCGCGCCTGCTCGAGCGTCTGCAGCATCCGGCCCGACAGGTCCGCGTTGGCGCGCGCCACCTCGGCGACGCGCTTGCCGGCGCGGGCGGTACCCGCCGCCGCCTCGGCGATGCGGTCCAGGTCTTGTACCCACGTGCCCGAGGTTTGCACCATGTCGACCAGGTCGGTGCGCACGTGCTCGAGCAGCTGCGCGGCGCGGTCCAGGGCCCGCCGCGTGTCCTGCACCGATTTGCCGACGTTGCGCGCTTCGCGGCCGCTCTCCTCGGCGAGTTTGTGCACCTCGTCGGCGACGACGGCGAAGCCGCGCCCGTGCACGCCCGCCCGGGCGGCTTCGATCGTGGCGTTCAGGGCCAGCAGGTTCGTCTGGTTGGCGATGAATCCGATCGTCTCGGAGAACTTTTCGACCTGGGCGGCGACGTCGCGCAGGCGGCGCACCTCGCCGACGCTTTCTTCGGTGGTGCCGCCGAGCTCGGTGAGGCGGCGGAAGGCAACTTGGGTCGCGGTGCGGACGCGGTCGGCGGTCTGCTCCATCTGCGCGCCGGCGGCGCGGGTCTCGTCCCCGACGGTGGCGGCCTGGTCGGCGCCGTGCTTGAACTCGGCGGCCTCGCGCGCGACGGTCGTCACGAGGTCGGCGGCGCGCGCGGCGCCGGTGCTCGCCCGCTGCGCCGAGGCCGCGACCTCCTGGCTCGAGGCGTGGATCTCTTCTGAGGTCGCCGTCAGGCTCTGCACGTACTGACCGACCTGCTCCGACGCCCCCACGACCGGCTGCACGGCGCCCTCGAGCGCGAGCATCAGCGCCAGCTGCGGAGCGAGCAGGTTCAGGATCTCGCCGTCCGATTCCCGATACATCTGCGGATCCGAGTGGCGGACGCTCCACAGCCCGACGAGCTGCCCGGCGTGATACAGCGGCACCAGCACTTCCGAGCCGGGGGTCTCGCCGCTGGGCAGGACCACCTGATCGCGCTCCAGGCCGTGGGCCACGACGGGCCGGCGCGCCCGCACCGCCTCACCGGTGAGCCCGGCGTCGGCGTCGAAGCGCAGCGTCCCCCCCCCTCGGTCGGCCCCCGTGTCCACCAGCAGCTCCATCTCGCGGCGCTTGGGGTCGTAGCGCGCAAAGCCCATCTGCTCCCACGGAACGAGGCGGCGGGCCAGCTCCTGCAGGCGGGGGAAGCTGCGGGCGATGTTGATGTCCGCCGCGAGCGCCTGCGACAGTCGCTGCACCAGGTCGAGCTCGTCGGCGCGCACGCCCATGCGGAGAACGTAGATGCTGCCCAGCGACGTCCCCGCGAGCAGAACTGCCAGCATCGCGACCGCGCCCGTGGGGAGCTGGGCGTGGGCGATGCCGAACCACCCGAGGGCGAGCGCGGCCGAGGCGAGATAGACGATCGCTTCCCAGCGCGCCGTCAGCCGCGCGTCCACCCACGCAAGCGTGCGGTCGAGGGCGAGCTCGAGATAGAACGAGCCGTTGATCACCACGGGCAGCAACACCAGCATGGCGACGAGTGGGACGAGATTCTCGCCGGACAGCGCCGCGAGCCCGGTCACGCCGCCGAGCCGACCGTACAACCAGCCCACGAGGGCGGAGCCGGCCGTCAGGTGCGCGGCATTGGTGAGGGCGGCGCGGAGGCGCAAGTGACGCAGGAACCGGTCGCCCAGGGCCATCGCGAGCGGCGCGACCAGCACGGCGAACGGCCACCCGCGGTCGAGGATCGCGTACGCGGAGATGCCGAGGACGTAGGAGGTGAAGCCGTTGCCGGGGAGGGCGATGCCATAGCGACGGGAGACGGCGCCCGCGAGCACGAGCAGGACGGCGCTCCACGCGAAGCCGGAGTCGATCGGGAAACGTCCGGCGGCGTACCCCGCCACGGCTACCGCGAACGCCCCGAGCGCGCCGACGGCGACGGCGCCGCGCACCAGGAAGGCGGGAGAGGGAGCCAGGCGAGGGCTCATCGGGTTGCGGCGCAAGCTCGGGCGTGTGGCGCGTGGTGTCAAGCGCCGCTATCGTTGACGACATGCGCGTAACCATTGAGTACTGCGTCGTTTGAAACTACGAACCCCGGGCCACCGGTCTGGCGGCCGAGATCCGCAGCGCCTTTCCGCACGCGGAGATCAAGTTCATCGAGTCCTCCGGCGGGGTCTTCGACGTCGAAGTGGAGGGCAAGCGCGTATTCTCCAAAAAGGCCGTGGGCCGACACGCCGCACCGGGCGAAGTGGTCCGCTTGATCAAGGAATCCGCCGCGCGCTGACGTGAAGATCGCCATCTCGACCGGCGGCGGCGACGCGCCGGGGCTCAACGCCGTCATCCGCGGCGCCGTCCTCGCGGCCGTGCACCGCGGCTGGGAATGCGTCGGCATCCGGAAAGGCTACGACGGCCTGCTCGGGCAGGAGCAACTCGTCCCGCTCGGCCCCGCCGAAGTGCGCGGCATCACCCACCTCGGCGGCACCATCCTCGGCACCACCAATCGCGGGGATCCCTTCCACTGGCGCGAGCGGCTGCCCGACGGCACCGTGGTGGAGCACGACCGCTCCGAGGAGCTGGTGCGCGCCTTCCGCGCCCATGGCATCGGCGCGCTGATCGCCATCGGCGGCGACGGCTCGTTGCGCATCGCCCGCCACCTCCTGGACAAGGGCGTCCCGGTCGTCGGCGTCCCCAAGACCATCGACAACGACGTCGGCGGCACGGTCGCCACGTTCGGGTTCGACACCGCCGTGCAGACCGCCACCGAGGCGATCGACAAGCTCCACTCGACCGCCGAGAGCCACGAGCGCGTGATGGTGGTCGAGGTGATGGGCCGGCACGCCGGCTTCATCGCCCTGAGCGCCGGGCTCGCCGGCTCCGCCGACGTGATCCTGATTCCCGAGATCCCCTACGACATCGATCGGGTGTGCGAGAAGGTCCGCCAGCGCGAAGCCGAAGGCCGGCATTTCAGCATGGTGGTCGTCGCCGAGGGGGCGGTGGCCAAGGGCGGCGAGGAGGTGTACCTGGATGTCGAGCGGCGGCGGCTGGGCGGCGTCGGCGACCGGGTCGCCCGCGCCATCGAGCAAAAGACGGGCAAGGAAACCCGCACGCTCGTGCTCGGGCACCTGCAGCGCGGCGGCAGCCCGACCACGTTCGACCGTCTGTTGGGGCTGCGTTTCGGCGCCGCCGCGGTGCGCCTCATCGCCGAGGGCAAGTTCGGCCACATGGTGGCGCTCGATCCGCCCACCATCGTCTCCGTCCCGCTCGACGAGGCCCTGGCGGCGCCCAAGCGGGTGCCCCTGGACAGCGACTCGATCGCGACCGCCCGCGACCTGGGGATCTCGCTGGGAGACTGAGCGCTGGGGCGGACAGTCGTGTCCCCCTCCGAGGACGGCGCCCCCGTCCGCGGGACGTTTCAACTCCTCACATCATAGGCACTTCCGTTACCGCCTCCCCTGGCACGGGTCTTTCTATAAGGAAGCGCGGGAGGTGATGGTCGCGATGAAACGCATGCTTATGGCGTTGGGCCTGCTGGTGCTGCTCGGCGCGGGGACCGCGGCCGCGCAGACGCGGGTGCGGGTGTCGGTAGGCTTCGGTGTGGTGCGCCCGTACGCCGCGGGGTACGTGATCGTGGGCCGGCCGTATCGACCGTATTTCCGGTATCGGCGACCGGCGCTCGTCATCGTGGAACCGGCGCCGTTGTTCCTGCGACGTCCGTGGCGCTACCGCTATTACCACCGGCCGTACCACCGGGTCGGCGCGTGCTGGGATCACCGGTGCCGCTTCTGACGCCCTAGGTCGGAACAGCGGGGTACGAGTCGGCAGGCGGGAGATCGCACGCGGGTCTCCCGCCTTCTTTTTGCTCCGGCTCAGCTCGGCGCGGCCGCTTCCTTCTTCTTGCCGAAGATCCGCTTGAAGAACGCGCCGATGGCCACGAGCGCGACCACGATGAGTTTCTTCAGCGCGATGATCCCGGCCAGCAGCAGCTTGAAGAAGCCGGCCTTCGCGGCGATCCCGCCGGCGATCAGCGCCGCGATGCCGTACTCCGCCACCTTGTCGGTTCCCGGGACGAAGTCCGCGTAGCGGTTGCCGTCGGCGAAATCGACGAAGCCGATCACCTTCCCCATGCCCGCTTGCACGGCGGCGAGCTGGTCCATGGTCGCGACGGCATTGAGCACCAGCACGCCGCGGCGGCCCAGCACGCGGATGTTGTAGTTGAGCGTGTGAACCGATTCGGTGCCGAAGCGGAGGTCCTTCGCCCAGTACAGCTTGTGCGTCGTGGAGTCGTAGCGCGGCGGCTCGGCCCAGCCGACGAGCGCGACCTCGGGATACCCCTGCCGGCGGCGTTCCTCGTTCGCCTGGGTGATGCCCCGCTGCATCTTCCCGAGTAGATCGTTGTAGTTGATCGTCGCGGCGTCGTCGTCCTTGACGAAGCCGTCTTCGTCGTAGGTGATCACCACCGCCCACGACTCGCGGTCGAACACCCCGATCCCGGTTGGCACGATCATCCCCAGCGTCTTGCTGTCGGGCGGGTTGCCCCACGCGCGGAGCACGAGATCGGTCTCATGCGGGTCGAGGTAGCGGAATTCCGCCGGCAGCTCGAGCGTCGCCAGGCTGCCGCTGAGCCGGACGCGGCCGGTCTGGTAATGAAGCCGGGCTTCCATCTGCTCCGGCGTGAGGTTTTGCGGCGTCTCCTGGAGTTTCTGCGCGGGCAGCGCGGCGACAGGCAGCGCGGCGAATACGGCGAGCCAACGGGTCATCATGGGCGGCCTCCGGGCCAAAGCG
>WNGG01004643.1_pt1 | contig 15361 bp, 13 predicted proteins | sample 5400661 | NCBI WGS metagenome assembly WNGG01 (sample SAMN13153372, study PRJNA577476) | soil metagenome | isolation source: 100 cm soil or saprolite under Garry oak tree replicate 1 | place: USA:California | collected 2016-06-15
TGGGATCGTGAAACCCCGGATGAAGCTTGTGATAGATAGTGCCGGGGGTCGCGACAATCTGTGACGGCGAATAACAGGTCACAGCAATGCCATACTCGTGCACCTCCTGCGCGAGCCCTTGCGTGAACCGCTCCAGGGCCGCTTTGGTAGCCCCGTAGAGCGTGCCGCCGTTGCCGGTTGTCTCATAGGGGCCGCGCCCAGGCCCAATGGCACCCCCAGAGGAGAGGTTAATGATGCGGCCGCGGCACCGCGTGATCATGTCTGGCAGAACCAGTTGACTGAGCATGAAAGGGCCATGCACATTCACCGCAAAGACGCGCTGCCAGCGGTTGGGGGTGAGTTGCAGGACCGGCATAAAGTAGCTCAAGGCCGCGTTGTTCACCAGGATATCGACCGGACCAAAGACGCGCTTGGCTTCGGCCACCAAAGAGGCGCAGGAGTCCTCATCAGATACATCACACGCGACTGCTAATGCTTGAGATCCAGTCGCCTTGATCTCGGCAACCGTGGTAGCCAAAGACCCTTCTAAGAGGCGATGATCCCCTTCATTGCGGGTCCGGGCAGCGCAGACTACACGCGCCCCTTCGGCCGCGAAGAGTTTGGCAATCTCCTTGCCGATACCGCGACTGGCTCCCGTGATAATGGCCACCTGGTTCTCAAGCTTCCCCATACGTCTTCTCTCCAGTCCGGGGTCTAGTTCCCGGAAACCGAGTCTACTTTCCCAAAGAGGTCTTCCAGTCGCTGTAAATCCGCTTGATCGAGGGGAGCTTTGAGCAGGGAGGCGACGTTGGCTTTGAGATGATCGACATTTCCGGTTCCCGTTAAGACTGCATGAATACCAGGCTCGTGTCTGCAGTAGCGATAGGCAGCCTCGGGTATGGTGGCCGCTTTCCCCCCCTGTGTGAGGAAGCCGAGCGGGTCGTCATCACCAACCCCGGGACCTATCTGTCCTCTTCGTTTGAGGTCGGTGATCAAGGCCTTGAGGTGCGCCGGTTGGCTCAGTGCTCTGCGCACGGCAAACATGCCCAAGACCCCAATGTTTTGCTCCAACGTTTTCGGAAACACTCGACTGCGGGCGGAGGGATTCAGCAAATTGAACCCTACCATCATGGCATCCCAACATTCCGCCTCCAGAGCTTGCTGTAGCGTTTGATGCCCCGGATCGTAGATAAATGCCTCAGTGATACCCACAGCTCGAATCTTTCCTTCCTCGCGCATCTGCAAAAGAACCGGAGCGAGGATGTCGTGGGCGTAGCGGTAGTGCGCAGGCCGGACGCCATGGAGGAAGTAGATATCGACATAGTCCGTTCTGAGCCGCTGCAGACTTTGCTCTAAACTCCGCTTGAGGTCCCCGACCGGGTCAGAGTGGTCCGGCGGCGGAGGCAGCTTCTTGGTGGCAATGACCACCTGGTCGCGGGGCACCGACTGCAACGCTTTCCCCACAATGGCTTCAGTGCCATAGGCCTCGGCTGTATCGAACAGGGTGATGCCCAGATCCAGGGCCTGCCGCACCACAGAGATCGATTCCTGCTCGCTCTTACCGGTCGCTTGGCCCAAGCGGCTGGGACCGCCACAGCCCAGGCCAACAATACTAACCTTCAAGCCGCTCCGCCCAAGATTGGTATATTCCACGTGTCGGCCTCCTCTCTGCAATGCGCTGTACTACTAACGTGGCATGAATCAGCCTCTCCCCCGGGGAAGATACGCGCCTTGCTCCTCGCCTGCAACACGTGAGGGCTTGTTGTCGGCCTTTCTCCCTCTCTGCAAAGCTGGCCCTGGCCGCCTCTCTTGCGTATAATCCTACGCGGCAGGTGAGACAGGGTATGACCTTTAACGAGATTCTGGAGCAGGTCCGAGAGCTGTTACAGAGGAAAGGCCGGGTCTCGTACCGAGCGCTGAAGTTACAGTTCAACCTTGACGACAAGTATCTCGAAGGGATCAAGGACGAACTGATCGAGGCGGAGCAGCTGGCCAGCGATGAGCACGGCAAGGTCTTGGTCTGGACAGGAGGTACCGCGCAATCTCCAGCCTCCACCCTCACGGGAAGACAGAAGGGGAAAAGGCGAAAAGGGGAAAAGGCGAAAAGGGGAAAGGGTGAAAAGGGACCTTGAAGATCAGAAATACAAGGGGCGTGCTGTCGTCACACGCCCCTCGCAATGGCCCCCACAGCGTTACCGTGTGTGACTAATCTTTAAACTCTGGCATCACCTTGGTGGCAAAGAGTTCGAGCTGGCGCTTGGTCTCGTCCCAGGACATGAGCCCCTGGTCAAAGTACCAACCGAACCACTCGATGTGAGAGTTCTTGCGCAAGTCGTCCAGCTCGCGCTTGATATCATCGACCGTGCCGACCAGTTCATACTTCGCCTCGACCATACGCTCATATGTCGGTGGCACCGGCGTCGTCTCGCCCGGGAACCGGTAGGCTTCAAAGAAACCGAAGCCGGAGAAATACTCGATAAACCCAGTCCCCTGCGTATGTGCGCCCAGGGAGTACGCCTCAGTGTAGGTGTTGCCCATGTGGACTGACCGGAAGGCGCCGACACTCTGACCTAGTTCGAGCCGGCGGCCGGCCTTGGCCGCTTCGTCTCGATATGCCTCGCACAGCTGACGAAATGAGGGGGGGTAGGAAACGAGAATCCAGGGCACGATGTTCTCGGCCGCGCACCAGCGAATGGTCTTCTCACTCACCGAGAACGGCTGCCAGATCGGCGGGTGCGGCAGTGTATAGGGCTTGGGAATCACGCAAATGCGCTGCACCGTTCCGTTCTCATCCACCTCACCGGGAGCGCCAAATCGAGCAGTCCAGTTTTTGGCGACCGGCCAGCGGCGGATCCCCTCTTCGTAGGGAGTCGGCACCTCGTAGTATTTACTTTTGAAGCGGAGGGTCTCCTGGGTCCAGGCCATCTTGATAATCTTGAAGACTTCCTCGAACACCGCGCGGTTGTGCGCGTCTACTTCAGAGCCGTCCATCGGCGCGCCGGTCACGTGGTAGTGTTGGCCTAAGACGTTGGTCCAGCGATCCTGGTACCCGCGCGCGAACCCGGCGATGAATCGTCCCTTGGTCAGATGGTCAAGGACTGCAATCTCTTCGGCCACGCGAATCGGGTCCCAGGTCGGTAAGACGAGACCCAAGGAGGCGAACTTAATCCGCTTAGTCCGTGCGGCGAGATCGGTATACAGCATGAGCGGCGCCACCGAGGCTTCGAAGCCCTCGGAGTGGAAGTGATGCTCGGTGGTGCTCAGGGCGTCAAAGCCCATATCTTCAGCCAGCAGGGCAATATCCCGCAGTTCCTGCAGCATCTGCTGATACCGGTCGTTGTTCCGTCCGATCGGCCGCAACCGTTCGCGTTCTTCGAAGGTAGCTGGGATCGTCGGCAGCATGAAAAGGTTGAACTTCATACGCAGTCCTCCTCTCCAAGAGTTTTAGCGGTTCTGCAGGATCTTGGCCAGCACCGGCATCAGGTATTTTTTGAACGTCACTGGGTTCTCACACATAGGGAAATGGCCGATGTCTTCCATAATGAGGCATTCTGAGCCCTTGACCTTCTTGGCGGTCTGCTCGGTCATCTCTGGCGTACAGGCGAAGTCATAGACGCCAGTCATGAAATAAATGGGTACCTTGCCCGAGATCTTGCCCACCAACTCACGGAAGTCATGGTCCACGCTGTAGAAGTACAGGTCACCCTTGAAGATGCCTGGGCCACCCTGAGAGTAGTACCACCAGGTCTCGCGTCGGTACTCTTCCGGACTTTGGGGTGCCATCAAACCATACACGGAAGTCGCACACACCTCACCACCGTGCACGTGCGGGTGCCACAGCCAGTCGAGCCACCAGCCCGGTGAGTAGTCACAGGCCTCGATCGCGATCAGCGCACGCAGAGCATCGGCGAAGTTCAGAGCCAGGTGCAGACAAATGTTACCGCCCATCGAGCTGCCCATAATCACGGGTTTCTCGATTCCCAGCTCACGACAGAACGTCATAACAAATTCGGAGTAGAACTTAGCGGTGAGCTTATACTCCTCCTTCCACCACCCTTTTGGAGGGATCGATTTGCCATGACGGGGCAGGTCAAGAGCGATCACGCGGAAGTTGCGATTGATGTCCGGGTCGCAGAGCTGGTGACGCCACTCGCGTGAGTCCGTGCCTGCCGTATGCAGGCACACCAGGGGGATGCCTTGGCCGGCTTCCTCGTAAAAGATGCGATATTCCTCGCCCTCATAGGGCACGTAGAGATAACGACCGGTAATCGGTTCTACCTTGGCCATGGTGCGGTCCTCCCTACTCTTTGACGTTACGCATGAGGTCGAGCGTCCAGGTAAACGCTCGCAGGTTTTGCCACATCACCTTCACATCCCCTTCAATCTTGAGCCGGCCGTGCAGGGGATGGGCCATAGCCCAGATATCGTTATACATCGGCGGCGGGAGAGGCTGGATAAATTTGCTCCAGCTCTCCACTGGCCCACGCAGGGCGAACGCATAGGTAGTCTCGGGTCCGATGTTTTGCGCGACTCGGGCCACGGTCCCGTTGACAAAGGAGACCACGTACGCGGCGCTCCCGAACTCCAGTAGTACGTCAGTGGTGAAATGTCGGCCAATGACCTTGGTGACGCTGTCCTGGTTGACGAGATTTTGCCAGCGCTCCATCCAGCGCGCGTCGAATGCAGCCATCAGGGTTCCTCCCGAGTTTGAAGCTTCATGCTTATTCTCAGTAATGAGTGATGAGTAATGAGTGATGAGTAGGACAGAACGAATAAAGAGGAGGCTCCGTACTCAGTCCTCAGCACTCAGTCCTCAGTCCTTTTTTTTCTTCCGGGCCTTGCGGTGAAAATGCGGTATGACCTCCTTGGCAAATAACTCCATACTCTTTTGGATCTTGCGCGGCTCGACGCCAGGCAAAGGCATTGCCATCACCAAGTGCGTGAAACGGGAGCGCTGCTGGTAGTCCTCGATCATGCGTATAGCGTCATCCGGTGTACCGACGATCAGCGGTTCGCCAAACAGTTGCGCCGTGTCGCTCTGTCGTAGCTGGCCAATCGGCGGAATGTCTACACCGTAAGCCGTGTCGCCGGGCAGATCATGGGCTTGGGTGAACCATCGTCCGTAGCAGGTCATCATGTAATGCACGCCCGCCTCAGCGTCGTCCCACGCCTTGTCGCGCTTGGAGGCCACAAACACCGCGCGAAACTGGGCGATATGGTAGTCCTGTGGCCGCTTGCCATGCTCTTGCAAGGCGGCATCATATATCTGCTGCTGATCAACCCCACCGGTGCCCATCAGGTGGTAGCCATTGCGCGCGGCCCGGGCAATGGACTTGGGGCCACGGGCCGCCAGCCATATGGGGGGATGGGGCTGCTGCACGACGTTGGGGATAACGGTGATATTGGTGAGCTTGTTGAAGTTCCCGTCGCAGGACCAGTTCTTCTCGGTCCAAGCACGCCGGATCACCTCAACCCCCTCTTCGAGGCGTGCGCCTCGCTCTTTGCGGGGGAGGTTGAAGCCGATGAACTCGTCTACTCGGTACCCCTGGCCCAGGCCAAGGTCTAGACGGCCATTGGAAATAATGTCCACGGTAGCCGCGTCCTCGGCCACTCGCAGCGCGTTGTGCAGCGGCAAGAGCAGCACAAACGTGCCGATGCGAATCTTCTTGGTACGGGTAGCAACGGCGGCAGCGATAGGCAGCAAAGACGGAGAATAGCCGTCGTCGACGAAGTGGTGTTCGGTCAGCCAGACGGTGTCGTAGCCTAGCTCCTCGGCTTTGACCGCGAGGTCGAAGTGTTTGCGGTAGAGTTCAGGGAAGGGCACCTGAGCCTGGGGCGGATTACGGAAAGGAAACAGAAGGCCGAAATTCACATGCTCTCTCCTTGTGTGAGGTATTGCTTGCACGGCCTCTTAGCAGGGCACCGGAAAAGAGTAAAGCCGGGGGCCGGGGGCCGGGGGTTAGGGGTCGGTAAGGGCAGGACAAACCCTGCCTAATGAGGCGCAGCAAGCGGCGCTTCTACACTGCTAGTCACCAACCCCCAACCCCCGGCCCCCGGCCCCCTTTTCTAGTGCTTGCCCTGCAGCAGCCGGTCGCTAATCATCACCAGGGCCTCGGCTGAGGAGTGACGCACCTCTTCCCGCTCCTCGTCAAGCAGGTCCACTAACAGGGGGATCGTCTCCACGCCACCGATCTGCCCGAGAGTCCAAAGGGCCTGCGATTCAGCGTAGCGGTCGGTCTCACGACCAATCGCTTCTACCACCAGCGGAGCTACGCTACGGTCAGTATTCTCTCCCACAACTTTGAAGGCGTTGGTCCGCACAAGCGGATCCGCGGAACCCAGAGCCCTGAGCACGAGCGGCTTTGCAGTGGCATAGTCCATGCGCGACATAGAGACCGCCGCGGCCAGGCGAATGCGGAAGTCGATGTCCTCGAGTGCCTCTTGCACAAGAGGCAGACCGCTCGGATCTTTGAAATGGGAGAGCGACGCGGCCGCAGTGGTACGAACCGTGGCAGAAGGGTCTGTAGTGAGCGCCGTGCGCAACAGGGGAGCCACGCTTGGGTTATCGAGGGTACCAAGCAACCCTGCTGCCGAGTCGCGTATCTGCTCCTGCCCACCGGTCAGCTTGGTCTTGAGGTAAGTAAGACCAGCCTGGTCCCCGGCCACGGCAAGAGCCCGGGCTATGGTGAGACTAACCAACGGGTCTTTTTCTGTCTTGAGGAGCTTGCGCAAAGAGGGCAGCGCCGCGGGGGTGCGGAGCTCCCCCAGCCCACTGATACCCTGGGCGCGCAGCGAGGAATCCGGGCTGGTGAGCGCATCGAGGTAACACAGCAGAGCGGTCTTATCGCCTGTGCGACGCAGGCCCGAGAGCGCCAGCCGCCGTCCCTCTACGTCCGTGTAATACAGCCGTCGCAGCACGCACACCGCTCCCGGCGTGGCCAAGTCTCCGAGAGTGTCGACTGCGGTGCGTCGCAGCATGGGTTCGGTCGAATGCACGGCTTCGTCCAGTATCCAGAGCGCGGCCGGGTCGCCCCAGCGACCTAGCACCCCGGCCACGACGTTGCGCTCCTGGGGCTCACTCAGCCGTAACCCCAAACGCAGGACCTGAATAGCCAATTGGCGCAGCGCTACCAGACCGCGGGCCGTGGCCGGGTCGTACTGCGCCCGGTATGCGGCAACCGCGCCTGTCAGGTCGCCTTGCTCGGCTTGCAGGGCAATAGCAGTCACCTCTTCCGCAGCCGTAGGGGTGACTATCGACCCAGGAAGGAGGATGGCTAGTAGGAGTGCGATTTCAGCCGCAATGGCGTGGTATCGGTTCATACCCCCGCCTTCACTGCCCGTGAATAGCCGAACACCGGCTCCCAAGGCGTGCCGGAGGAAAGGTTCGTCCGTGCAGTCATAACGCTCCTCCCTGTATTGGCAGCAGGTATACTCTTTCTGCCACCGCCTGCCAAGGCTTTTTGCCTGTTTGCTGACCGTCTCTCCCCCGCCTTGTCTATGAAAAGCGTGAGGACTATTTTTTTAGGGTATCACGCGCTTTTCACCATACGCTCTCATAACCTGCTTTGAGCAGGAAGGAGGAGAAAGCAATGGCACTGACGCCTGTTGAGTTGACGCAGACGCTAAAGGGGCTGGTAGAACAGCGCAAAGCGTACCAGAACCACCCTTGGGTGCAGCGCTACATCCGGGGCGAGCTCTCCCGCGCGCAGGTCCGCACCTGGGTGGAGCAGCATTACTGTACGGTAGGAGATGTGCATGAGCTCTTCGGGCCGATCTACGCCGGCTGCCCGGACCCGGAGGTGCGGCTCAAGATGCTTGAGAACCTCTTAGAAGAAGAAACGGGCAGGTTCACCCGATCAGCTCCGCACCGGGAGCTGATGTGCCGGCTGATCGAAGCGCTGGGTGGCACGCGCGAGCAGATCTCCCAGCTCCGGCCGCTGCCCGAGACCGTAGCACGGCGAAGCTTTCTGCGACTGGTCGCGCGCACTCGCCCCTTCTATGAGGCGGTGGCCACGATTAGCCTAGCCGGGGAGTCACAGTTTGGCGACATGGCCGAGACGTATGCCAGGACTGCAGAGACGCGCTATGGGCTGAGCCCGGAGGCGACAGCTTTCTGGTGGGTGCACGCCGAGGCGGACAAAGAACACGGGGGAACGGCCTTTGACATTGTGTCTCACTGGGCTCGGACCGACGCGGAACAGCAGCAAGTGATAGAAGCAGTGCGGCAGTCCCTGGAACTGGCCTGGTGCTGGTTTGATGGGTTTGCCCGGGCAACCGCTTAAGGGCCTGTTTCAAACATCTGCTACCATCCATGTTGTCATTCTGAGCGAAGCGAAGAATCCTTCGACTACCGCTCAGGACAGGTCTGGCGGTTTGAGACCCTTCGCGGAGTTTATCCTGAGCGTAGCCGAAGGGCTCAGGGTGACAATACTGTCGGGTTAGGTATATCCAACTGAAGCCCGCTCATTATTTACTATTTTTTCCTTCGCCCACCCAGAAGCCTGGAAATTTCACTGCGGATAATCCCTTTGGCCACCTCCGCCGCCTTTATGTGGTATTGCCCCTGGGCGATCTGCTCTTTTATCCGCCTCACCTTCTCTGCGCGCAGCTCATCTCCCCGTTCTGCTAGGACCCCCACCCGCTTCTGAAGACGGCGAGCATCTGCAGAGATGATTGCCTGAGCTGTCTTACCTGAGCGCCCTCCCCCTTTTTCCTTTTTTTTTCGCACGCGGGAATCCATCCCTTTGTAGAGACACGCCTGTGCCCCACCTTTTTTCTCCCTCGCCTGCGTAGCGGGAGTAGGAGCGGCTGAAACTGCTCCTACAAATGCTGCGCCTTTTTTCTCCCTCGCCTGCGTAGCGGGAGAGGGTCGGGGTGAGGGCCGCCACCCGCCCTTTACAGCCTGCCAATCTGCCTCAACACTGCGGCCTGGTCCCAATAGATACGCTCAGCGGCCATTTTGCCGTCACGGAACTGGATCACGATCACGAGCTCGACCTCGATCGGCTTGCCGGTAGGCGGCACCCCAGGCAAGAACCAGTCCATCTGCTTGGTGTGGACGAGGCGGACGGTGGCCTCTTCAACGATGGTGTCGTCGGTGACAACGCGGTTCGTCACCGTATGCTGCCATTGCGGTGGGATAGAGGGAATGAACAGGTCCCGGTAATACGACTTGAGTTCCGCCTTCCCCTTGCCACCCGAGCGGGTGGGCATATGCATAACCGCAGCGTCCTCGACCATGGTCGAAAGCGACAAGTCCTCGTTCTTTTCCACGAACTCGCCGATGACGTGCTGTTCCCACAGCTTCACGTTGTCTTGGGTGGACATAGTTGATCCTCCTCCTTCAGCAACTAGCGATTAGCAAATTAGCAATTAGCAGGACGACACGGAACCACAGCAGTCTCAGCCCGGAGCCTCGGCATAATATGCCTGGCAAAGAGTTCCTGGGTCTTCAGCGCCTGCCACCGCTCCATCCCGCCGTAATGGCTGATGATCAAAAGCTCATGGAAATGGACCTCCTTCCATAGGTCGAGCAGTTGCGTGCCGACTCTCTCCGGGGTGCCAACAAACACAATGCCGAGATCGACTAGCTCCTGGAAGGAGAGATCGCGCAGCTTGGGGAAATCGTCAGCAGCGTAGAAAGCATAGCCGGACTCGATGAGCCGCTTTTTCTCGGCTTCGGTCTGGCGCGCCAGCGTATCCATGGGCGAGACGTTGAAGTCAACGAAGTTGCGGACCGATTTTTCGGCCTCACGCAGGGCGGTGGCTTCATCCTCATCGAGATAGATGGCCTTGATCCACCCCAGATAGGGTGTCGTGCCGGCCCGTTTGCAGGCCTCCAGGTACACCTGGGCAGGTTGCCGGAAGACGAACGTGGGCGCAGGCCCGCCGACGCAGACCCCCCAGCCGCGCTCGGCCGCCAGCGTGAACCACTTGGCGCTGGTCCCGACCTGGAAGATCTTGGGGTGCGGCTTCTGCAGGGGTTTCGGGACGACCGAAAGATTCTTCACCTTGTAGTATTTGCCGTCATAAGAGAAGGTATCCTCGGACCACGCCTTAAGCAAAATGTCCAGGGCTTCAACGTAACGCTCCTGGTTCTCTTCCAGGACGACGTTCGCCGGCTCGTTCAGCCAGGCATGGCCGCGGCCGACGCCACATTCGAGGCGCCCGTTGGTGAGGATATCGGCTTCGGCAATTTCGCCGGCCAGGACCATGGGATTGTGCAGCGGCAGCGTATGGCAGAGCGTGCGGAAGCGGAGGTTACGGGTACGCTGCGCCAGGGTGCAGAACAACGCCAGGGGGTTGGGATTGATAGCAAACTTTTCGAAGAAGGGATGCTCGAGGGTGGTGAAGACATCGAAGCCGCGCTGGTCTATATGCTCGGCAAGGGCTATCACGTCGGCAATTAACTCGGCGTGATCCCTCCCCGGCGGGCATTGAAATTCCACGTAGGTCCCGAACCGCATCGGCTGAGTCATAGACATCCTCTCTCGCGTAGGCTCCCCCTTCCCACAACGTGCGATCGACGGCTAGAGGACCAGGGCTTACCGATTGTGAACGTTGCCATTATGTGACCCTCCTTCTTTACTCTCCCTCCCTGACGAGGGAAAGGGCTCAGTCCATCACCGTCCCGCCGCACACGTTAATGCCCTGCCCGGTGATCCCTCCGGCCTCATCCGCGGCCAGCATGACCGCTACATGGGCAATCTCCGCCGGCTCCATCAGCCTCTTTTGCGGACTCATGTCCGCCAAGGCTTTGGTGGCGGCAGCGGCGTCTCGCCCGGTAGTCCGTACAATGTTAGCAATCGTTTCCGCAAACAGCCCGGTTGATCCTACCCACCCCGGACAGATGGCATTGACGGTCACCCCGCTGCCGGCCAGCTCCAAAGCCAGGGCCCGGGTAAAACCAAGAGCCGCGTGCTTGGAGGCGACGTAGGCAGTACAGTAGCGAAAGGGAATCTTCCCGGCGGTCGAGACGACATTAATAATGCGCCCATACTTGCGTACCAGCATCCTGTTCACCACTGCCTGAGTTACGAGATACATGCTGGTCGCGTTTAAGGCGAGCATTTGATTCCACATCTCAAGGTCAGTCTGCAGAAAAGGGGCGCTGCGCCCCGTGCCCGCATTGTTCACCAGAATGTCAATATGGTCAAACCGTTCCTGCACGGCCTGCGCCATTTGCTGCACGCGTTCTGGCTCTGTCACATCGCAAGGCACGGCATAAGCTTGTCTGCCTAATGCTGCGACTTCTCCCGCCACGCTGTCGATTTCGGCCTGGGTCCGTGCGCTTAGCGCCACATCCGCCCCCTCACGAGCAACCGCCAGAGCAATGGCCCGGCCAATACCCCGTCCGCCACCTGTTATCAGGGCAACCTTTCCTTCCAGTCGCATGTGTGACCCCCTTGCAGTATTTGCGGAATATCAACTTTGGACTTTGGACTTTGGACTTTGGACTTTGGACTTTGGACTTCTACACTAGCCGCGCAGCTTGAAGCGCTGGATCTTCCCGGTAGCCGTCTTCGGCAACTCGTCAACGAACTCGATCCAGCGAGGGCGTTTGTAGGCTGCCATTTTCTCCTTGCAGTAGTCGATCAGTTCAGTCGCCAGTTCCTCTGAAGCCGCGTAGCCCTCGTTGAGGACCACAACCGCCTTGGGTTTGATCAAATTGGAGTGGTCGGGGTGTCCAACCACGGCACACTCTAACACGGCAGGATGGTTCATTAACACGCTCTCAACCTCAACCGGGGAGACCCAAATCCCGCCCACCTTCAGCATGTCGTCCGAGCGGCCGGCGTGCCAGTAATAGCCTTCCTGGTCGACATAGTACTTATCGCCGGTGAAGAGCCACTCCCCGCGGAAGGTCCAGCAGCTTTTCTCGTACTGATGCACGTAGAACAGGGCGGCCGTTTCTCCCCTCACGAGCAGGTCGCCAATCTCCCCCTGTGGAATCGGCTGGCCGCCGTCATCCACGAGCTTCAACTCGTAGCCCTCGAACGGTTTGCCACTACTGCCAGGGCGAATGTCACCGGGCCGATTCGACAGGAAAATGTGGAAGTTCTCGGTCGAGCCGATCCCGTCAATGATGTCCACCCCGGTCTTTTCCTTCCACTGGTACCAGATGGGAGCCGGCAATGCTTCGCCCGCCGAGACACACAGGCGCAGTGAAGACAGACCATACTTTTTCGTGAAGCCCTCGACCGCGAGCATGGCGGCATAGCCGGTCGGGGCGTTGTAGAAGATGGTGGGCTTGAAGCGGTCAATGATCTCGAGCACCTGCGTTGCGACGCGTGAGGGCCCGGAGAAGAGCACCGTACTGGCACCGACATACCACGGGAAGATGAGGTTTCCGCCCAGGCCAAACGCGAAGAACAATTTAGCGGCTGCGCAGGTGCGGTCCTCGTCGCGCAGGCCCAGCACGTTCACGCCCCATAACTGCGCGGTCAGGGGATAATCCTTGTGCGCGTGCAGAATGCCTTTGGGCTCACCGGTTGTCCCGCTGGAATAATGCAGCGAACAGAAGTCCTCGCGGTGCGTCGGCGCCGCTTCCAGCTCGGTCGATGCGCTGCTGATCCAGTCGCGGTAGGCAATGTCACCCGCCTGCCTGCCGTGGCCAATGACAATGGCCTGCTCCAGAAACGGCTGCGCAGCACGGATTTCCTCAATCACTGGCAACAGGGTCTCATGCACGATGAGCACACGTGCCCGACTGTCCCGCAACATGTACGCGTAATCGCGGGGCTTGAGCAACGTGTTCATACAGACGGCAACCGCGCCGATTTTCACGGTGCCGAAGAAGGCGGTCACCCACTCGGGACCATCGGGCGCGAGGATCGCCACGCACTCCCCCATGCGGACGCCGAGTCTTTCGAGCGCGTTCCCGACCTGGTTCGCCTCTGTGGCAACCTCCTGGAAGCTCATCTCCCGTTCGAGGCTATACAAGGCAACCTTATCAGCACGCGCGGCCAGGTTGCGCTCCAGAATGTCCACGGCGTTGTAATCAAGCGGGAGGTCTGCGGCTTTCATACGTCTCACCCCTTTCCTTCCTTCTTATCACGACTCGGAGGGTGAGGGGGAGGTGAATGGCGCTCAACAACGACGCTCCGCGGCTGTCGCTTTGAGGGTTAGCACGCCTTCTGAACAAGGCGCAGAACAACATGAGATCGCCCATTAGAAAATGACCCCTAACAGCCTCAGGACTAGTTCTTCCAACGGGATCATCGTCAGCGTGAGCGGCAGGATCGGCAGCGCTGTTACCACGGCGAGCCGAATCACCGTCTCCTTGCCGCAGGGGAACAGACGCATGCTGCGAATCACAGCAAAACTGTTCGCCAGATCGGCCAGGGACTGGATGTCCCCGCTGCCGACGAGTACCTCATCCTCAGATACGCCACCACGGAGCCACTTCTGATCGAACTCTCTGACATAGCGGCTGGCCAGGACCCCGTACTCCCGCAGTCCAACCCGCTTGGCGTCCACCAGGCGCAGAGTGAACACACTCAGCGGCGCCAGCACGATCAAAACCAGCGACACTACGCCGGCTGCAAGCACCTGCTTGAAGGCCAACAGCGTGTCTCCCTCATAGAAGATCCGGTTGGCGATCGTTCCGGACAGCAGCGCGCCCTGCGCTAAGAGCAGGGGGGCGAAGGCGAGCACACTGTTCCCGAGAAACCCGAGACCGCCGGCCTGATCGGGATGAGTGGGAATCAGACGGAGGTCGAGCCGCGAGATCTGCCAGAGAAAGCGGCACCAGACAAACAGGCGAAAATACCAGCGGATCAAAAGAAACTGAAAGAAAGGGAGGCTGATGTAGCTGAACCAATACCCTGCCGGCGACAGACGCCACCCGGAGTCTTCTACAGTGGCGTACCAGGTCGTCGTTTTCAACGTCAACAACTCCCTCCATAGGTAATGGCCGCCGGTCAAGACGAAGGCGATCAGGCACACTTCAATGATCACCGAATTGCGCAGACGCATGGCGGAGGCGACGATGGCATCGAAGCGCTGCCGCGCTTCCTGTGGGACGACCCCGCGCTCAAGGAATTGCCGGACGACCGGCCAGATCCGTTGGTGGACAATAAGTTCAGCCGCGATCATGAGGGGCAATGCCACCAGGAACCGAGCGTGTACCTCCACATCGTAGAGGAATGGTACCCTGATAGCGTCGCCGATTGCTCGTCCTTCAATAGCCGCGACCAGCAGCAGCGGCAGCCAGGCGATAAGAGAAATAACGATTATCCGTCGTCTCAGGAGATCGAGGGGAGGGCTGGCGAGTTGGGTGCGTAAGAAGAGTTGATACAGCGGCCCCCCAAGCACCAGGGAGAAGTCGGTTGGTTCTGTGAGGTACGGCGCATTATATACAGCGGAAGGGGGGTTGTTCATCGCCATCATCCCTATGGTTACTTTCTCTCTGTCATTGTGAGCGGAGCGATAGCTCCGCCTTGCTAGGGGCGGCGCGTAACTCCCCACTTGCCCGAATCCCCCCAACCCGTCACCATCTCCTTATGCCTGAACAGCGACCGCCGTGGCCCCACGCTCCAACCCATCAACTGTCGCAAACGGGCACCTACCTCGTTACGGCAGCCACTTACCTCAAAGTGCATTATTTCAGGGGCGCCAACCGGTTGGCCGTGCTTCAGCGTGGGTTGCTGAAGCTGACGCAGGAATACGGCTGGCAACTCGAAGCCTGGGCGGTGTTTTCCAATCACTACCATTTCGTCGCTCACTCGCCGACTGGCGTGCCGACAGCGGAGAGCTTGTCGAAGATGCTCGGTGCACTCCACAGGTTACCAATTCTCTCCTTCCTATATTGCTCTCGCTCCTGAGTGTCCCTGCAGAGCTGTGGCACGGCGGTTGCCAGAGTTTAGGAGATACAGTACTGTTGACCCCGGTTCAGGAATAGGGCCGAACGGTTCAGATTGTGGTTCAGATTATGGGGGGAGGTGGTTCCCGTGAGTCAGGAAAGCGGCAGCAAAACCGCGACAGCCGGTGAGCCGGTACTGGGTTTTGGGCTATTTCGTTTGGAAGCGGCCAAGCGCCTGTGGCAAGGCGACCAACTGGTGGAGCTCCGCCCCCGACCACTGGCGGTGCTGCGCTACTTGGCAGAACGGCCCGGGTGGCTGGTGACGAAGGACGAATTGCTCAAGCAGTTGTGGCCCGGCATCTATGTGACCAAGACCGTGCTGAAGGTCTGCGTGCGCGAGATTCGCCAGGCCTTAGCAGAAGACGCAACGCGGCCCCAATTTGTCGAAACCGTTGGGACACAGGGGTATCGGTTTATCGGAACAGTCCAAGGTCTAGAGTCTAGCGTCCAGAGTCCAGAAGAGGCAAACGAGCGACAGCAAGAGACGAGATTCCCCTCTCCATGCCTCAAGCCTCAAGC
>WNGG01004649.1_pt1 | contig 15356 bp, 15 predicted proteins | sample 5400661 | NCBI WGS metagenome assembly WNGG01 (sample SAMN13153372, study PRJNA577476) | soil metagenome | isolation source: 100 cm soil or saprolite under Garry oak tree replicate 1 | place: USA:California | collected 2016-06-15
GTCTCGATCAGGTCCACCAAGGTGGGATGGTTCAGGTTCGGGTGGTTCCCGTCTCCGCTCACGCCAAACGTGCTCGCGCCCATCAGCGCGATGTAGTTCGGCTGCGACGGATTCGTGATGCTCGACCAACCCTCGGAGAACGAATACTGGTCGGCGAGCTGCGTCATGTACGGCGCCGGCCCGTAGACCTCGTTCAGGTTCTTGTTCTCCATGAGGACGACGACGAGCTGATCGAAATTGTTCGTTGCGGAGAGCGAGATGATGACGTTGCCACGCCGGTCAAGAGGCTGACTCGCCGGCGCATTCGAGGCAAGGACCGTGAGGCTCAAAAGCATGAGGAGGGCGGAGGCCGTAAGGGCCGCAAACACGCGCCTCGGGGGATCCATTCCGTATTTTCCCGGAGGCCCGCATCATCAGAAGCCCCGGTCATGTTAGTATTCTCCCGACCAGCGTGTTCCGATAATCGGTACGGATAACACGATTCCTGGAAGCGAGATAACTGTTTCAAGGTCTTCGCCCACGCACGTTTCGCATCAGGAAGATGACACCGAGCGCGACCAACGCGCTGGCAGAAAGCACCTGGACGAACAGACCTTCCGCGACCGGTTCGAGATGCCCCGTCGGGGGTTGGGGTTGCGTCCGCACTTCAATCGTCCAGGCAAAACTCGATTCGGCGCGTCCATCCGAGACGAGGACTCGGACGATGTGGATCCCGACGCTAGAGCCCCGGAAAACGTACGTCGACGACGAACCGCCGACTGCGAGTCCGTCAACGAGCCACGAATACGTCAGGAGATCGCCGTCGGGGTCCGAGGCGACGACCACCAGCGTTTGCGAGTCACCCGGCCCCAGGACGATGCTTGCCGATGGACTGGCGGAGACGATCGACGGCCCTTGGTTTCCGACATGGATTGACCCCGCGACGTTGTCCTCCGCACCGAGATCGTCCACCACGGCGAGCCGCACGGTGTATGTCCCGTTGTCCGCATAGGCATGGGTGACCGAAACGCCCTCGCCCGTCTGCCCATCGCCGAAGTCCCAAGCGTAGGAAACGATTGTGCCATCCGAGTCCATCGATCCGGACGCGTCGAAGAGGATCGGCAAACCTCGGGGCGCCGCTCTCAAGCTCGCCGAGAACACGGCGATCGGCGGGAAGTCCACCGTTATTTCCGACGTCGCGGAGGTCTGGGTCTGCCCATTGTCGACGACGGTCAGGACGACGGAGAATCGTCCCGAATGAACGTACGCATGTCGCACGAGCACCCCATTGGCGGTGAACTCATCTCCGAAATCCCACATGTAGGAGACGATCGTCCCATCCGGATCCGTCGAGGATTCCGCGTCAAACGCAACAATCTCCCACGGTGCCACCAGGGACCTCGATGCCGTGAAGTGTGCCTGCGGCGGCTGGTTCGGCGGAGGTTGATCCGTGCAGGTGACGCGCGGGTTCGCCCAATCCGCATGGTCGTCCGCCGTCGAATCCACGGAGACGATTTGCAAGCGCAGACTCCGGATCCCGGCGATGTTTACGTTGACGTTTTCGGTGGGCGTCTCCCCGGTCATCACGCCACCCTCGTACAGCTTCTGTCCGTCGCCCCACACCTCGAAGAGGACGCTCCCGAGGGTGCCAACTTCGTCATCGACCCCGGCATCGGCGGTGAACGTGTGGCACGCCCCGTTCGGGCGGAACTCAATGGCCGACGGTGCATGGGCGCCAAATCCCCGGAGGTAGGGGACAGCGTTCAGCGTGAGGGTCCGCCCGTCCCCCGCGCCGCCCCCGCCGTTACTCGAATTTCGTTCGACCGGCCCTTGCTCGTTCGCCATGAACGTCCACGGTTGGTCGCTGAGATACCCGTCCCTGGCGGGGGGATCCGTACCGACGATCCGGAGCAGCGCCATCTGATGTGCGGAGACGCTGACGCTGTACGCGTCCGCGAATGAACCCCGGTCGGCACGGGCCCACAGATCGCGGACCGTGGCCTTCGCGGCGGCGAGGTGAATCGCGTCCCAACTCACCGTGATCGTCGCCTCGGCATCGCCGCGGTTCAGGAGCCCCACAGCTCGGGTGCCACTCGCGGCGAGGGGTTTGTACCAGACTTGCAGGCCGCCGCCGCTGTCGGCCGCCATGATAGCCTGGAAGCCGAGCCCGTCCTGGTCGACGGCGATCACCTCGGGGTTCGTGAGGATCGTCCTGGTCGCGTCGGTCATGCTGCGAACATCGTTGCCCGCAATGAGGGGGGCGGACATGAGAGCCCATAAACCGAAGTGCGTCCGGTACTCGGTGTCCGTCATGCCTCCGTTGCCGACCTCGAGCATGTCCGGATCGTTGACCGTCCCGGGCGCGGTGGCGGCTGCGTGGGCGGCGTTGCGATCGAAGATGTCGATCATCCCCTCCTTCCACGGCGGCTGGCCTGGGGGCGACGTCCAATCATCACTGATGTCCGGGGACATACGCCACTGGCCCGCGGTCACAGGTCCCCAGGCCCACGGTTCGTCCGTAGGGTTGTTGTCGCTTGCGCTCAAGACAATCGATCGGCCGGAGGCGATGATCGCGCCCCGCCAGCGCGCGTAGATGTCCTTCATGACCAGGCCGTCCGCATTGCAACGATCAGCTTTGATGTAGTCCACGCCCCAAGAGGCGAACTGGGCGACATCCTGGTACTCGTGGTCTAGGCTTCCCGCCGTGCCTCCGCTGCACGTCGCCGTTCCGATCGACGCGTAGATCCCGTACTTGAGGCCTCGACTGTGAATGTAGTCGCCGACGGCCTTCATCCCGCTCGGGAATTTCGCGGGATCGTTCGTCAGGTTTCCGGAGGCGTCGCGGGAGACCGCAGACCAGCAATCGTCGAGCGTCAACGTGTCGTAGCCGGCCGCAAGGAGGCCGCCGTTCACCATCGCATCGGCGGTCTCGCGGACCAGCGTCTCGGTCAGGCCGTGACACCCGAACGCATTCCAACTGTTCCACCCCATGGTCGGCGGGGTCGCCGTCATCCCGACGGAGGCCATCCTGAAGCCTGTGGAACCGAGTCCCGTGGTTCCAGCGTGGGCTGCCGTCGCGGCCGTCAGCCCGAGGAGGATGAGAGTGAGTCCCACCGGAAAGGAGGATCGCCGTCGAGGTCCACGCAATCCCATTCGCGTCCGTCGCGCAAACAGCTCATGCGTAATCAAGCCTGGCACGTCACTATCAGGACGTCAACGCGACCCGTCGACACAGACCTCGCGCGGTCTGTCGACACGCAGAACGCGACCGGTTCAAGAGCTCCCGAATCGCTCGACAGCGCGAGCTCGAGCGCGCGCGGCTTCAATCTCACGATTTCGCGGCCCCGCCTCAGTCACCAGCGAATCCAACAAAGCCCGAGCGGCCGCGGTCATCTCCCTCACCGCGCGATCGAACGCTGCTTCGTTGGCCCGTGACGGTTTTGTGAAGCCGGAGAGTTTCCTCGCGAATTGGAGCGAGGCGTCGCGGATCTCCTCGTCGGTCGCCGGAGGATCAAAGTTGAACAACGTCTTGATGTTTCGGCACATGGCACTCTCTCCCGGATTTCAGGAAGAGAGCGGAGATGGGAGGCCGTACTTAATCACGTCGGACTCGCACCCATCCCGCGGCGTCAGATTTCAGTAGTACGTTTGTTATCCTCAGGTTCAATGCCAACGAAATCCTCGGAGACCGATTCGGCGATCGGAGGACCCATGCGAACGAATCGCTCCATGCCTTCGTCCACGGTCATTCCCGTGCTCGTCTACCCGGACGTGGCCGAGGCCGTTGATTGGCTATGCGGCACCTTCGGATTCACGGAGCGGCTGCGAATCGGGAGCCACCGCTCGCAACTCACCGTCGGGGATGGGTCAATCGTCGTGGCGGCGGACCCCCCCAGGCCTGAGATTGACTCGAAGAAGACCAAGGAGGGCCGTGGGTCGCACCGAGGCGAGACAAGCCACTCCGTCATGGTGCGTGTGCCGAATGTCGATCGTCACTTCGAGCGGGCCAAGAATCGCGGCGCGAAGATCCTGCAGCCTCCCACCGACTACCCGTTCGGCGAGCGGCAGTACACGGCCGAGGACCTCGGGGGTCACACGTGGACGTTTTCTCAGTCCATGGCCGATGTCGCTCCGGAGGAATGGGGCGGAACCGTCGTGACAACGCGCGGTTAGCTCCGCGCGGTCTCCGCCCAGTCCATTCCTCGGGTTTCCGGGTTTAGTGTTCACCGCGACGTCCGTCGCTTCCTAGCGCGCCTCGAGGACTTTCGCGAGCCGGTCGAGCGAGCTGTTCATGCCCATCGTTGACCTCTCGGTCCAGAGCTCGTCGTGCATCGCATCCTCGGTCACGACCATTCGGACTCCGCGGCCCAGAGGCTGAATCTCGACCAACGCCGCGACCTCGTACGGTGCGACGCCCGGGATGAAGTCGGCCAGCGTCGTGTACGCGAGCCGCCGCGGCCGCGTGACCTCCGTATACGTCCCACGAGCCACGCTCGTGAGCGGAAGCCCCATCGCCTTCATCCCCTCGATCAAGTCCTGGCGGGTCGCCGTCATGGCATATTCGAATTCGCCCCCTGGGCGGAGGTCGAGCTCGTGGACCGTCGTGGTGAATCCTTCGGGGCCCCACCAGGATTCGAGGCCCTCCTTCGTCGTCCAGAGTTCCCAGACTTCCTTCGCGGACGCCTGGAAGGTCCGCTCGAACCGGATCTTCGGTCTCGAAACCCTCGCGGATGTCGCGGTCTTCCCTTTTGTCGGCACGTCCCTCACTTCCGTTGAGCGTAGGCTCGCCTAAGAGTCTTGATGTCGATTTTCGACATCTTGAGCAACGCTTCCATGACCTTCGCCGAGTTCCCGGATTTTGAATCGCCCATCATCTCACCCAAAACGAAGGGGACGATCTGCCACGACACACCGAATTTGTCCTTGAGCCAGCCGCAAGGCTGCTGTTCTCCGCCTTCGGAGAGCTGTTCCCACAACCGATCGATCTCTTCCTGCGTCTCGCAGCTGACGAAGAGGGAAGTCCCTTGCGCGAACGTGAAGTACGGGCCGCCGTCCATGGCCATGAACCGCGCTCCGTCGAGTTCGAACGTCGCGTTCAGCACCTGCCCTTTCGTGATCGGACCTCCCTCCTCCCCGCGCACCATGCCGAGGATCCTGGAGTTCTTGAAGATCGAGACATAGCGCTTCACGGCTTCCTCGGCCTGATCGTTGAATGTCAGGAACGTGGTGATCTTTTGCGCGGTGTTCTCCTCCCTGCCCTTCCCCGTCTTCCGGTTGTTTGTCATGAGTGCGTCTCCCTGCGTTTTCCTGCCCGCGCCTTCTGTCGTCGATTGAGCTCGGCGCCGAACCTGTCGAGGCGGGCCTCCCACAGGCCGCGGTATTGTCGCATCCATTTGTCGAGCTCGCGGAATGGCTCCGCGCACAACGAGTAGAGGCGCTCTTGCCCCTCCGCCCGCACGCGCACGAACCCTGCCTCGTGGAGGATGCGAAGGTGCCGCGAGACTCCCGACTGCTGAATGTCCACGGCTTCCACGAGCGCGTGCACGGGGCGCTCGCCTGCCCCGAGCGTCTCCACGATCCGACGACGCGTCGAATCGGCGAGGACCTCGAATAAGACGGATTCCACGTTGGATGTATACACATGTGTGTATATACACTTTTCTGCATTTCTCGAGCAATCGCAAGGTTTCTCAAAGCCGCGGAGGGAGAGTTTCGATTCGGAAACGGCTGTCCACCTGGAGCACAAGGCTCATGCGGAGTTCCGCCTTCATGGGGACCGAAGGTGATGCTTTGGAAGGGCCTAAGCGGGGTAAGGAGACGGCGGTGGTAAATCGGAATCTGCAAGAGCGGCTCGTTCGCGGGCTGAATCTGAACCTCGCGAACATGACGTCCCTGGCGACGGCCTACAAACAAGCGCATTGGAACCTACAGGGCTCGGGATTCGCCCAGCTCCATGAATTGTTTGACCAGTTCGCAGACCAGACGAGAGAATATGCCGATCTCGTCGCGGAGCGCGCAGTTCAATTGCACGGCACCTCGCATGGGACGATCGAAGGAGCCGTGAAGGAGACGACGCTCCCTGCGTTCCCGCTGGACGAACATCGGGAAGATCTTCTCCTGAAGGCGCTCACCGACCGCGCCGGAGTGGCGATCTCCGAGATTCGACGCGGCATCGACGGGAGCGAAGAGGACCTTCCCACGCAAGATGTCTACATCGAGATTGCTCGAGGTCTCGAGAAGCAGGAATGGATGCTGCGGTCCCACTTGACCGGATGAACCTCGGTCGCTAAGGCCGGACTTCAACGCCCGGGAATCTTGGGTGCCTCGAGAGTTCCCGGGGGGAGAAGGGCCATATACTCCATACCGGCATGCGGCCCACCGGAGGAGTGCAATGAGCCGCATTACGGTGGGTCAGGAGAATTCGGCGCCGATCGAGATCTATTACGAGGATCACGGGTCAGGGAAACCCGTCGTGTTGATTCATGGATGGCCGCTCAGCGGCGCCTTGTGGGAGAAGCAAGTCACGGACCTCCTCCGTGCGGGTCACCGAGTCATCACGTACGACCGCCGAGGGTTCGGCCATTCCAGCAAGCCCGCGAGCGGCTACGATTACGACACGTTCACCGAAGACCTCCGCAAGCTCGTGACCGCGCTCGACCTACACGATTTCGCGCTCGTCGGCTTCTCCATGGGAGGCGGCGAGGTCGCGCGATACTTTGGCAAGTACGGATCCGACGATGTGAGCCGAGCCGTGTTTATGTCGGCCGTTCCTCCGTTCCTGCTGAAGACGGCCGACAACCCGGAGGGCGTGGACGCGGCCGCGTTTGAAGGGATCAAGGCGGGCGTCCTCGCGGACCGCCCCGCGTTTCTGACCCAGTTCCTCGCGAATTTCTTCAACGTCGATCAGCTGGGCGGCACGCTCGTGAGTGACCAGGCCGTGCAACTCTGTTGGAACATCGCGGCGGGCGCTTCGCCGAAGGGAACGCTCGATTGCGTCACCGCGTTCTCGTCGACGGACTTCCGAAAAGACCTCACACGCGTCGAGGTGCCCACGTTAATCATCCACGGCGATGCGGATCGCATCGTGCCCCTCCCCGTCTCGGCCAAGCGTACGGCGGAAATCGTCGAGGGAAGCAAGTTGATCACCATCGAGGGCGCGCCCCACGGGTTGAACTGGACGCACGCGAGCAAAGTGGATCCCGAGCTCGTACACTTCCTCGGGTAGAGGTCAGGCGACAGCTCCGACCGCACTCGAGCCCCGCGGTTTCAAAGTCCTGGTCAATTCCTGGCGCCCAGTTGAGGGCGCCAAAATGAGCGAGGAGGCGCATTGCTTAAGCCAGGAGACCCGGATGCGGCGTGACAGGAGGGGTCAGTCTGAAAGCGTACGTCCTGATGGGCGTAGCGTTGGCGTTGTTTGCGGTATCTAATCCGGTCGCGGGGTCTCCGAAATTCTCAGGATGGTCGACCCCGATCAACCTCGGCCCCGTTATCAACTCGGTCCTCAGGGAGAACGGACCTGCGATTTCTAAGGACGGCCTGAGTCTATACTTCGGGTCATTTCGCGACGGCGGATTCGGCGGTTCTGACATCTGGGTTTCGCAACGAGCGAGCGTCGACGACTCTTGGGGACCACCCGTGAATCTCGGCGCGACGATTAACACGGCAGTCCTCGAGGCGGTCCCCGAGGTCTCGCGCGATGGTCACTGGATGTTCTTCAACCGCGTCGGAGGACCCGGTAGTCTCGGCGGTTTTGACATCTGGGTCTCTCATCGCGAGAAAGTCCATGATGACTTCGCCTGGGAGACGCCCGTCAATCTCGGGTCGGCGGTCAACACGGCGTCCAACGATGCGGGCCCGAGCTACTTCGCGAATGACGACCTCGGCGTGCCTCTCCTGTTTTTCGGGAGCGACCGGGCCGGAGGATTGGGTGGTTACGACATTTACGTCAGCGCTCAGCAGGCGGACGGATCCTGGGGGGCGGCCGAACCGGTGACGGAGCTGAGCAGTTCGACCAACGATCAGCGCCCATCCATTCGCTCCGACGGACTCGAGTTGTTCTTCTTCTCGGACCGGGTCGGAGGAGTCGGGCTCACTGACCTGTGGGTCTCCGCACGTGACAGCACGTCCGACCCATGGTCCCCGCCCGTGAATCTGGGTTCCGGGGTGAACAGCCCGCAGGACGACACGCAACCGTTCATCGCCCCGGATCGCGTGACCCTCTTCTTCGCGTCCACCCGAACCGGTTCGGTGGGAGATCAGGACCTGTACGTGACGACTCGCGCAAAGACGTAGCTGCAAGCGCCCACAGTTGACGCGGTCGATGCAACGACCCCCCGCGGGCGGTCAGACTCGGTCGACCACATGGACGAAACAAAGGTCGCGACCAGGCACAGGCATCGAACCGGCCAGACTTGAAACGTGAGTCGGCCCGCGAACGACCCTGGTCGGTCAAAGAGGCGTCTGCGGTCCGAGCCACTCCCGAGCCTGACTCCAGAGCTGCGCAAACAGATCCTCAGCCCATCGATGTCCCGGCGGGTCCGTCAAGAGGAGCATCGACTCCATGTCGACCTTTCCCTCGAGGCTCGGGAAACACACACCCGCTACGTCGTCGAGCACCGCAAGAAAGATTCGCGCCTCGGGAACCAGGCGCACGGGGTAGTTTCGCTCGACCGGCGGAGCCCTGGCGGTCTCGCGCTGAAACCCCTCGCGGGATCGGATCACGCGGACATCCGCGCCGGTCGCCGCCTTTTCCCGCATGACCGGCACCGCCACCTCGAACAACTGGTCGGTCAGGACCCAGATCCGTTGCTTCACCGCTCGCAGGTACCGCTCTTGGGCGGCAGCGACGTCGTACATTCCCGTCACGAACGTGCCGCCGTCCAACGCGCCGAGCCGATCGAGGAATTCCGCGGGCACCACCCGCACGTCGTGTTTCAGGAGGAACTCGCGATTCGCGAGCAGGAAGTGGAACAGCGGGAAGGCACCGGAGACGAGCCGGGCCAGGTTCGTGGGCTCGTACTGGCTTTGCGGATTCTTGGCGACCAGACCGGCGGATGTAAGGCGGTTCAGATGTCGTGTGGTCTCGGAGACCGTCATCCGCAGATGGCGCGCAATCTGCGCGTGGCGGAGCGGTCGCTCGGCGACCGCGTCGAGGATCCCGAGTCGTTCGTCGGAGGCGAGTTCAAAGAGGAACCGGGCGAGGCCCGTGGACTCCATTTCGAGCGGATAACTTCGGGCCGATACTAAGGTCTTCGGAGCGATCCGAACGCAGATTCATGAACGACCGATGCATCGAACGCCGGGAACGGCCCAACCGGGAGCGAAATTCGGTGACGGGGAACATCCAGCAATCGAGGTCCGAGCACGACCAGGATCAAAAGCAGCCGGCCGGGCGGACCGTCGGCCCGCACGCGCGGCTAATCCTCGCGGTGGTCATCGCGGCCGCGTTTCTCGATGTCGTGGATTTCTCCGTGGTTCAGGTGGCGCTCCCCACGATCCAGCGAGAATTCCTGGCCCCCCTCGCGGAGAGCCAGTGGGTGACTGGTGTGTACGGGCTCACCTTGGCCGGATTCCTGATGGTGAGCGGCCGAGCGGGCGACGTCTACGGCCAGAAGCGCCTCTTCCTCTTCGGAATCGTCCTATTCACCGTGTCGTCCTTGTCGGCCGGACTTGCGCCATCGCTCCTCTCGCTCGTTATCTCGAGGGCGATTCAAGGCGTCGCCGCTGCCATGACGACCGCCACGGCCCTGGCGATCCTCGCGGCCACGTTCCCCGAGGGGAAGGAGCGCAACCGGGCCTTCGGGGTCCTCGTCTCGATCCTGTCCGCGGGGTTCGCGGCAGGCTCGATCGCGGGCGGCGTCCTCACCGCGGCGTTCGGGTGGCGATCGGTCATGTTCGTCAACGTGCCGATCGGAGCCGTGGCGACGATCTTGGCTCAGCGATTCATCGCGCGGAGCGGTCCACGCGAGACATCGAAGCGTCTCGACATCCCCGGCGCCGTGACCGTCACGGCCGGGTTGATCCTCCTTGTATACGCGTTCACGATTGCCGCGACCGACGGCCTCTTCACGATGCAGGCGGCCCTTCCTCTGGGCCTCTCCGCCCTCACCTTGGCGGCCTTCTTGGCCATCGAATATCGGTCGAAGGCGCCGCTCATGCCGCTGGCTTTCCTGCGCCGCCGGACGACCCTGACCGCGAATGTCCTCTCGCTCGTCGTGAGTTCCTCGGCGGGAGCGCTCATCGTACTGACCGTCTACTTGCAGGGGGTCCTCGGCTACTCCCCCCTGGATGCGGGTCTTGCGTTCCTTCCCGCGGCGGCGATCTTCTTCTTCGTCGGCGGATGGGGGTCCTCGTGGCTCATGAACCGGCTCGGCCTGAAACGGGTGCTCGTCATTTCCACGGCGTTCGTGACCTTGGGGCTGGCTGCGCTGGCGCCTTTGCCGGTCGCCGCGGGGTATCTCGGCATCTTGCCGGGGACGATTCTCTGGTCGCTCGGGTCGAGCATCGGATTCCCGGCCCTGGCCATCGCAGGCCTCTCCGGGACGAAGCCCGGGGAAGAGGGCCTCGCCTCGGGGCTGATCCAGACCTCCCAGCGTCTCGGCTTCCCGCTTGGCCTCTCCCTCGTGTTGACCGTCGCCAGCACGTTCGATCCGCAGCTGGGGCTGACCGGGTTCCGATACGCCTTCCTCGGGGCCGCGGTCCTGAGCGCGGTCGGACTTGGAATCGCCCTGCGGTTCCGAAGCGAGAGCGTCCCCGCGTTTGTCGAGGGGCCGACGCATGAGCTCGGTTCGATTGGAGAGCCGGGAGAGCTCGAATGAGGCGCTTGGATCTCGCCGCGGCTCAGGACCCGAGGTGGACGGAGGTCCACGCGCCACTCCGACCGCGGGTATATCCGACTCGGGCGAGTGACCCCGTTGGCATCCGGTGAGGGGAATGCGCAAACTCATCATGTGGAATCTGGTCACGCTAGACGGCTTCTTTGAAGGCCCAAAGAGCTGGGAAATCGATTGGCACGACACGATCTGGGGAGACGAGTTGGAGCAGTATGCCATCGAGCAATCGAAGTCGACGGGCATGCTGTTGTTCGGCCGGGTGACGTATGAGGGGATGGCCTCGTACTGGCCGACCCAGAAGGGCGAAGTCGCCGACTTCATGAACTCCATTCCGAAAGTCGTGTTTTCGAGGACGCTGAAGAAGGCGGACTGGAACAACTCGAGACTCGTGAAGGACAACGTGGTTGAGGAAATCCTCAAGCTGAAGGAAGAGCCCGGAAAGCCCTTGTTCGTCTTTGGCAGCGCCGATCTCTCTTCGACGCTGTTGAAGCACGGCCTCTTCGACGAACTCGATCTGGCGCTCACCCCCTTGCTCTTGGGCCGCGGGAATCCGTTGTTCAAACCGAATTCGGAGCGCTTCAAGATGAAATTGCTGGAGGCGAGACCATTGAAGTCAGGTGGCGTGATCCTACGCTACCAGCCGGAACGGATGGCTGACAACTCAGGGTCGACGCGGGCCCCGAAAGCCTGAAAAGCCGGACTCCGGATGGCCCGGTAATCGTATGGATGGCAACAAGAAGCAATTCAAGACGATCGACGAGTACATCGAAGCCTTCCCAGAGGATGTCCAAGGGATCCTTCAGAAGATGAGGCGGACAATTCGAGAAGCCGCGCCGAAGGCTGTCGAGAGCATCAGCTATCACATGCCGACGTTCAAATTGAATGGGAAAGGGCTCGTCTACTTCGCGGCATTCAAGAGTCACATCGGATTTTATCCGATACCTTCGGGCGTTGAAGCCTTCAAGAAGGAACTGTCGCCGTACAAACAAGGAAAAGGCTCAGTCCAATTTCCGATCGACCAGCCGATTCCGTCCGCCCTCGTGCGAAGAATCGTCCGATTTCGAGCCAAGGAGATTCAAGAGCGGAACAGGTAGAAGAACCCCTTCGACTCGGAGACTGTGAAGGAAATTCTTCGGGCTGCATCACCTGTGATCTGCGGTCCAATCGCGAGCGCCATGCGGCATTCCCGCGGGAAGCCCAAACAAGGCTGATGCCTTCAGGAACGCATATTGTGGATCGGAGGCAGAGGGTGGCAGACATGATCGACATTACTCAGGTCGTGGTGCTTGTGGCGGGGTTCGCGCTCGTTGCGACCTTGGTGTTTTTCCTGAAGGGCCTGTATCTGATCCGTGCCGGCGAAGTCGGCGTCCTGGTAAAGAGGCTCGGCGGGCGGAAGATGCCGGCCGGGCAAGTCATCGCTCGACATGGCGAGATCGGGACGCAGGCGGCCACGTTGGTGCCCGGCCTGTACTGGCGGATGCCCGTCGTCTGGAGCATGCGCCGGTCCAAGGTCGTCCAGGTTGCCGAGACGGAAATCGCAACCGTCGAGGCGATCGACGGGCGTCCGTTGCCGAAGGGACGACTCCTCGGGGACGAGGTCGAGTGCAACCAGTTCCAGGACGGCGAGGCGTTCCTCGACAACGGAGGGTTCAAGGGCCCGCAGGTCGCGATCATCCGCCCCGGGACGTATCGGATCAACCCGTTCCTGTTCTACGTGGCCAAGCAGCCGGCGACGGAGGTAGCGTCCGGGAAGGTCGCCGTCGTCACGGCCCAGGATGGACAGCCCCTTCCGCCCAAATTCATCGTGGCGCCCCAGCCCGATGTCTCGCCGACGGCCGCGCATCCAAGCGCCCGGTCGCACAACTTCTTCCAGGACGGCCAGGCGTTCCTCGACAGCGGCGGTTTCCGAGGCCCGCAGCTCGACACGCTCCAGCCGGGGCGGTACTACATCAACCCGACGCTCTTCCAGATCCAGATCGACGAGGTCGCCGAAGTTCCACCGGGCTTCGTGGCGGTCCTGCGGTCGAACATCGGGGAGGAGCTCGACCAGGTCGACATGGAGCCCGTACCGGTCACGGATAGCCCGGACTTCGACCAGACCATTCATGCCGCGGTCGAACGATTGCTCGTTCCGGATCGAAACCGGCGGGGAATCTGGCGGAATCCCGTTGCCCCAGGGAAGTACAACCTGAACCGGGTTGCATTCACGGCGTACCTGGTTCCCACATCGGCCATCATGGTCGACTGGGCCCGCTCTGAGCGGCCGGACGCCCCGAGTCTCTCGCGTCGACCGTCGGATCCTGCAGTCGACGAATCGGACTATCCCTACCTGACGGAACAGGGCGAGAAGGGCCTCTCCTTCTTCCGGTTCGGCCAACTGCTCGTGACGTCCAGAGACGGCTTCAAACTCGAGGTCGACGTGCGGATGGTCATCCGCATCCTTCCGGAGAACGCGGCGTTCGTGATCGCGCGGTTTGGCTCGGTGTTCAACCTGATCCAGCAGATCGTGCACCCCCTGATCGACGCGTCCTTCCGGAACAACGCCGGCGAGAAGAAGGCTCTCGAGTTCGTGCAGGGCCGATCGCAGCTGCAAGAGGAGGCTCTGAACCGCGCGCGGGTCCAGTTTGCCAAGTACTACGTCGAGGCGCAGAACCTGCTGATCTCGTACATCGCCGTCGACCCGACGCTGCTCGCGACCCAGACGAACAAGGAGATCGCGATCCAGCAGCAGACGCAGTACGAGCAGCAGGCCACGGCGGAGCAGCGGCGCATCGCGGTCCAGGAGATGACGGCGCGCGCGAACCTGCAGCCCAAGGTGGTCGAGGCGTCCTACCAGGTGCAGATCAACGAAAACCTCGCGAAGGCCGCGATCAAGCAGGCAGAAGGCGTACGGGACTCGACGCGCATCCAGGCGGACGGGAACGCGGCCGCGATTCGGATGGTCGGCGAGGCGCAGGCGGATGCGTACCACGCCCAGGCCGACGTCCTCGGCTCCGACCGGGTCGCGCTCGTCAAGGTCATGGAGGAGGTGCGCGACGGCAAGATTCGGGTGACGCCGGATACCCTCGTCACATCCGGCGGGGACGGGTCCGGCGCGGGAACCCTCTTGACGGCCTACCTCGCGAAGCTCCTCACGGAGCCAAACGGCGGCAAGCCGGCCCAGCCGTACAAGCGAGCGGAGCACCCCGACTACACGTCGGATCTGACGAAGAACACGACCCGGAAGAAGGGGACTAGTTCGACGGAGGATCCTCCCACCGAATCACCGGGTGAATGAGACCGGGAGAGCCGAGCACGGCTCTCCTCCCGGCGCCTTTCCGCGGTCGTAACCGACGACCTCGGGCGGATGCCGTTCGAAAAGGCTTAGACTGGTTTTCCAGGTATCCTCGGCCCATGCGCGACATGACGAAACGGGTCCGAACGAGTTGTCTGGAAGTCGCGTACGAGGACCGCGGCAGCCCGCAAGCGGAACCCGTCATCCTGGTCCATGGCTTCCCGGACGACGTCCGAACCTGGGACGGTGTCGTCGCTCCTCTCGTCGACGCGGGGTATCGGACGCTCACGCCATACTTGCGAGGATTCGGACCGACCCGTTTTCTCGAGAAGACCGCGTCCCGATCCGGCCAGCTCGCCGCACTCGGCCAAGACGTGATTGAACTTGCCGATGCGTTGGGCATCGAGCGGTTCATGTTGGTGGGCCACGATTGGGGCGCGCGAGCCGCGTACATTGTGGCAGCCTCGTGGCCGGAACGAGTCCGAGGGCTCGTTACGCTATCCGTTGGCTACGGCACGTCCACGCCGAAGGATATGATCTCGTATGACCAGGCGCGGGCGTACTGGTATCAGTGGTACTTCGGCCTCGAGCGAGGACGTGTGGCGCTGGAACAGGATCGCCGCGGGCTGTGCCGATGGCTCTGGAACACATGGTCTCCGGATTGGCATTTTGATGATGCGACTTTTGAAGCGACCGCCCGGTCCTTCGACAACCCTGACTTCGTCGAGGTATCGATTCACTCCTATCGCCATCGTTGGGGCAATGCCCCCGGAGACCATCGGTACGACGAGATCGAAGCCCGCATGGCGGGATTACCGCGAATCGGTGTCGGCACCACAGTCGTTCACGGAGCGAATGACGGAGCTACGTTTCCGGAGACGTCGGCGGGAAAGGAGCGACACTTCACCGGCCCCTACGAGCGGCAGGTCATCGATGGCGTGGGTCACTTCGTCCAACGCGAGCGACCGGACGCGGTGGTCGAGGCGGTCCTCGCCCGCATGAGACCTTCACCGCCCTCCTGACTTGGACCGGAAAGCCATCGCGCCTTCGGACTCGGAACGATTCTCCCCAAAGATCGGTGGCCTTCGCCGACATAGACTTATCAGTCGTTCGTTGCTCACGGACCGTGATGTCGAGGACCCAAGTCGTCGTCGCGGGCGCGGCGCGAACCCCGATTGGCCGGTTCAAGGGCGCGTTCTCCGAGGTCCCGGCCCCTCGCCTGGGAGCTTTCGCGGTGACGGAGGCGATCCGAAGGGCGAACATCGAGCCGA
>WNGG01013608.1_pt1 | contig 15355 bp, 10 predicted proteins | sample 5400661 | NCBI WGS metagenome assembly WNGG01 (sample SAMN13153372, study PRJNA577476) | soil metagenome | isolation source: 100 cm soil or saprolite under Garry oak tree replicate 1 | place: USA:California | collected 2016-06-15
GTAACCGGACGCAGCAACATCAAGCCCTACTTCCGAATCCCCACAAACGGGACAACCCCGGACCAGGGGTGCGGGGTTCGTACACTGTCAGGATCGGTGCCCCCGGCAGGATTCGAACCTGCGCCAGGGGCATCCGGCAAGGCGTGGACGTAGGAACTGCGCATTCCGAGGTGATGGCCCTACTGACCGCCTGCGTGGCCGCGGAACGCAGCCAGTGGGACACCCGACCGCTACCCGCACGCTTGCTGTCGTCTCCGACGGTCTACGCCCCGCGCCCTGACCTCCTTTCGCTGGCGTTGCTGGAGGCCGCGGTTGGCGTTCTCTCACAGGGCATGCATCGACAATAGTGAGATCCTAAGGAGGGGCGTCCGGCTGTTCATGGGACCGTCGAGCGGCGTTCGCGGGCTAGCGGGAGCAGGAAACCGCAGGTCACAGCCGTGGTGTACCGGTTCGTATGCTGTAACCTCAGGCCCACACATGCCCCTGACCTGGTCTTTCGTGCCGCCTTCAGATCGGCATGCGAACCGTCCACGCTATCCAAGCGGCGGCCGACGCGGTGAGAGCTAGCGGGTACGTCGTTTGCGTTTTTTTCGAATAGCTGTACGCTGGGATCATGAGCCGCGCTCTTCGTGAACGGACCGTGCTCCCTCCGGAAGACCCCTCGGACCTGGCGCGGTTCGCTCGTGGCTTGGCGGGGGTACAGGCGCCGACGAGGGCTCGGCTGGTCGGTCCTGATGGTTCGGAGATCGAGATCCCCGAGGACTTGTACGGCGTCTTGCGTGACGTGGTGGAGGCGCTGTCCCAAGGTCTGGCTATCTCCATTGCGCCGCACAACACCATGTTGACCACTCAGGAAGCTGCGGACCTGCTCAACATCTCCCGGCCGACGCTGATACGCCTGCTGACTGAGGGCGAGATGCCGTACACCATGCGCGGCCGCCACCGCCGAGTCCTGCTGCGCGACATCCTCGGCTACCAAGAGCGCACTCGCGCCGAGCGCCGTCAGGCACTCGACCAGATGGCCGCCGATGCCGAAGACGACGGGTTGTACGAGGCGACGGCTACCCCGATGCGGACGAGGTGAGGAGCGACCGCTGTGCCGTTCCCCGCATTCCTCGATACCTGCGTGCTCTACCCGGCCTACCTCTGTGACACCTTGCTCCGCCTCGCCGAGGCGTCTGCGTACCGCCCCTTGTGGTCCGCTGATGTGCTCTCTGAGCTGCGCCGCAACCTGATCGACCGAGGCATTCCGGAGGAGCGCGTCGATCGCCGTATCGCACACATGGCCCGGTCGTTCCCCGACGCCCTTGTCGAAGGATACGAGTCGTTGATCGACGGGATGACCAACGACCCGAAAGACAGGCATGTTCTCGCTGCCGCCGTGAGGGCGAACGCCGAGGTGCTCGTCACATTCAACATGAGCGACTTTCCAGAGCCGGCGCTGAAGCGATACGACGTTCTCGCTATACATCCGGACGAGTTCCTGCTTGACCAGCTCGATCTGTATCCAGGCGTCACTGTCGAGGTCATGCGACAGCAGGCCGCCTCCTACCGCCGCGAGCCGACTACCGTGTCGGGTGTCCTCGTGCTGCTCGAACGCGCCGGAGTGTCAAGGTTCGCGGCGGAGGTCCGACGACATCTCTAGCCGTCGACTCTGGGTCCCGCAGCGCGTCGGACCGCTCATTGGGCACCACCCTTGCGTCCTGACTTGCCCAAATCCAGCGGCAGCGGATCGCCGGCGACCGTCGGAATGTGGGTTCGCATGGTGACGCCTCCGGCCCACTTGAGGTCGACGGGCGCGAACCGCCTTGCTGTTGGCGGTTCGCGTCTCTTCCTTGAGCAGCGAGGGCGTGTCCGCCCAGCTTAGCGGTACCCGGATCACGGGTGTGGCGGTGAGACTCTCGTCGACGCTCAGCTCGGCGAGCAGCGCTTCGCAGAGCGCCTTGCGTTCCGGCGTGGCGCCGGTTTCGATGATCTCAATGACGCGGTCCCGGATTGCGATCAAGTGGCTGTCGTCGGGCGTCTCGGCGTCGAGGTCAAGCATGAACGCCAGCTCGTCGCGCTGGTGACGTAGCTGCCGGATTTGGTCGGAGATCTTCTCGATCCGCGTCGCGACCGTGTCGTGGTCGATCTTGTTCGTCTCATAGTCGGTGAGATACCTGTCGACGATGGCTTCCTTGGCGGCCAACTCTTCCTCGATCGCTGCGAGGTCCCGCTCCTGGCCGGCGCGTGCCTGCTGGTGCCGGGACCGAGATGCGGCAAGGATCCGTTGTGCTTCGTCGAGGCGGTTGGTGTAGAAGTCCCGGACGGCGTCGAGCACCATAGCGTCGAGGGCGTCGGCGTCGATGCGGGGCGCGGCGCAGTGGTCCACGCCGTAGCGGCTGCGGGTCCAGCAGGTGTAGTAGCGGTAGGTGCGGCTGCGGCCGACGGCGTTGGTGCCGACGTAGCGGCGCTTGCACACGGGGCAGGTGAGTTTGCCGGTGAGGTGGTAGTCGGAGGGGCTGCCGGCCTCCCTGGGTGCTTCGCCGCGCTGTGCGAGGATCTCCTGGGCTAGGTCGAAGGTGGCCTCGTCGATGACCGCGTCGTGCGCGTTCAGCGTGATGACCTCGCGGAAATGGATCTCGCCGAGGTATACGCGGTTGGTGAGCACGTCTGCGACGGTCTTGTGGCTCCATGGCTGCATGCAGGGCTCGGTGTTGGCCCTGCGATGGGCGCCGCGGCGGTGAAGCCTGTGTTCGTTGAGGTAGGTGGCGATGGCGCGGCAGCCGAGCCGGCGGCGTGTGTAGAGCTGGAGGATTAGTTCGACAACCCGGATCTCGGCCTCGATGAGCACCAGGATGTCGCTGGTTCCTTTGGCGAAGCCGTAGGGCACCTGCCCGAGGGTCCAGCTACCTTTGGCTGCCTTGCGTTCCATGCCGTTGATGACCCGGTCGATGATCATCTCGCGTTCGAACTCGGCGAACACGCCGAGCATCTGGACGAGCATGCGGCCGGCCGGGGTCGAGGTGTCGAACGGCTCGGTCGCGGAGCGGAAGACCACGCCGGCGGCGTCGAGTTCTTCCAGCAGGGTGACCTGGTCGCGGATGCGGCGAGTGAACCGGTCGACCCGGTAGACCAGCAGGACGTCGAAGCGGCCCGCGCGGGCGGCGGAGAGGGCGTTGGCCAGGCCGGGCCGGTCGAGCTTGGCGCCGGAGGCATCGTCCTCGAACCGGGCGACCAGGCTCCAGCCGGGCTGCGATTTCACGTATGACCCCAGACGGGCGTCCTGTGCCTCAATGGAGAACGGCTGGTGCTCCTCGTCGGTGCAGCGGCGTACGTAGATGGCGACCCGGACGCCGTGTTCGGCGATAGTCGCTTCCGTGCGCGTGCGTGCTCGGCGTCCCATGATCCCTCCCGGAGAGCGCGGGCCCGCCGGTCGTGGTCCGGGCCGCGAGGGCCGGGATGGTAGCGCGACTCGCGCTTGTGGCGCCGTCTTCGCTTCTGGGCAGGGAGGATGTTCGGCACTGGCGCTTACTCGACGTCCGAGCGCGAGCGTGCCGGATCGGCTGTTCGGCGACGACCTCGCCGCGGTTGACGCGAAGGTGCGTGCCGTCGCTGAGCACCACCTCGGCCTGGTCGTCGGGGCCGATGGAACCGATGGCGTGCACCCGCTGTCCCGCGAGTTGGTGCAGTTGGTCGGGCCGCTCTGCGGCCGGTCGGAACACCCAGGTCAGCTCGGCTGGTGGGCGACGATCGCTCATTGCGCACCGCCGCGGATCTTTGCTAGCTAGTGGGCCGCTCCATGGTTCCCAACGCGGCTGTTCAGGTGTTCGTGGCGAGGCTGTTGGCGTGGGCCGAGCATCGCGCTCTCGTACATTAGTACTAGACAATCTGAGTCGCACGTGAGACTGCCCATCGGGCCAGAGAGCGGAGATGACCCCAGGCAATCTGGGCGATGAGGAGTTCCGGCAAGCGTCCTAACGTCCCAACGGGGCTGATCCCACGGCTGTCGTCCGCGGGCGCTGGTGCGGCTGCGCCATGCCACGCCGGGCGACGCCGCTTTGGGCGGCCCGGCGCAGTTGGACCTACGCCGGGCCGCCCAAAGCGGGAATACACGGTCGCAGGAGAGATATACATGCGAGCATAGTGTAAGTAGGTGTATCCTGGGTGAGGCTTGGGTCCCTGGGAGGTGTATCGATGGCTGGCGAGGGTTCGCCGGTACCGCTCGGACTGCTGGCTGTGGCCGGTGGGCTCCTGGTGGCCGCGATCTTGAATGAGCGGTCCAAGGCGGCCACGCAGGCCAACGCGGGGACTCCGGACGAGGTATCGCTACACCGCGCGGCGCTGGCGGCGGTGGATCAGGCCCGGGCGCAAATCCACCTGGCCCGTCATTACGCTGACGAGTTGAGCCGGCACGACGTGAACTTCGACGTTCAGGCGAAGCTCGCGTCGGCGTTCGTGGAGCCGCTTCCACCACCCAGTCAGGCCAAGCCGGGCGGACACGATCGTCAGCCGCTGCTGTTCATGGTCGACGGACGCGATCGGCTGCCTGCTCTCAAGGAGGCGGTCGACAAGTACGTCGCATCGCCCGTCGTGCCCGGCGCTGAGGACGAGCCGGGTTCGGCTCGTGTGATTCTGCGTCACGCGATCAACGCCGAGGGCGGTCTGTGGAGCGCGAGCCGCGCGTACGCGCTGTTGAAGACGCACAACTGGCAGTCGGACAGCGAACGGCCGGAGAACGTCGTGGGCAATCTGCTGGCCGCGATGGTCCGCGACGGTGAGATCAAGCGGGCGGGCCGTGGCATGTACACGTCGGTTGAAGGGGTCTTGGCGGGCGTCGAGCAGGAGGTTGCTCCGGGCGTGTTTGCCCGCGAAGCCTCGCCGGGGGTGTGGGTCATAACTGGCTTGGTCGACGACACGGATGCGACCGTACCGAGCGAGTCATAGCAACACGTAGAGGTTGGAGATTTGTCATGGCAACACAGCAGGAGATCGAGCAGTTCCTCGTCCAGGCCGGCTTCGCGCCGCCGCTGAACTGGTGGCCGCGCCACTATGGCCATCCGTTGTGCTGGCGGTACACGCAGCCCGTCACGCACGAGGATGTCGCGCGGGATGTCCTCGGCCTCGCCGAGCAGTACGGTCTGAAGCTCGGCAACTGGCTGCGAACCACCGATGGCGCGATCGTCCTGGCGGCGGTTCAGGCGGTGGTGCCGCTGAGCTTCGCCGCCGACATCGACGTGCTTGCCAAGGGGCTCACGCTCGCCGCGCGCATGCAGCACCAGCAGGGCCTGGAGGAACTGGCCGGGCCGGTCGCCGCTGGTGTTCTGGTGTGCGCTGGCGCCGTTGTCATCGGCAAGGTGCTCGCCAAGAACGCGTGATCGGTTCCACGATGCGGGGGCTCGGGTTCGGCCAGCCGACGGAACGAGCCCGCCGTCCCTCGCCACAATGCCCCGTCCTGCGTCGGCTGAGGTGCGGCACGTCCGTGTCCGGATGGGACGCTGTGCGGTTCGTTAACTCGTCGCGGTGAACGCGTCGCAGACGTCGGACCGGTGTGCGGTCCACCAGTGCAGCAGCGCCTCACCGGACAGGAGCAGGTCGTCACAGCCGTGGTCGTCGCGGTCGTAGTGGTAGACCAGGTGCCAGAAGTTGGATACGCGGGTCCACCACAGCCGGTGCACGCCGTCGGCGAGGGCGGCGTTGTCGATCGGGACCGCGGTGCGGTAGCCGGTGACGAACGCTGTGACGCGGTGCAGGTCGAGCCCGTCCGGCGTGGCGAATTGGATCGTCGCGGTGCGGACGATCTCTTCGGCGAAGGGGCGAATCCGGATGCGGTCCCAGTCGATGACTGCACCAATCTGGCCGTAGCGCCAGATGATGTTGCGGTACTGAAGGTCGCCGTGTGTCCAGCCGCACGGTCCCACGGCATCCTCGGTCGTGGGGCGATCAGCGGCATACGTCTGGATCAGCGCGACACGCCGGTCCAGCAGGTCGATGACCGCGTGGTCGAACGGGCCGCCAGCGGCGCGCGCGGCGCCTCGATATCGATGTGTGTCCTCGATCGCGACATGCGGTGGCGTGACCGGCCGGGCGCATCGGGATGTCGCGGGGCTCAGCCCGATGCTCGGGGCCAGGCTGTTGAGGCGGTCATGGATATTCCCAACCATCGCGCCGAGGTGATGTGCTTGGCTGACCGTCAGGTCCGGGCCTTGCATGTGGTCGCCGTCGTGCCAGGGCAGGACGCAGTATCCGTGCTCGCCGAGTTCGAAAACCGGGTCTCTGTCGATCGTGAACACCGGTGCGCAGGCGGGGAGGCCGACCTGGGCGAGGGCGCCCGCGATCCGGAGGTTACGTCGCGCGACGGCAATCGGCACATCGACGATCTGCTTGAGCGCGAACGTGCCAGCTGCCGTGGTGATGCGCCAGTTCCGGTTCATCAACCCGGTCGTCAGATACGCCACGGTGTTCACCCGACCGAGGCCGAACGCCTCCGCCACCCGGGAGACGACTTGGTCGTCGATGTGTTGCCAGTGAAGTACGGACATGCCACGCCCCCGGATCCCTTGCACTCACGCCGACGATGCGGGATTCGCCGGCCGGTGGTGGCTGATGCAGGGCAACCCTAACCACCGGCTGCGCTAGCCGAGTCGCACCACGCGTATCGCCCGTCCACCTTGTGGAGCAACAACATCACGAGCGCCATCGACGAGTTGACGTGCCGCGCATGGTGTGGTCGCGTCAACAGACGGGGACGGCTTCGTCCACGAACGGAGTGCCGTGCAGCGACCCGGAGGTCTGGCCGTTGTTGTAGAAGGCGTCGGCGGAGGCGTAGTAGGTGTTGTCCCAACCGGGCGACGCTACGCGGTACCACCAGGTGTCTCCGTCGGCGACCCTGAACCCGGTTACCCGGCAGGAAACCTGGACGGTGGTGTAGGCCGGGATCGTGGGGCCCTGGTTGCCGCCGGCGTTGGTGTAGTTGGTCCAGGTGTTGGTGTTGCCGCCGACCGTTTCGGCATGGGTGGACGGCGGCGGTGGAGGTGGTGGCGGAGCGGCCCCGCCACCCCAGGTGACGTGGTTGGATTCATGGCCGCCCGCGTTGACCCAGTGGTCCGGTCCGTCGGCGGAGTAGCACTGGCTTTGGGTGAACCCGTTTCCGGCAGCATCGGTGGCCATCGTGAACGAGTAGAAACCGCCCGGACTCGTGGAGTCGTAGCAGGTGACCGCGACAGACGTGCGGGCGGGGAAGCCGGTGAGGCGGACCGCGTACCGGTAGCCCTGGGGTGCGGCCGAACCCTGAGACAGGGCGACCGCAGCTGGTGCGCCGTTGCCGGGCTGGATGCCTCCCGTCGACCCGCCGCCGGGCTGCGTACCGGCGTTCGGTCCGCCACCGGTGGACGAGGGGGCCGGGTCCATGTGGTAGCTAACCTGGGCGCTCTGGCCGTCGCTGAGCAACTCGTGCAGCTTGTCGATGACGTTGCCGAACCCGAGCTGGTACACCGGCCAAAGCGACACCAGCCAGCCAAGCGCGCCCGCGGCCTTGGCCGTCTTCACGATCGTGGCCGCGTCGCCGGCCCCGAGCTGCGACACCACCTGCTGGGCCTTGGTGAGGTCCCGCAGCTCCCCGGCGAGCGCCCCAGTCCAGCAGCTGAGGAAGTCCTTGAGCGCGGCCACGCCGATGCTGATGCCGCCGGGTCCGGCGGAGAAGCCGGTGGAGCACTTGACTTCCGTATAGGCGACGAAGGCGACGTCGGTACTGCCGACGAGGTCGACCAGGTCGCGGATGAACGTGTCAGCCGCCGCCTTCACGGTAGTGCCGGTGACGAAGAACGAGAACGGCGCGGAGGTACGCTCCCGCGTGTAGCCGACGGTCATGGTGGCGCCGGCCGGCAGGATCACCGTCTGGTTCGCGTCGTAGCCCAGCTGGGTCGCTTCCCATTTACGTACCGACCAGGGGATGCCCTCGACCCACACGTAGGCCGGCCGGCCGGGAACGGTGACCTCCACGGACACGCCGCGGTTGGACTTGATCTGGACCTCGGCGACCTCGGTGCCATCGCCGGTGTGGTTGGTCTTGGCGCACACGTGTACCAGGTCGCTGTGTCCGGCGTCCAGGTGGAACCAGCTCGGCGCGCCCGCGCAGTTCAGTGGTGCGGTGCGGCCACCGACCGCGGAGGCCAGCTTTGCGGTCAGCGAGTTCCACCAGTTGAGCGGGTTGGCCCAGCTCGGAATATTGATGGAGAACTGGGTCGTGCTGATCGTGAAGTGTCCAGACGCGTCCCGGGTCGCCGGCACGACATTCCAGCTGCCGTCGTCGGCCTCGTGGGCAATCACGGGAACGGCGTCCGCATCGGTGCTGCCACTGGCCTGGAACGCGACGGTCAGCGGCTTGCGTAACCCGGTCGCGTGGAAGATCACGTCGATGCCGAGGCCCGCGGACTGCAGACCCGTCGCTCCGCCGAACGTCGCGGCCTGGCGCCGGATCTCGATGCTGCCCACGCTGGTGAACGCGCCAGCATCACCGCTGATCTGGCCGACGTCGGGTATCGACGCGGATAGCGTGCAGTCGGGAGAGACCCCAATCGTGATGGCATCGCCGACCGGTCGTACCGACGTGTCTGTACCAGCCACGGGGGCCTGCGCCGCCGGGGTGTGGTGCCGGGCAGAGCAGCCGGTCGTCGCCAGGACGGCAACGATGGCGATGAAGGGGATTGGCAGAGGCCGCCGCATCGGTACCTCAGCGGTTCGGGCGACCCTGTCAGCGGTACAAGCAAGATCGCCGCTGCTGGCGCACGCAACGCCGATGAAGACGCCCGAGGCAGGCACCTATTGCCGCAACCGTGTCGAGCGGGGCAATCGGCGAGGACATGGCCCTGCGTTCCGCAGTTGCGGGGCGTTCTAGGTCTAGGCACGATAATCTTGTGAACCTCCAGGTCATGGGGTTGCGGGTTAGCGGAAATCCCGAAGATGCCTAGTGACACGGACCTTGAATTTAAGCTTGTGATGTAAGGGAACCAGCCGTACCGTCTAGTCACGTGTATGTTCGGGTGTCGGCGCGGACGAACAAGACCGGTCAGGTCGTGCGTTACCTGCAACTGGCCCACAACGAGTGGGACGCGCAGGCCGGGGTCTCGCGGACGAAGGTGCTGCACTGCTTCGGCCGTGAGGACGAGGTGGACCGCCCGGCGGTGACGCGTCTGGTCGCCGCGCGTCCGCGCATCTCCAAGGTTGTCCGAGCAACCACAGCGCGGCCGGCGGACGCTGACTGTCCAGCAACCCCATCCGACTACAGCCGCGCTTGGACCAGTCCGTGGGTTCCGCTCGTGCGCCAAGACTCTCCCGACGCGTCGAGGGTCGACAGGGTAGCGGTGTCAAGCCCGACGACCACGTCTGACTTGAGGGTACGCAGCGCGGCAACCGGACCTGGGAAGTAGGCGCTCGTCTGCGCGAACGGCGTGGTCGCGGGCCAATCACAATCGCCCACGAGACGCCGGTAGTTCAGGTCACCCTTCAACACGGTCAGCGACACCGACTCGAACTCGCGTGCCAAGTCGGGCGGCATGTGGTGAAACGACAACGGTGCACAGTAGAACCAGTGCGTGTACACCCTGACGCGGCCGTCGGCCATGGCCTGGTGTATCCGGCGTGCGATGTCGGCCGCGCTTCCGGTGGTCGCCGCGAGGCGGCGCAGGCATCCCACAAGGTCTGCGGTGACGGCGTCGGAGACGTAGTACGGTTGCGGCTTCAGATGCAGGACGACCTCGGCCGCGAGTCCGGTCTCGACCAGATGGTCAATCAAGACAAGGTCGGACAGCAGCTCCCGTCCGGCGTTGTCCGCCACGACGCACACCTTCCGCGCTGCACCGGCCTCGAAGACCGACCAGAGCGCCGCGCTGTCATCCGCGACCAGGCTCGCCGCCTGCGCGGGCTGACCGGCGGCAGCCGCCAATCCGATCCGGAACCCGAGGTCGGCTCGGTTGCCCCACAGCGAGGCCAGCAGAAGGGCCTCCGCGCGTTCGCGAGCCGGCAGGCGGAGCACCTCATCAAGCGCGCCCAGTTCGCTTTCGAGCGCGGGGTCACGTAGCTCCGCGGTCTTGAGGAACTCGAACGGGTCGATCCAGAACCATGGACCGGGCTCGAAGAATCCGACCGCGTCGAGCAGCCTGCGGTAGAAGTAGCTTTCGGCCCACAGGAACGGCACGTCGTCCCACCGCTGGCCGAAGTAGCCGTCCCCCCACGCGTCCCAGGCCGCACGGTCGTGCGCCGTTGGCGGCAGCGGGCTGATGCGCCCGGTCAAGGTCTCGTCGAGCAGATCGCGCAGCGCCTGATGCTGGCCCGGTAGGTACGGGTGTGCCTGGCGTATCTGGCCGATGAGCTTGGGGTGGCGATCGTGGAAGACGTGCCAGGCGAAGGAGCCGGGAACGTTGCTGACGATGGCAGGAACGGCCGGTGCCTTCGCGAGTCCGTCTCCGCCCACCAGAGGCCCGGTCCCGACCTCTGGAACGAGTGGCGTCCGCATCCTTGATGCTCCTAGCTTGTCGCTCGGCGGCTGTGGGAGGTGATCGCTACGACGCCTGCCGCGCTGCCGGCGATCACGCTTCGGCTGTCCGCATTGAAAGCGCCACATTGAAGGGAGGCATCGACTCGTACCTCAGCCAGTTGCCGTTGTTCGGCCAGCGACCAGGACCGCACTGTCCCGTCCGCCGCCGCCGACACCAAACGGTCGGCGTCTGTGCTGAAGCCGAGCATCAGGACGCGTCCGCTGTGCCCGAACAGATGGGCGACGAACCGGTCTTCGGTCAGGTCGCGTACGTAGATGTCGCCGGGGCCTGCTCCTGCCGCTACCCGCGTTCCGGGAGCATCGATGGTAACCGTTCGCACCCAGCCGCCGGGGTTGGCGAACTCGCCAACCCGCGTGTCGGTCGAGAGCCGCCATAGTCGAACGGTTCCCTCGCCGCCGCCGGTCACGAGAAGGTCTCCATCGGCGTCGAAGGCTATCGACCGGATCCGCCCCGAGTGGGCTTCCCGTTCCCACAACATCTGGCCAGATGGCAGTTCCCACACGCGCACGACACCACCACCGGAGCTGGCGGCGACTCGTGTGCCAGCCCGGTTGATCGCCACGGCCCAGGTGCGCTGTTCGCCCTCGTTCAACTCCAGGGACAATTTGTCGTCGCGCAGGGAGAGGACGCGGACGGTTCCGTCGCCGCACGCTGCGGCGACGTAGGCGCCGCCGGACGCCAGCGACCACACCCGGCCGTGGCCGGCTGGCAGGGTCCGCAGGAGGTTGGTCGAGCCCGCGTCGCGAACCTCGATCAGCCCGTCTCCACGACCGAAGAGTGCGAGTCGGGCGCCGTCGGCGAACGCTGTCGACCAGACCGTGTTCGATCCGCTGGCGAGCAAGCCGAGTTGATCACCTTGCGGGCCGGTCCATATGCGGAGTGCGCCATCCTCGCAGCCGGCGACGACCTCGCCATCTGGCGTCGTCGCAAGCGCGCGTATCCAGTCGACGCCCGGTGGCATCTGCCGGTCGCCGGCCGGTCCCTCAGCCGTGAACGCGCGCAGGGTTGCGTCCTCTCCGGCTGCCAGAATGAGGTCGGCTTGAGCCGAGAGTTCCACGCAGCGGACCCGCGCCATCTGTACGTCGATCGCCCTGACGGGAGTGAGGCTGTTGTCCGCGACGCTCCACAATCGCACGGTGCGATCACCAGATCCGGTGGCGAGAAGCGGCGCGGCGGCGGCGAAGGCCACGGACCTGACCCAGTCGCGATGGGCAGCCTTCTCGTCAAGCAACCGGCCTGTGCTGAGGTCGTACAGGCGGACGAACTCATCCTCGCCGGCCGCGGCGATGAGGGTGTCCGAGCACCCGATCGAGACCGACCATACGGGGCACTTCGGCGTGTCCATGACCCGCAGCAGGCCCGGACGCTCGGTGTCCCACAGACATACTTGACCGTCTTCGCCTCCGGAGACCAGAAGCCTGCCGGCACGAGCGAACGCCAGACTACGAACGCGCCGGGTGTGCGCGACCAGCACCCCGACTGGTTCGCCGGTGTGCCTGCGCCACAGCCGGATCATCCCGTCGTCGCCACCCGAGGCGACGATCTCGCCGTCTGCTGAAATCGCCGTCGCGAACACCCAACCCGTGTGCCCCCGGTAGCTGTGGATCTGCCGCCGGCTGGCGAGGTCCCATACCCGGACTGTGCCGTCCTCACCGCAGGACACAACGAGTTTTCCGAGGACGGCCACCCCGGTGACCGCGCCGACGTGGCCGGCACCGCCGTCCTCCCGGGCGGACGGGGCGTCGCTGGTCGCCCACCGGACGTCGAAGCCCTCGCCCTGCTCCGCGGCGATATGCCGAAGCTGGTCAATGACTTCCGGCTCGTTTGTTGCACGCAAGAACGACGCGAGCAGCGTCAACGCGATGTCCCTGCTGGACCGGAGGTCATGAAGGAGGTAACCGGCGCTGGTCAGAGCAGAAGCCACGCGCCAGGTCGGGTGGGCGGAATGATCAGCGGGGAACTCTACGGCTACCGCGTCTACGGCGGTCCGGTCAGCCACTAACGACTCGTGCCCGAACGCGGCGGCCTTCGTGACGATGAACGCCGGATCGGCGAGCGTCTGGACCAATTCCAAGCCCTGCTCGGCTTCGTACATGTGGTACGACAGGTTCCGCCACATGTATTCGTGTTCGGATCCGAGGTTGGCCCATCGGTCCCCAGCGGTTGCGCGGTATGCGTCAACGAGGGACCGGTGTAGCGACGTCCAGTGTTCGCCCACCAGATGACGTACGTACGACCGGAACACGTCGTGCAGAAGGATCGCGTCCCGATCGGCCAGGTACGTGTCGATAAGTGACCGGTCCGCGAGCATCCGGCAGAACAGTCGCACCGCGTTGGGAGTCCAGCCGTAGGCGCGCTCCCACCATATCGACAGCACCGCCAGCGGAATGGGCGTGGCAGCGGGGAAGATCGCGAGCGAGAGGTACCGGTCGCGAAGCGCCGAGCCGCCACCGATACTGACGTTCTCCTCCAGACTTTGCAGGCTCGACGTGATGGCCTGTCCGATCGCATTTCGTCGTTGGTCGGCGTCCGAGACATCGAAGGCGTGCGGTCCGTGCGTGCGCAGGACCTGCCCGGCCTCGGATACCGCGCGGGCGGGTGGTGCTCCGGCGGCGATGTCCTGACTGACGTTGGAGCCGACGACCGTGGCGAGTAGTGGCCAGCCACCGCAGAGGTCGGCCAGGCGTGCTGTCTCGTGCTGTCCCAGGTTCGACACACTCCGGGTGAGGAGTTCGCGGATCTCGGTCGAGGACATAGGACCGAGGCGCAGGAGTCTGGTCTGGGACGGGCACACGCGGACGTTCCGGGTCGTGACGAGCCGGACGCATGCCGATCCGCCCAAGAGGAAGGGTGCCAAGTCAGCCGCTGACCAGACGTTGTCGATCACAATCAGGGCGCGCCGGTCGCCCAGTATCCGGGCAAGGTGGAAGCCCGCCTGCTCAGGATCGGCGAAGGCTGGCCGGGTGCCATCCAGATGTACGCAGAGGTCGGAGATCAACTGCACCAGGCGTGCGGGCATGCATTGTTCGCCGGTCTCGACCCACAGGATGTCGGGGAACAGCTCCCGGACTCGGGGGTCGTGGCACACCTGTGTCGCCAAGGTCGTCTTGCCGAACCCGCCCGGACCGTAGACCGCGACAGGCTTCGTGACATCCGACGCAGCCACGTCGGCCAAGGTGGTGATCAACGCTTCGACGTCGTCAGGACGGTAGACCATGTTGGGCTCCAGGGACGGTACGAGGACGACGGGCAGACTCTCCGTACCGCCCGCCAGGAACGCCTCGGCAACCGAGCGCAGGGTCCGGTCCGGCGTGTCCTGCCGGAGACCCGCGGCCAGCGCGGGCAGCCAGCCCTCCGTCGCCGCCCGCTCGACGAGCAGGCGGATCGACTCGGCCTTGTCGCGACTCGGTACCCATGCATCCTCTATATCCACATTGAGCCGGGACTCCACAACCCGCCTCAGCTCGCCGAGATCGTAAGCGTCCGCGATTGCCTGCTGAAGCCGCATGCCGATCATGGAGGTGCGTCGGTCGGCATCCCGATGAGTAGACGCTGCCCCGTCCCATTCCACCCTGGCATTGCGCGGGCTGGGAACAACGTGGTGGCCTGCGGCGTCCATGCCCATGCCCGCGTCGGCTCTCCGATCGGGCAGGTCCAGGACATCGAGCAGGATGTCGTGAAGCTTTTCGGCAGAGACCTTCAGCAGCGCGCCGAGCTTCGGGCGTTGCCACGGCTGTGGCTCAGATTCGGCTCGCTCCCACCGGACCACCGTCGTTCGGTCGACGCCGAGTTCCTCGGCGAGTTTCTCCTGTGTGTAGCCGACGGTCTTGCGACGTTGGATGAGCCTGGGACGCTTTCGCACCATTCCCCGACCTCCTCGGCTACCGGGACACGGTATCCGTACGACCGTTTCCGCACTTCACGCCCATCGATGCAACATGGATGCCGCACATGTCCGACGACCGCGCGCTGGTACCGAACGATCACAGCCTGTTGTCTAAGTCAAGGTACCGGGACGGGTGCTGGGCTCTGACATCGGGCGCAGCCCCCTTATGAGCGTCTGGCGTAAACCCCGCCCGCCTCGGTGCCATCCAACTTTGCGTAGTCGAAGGGCGAAGCGGTGGCGACCGACGCGAACTGGAAAATGCTGGCCTATGGGCCAGGCCAGCATGGACGGCTGCTACCGCAGCGTCCATACCGGGCCATCGGGCGTATCGGTGACCTGGACACCGAGGCTCTCCAGTTCGTCACGTATCTGATCGGCGCGCGCCCAATCGCGGCCCTTCCGGGCGCTGGTCCGCTCGGCGATGAGCCGATCAATGGCGACGCGCTCCTCCGGAGCAAGGTCGTTCGTGTTTCGGCCGGGCTGCACGTCGGAGGGCTCAAGGCTCACCAGTCCAAGGCCGAGCACCGCGTCGCACGCGGCGACGACCGCGCGCCGGCCTTCGTCGGTGATCTCCGGATCGCGAAGGGTGTCCTGCAAGACAGCAAGGATCTGGGGTGTGTTGAGGTCGGCGGCCATCGCGATGTCGACCTGGTCGAGCAGCCGCATCGCTGCCCGGTCGTTCTCGCCGATCAGGGTCGTGGCCTCCGTGACGCTGTCGACCGGGGGCAGCGGGCGCATCGACTGGATCCGGTTGACCAGGCGCCGGAGGGTGGCCTGGGCGCCGTCAACGGCGCCGGTGGTGAAGTCCAGTTGGCTGCGGTAGTGGCCGCCGAGCAGGAAAAGGGCCCTACTGACACATCCGTGGGTGGATAAATCGGGCGCGAAGCGCCGATTCCCTTGCGGCGCACGGCGCCGGGGCAGGCCACCGGCCTGC
>WNGG01019657.1_pt1 | contig 15349 bp, 16 predicted proteins | sample 5400661 | NCBI WGS metagenome assembly WNGG01 (sample SAMN13153372, study PRJNA577476) | soil metagenome | isolation source: 100 cm soil or saprolite under Garry oak tree replicate 1 | place: USA:California | collected 2016-06-15
TCTAAAGCAAACAACGATAGCGAACGTCGCGCAATTGAACGCGCGCTCGAATACATGGCGCTCGAACCGCGCACAAAAATTTCAGACATCCCGATCGATCGAGTCTTCATCGGGTCGTGTACGAACTCGCGGATCGAAGACTTGCGCGCAGCCGCGCGTGTCGTCAGCGGACATCGTCTGAAAAAATCGGTGCGAGGAATGGTCGTTCCCGGATCTCAGAACATAAAGCGCGCGGCAGAAGCCGAAGGCCTCGATCAAGTATTCATTAAAGCCGGTTTCGAGTGGCGCGAATCAGGCTGTTCGATGTGTCTCGGAATGAACCCGGATATTTTGCAACCCGGCGAGCGATGCGCTTCGACCAGCAATCGCAACTTTGAAGGTCGCCAGGGCCGCGGAGGTCGCACGCATCTGGTCAGTCCGGCGATGGCCGCGGCGGCTGCGATCGCGGGACACTTTGTTGATGTCAGAGAGTGGGAATATAAGTAGTATGAGAAGAGACAACTCCCATGAATCATCAGGAAAAGCGAATCACTTGGGACGCAGCGAAGAATCGGCTGAATGAAAAGAAACACAAGATTAGCTTTGAAGAAGCCGCGACGGTATTCTATGATCCGTTAAGCTTGACGGTGGATGATCCAGCACATTCTGTTTATGAACAGAGACTTCACATCATCGGACAATCGAGCGGCAATCGGCTAATAGTAGTTACTTTCGCTGAATCAAAGATGGAAATTCGAATCGTAAGCGCTCGAGTGCCGACCCGAAGTGAAATAAAGCACTATGAAGAAGGCTAACCGAAAAAAGCAGAAATCCATTGACTTCAGCAAAGGCGTACGCGGCAAATATGCTGAAATGAAGATTGTGATCCTCGGAGCAACTAAGGAGACGCAATCGACGAAGGCAAACAAACGAACAGCAGAAACCGTCTTGAGACAGGTATCACGAGTGTTGAATTCGGCTGGATCGACTAAGCAGGAATTGGAATCGGCTATTAATCATGCCCGCCATCTCATCGATTCCGCCGGTAACGCATAAGCATATTCGCGATGCAGCCTTTTCGAATTCATACCGGTCTCGTCGCCCCGCTCGATCGACCCAACGTCGATACGGATCAGATTATCCCGAAGCAATTTCTCAAACGCGTTGAGCGCACGGGCTTCGGCGAATTTCTTTTTTTTGATTGGCGATTTCTGTCGCCAGGACAGCCGGATCCTTCTTTTCCGTTGAATGACGCGCGTTATCGCGGCGCTTCGATCTTGATTGCCGGAAAGAACTTTGGTTGCGGCTCGTCGCGCGAGCATGCGCCGTGGTCTCTTGCTGATTTTGGATTTCGTGCAATCATCGCGCCCTCGTTCGCCGATATCTTCGCGAACAACTGCATGAAGAACGGCTTGCTGCCAGTCGTCTTGAGCGATGAAGAAGTTTCAGAGCTGATGCGCCGCGCGAAAGATATCAGCGCGTATAAAGTCACTGTCGATCTTGAAAACAAGAAAGTCACTGATCCGCATGGTTTTTCGGCGAGTTTCGAAGTGGGCGACTTTCAGCGTTATTGCTTGCTTGAAGGATTGGACGATATTGGTCTGACGTTACAGCACGAGGCGGAAATTGCTGAGTACGAACGAGCAGTCGCACGCTTCTAAACTAAATACTTCACAGCTTCAGAAAGTTCTCCAGAATCATTCGGCCATGCGGATGTTCTTCATCGAACAGTTCCGGGTGAAACTGCACGGCAAAGAGCGGAAGCGACGTGTGTTGCATCGCCTGAATGTCCGACACCTGATTGTTTGCGGTGCGAATGAAATCCGGCGGCAGTTCCTTTACCTCATCGCAATGCGATTCCCAAACGGTTAGTTTCTGCGGCAAGCCCTCGAACAGCGGACTCTCTGAACTCAACTCAACTTCGCAATAACCGCGTTCGCGAAACGCGCCTTCGTATCCTTCGCCGGGTGCAAGGCGCTCGATCAAATCTACCGGCGCGCCGAACGCGAGCGCCATCTGCTGGTGTCCGCCGCACACGCCGAGAATGGGCTGTCGCGCGTCGCGAACCACGTGAAAGACTCCGGCCAACGATTGCGAAGAGTAGCGATCCCACGGATGGCTTTGACCGCTGAGGACGACGTGCGAAGGACTGAGCGTCTTAACGAATTCGGGCGTGATATTTTGAAAGGGCTCAGTCACGAGGCGCAGGTCGGGTTCGATGCGTTGCAACGCGGCACGAATCTCGCGCGGGCTGGAACCGACGCCTTCGATCGTGTTGTCAACCAATAGGATCATCTGTAAGAATTCAACTTAGCTTACCCGCGTTCGTCATCATTCTACTAACATTATTCCACGAGTGGCGAACGTCTTGGCATGGTCGTGGTAGATTAGCGCGAGCAACGTAAAACTTTGACTGACGACCTTCTCAAATATCGTTCTGAGTTTCCGATCCTGGACCAGACGGTCTATCTAATCTCGCACAGTCTGGGCGCGATGCCGCGCGCCACTTACGATCGCTTGCATGAATATGCTGACTTGTGGGCGGCGCGTGGCGTGCGGGCGTGGGCCGAAGGCTGGTGGGATATGCCGGTGACGATTGGAAATGAAGTTGCGCGCATCATCGGCGCTGATAGAGACACGGTCGTAATGCATCAGAACGTGTCGATTTGCCAGTCGCTGATTCTTTCCTGCCTGCTGCCGCCGAAAGATCCGAAACGCAACAAGATCGTTTACGAAGAGCTGAACTTCCCATCGGTGATGTACGTCTATGAAGCGCATGCCCGCGCGCACGGGTTGCGAATTGAACGGGTGAAGTCAGACGACGGCATCACGATGCCGCTGGAGAGCATGCTTGCCGCCATCGATGAAGAGACGCTGCTGGTTCCGATTTCGCACGTGCTTGACGGGCTGGATGGCCCACGAGCATCCCTTCGCGTTCGAGACTGAAATGCATTACGCTCCGAACATCACGCGATTTCTGCACGGCTCGCCGGCGATTCCAGCTTTGTATGCGGCTGAGTCAGGCTACAAGATCATCAATGAAATCGGAGTCGCCGCGATTCGTGAAAAGAGCATTCGTCAGACGCAATGGCTGATCAGCTTAGCGGAAGAAGCAGGCTTTCGCGTCACGAGTCCGAAAGATCCAGCGCAACGTGGCGGCACGATCACAGTCTGGGATGACAACGCCGCAGCGATCACGAGAGAATTGATCCGGCGCGAATTCATCGTCGATTATCGGCCCGGCGCGGGCGTGCGCATCTCGCCGCACTTCTATACCAAAGATGAAGAGTTGGAATTAGTAATCGATGAGATGAAAACCATTCGAGACACGCGCGTGTATGCTAGTACTGAGAAAGTCGGTGCTGCTTTTTGATGTTTGGAGTTCCGCGTTTATGCGGCCGCCTAAAGCCGGAACTACGAACGGGTGAGCATGATGAAGCAATTTCTCGAATCCGCAGACCTGCTGCAAACCGTCGCGAGTCTCGCAGTGACGCTTGAAAAAGACGATCAATACTTGAGGGACGCAATCGCGAGGGGCCGAGAGAAGCGACGCGAGAAAGCGGCCGTCGCGTATCGACCGACGATGTTCGGTGGCTGGTTGATCAAGCAACTTTTGCCGGAAGCCACAAGGAAGATGCGCGCGCCCAGGGTTTTCCGGCCGGCTGAGTCCGCAGCTATAGAAGGAGCGCTCGACCGATTCCTGCAACAACAAAACAAGTTTATCAACTTTGTCAGCGACGCTCGCGAGATCGATTACAATAAGACACGTTTGCGATCGGCGGTCACTCCATTAATCCGTTACAGTCTGGCCGACGCGTTCGTGATGATCGTGGTTCATGGCCAGCGGCACTTGGCCCAGGCACGCCGCGTGCGCGAAACGGCGGAGTTTCCTCGAAACTAGTCAAAACCTATGACTAAAGACTACGGCAAAGGCGCGCCCCTCTCATACAACAAATATCTGCGCGTGCCGGAGTTGATCGATCTGCAAACGTGCCTCTCTTCGCCGGCGCAACATGACGAGTTACTCTTCATCACCGTACACCAGGCTTACGAGCTCTGGTTCAAGCAAATTCTGCACGAGATCGACGCGGCGATTGTTTCGATGAAAGAAGATCGCATTGCCGAAGCCGTGGGAGGCCTGCGGCGCGTCGGCGAGATCGAAAAGCTTTTGATTACGCAAATTCATATTCTCGAGACAATGATGCCGCTTCGATTTCTCAGTTTTCGCGATGAATTGAATCCCGCCAGCGGTTTTCAATCCATGCAGTTTCGCGAGATCGAATTTTCTTCCGGGCTGAAGGATGAAAAGATTCTGCGGCAATTCGCCGCGGACGAATTTGCTCACAAGCGACTACAGGCGCGCATGAATGCGCCATCGCTTTCCGAAGCTTTCTTCGCATTGCTGCGGCGACGCGGCTTCGACACACCTGCGAGCGATTCGCCGCGTGACGCGAAAGAGCGCCGCAGCAATTACGGCAAGCGCCAGCGCGCGATGGTTGAAATTCTCACGCATCACGAACGGTTCTATAAAGAATACGAATTGGCCGAAGCGCTCCTCGATCACGATGAATACTTTTCGCTATGGCGTTCGCATCACATCAAGATGGTCGAGCGCATGGTCGGAGCAAAGCGCGGCACCGGCGGTTCGGAAGGCGTCGGATATCTGCGCACGACGCTTGATAAGAAATTCTTTCCTGAGATGTGGGAAGCGCGCACTTATCTCAGCACGAACCATGACGACAAAGGTTGTCCGTTCGCGAAGACGTGAGGTTATCCCACCGTTTTTTTTGCCGTGATAGAATGCTGTCATAAGGAGCAGTTTGCATGTCCAGTAACGTTCAATACATCACGGATGCCAACGGCGAGAGGACAGCGGTAATATTGCCACTCGACGAATATCAAGAACTTCTCGAAGACATGCACGTCATTCGAGTAGCCGAAGAGACGAAAGACGAACCACGGATTCCTTGGAAAGAGGTAAAGGCCGAGCTGGTATCAGAGGGCAAGCTCGATGCCGACATCTGAACGATACGACGTGTCGTTAAGCTCCCGCGCCCGCCGTGAAGCTCGCGGACTTGATCCTCAAGTGCTGAGGCACATTGCTAAAGCGATTGACGGCTTGATCGAAAACGCGCGTCCTCCCGGGTGTCTCAAAGTAAAAGATAGAGAAGGATTATGGCGTATCCGAGTCGGAGATTGGCGGATAGGCTACGAAATCGATGATCACGTTCGCGCGGTTACAATCATAACCATTGGTCATCGCCGCGAATTCTACGACTGAGATGCCGATCGAATTCCCCGAACGCTTCAACATGGCCGATTACTTCCTCTATCACAACCTAGAGGAGGGGCGCGAAGACAAAGTCTGTCTCTACTTCAACGATCAAACTTTCACCTATAGCGAAGCAGCGCGCATGTCGAACGCAACGGGCAATGCGCTGCGCATGTTGGGTGTCAGGATCGAAGACCGTGTGCTGATCGTCTTGCCTGATTGTCCCGAGTTTGTCTGGACCTGGTTTGGCGCGGCGCGCATTGGCGCTGTCATTACGATGGTTAATCCGCTACTGCCCGCCGACGATTATCGATATTATTTGAAGTACACGCGCGCGCGCGCCGCAATTGTTCATGAAGCGTTTCGGCGACCGTTTTCAGAAGCTGCCGCGGACGCAACTTACTTGCGTTCCGTTTTGGTGGTGCGGAACCAAGGCGCGATCGATGGAGAGTTGATCGATTCGCGCAGCAACCTTAAATCGTTTTCATTTTCGGAAGTTGTCTCGACGCAGCCTACAGCCTGTCGCGCGGCGGACACGCACCGCGACGACGTGGCAATTTGGTTGTTCACATCAGGATCGACGGGCCATCCGAAAGGCGCAGTTCATCTTCAGCACGACCTGCCTTACAACACGGAGGTTTTCGCGAAGCGCACGATGGGCGTCAATGAAAACGATTTGACGGTCTCCGTTCCGAAACTTTTCTTTGGTTATGCAACGGGAACTAACCTGCTGTTTCCATTCGCGGTCGGTGGAGCGACGGCCCTGTTTTCCGAGCGCTCAACTCCGGAAAAGATGTTCGAAGTGATCGAGCGCTATCGTCCGACGATTCTCACGACCGTGCCGACGATGATTAATGCGATGGTCAATGCCGAAGATGCGAGCGCGCACGACTTGTCGAGCATTCGCTTCTGTTACTCAGCCGGCGAAGCTCTGCCGGTCGAGCTTTATCATCGATGGAAGCAAACGTTCGGCGTCGAGATTTGCGACGGCATCGGATCGGCTGAGATGTTTCATATCTACATCACGAATCGGCCAGGCGACGTGAAGCCGGGCAGCCTGGGTCGCATCGTTGAAGGTTACGAAGCGAAGATTGTCGATGCTGAAGGCAACGAAGTGCCGACGGGTGAAATGGGCACGATGAGAATCAAGGGCGATTCAGCCGCGCTGAGTTACTGGAACGCGCAGCGTGCATCGAAAGAAACCTTTGCCGGCGATTGGTGCACAACCGGCGACCAGTTTCATGTCGATGGGGATGGCTACTACTGGTATCACGGCCGCACTGATGACATGCTGAAAGTTGGCGGCGTCTTCGTTGCTCCCGCTGAGATCGAGAACTGTCTGTTGCAACACGATGCTGTGCTGGAGTGCGCCGTCGTTGGCCACGCCGACGGCGATGGCTTAGTAAAGCCAAAGGCATTCATCGTCGCGCGCGATGGTCATCAAGCAGGCGAAACACTTGCGAACGAGATTAAAGAATTCGTGAAGACGCGAATCGCTCTCTACAAATATCCGCGTTGGATCGAATTTGTTGAGTCGCTGCCGAAAAATGATCGCGGGAAGGTCGATCGGAAACTATTACGGAGCGCAGGCATCTCTGCCTGCGGTCCACCGGCATCCCTGCCGGTGAAATAAACCTGCGGGCAAGATGCCCGCGAACCGCCGACAAGGATGTCGGCGCTCCCTTACCGCAGTCTTCCTTCCAAGTTGTAATCACGCAAACGTCGATACAGCGTCGAAGGTGAAATGCCGAGCGCCTCAGCGGCTTTGCCTCGATGCCAGCCCACGCGCTCAAGCGCCGAGATGATTTGTTGCTTTTCAATATCCCGCAGCGAGCCTGTGTTCGCGCCCGCTCCGGTATCTGCTAATGATCCCGTGCTGGTTGGGGAAGTCTGTGCTGCGACGTAAGGCATCGAACCGTTCGTGCGCGCGATTTCCGGAGGCAGTTCGCTCGCGGTGATGCGACCTTCATTCGAAAGCAGCACCGCGCGCTCAAGACAGTTGCGAAGCTGACGCACGTTGCCCGGCCAGCCATACGAACTCATCTGGGCCAAGGCATCCGGCATGACTTGCGGCGGATTCGCGCCGCCGAGCTGCTTCAGTATGTGATGCATCAACGGCTCAATGTCTTCCGGTCGATCGCGCAACGGCGCCAGATGAATCTGAAAACTGTTGATGCGATAAAGCAGGTCTGCGCGGAACGCGCCGTCGGCGACGACTGTATCAAGATTGCGATTCGTGGCGGCGACAATGCGCACGTTGACTTCAACTTTGCGGACGCCGCCGACGCGGAAGAACGTTCGCGTTTCGATCGCGCGCAGAAGTTTTGCTTGCAAACCGGCCGGTAACTCAGTCACTTCATCCAGGAACAACGTCCCTCCGTCGGCGAGTTCGATCAATCCAAGTTTGCGCGCCTTTGCTCCCGAGAACGCGCCGGCTTCATAGCCGAACAATTCAGATTCCAACAGCGTTTCCTGAAACGCGGCACAGTTGAGATCGATGAACGACCCTCCGGCGCGATTCGACAGACGATGGATTGCCTGGGCGATCAGCTCTTTACCTGTGCCAGATTCGCCGGTGATCAAAACGGAGGCTTCGGAAGGCGCGACGCGCTCAACCAAACGAATCGCTTCGGCCATCGCTTGCGACCGGCTGATTATTTCCGGCATCGCAGATTTGCGCTCAATCTGCGCCCGCAACCTTTGATTGTCCACCCGCAGGTTTCGCTTTTCCGCGGCCTGGCGAACGCGGATGTCCAACTCGCTAATGCTGTAAGGCTTGGTCAGATAATCGTAAGCGCCGAGCTTCATTGCTTCGACGGCAGTTTCGATGGTGCCTTGACCGGTGAGCATGATCACTTCCGGCGGATTCGGCCGTTCGTGAACGCGACGCAAAAGCTCCATGCCATCCATGTGCGGCATGTTGATGTCGCACAAGAGCACGTCAACGTTGCTCTCTTCGAGTTTGCGCAGTGCCGCTTCACCATCGGGCGCGGCCTGCACTCGGTAGCCGAGCCGCTGAAGTTCTTTCTGTAAGACGAGCCGCAAATTCGTCTCGTCTTCGGCGATCAGAAGTCTTGCATCACGCTGTTCATTCACTGGCTTTACCCCGCACTGGAAAGGCCGTTACTAATCAGTTGCGACTGGCAACGTAATCGTGAAGGTCGTGCCGGCGCCAACGGTGGATCGCACGTCGAGGCGGCCTCCATGATCAGATAAAATACCATAACAGACGGCCAGTCCCAGACCGGTTCCCTGACCGACATCTTTGGTGGTGAAGAACGGATCGAAAATCTTGGTCATGTTTTCGGGAGGAATGGTTCCGCCATCGGGCATCGCATCGATCGCGTTCGTCGCCAAGGCGACAACTGCTTGCTGTAACTGACCGACATCGCCGAGAACCGGCGGCAGTCCGTCGACAGCCTCGATTTCAATTCTGACGTTATCGCCTCGCTGCTGATGAGAAACCAGTCGAGCGGTCGCCTTAATCACTTCAGTCATATCGACGGGCACGCGCTGGCCGGCGCGCAAGCGGCTGAAATCGAGCAGGCCATTTGTGATCGATTTGCAGCGGAAGGCTTCGTCGTGAATCAGACCGAGATATTCACGCAAATCTTCGGCGTCAGGTAAATTCCCAAACGCACCTTCCTCAATTCGTTTTTCCAGCGATTCCGCGCACGCCGCAATCGTCGCCAGGGGATTGTTGATTTCGTGAACCACGCCCGCGGCGAGACGTCCAACTGCCGCAAGCTTTTCTGCGCGGCCAACTGCGCGTTGCGCTTTCACGCGTTGCGTGATGTTTTCGCCGACGGTGATCACGTGACTGACTTGATTGCTCTCTCTCGCCCGCATCGGAATTTTGCTGATCAGCCAATGATTGGTTTCGCCGTTGCGCGTCACGGTTTCCTGCTCCACGCGATGAATCTCGCCGGTGGCAAACACGTGGGCGAATTCACGCTCGAGCAATTCGCGACTCTGTTTCGTTAGCACATCAAAAATATTTTTTCCCAGGACTTGTTTGCGCGGCAGTCCTAGTTCACCCAACTCGCGATTGCGGTTCCAGGCGACAATCTTGTAGTCCTGATCGATCGCGTAAAGCGACAGCGGCAGCGTGTCGATGATCGCTTCCGTGAAGCGCTGATGCATCTCGGATTCGATGGTGCGGCGATCGACTTCTTCGGCCAGCGTCGCAGCCGATTCGCGCGCTTTGAGGTAGAGAGTCGAGATGTGCGCAGCGAACCCGGCTTGCTGCGCGGCTGCGTCGATTAGGTGGATTTCGTCTGGCGTGCAATCCGCCGCGGCGGCGAACGCTACAATCAGCGCCCCAAAATTCTGTCCGCTGAATCTAATGGGAATCAGATACTCAGCCTCGTGCTGGGCGTCGCGCATGAAAAACTCGCGCTTCTTTGTCAGACGTACCGGAAGTGCGGAACCTGGCGACGCGAGCCACTTATTGAGCCGCTCGACATCGACGAGCGACTGATTGCCGGCGCTTCCCTCTCGATCGAAAACACAAACCGCGAGACCCTTGCCGTTGTTCTTAACTGCGCACGCCGTCTGATCGGCGTTAGTTCCTTCGTAGATGGCGCCGGCGACGCGCCGCGCGACTTGCTCGGGATACAAAGTTTGCAGCAGTCCACGTCCGAGATCGGCAAGGAAGCTCAACTCGCGATTGCTGCCGATGAGTTGTGATTCGCGTTGCGCAAAACTCAAATGAGAGTTGACGCGCGACACTAATTCTCCGGGCGACGAAGGCTTGACGATGTAATCGTCGGCGCCGGCAGTGAAAGCATCGACCTTGCGGTTCTCGCTGTCGTTCGCGGAAAAAATAACCAACGGCAGTTGCCTAAGGTTCGGTTGCGCGCGGAGCAGACGGCACAGCGCGATGCCATCAACCTCGGGAAGCTCGACATCGACCATGACGAGGTCGCACATCTGCTTGCGCAGAAGCTTCAAAGCCGACGGCGCATCTCCGGCGGTGATCGTGCGGTGGCCGGCGCGTTCGAAAATGCTGCGCAGGCCTTCGCGTGCAGATCGATCATCATCAACGATCAGCAAAGTCGCACCGGGTGTTTGCTCTAATTGTGTAAAAGGCATTCTCTTGAAATTGCTTTGACAGACTCCGCCCCATGAAGGCGTTTCGAAATTCGAGGAAGGGCGCAGCGGTCGACACCGTCGCTCAGTCAGCGGTGCAGTCTAGGACAAGGCGCTGGATTCGACGGCCGTCAGAACGGCGACCGTTTGCGGGTTAGACGATTGTGGCCCCGCATAACCACTCTTCCAATTTGACTGGTCGAGGGGCGGATTGTCAAGAAAATTCCGCACAAATTCAGTTAATTGAGCGCGTTATTAGTGAGTTTTGCTGTGGCTTTTCGAAATTGACGCCCGCGGGCTTTGTCGCTGGGAAGATGCTGGCCTTGTGAGTGGATTTCGCCCGATACATGGCGCGATCGGCCGCGACTAGTAGTTGATCGAGCGTCTCGCCATCGGTTCCATAGAGTGACGCGCCGACGCTGATGCCCACACGGGCTTGGCCTTGGCCGCGCACCTCGATAGAAAATCCAGAGACCGCTTGCTCGATTCGTTCGCGTAAGTCTTCGACCTGATCCGGCGGTACGTCGGGAACAAGGGCCACGAATTCGTCACCCGAATAACGCGCCAGGAAATCATACTCGCGCAACTGTGCGTGGACGAGATGGGCGACTTCATGCAGCATGCGATCGCCGAGCTTGTGCCCGAATGTGTCGTTGACCAGTTTGAAGTCATCAAGGTCAAGCATGATTACCTGGAACGGACGACCGGAGCGTTGCGCTCGCGAAACTTCCTGGTCGAATCGCGCCTGCAAGCTGCGCGCGTTCGGAAGTCCCGTCAATGGATCAGTCAACGCGTTTGATTCCGCGCGCGCATGGTTCATCGCATTAGCTAGTGCGTCAGATGCAAGTCGCGTGACCGTCTCAAGCAAGCGAATCTGATCGTCGCTGTATTCTTTGAGCATCATCGAATAGATCGAAAGCGCGCCCAACAAGCGCTCGTCTTTGAAGAGCGGCAACGACGCCATCGATCGATAACTACGCTCAGGCGCAGATTCGGTCTCTGAGAAATCCAGACTCGGATGAATTCGATTGACGGAGCGGCGATTCGCGAGCGCGAAACCGGTTACGCCTGCGCCGGGAGCGATGCAGCGACTGCGCATCAACTCTGAGTTCAAGCCGACGGACAACGCGGCGCGAGCATGGCCTTGCACTTCATCAAACAGATAAACGACGCACGTGTCGAATGGCACGATGTGCCCGACGCGATCGACCAGCACGGAAAGTGTGTTTTCAAGTTCGAGCGAAGAACCGAACGTGCGCGCGATTTCGTAAAGCGCGTAGACCTCTCGATGAGCGTTGCGGATTTGATCGTACGCGGCGAGCGATCGATTCTCCGAAGCGGAACCTATGTCGTCTCTCGCTGGAACGATCGGAGTGCTCGGGGTGCTGAGATGAATTTGGTCCGCGAGGCCAAGCGACGCAATCTGTGATTCGAATTTCGGAAGGTGTGTAATGAACAGATCGACTACCCGCGGATCGAAATGCGTCCCCGTGTCTCTCTTCAACAAATCAATCGCATCTTCACTAGACATCCGCGGCCTAAACGGGCGGTCCTCGCGCACCGAATCAAAGCAATCGATCACGGACAAGATGCGCGCCGTGATCGGAATCTGCTCGCCTTTCAAGCCATCAGGATAGCCATTGCCATCCCAATGCTCGTGATGGTGGCGCACGATCGGCAGGACCGGATATGGAAAATTGACGCGACTCAATATCTCAGCGCCGACTATCGTGTGAATTTTGGTTTTCTCGAATTCAGCGGGCGTGAGCGCTCCCGGTTTGTTCAGGATGTGATCGGGAACGGCGAGTTTTCCAACATCATGTAGCAAAGCACCGGCTTTCAGCGCCGCCAACTCTGCGTCGGACAAATGCAGGAGCTTGCCCAGACCTTCCGCATAAACTTGCATGCGCCGCACATGACAGTGCGTCGTCTGATCCTTCGCGTCGATGGCGGTAGCCAGCGCTTCGACAGTCGCCAGATGCAATCGGCTTAGGTTTGCGGCTTCGCGAGTCGTCGAGTTGACGCGTTCGAAATAGACCTTGTAAGTCACAAAGGTCGTCGCAACGACAGCGAACACGAGCGCGGCCAGCTCTCCGCTTTGAATCTGAGTGAGCGAAAAGCAGCGCGCGATCGCCCACGCAAACACAACTGCGCCGGCAGCGACCACTAAACTCCAATAGGTCTTTGCCGCGCGATTGTAGTCAGACATGTCGATCAGCTTCATTCGTTCGTTTCGCCGGCTCAGCGGCTCGCCAAACTTCAATTATTGCCGATCAATGAAAACTGAATCCTCGATCCCGTTAGGCGCATGAGCCTGCGAAAGCAAAATGACAGAGCAACTCGGCCGTTCGCTTTCGGCGCAAGACTGGGCAAGTTGACGGAGCCGGCACGCGTCCGTCACCTGGGGTGTTGCAGTCAGAAAATCTGGGGGCGGCCTGCGACAGGTGAAATCGTGAATTCAGCGCGGCTAGGGGGCCCAGTGCGGTGGGCCCGTCCAGCGGTTAACGCTAACTAGCCGCGACCGATGCATTACAAAACCCGTGCCGAGGATCAACGCGCGGAATTACTGGAATTTTGCGCGAAATGCACAACTCGCTTTCCGATTGAATTCAATGTGACAGGTCAGAGTGAAGAGTTGACAAGGCCTCACGTCACAGTGCACCTTTCATCATCTTTTCTATTCGATAGGTGAGCGCGCGAATTTCTAAATCCAGATCGCCGACGACCAGTGTCGGCTATGGCGAGTTGTTGCGATCCAATCGCGGCTTCCGCTATCTATGGTTGGGCCAGGTGGTCAGCCAGATGGGCGATTGGTTCGACACAATCGCGGTGTACACGATTGCGCTTCGCCTGACTGGATCGAGTCGCTCAGTCGCGCTGATCATGGTCGCGCGTTTTTTACCGAGCGTCGTCATGGGACCACTGTCCGGAGTCGTCGCTGATAGATTCAGCCGCCGCTCGATCATGATCACATCCGATCTGATTCGCGCGATCGTGGTGCTTGGATTCCTGTTTGTGCGCCGGCCCGATCAGATGTGGCTGATCTACGTGCTGACGGTCATCCAGCTTGCGTTCTCAACATTCTTCGAGCCGGCAAAGACCGCCGCCATTCCATCGATCGTTTCTGACCGCGAGTTGCTGTCAGCAAACGCAATCGCCGGTGTTACGTGGTCCGCGATGTTGACGCTGGGAGCTGCCGCAGGTGGTTTCATCGCAGGCTGGTTCGGCACTGATGCCGCGTTCATCCTGGATTCGCTGACGTTCATTGCATCCGCGCTATTGATTTCAACTGTACGTTTTCCGAAACGGCCAAAGCGGGAGAGAACAAAACTCACCGTTGGCAAAGCGTTGGGAGTCACCGACACGATTGAAGGCGGACGTTACGTGCGACATCGTCCGCGCGTGTTTGCTTATCTGATGGTTAAGCCCGCATGGGGAGTGGGCGGAGGCATTCTTACTTTGCTCGCCGTGTTCGGTGAAAGAGTCTTCCCTGTTGCCGGCAAAACCGCGACCGGCATTGGCGTTCTGTTTACTGCCCGCGGCATCGGCACCGCGTTTGGTCCGATCGTCGCGCGACGTTGGGCCGGCGAAACGCGCAGGCAAATGCAAATTGCCATTGGGATCGCTTTCTTGATTGGCGGAACTTTTTATATCGCATTTGCCGTTTCCAGGAGCTTTGTCTTCGCGCTATTGTTTCTGGCAATCGCACATTGTGGTGGCAGTATTCTCTGGGTCTTTTCGACGGTGCTGTTGCAGCAAAGTGTCGAAGATCAATTTCGTGGGCGCGTGTTCGCCGCCGAGCTTGCGCTGGTGACGTTGACGATGGCCGCGTCGAATTATCTGGTCGGCGAGTTGATGGATCGATTCGGATTTTCACCGCGCGTGGTGACAGTCGGTGTCGGCACTTTTTTTCTTTTGCCAGGGCTGATTTGGTTTGCAACTGAGAAGCGGTGGGATCGCAAAGAACGATTTGTTGCACCGGCTGCGAAACCTGAAGAGATCAAAGCGCCGGCGCTGGAAACAGAGCATTTCGAAATCTGATGAAGATCAAGATTGGCGTTATGGGATCGGCTACGGAAGCCGCGTCGCCTGAGATCGCTGAAGGTGCGCGCGCGCTGGGCGAAGCAATCGCCGCGCGCGATCTTATCTTGCTAACCGGCGCAACGACGGGCGTGGTTCATCTGGTTGGTAAGGCTGCGCGCGGCGCGAGCGCGTTTCATATCGGCATCTCGCCGGCTGAGAATGAGCGCGAGCACGTTGAGGTGCTCGGATTGCCGACCGACGCATGCGACGCGATCGTCTATACGGGTTTTGGATTGAAAGGGCGCAACGTCGTGCTGGTTCGTTCATGCGACGTTGTGCTTTTCATTTCCGGTTCGATTGGCTCGCTGAACGAATTCACGATCGCTTATGATGAAGGAAAGATCATTGGATGTTTGACGGGCACGGGTGGAGCGGCAGACGAGATCAAACGCATTGCCGAAACGTTTCCGAAGAAAACAAAGGCGAGGATTTTTTATGATGACGATCCGGCCCGGTTGATTGACAAATGTTCGAAAGTCCGCGCAGCGGACGATCGGAAATAGCCCAGCGCTTCAGCGCTGGGGACTCGCATCTCTATTTCAAAGCAAGTCCGCGAAGCGGACGGCAGAGGGTACAGAACCGGGAGCGGTAGCGACCGGGTACAGACACACAATCCCCCTTGGACAATGTTTGAGTTGATGATGAGCGTTTTACTCGCTCGCTACCGAGAGCGGTTCCGTAGTTCTGTCGCCCGCTGAAGCGGACTTTGATTTCCAACTGATGCGCTGACCCAGCAGTAAACTGCTGGGCTATTTTCGAATCGTCCGCTGCGCGGACTCAAGCCAGGGCTTCGACGCGCCCGTGAAAGTTAAGATATGGATCTGGGACTAAAAAACCGAGTTGCTATTGTCGCTGCTGCCAGCAGCGGCATCGGCCTCGCTTGCGCGCGCGAGCTTGCTCGCGAGGGTGCGCGTGTGTTTCTTT
>WNGG01010924.1_pt1 | contig 15348 bp, 14 predicted proteins | sample 5400661 | NCBI WGS metagenome assembly WNGG01 (sample SAMN13153372, study PRJNA577476) | soil metagenome | isolation source: 100 cm soil or saprolite under Garry oak tree replicate 1 | place: USA:California | collected 2016-06-15
CAAATCAACGTTTCCACTCCACCGAGACTCTCGGCGAGGGTGCATAGCTTAACAGATTCCAGCACCATACGGGCAGCCGAAAGCGAGCCAACATCGAACGACAACATTCCGCCAAAGCCCCTCTGTTGCCGGCTTGCCAGCGCATGCTGCGGATGGGAGAGCGAGCCTGGATAATAAACCTTCCGCACTCTCGGATGCTCTTCGAGAAACGCAGCCACAGCGCGGCCGGACTTATCGTGCTGCTCCATGCGCAGTGCTAATGTTTTTGTGCCGCGAATCACCAGCCAGGAATCGAAAGGCGAGAGGATCGCGCCTGCGCTGTTTTGCACGAAAGCGATCCAGGCGGCATCGTCTTCGTTGTTCAGCACGACCATCCCGCCAATACCATCCGAGTGACCGTTCAGATACTTGGTGGTTGAGTGGACTACAATGTCCACGCCGAATTCGAGCGGCCTTTGCAGGTAAGGCGACATGAACGTGTTGTCGCAGACGACTCGCGCGCCGGCACGATGAGCGACTTCGGACACGGCCTTGAGGTCCGTGACAATCATCACGGGGTTGGTCGGCGTTTCAATGAAGACCATTTTTGTGTTTGGCTTGAGGGCGGCTTCGACATTCAAAACGTCAGACGTATCGACGAAAGTGAATTCGATGTTGTAGTTCGCGAGAATACTGGTAAACAAGCGCGCAGTTCCGCCATAGGTATTGTCTGAAACAATTACATGCTCGCCGGCCTTGACCAATCGGAGCGTCGCATCGATTGCCGCCATTCCGGAAGCGAAAGCAAAACCGAAACGCGCGCCTTCAAGCGCGGCGACATTGCGCTCGACCGCCGTGCGCGTCGGGTTCTGCGTGCGCGCATATTCGTAACCTTTGTTTTTGCCGAGTCCGTCCTGCGCGTACGTCGAGGTCTGATAGATGGGAACCGAGACCGCGCCGGTTGCTGGATCAGGTTCCTGTCCGGTGTGAATTGCGATAGTTGCGAAACCCATAGTTTTAGAAAATAGGCAGTAGGCAGTAGGCAGGCGGCAGTAGGCAGGCGGCAGAAGCCAGAAACCACCGCCTATTCATTGTCAACTTTGCAGTTGTATCTGTCATACCTGCCTATTGTCTCCTGCCGCCTGCTTACTGTTTTCTCCGTACTGCCTCCTAGTCAAGGATCCCCTGACTCAAGTAACGTTCCGTGCCATCGGGGAAAACCGTGACGACGCGTTTGCCCGCGCCGAGGCGCTCGGCGATGCGATAAGCACCCGCGGCCGCGGCGCCCGACGACCAGCCGCCAAGCACGCCTTCGGTCACCGCAAGTTTGCGAACGGCGGCCGAAGTCTCGTCGTTCATCACCATCATTATCTCGTCCGGAAGATCGGCGTCGTAAATGTCGGGCAGAAACTGGGTCTGTCCTATTCCTTCGATCTGTTTTGGTCCGGCGGGACCGCCGCCGTAGATCGACCCTTCTGGTTCGACGAGCACGCAAAGGGCGTCGGCATTTATCGCCTTCACCGCGCGTCCGACACCAACGATGGTGCCCGATGTACCCGCGCCGATCACGACTGCGTCGATTCGTCCCTCCATCTGCTCGATGATCTCGCGGGCAGTGGTAGCTTCGTGGAAGCAGGGATTCGCCGGATTCTCAAATTGCTGGGGAATGAAGCTACCTTTGATCTCTGCCGCCAGTTCGTGCGCACGCGCGATCGCTCCCTGCATTCCCGCTTCTTTGGAAATGTACTCGATCTCTCCGCCGAGCACTTCCATCAGTTTCATCTTTTCCAGGGCATAGCCTTCGGGCACGCACAGAATAACACGATACCCGCGCGCGACGCCGACCAGCGCCAGGCCAATTCCGGTGTTGCCGGCTGTTGGTTCGATGATCGTCGAGCCTGGCCCAAGAATCCCCCGGCGCTCCGCGTCCAGAATCATACCAAGAGCGGCGCGATCTTTAACACTACCGCCCGGATTGAAATATTCGAGCTTGGCGTAAACGTCTGCGAGTGGCGGCGGTGCAAAATGGGAAAGGTGGAGCAGGGGCGTGTTACCTACGAGGTCAATGATACTTTCAGCCACGCCCGGGTACATTAAGAATTCGTCCGACAATCAGCTAACGCAGCGCACAACCCACCGAGAAACAAGCGAGGGGCATGGTAGCCCGCAGCCTATGCGGTGTCAATTTTGCTCAGTACTGAATCAAACTCCCTTCGCGTTTCGCGCGTCGCACCGCGCGACCAAATACCCAGAGCGAGAATGGAAGCAGCACCGCCAAGAAAAACACCAGGGTTACCAGCGGTTCCTGAACGTCCCTCAACCCCAGCCCTTCGATCAGGACCCCGCGAATGCCGTTGATTCCATAAGTTGCCGGTAAAATCCGCGAGACGCCGCTGATCGCTGGGCCTCCATACTCCCTGAGGAGTTGCGTGGGAAAGAACACGCCCGAGAATAAGGCCGAGCCCGTGCCGAGAAAGATAGCAAAGGGGTCACCGCGCTTGAAGACCATGGCGAAGCTCGCTGAAAGTATTCCAAGACAGGCGAGCACCGATGTGGTCAAAACAAGGAACGAAAGCGCTAGTAAGAAGTTCCCCTGGTAATGCACATTGAAAAACAACCAACCGAAAAATAAATACAAAAAAGAGAAGAAAGTTGCTTGTACAAAGTCCCAGGCTGAGCTGGCGGCGATCACTGTGGGCACATTAATCGGAGTCAACAGCACACTCTCGAGCGTGCCTTGCATCTGTTCCTGTCTGATGGCGTTGGCCAGGCTGGAAAAACCGGTCATGAAGTAGTTCAGCACGGCCAGTCCGATTAGCCAGGTGGGCAGAGGATCGCGCCACTGCGCGAAGCGTGGATCCGTAAAACCCACAAATATCTTTGAGATAAAAAAGAACGTCGTCACGATAATCAGGATCGACAGCAACCGCATAAAGAACTGCATGCGGTAACTGACGGTCAGCCGGAAATCCCTTACGATGAAGGCGTAAATTCGGCGTAGCAGGAACGTGATCGCTGTCATTGCTTTTACTTTACTCGAGCGTGCGTATTAAGTCGCCAGCATTAGCCAGGCAGCCATGGCCGCGAGTCGCTGCTCGGCGCGCCAGGGAGGACCGGCAGCACGACCCAGGCGCGTGAGGTAGCCGTTTAGCTTCGCCAGCGAGTACCCTAACTCAGCCGCCGCGCATTCTTCAAAACCTCGCTCAATGAACGGGCGTTTCGCCAGCCCGTTCGCCTTCGCGGCCGTCTCCAGCACTTGACGGAACAGCACACCTTCGGCGGCGTGGGCTCGTATGTGCGGATTACCGATTTTTCGGAGATCGCGATCTGCGGCTCCCACAACTCCCACACCGACGACTTTCAGGCTTTCCGATTTTAGCTCTCCAACGAGTTTGGCAAGCGCCGCAACTGCGACGCATTCAATCGCGCTGACAAACGGCCGCACGGCCACTTGCGCTTCGCCCCATGGCAGGTCCATGACTTCGTGGTATGGCTGGCTCGTCTCAGGTACGCGCCGGTCCGTAAGAACCAGTTCAGTTCGTTTAATGATCTCTGGCGAACCTGCCGGTCCGCCCAGCACTACTGCGATGGCTCGGCCCGTCCTCGCCTTGAGACCAATGCTGGCTGTGTTTGTATTGACGCGTCTCATCGACTTTCGGTTCAGGGTTATGAGCTTCAGTGACTAGAAGCCAATGACTCCGCTTTCCGCCAGTGTCTTGAGCATGAGGAGGCTGTCGGCCTCGCGGAACGGACAGATAGACAGGATCGATTCGATGTCCCACTCGCCATTGATCCGCGAAAGTAGAAATCCCTCCTGCGGTCCGATTTGTTTCTGGTCGAGGCTCTCAACAGGAACAAGAATCTTTGGTACGGCGCGCGGCGACAAGTGAGAAGCATAGACCTGTTTGACAAACTTCTCCTCGGCCAGCAGCAGCAAGCGCTGAGCGTCGGCATTCTTGGGCTCCTGTTGCAGCACTCTCTGAATGATCGATAAAGCCTTTTCCGGTTTGTCTTCCTTCAGATCAGAGCGCGCTATTCGCAGCAGGTCGGAAACGGTTTTCGGCAGTTCAGGTAAACTCTCGGTCTCGGCGGGACTCTCGGGCGCTTCGCCCGCGACGCGGACGATGCCGCGGCTTACCAGATCGCAGAGCTGAGAATACACATGAAAAGCGGAGGCGTGCACCTGATAGCAGATCTCGGCCACAGACAGGTGCTTCTCGACGAAGTAGAGAATCAAACGGACGTCTTTCGAGACGTTAACCGATGAAGTCCAACCGGGACCTAGTTCCAACAACGTCCGATCGGACGGAATCAAGGTTCGGTAACGCGCCCACTCATCAACGCGATAAATTCCTTCCATGACGACCGAGGTTGGTTGAACCTCGATGCGGATGAGATCTTCCGGCAGCGGTTGGGAATCATAGAATTCGAACTGCGCCTCCTCCCAAAGGAACAGATCGTAGATGATCTCAAGCGTGCGGATGCGCAATACGTCCAGCACAGCGGCCTGGCTAAGAAATCCCTTAGCTGCCAGAATTTCTCCCAGCTTCCCGCCGGAATTCCGTTGGACTTCCATTGCCGCCTGGAGCTGCGCTTCGTCAAGCTTGCCGTAATGGATGAGGACCTGGCCCAGATACTCTTTAGGATCGTTTGAGGTCGAGCCGACAATGACCCCATCCTCGAAGTGGATCTGCTTGATGATTTTTCCGCGACTAAACTTCAGAGTCCCCGTCTTCCGCCCCGCCCCCAGAAACTGCAGCAAGTCGGGAACACTCATTGTCGTGAGAGTGCCATGGATCGCCATCGTTAGTTGATCCTGTTGTTGCTAGTCACTGAAGAGGAGTTACCGTTGGAACCCGGCAAGCTGGAACAGCCTGTATAGATAAGACACGTACTGAGATTACATGCTTTCTTAATCGAGTTTCAAGTATTAAGTTTTGGAGCCGGTGAAACGGGCCGCTGCCGGAGCAGAATTCCTCTGTGCAACTCCCGGGTTCTCGGTGGTGAACGCCTTTGGGAGCAGACGCGATCTCACTCGTACCAGATCTCAATCTCATAGCCATCAGGATCGTGCACGTAAGCAAAAGGAAGACCCGGTCCGAACTCACCGCGCCTAGTAACTTTGCCGCCCGCACGCTTAACTTCCCTAACCGCCGCATCGATGTCGCCAGGATCAATGAGACGAAAGCCAAAATGGCTGAGGCCGCCGACTTTTCCGCATTCGCGTGCGTCAAACCATTGTGTCTTTATCATTGCTGCTCCGTTGCGTGCTCAATCACAAACACCGCTAGCTAGCCAAAGCCAGGGTTCCGATCACCAGGAAAACCAAACCCATACCAAGAAATCCCAGTCCCATGACAACCATGCATCCCGGTACCAGCCATCGCGACATTGCCGAATCGACTTCGGCCTTTTGCGGGTCGGTCGTATCGTACCTGACCGCGATCGATTGACCCACCCGATGACTCGCCGGCATCGTCCCAAACTCCGATTCAAACCGCACGGCTTGGCTCGACGCGGTTGTGAACTCGACGACCGGGCAATAGACTNNAGGTCTACGACCGTGCCCGTCACCGCAATGCTACGCGCTGCCTTGCGTGACTGCTTCACCGCCGTTACCGCGCCGCCAATCAAAACCGCGACTCCGATCAAGACGAAGAGCATTCCAATAAGCAGCAAGGCGCCCACTGTGGTTACTTCTCAGCAAAGTCCGGGAGGGAGAAATGTTTATAGTCAGCGGGCTCTATAGAGTTTCGCAGCTCCGGAGGAGCGGAATGTTGCTGACGCGAATCTTCGCCTATGACATTTCGCTCCACTGGAGCTCTTGTCTTTGGGTAACGTTCCGTATCTATAAACGGCTCCTTCGCAGCTAAAGCGTTTGGTTGCCCCAGGTCTCTCTGTGCCTTCGGTGGCTGCGGCCTTCACTTCAAAACCGAAGCGACAAGCAGCTCAAGCCGCCATCCATCTTTTGAAACTCCGACATTTCGAGCGCCATCGTTTCGTAACCGAGTTCTTGCAACCTTCTTTCAAATGCCGGATAACCCGCAGCCACGAGCACCTGATCATTTACGCGGAGGCAATTGGCCGCATAGTCTTCGCCCGCGCTGACGAGAACGAGATCGTGGCCACGAAACTCCGCGCAGTTTGCCAGCGCCTCTGTAACTACTAACCGGTTATTGCCCAAATACGCCAGGCCACTCTTCAAATGCAGACTGCTGCTGACGCCTCGTAAACCTACGAAGCTCGCGGTGTAACCGAATGACCTCAGCAACTCAGCCAACTGCTGTGCGCCCGCGTCATTTGTGCGCTGCGAGATACCGATGAAGAAATGATTGCCCACTTCGCAGACGTCGCCACCATCAAGGGTGCCGGGCTCACGAATGGAAAGGAATTCAGAATAAGACTTCGCGAGCACTGTTGAGATGCTGGCCACTTCTCCAATCCGGCTGGGCGCACCCGGTCGCGCAAGGATCGCGCACCGCTCCGTCAGCACCGCCGTATCTTCCACAAAAGTGGAATCAGGATATCGGTCATCGGCTTCCAGACTCACCAGAGCGAGACCACACCGTCGCAACGCTTCGCAATACGCTTCGTGTTGCTTGACTGCGCGCGCATAAATCGGCTTGCCCAAGTCGATGGTAGTCAGACCATTGGAAAAGTTGGGGCTCGGCGGGCGGACAATTGCTTTGGTCCTTAGCTTTTTCTCATCACTCATTACTCATCACTTGTCGCTGACCAGCGTCGCACCGCTTCAATAACACTGTAAGGTGATTGCGTCGCCACGACCTCCGAGTCAATTCAAGCCCGACTGCTCGTAGCGTGCGCGGTATTCGGCTTCCGTACGGCCACTGAGACCATTTATGCTGGGACTTCCCGAACTCGATTCTCACTTAAACAGCAAACGCACAGCTCGGGCTGCTGGCCGCTAATATACCGCCTGCGACCCGACCTCAGCTACTTCAGCAAGTTAACCAAATAATCAGAGAACTGTTGGACCATAATGCTGCATTCTCTACTTACACGGCCGACCACTGAGACAAGATTGTCCCCGAGCAGCACGCTAGTCACTACAACCAGAACTGATGACGCTACGAGTAAGTTTGAAACGAGATCGGGTACCGATACTTGCGCCTTTTTCATAATTGAGTCATCCCCCAATCTTGTAGATACGAGAAAATTCTTGGCGTCGCGCAATCACCCGGAGGTGTTCGAGATTCAGCGCGCTGCGCCTTGGGCCTGTCTGGTCTTGGCAACTTAGGTTTGGGGGCAATGTGGGTGAGCAATCATCAGTCGCAGCAACGAATGTGCCACTCAGCACTATCAGGATCCAAAACTCCCCTAACTCCTTACATGCTTTCTCTTATTGGCTTTCAGCGGTTGCGATGTGTGCCTGTTCGTTGCCGCGCTAATCGGTCAGGATGAAAAGTAACTGCCAGTCGGTTGGCAAATTGAACGCTCAGCACCGTTTGTTGACTTAATAGGGGCAATTAGATTTAGACCAAGCAAGCCCCACCGAAGGTTCAGGGCGTCTGGCCGGGCCAGCCGTATCTCTTATCGGTTCTTTTCGCGTACTACAGCCAATGCTCGTAATTCTCTCGGCGCCGCTTAAAAATTCGCAATGCCAATGCAAAATCGCAAACTCGACTTTACGCTAATCCCGGGAAGAGAATAGCGCCAACAACCGTCTAATATCATGTAATTAAGTATAGACCTTGAACTCTTCCGGAAACAGAAAATGAAAACCCTTATTCTAGCGACATTGGTTTTGCAGTTAACGACATTAGCCTGTCATGCACAGTCAGGACGATCAAGCTACGCCAGTGGAGCGCTGTCGTTCCGCACGCCAGTTCGTCTGCCCGTCGGTACTCATCCTGTCAGTGTGATGATTGCCGATGTGAACAAGGACGCAAAGCGTGACCTCATCATCGCAAACGGCGGCAGTGGTAATCTCTCCATTTATCTCGGAGACGGAAAAGGCGGATTCACGCAGGCGAAGGGATCGCCGTTCCCAGCCGGACCGAACCCGAGTGACATCGCTCTTGGAGACTTCAACAGTGACGGCAACCTCGATGTGGCAATCGCGAATCACGGCGTCAAACTGGTGACCGTGCTTTTGGGTGATGGCCAGGGCGGATTCTCACTCGCGCCGGGCTCTCCGTCTAGCGTGCTGAGCAATCCCCATCCTCACGGAATCGCAGCGGCGGATTTCAACGGTGACAAGAAACTCGATCTCGCGGTGGATAGCTGGGGCGAAAACAAGGTGCTCGTCATGTTCGGCAACGGCGATGGTACCTTCCAGACGCCGGGCGTTAAGTTCGACGTTGGAAAGATGCCATACCAGCGTCTGCGCACCGCCGATCTTAACCAGGACGGCAACGCGGATATCATCACATCCAATTTCAAAGAAAGTTCGGTTTCGGTTCTACTAGGCGACGGCAAGGGGCAATTCTCGCGCAGGGATTTTCTTGTGCCCGCAGCTCCCTTCGGAATCGCAGTCGGAGATTTCAATGGCGATCGCCATCTCGACATCGCCATCGATCATTATTCCGGCCAGGGCACTGACCCCAGCAAGAACGGCCTCTCGATTCTTTTCGGAGACGGTAAGGGCAGTTTCACTTTGGCAAAAGGCTCACCCTACCCGGTCGGGCATTACCCGGCGACAGTTGTAGCAGGCGACCTGAACGGCGATGGTATTACGGATATAGCGATACCGAACAAAATGGAAAACACTGTTACGATCTATCTGGGAGGAAGAGATGGAATCAAACAGGCTGGTCCTCCAATTCCCGTAGGCCACGGACCTGAATGCGTGGCCATAGGCGATCTCGATGGAGACGGCAAAGCAGATCTAGCAGTGGCAAATGAAGAAGATAACGACGTCTGGGTGTTGTTCAGTAACTAGAGCACGTCAGTCGCCAGCTGCGAGATCCGGTCGTATCGTTTCCGGCGCTGGCTTTTGGTCGCCGCCAGTTGAAGGCTTTCGTTGGCGTCGCGAGCCGAAGAAGGAGGTACGGTCCAGGACATTTTCCTGAAACTGCTCGAGATAAAGGTAGATCACCGGCGTGATGTAAAGCGTGATGAACTGTGAAACCACCAGACCGCCGACGACGACCAGACCGAGCGGCCGGCGAGACGAACCATCGGCTCCCAACCCGAGCGCGATCGGAATAGCGCCGAACACCGCGGCCAGTGTTGTCATCAGAATTGGCCGGAACCGATCCATGCTCGCGTCATGAATTGCTTGTTCGGCTGACTCGCCAGCATCGACGCGCTGCCGAGCAAAGTCGACGATCATGATCCCGTTCTTCTTGACAATCCCCATCAGCATGAACATGCCGACGAACGCGTAGAGCGATGCCTGCTGGCCGAACAAGACAAGGGTCAACAAACCGCCCACCAGCGCCGTAGGCAGAGTCGATAGTACCGTCAGCGGATGCACATAGCTTTCGTACAAGATGGCCAGAATAACGTACATTACGAATACGGCCAGCGCCATCAGCAGGGTCAAACTGGTGACTGTATTGCTGAACGTCTGCGCCTCGCCTTGCAACTCCGCGCGCACGGTGGGCGGCACGGTCTCCGCCGCCGCTTTGTTGATGAAATTCGTGGCATCGCCCAGAGCCACGCCAGGTTTCAGATTGAAAAAGAGTGTGACACTTGTGAACTGATTCAAGTGGTTCACCGCCTGCGGACCGAGCGTTGATTTCCACGCGACCAATTCGCGCAGCGGCACGAGCCGCTGGCCATTGTCAGACCTGATGTAGAGTAGCGAGAGGTCTTCGGGCTTCCCACGAGCAGAGTCCTCAACTTCCAAAATCACCTGGTATTGGTCCTCAGGCTTCTTGATTAGGTAAAGGTAGTTCTGCGAGTAAGCATTGCGCAACATCGTAAGAATGCGCGTTTCGGAGACTCCGTAGGTCCGGGCTTGATCGCGACGGATATCGATATCGAGGTTAGGCGTGTTGTTGTAGTAGTCCGACGAAACGGTCAAAAAGCCGGGGTACTGCATTAGCTTGCCCATTAGTTTTTGGCCCACGTCATAAACTTGATCGGGATTGGCGCCAGAAACGGCGAATGCGTATTGACCCTGCTGCTGGCTGGTCACACCTGTGCTGATCTCCAGCACCGGAAACGGCCGCAGAAACGAGAACACGCCGGGAATCGAATTCAGTTTGCCCATCATCTGGGCCGTCACTTCCGCGATTGGTTGGCGTTCCGCCGGTGGCTTAATGAAGGTGAACATGATGCCCTGATTCGACGCCAAAAACCCAGTAGCGCCCGTCATCGTGAAATCCGTTACAACATTGGGCTCCTGGTGCAGTGTCTGGTCAACACGATCCTGCAAGGCGTGCATTTGATCCGGCGAGGAACCTTCGCGGGCGATGAAGGCGCCGAAGATGACGCTGCTGTCTCCCGGGGGCAGGAAAGTTTTGGGAACCAGGACGAAGAGCCAGATCGTTCCGGCAAGACAGACAAGCCAAATCGTCGGCGAGATCCAGCGGCGCCGCAGAAACCACCACAGCGACGACCCGTACATCGCCAGCACGCGCTTCTCGATGCCGCCGATCACTCGTTCCATCCAGGTCTTCTTCGCGCCTTCGCCGCGCCCCTTCAGCAGACGCGCGCACATCAGTGGAGTAAGGGTGAGCGATACCAAACCGGATGCGAAGATCGAAATGACGATCGTGATTGCGAACTCGCGGAAGATTCGCCCCACCAGTCCAGACATAAACACCAGCGGGATGAACACCGCCGCCAGCGAGATGGTCATCGACATGATCGTGAAACTGATTTCCCTGGCGCTGTTGACCGCCGCTTCAAACGGCTGCTCTCCGCGTTCCATTCGCCGCACGGTGTTCTCGAGAAATACAATTGCGTCATCTACCAGGAACCCGATTGCCAGCGTAAGCGCCATTAACGACAGGTTGTCGAGACTGTAGCCCAGCGCCCGCATCGCGATGAACGTGATCAGCAGCGATAATGGGAGCGCGACTGCGGGAATCAACGTATCGGTGGCGCGCCCGAGGAAAGCGAAAATCACCATCACCACCAGGGCGAACGCGATCAGGAGCGTTGCCTGCACGTCGTTGACGGAGTGAACGATGCTCTGCGAACGATCATAAATTGGGGTGACGCGAATCGAGCCTGGCAACTCCGCGCTGACCAACGGCAGCACTTCGCGTATGCTCTTGGACACCTCGACGGCGTTGGCGCCCGCGCGACGATTAACCGCGACGATAATTGTGGCGGATGGCACGTCGTAGCCTCGCACCCAGAACCGCATGTTAACGCGCTCGTCCTGGACGGAATCTTTGACCGTGGCGACGTCGCGCAGATATACGGGTGCGCCGCTGGTGCCCCCGACGATCAGGTTGCTGTATTGATCAGCGGTTTCCAGTTGGCCCTGCGGCCGGAGAACCGCGGTGCCGGTGCTGCTGTCTAACTGGCCCGCACCGGTAGAGCTGGTTCCGTTCTTGATCGCCGCGGACAAGTCATCCATCGAAATCTGTCGCGCCCACATCGCCGAAGGATCGGCCTTGATGCGAATCGCCGACTTCGTACCGTAGACATTCACACGCGACACACCCGGCAGGATGCTGATGCGCTGGCCCACCGTCGTGCTGCCATAGTCGTAGAGCTGGCCCGGCGTGACCGAATCGCTGGTCAGCGCGATGTACATGATCGGCTGATCGTTCGGATTGCTTTTTGAGTATGTAGGTGGCGCGGGCAGATCCACTGGAAGACTTCCAGTGGCCTGCGAAATTGCCGTCTGCACGTCAGTCGCAGCGGCGTCAATGTTCTTTTCGAGCGCGAATTGCAGGGTAAGGCTGGCGAATCCCTGGGTGCTCTTTGACGTGACCACTTCCAGTCCATTGATCTGCATGAACTGGCGCTCGAGCGGTGTGGCGATGTTGTTTGCCACCGTTTCCGGACCAGCTCCCGGGTAACCGACATTCACCTGGATCACGGGATAATCCACAGCCGGCAGATCGTTGACCGGAAGTTGAAAGTAGCTCAATACCCCGAACAGGATTACTGAGACAGTCAGCACTGCGGTCATAACGGGCCGGTGAATGAAGGGTTCGGATAGATTCATTAGTAGCCTCTGATCAAGCGGCACAGTTAGCTCTGCTAACGGGCATTGTGTAGCTCTTAGGCCCGCAGGGCCGGTATTCAATAGCCACGCCCGTCAGGGCGTGGGAGGGACACACATAGTCTGAGGCCCGCAGGGCCGACACTCTCAGGCCTTTCATCAATCACGAGCTTGTGCCGCACCTTCGGCGCTCATCTTCCTTCAAGATTCTTGATCCACGCCCTTACGGGACGTGGCTATTGAATATCGGCCCTTCGGGCCTGTCTTTCGAAGGACACTTTCAAACCTCGCGAAGCAGTCTCAGGCTTTGTTCAGAGCCTCCATTACTTTGTCCCGTTGCCCGCTGCGGCTGGATTACCTGTTTGCTCGACGCGGACTTTGCCGCCCGGTGTCACACCCAACTGTCCGTTGGTAACGACGCGTTCACCCGGCTCCACTCCCTTCTCAACAACAATTAGATCTCCCTGCCGCTGGCCCAACGACACCGCTCGCTGTTCGGCGGTCGAGTCTTGCTTCACAACGTAGACGAACGATCCCTTGGCTGACATTTGGGGCGCGGAAGCAGGCACGAGCACAGCTCCTTGAATAGTACTCAATACGAGCCGGATGTTAACGAACCGGCCGGGCCAAAACCGATTTCCGTTGTTTGGAATCGTGGCGCGAAGATTTACCGTGCCCGTTGTGTTCTGCACGGCGGTGTCGAGAAACGTGAGCTGACCGATTACCGGATCATCCGTCGTATCGGGGAGGCGAACTTCAGCCCTGAGCCGGCCCTCGCGCATCTGCTGCTGCACCTCTGTCAGATTATTTTGAGAGATAGTGAAGTCAGCATAGATTGGATCCAGCTTCTGGATCACCAGCAGGGAATTGCTATTGCCGGAGGCTGCACTACCTGAACCATTGCCGGAACTGGAACTACCGCTGCCGGAGCCGCCGGGATTGACGACGTTCCCGATGTCCACCAGCCGTTGGCCCGCGCGACCGTCAATCGGCGAACGAATGTAGCAGTAGCTGAGTTGGACCTTCGCGCTCTCAATTGCTGCCTGGTCCACTTTGATCGATTCATCAGCGCTGCGCACGGCGGCGCGATCGGCATCGACCGTCGAGTTAAGAGAATCCAGTTGCGCCCGCAACTGTTCGTACTGTTCACTGGGAACGACGCCGGCAGTGACCAGCTCACGATACCGCTTGACCTGTGTTTCGCCCCACTTGGCCTGGGCAATGTCCCTTGCCAGGTTGGCTTCCGCCTGCTTCTTCAGTGCCTGGTCTTTAGACAGGTTTGCTTCGGCTTGCTTGATGTTCGCTTCAAAGGGGCGCGGGTCGATCGTAAACAGCATGTCGTTCTTCTTGACGTCGGCGCCATCAGTGAAATGAATCTTGATAATGCGCCCTGAAACCTGAGATTGAATCGAAACCACTTCGCGGGCGACGGTCTTGCCAATTGCGTCCAAGTAGGTTGGTACGTCTTGCGTCACCGCTGTGGCGACCGATACGGGCGCCGGAGGCCGTTCAAAACTCTGCTGGGCCTTGTTTGTGCAGCCAGTGAAGAAGATGGCCGATAATCCGGCGAAGTAAAGCACAATCCTAAACCGCGCTTCCCATCCTTGCTCAAATTTCATTGCCGTCTCTCTTTCAACTTAAATCGTCGAGTCGTAGACAGAATTATAATCTCCTGTTACTCGAATTACGCAAACCCGCGCCGATATTGACAGCTTACGTTTTCGCAAACTTTTTTGTTGCACGCGGATAGCCTAGCACCGCCAGGAAGCATTCACTCTATGCCGGGCGTTGATTGCCAACGCGCTGATTTGCGCGCGCGCGGGCCTGCAACAGTCGCTCACAACACTTTCCCCATTTTTGTGCTTGTTACGATGCGATACAGACCCGTCGTGATTCGGTACTCGCCAGCATACGCTGCTGTAACGAATAATTAGTCAGCTCGCGTGGAATCTCATTGACTTCACCCAGTTCCGTGACTATGGAAGCGAGTCACATCCGGTGGCCTGCATATTGCATGACATCTTCACGAATTCGCCGAGCAGTTGGAAGGAGGGCAATAAATGGACACGTCGACAATCATAGTTTTGGTTTTGGCTGTAGTTGTAGTTTTGGCGATTGCAGCCGCGATCTGGTTCTACATGCTAAAGCAACGAACAAAGCAGCTGCGCTCAAAGTTCGGTGCTGAGTACAATCGAGCCGTTCGCGCCGAAGGAGACATGAAACAGGCTGAGCAAGTCTTGCAGGAGCGACAAAAGCGGGTTGAAAAATTGAATATCAGACCCCTAAGCACCGAAGAGCGAGATAACTTTGCACAAGCCTGGGAACAAGAACAGGCGCATTTTGTGGATGAGCCCGCAATTGCGTTGGACAATGCAGACCGTTTGGTCAAAGAGGTGATGAATGCCCGTGGCTATCCGGTCGCCGATTTCGAGCAGCGCGTCGCGGACGTTTCGGTGGATCATCCGGCTGTAGTTCAGAATTATCGAATCGCACATGCCATCGCGGTTCGAGGCCAACGCGAAGAAGTAAGCACGGAGGAACTCAGAGAAGCCATGATTCACTATCGGGCGCTGTTCGCCGATCTGCTTCACGATGGTGGAATTCAGCCGATAAGGCAAGTGATGGTCGATGACCGTGCGAAAGCGAGGAGTGCAGGACGATGAATGATCCGCAAGAGGAAACACGAGAAGAACTGATCGATGATCAAAAGCAGGAAGTAGTGCGCAGTCACGACGAAGCTGGCCAGCCGCTAACAACAAAGGATGTGGCCACAGGTGTGGCCGCAAAGCGTGCTCGGGAAGATTCCGGTGTTACGACTGATTCGCAGGGCGTCGAGCCGCGTGAGGCCAGTGGCGTTGAACCTTCGGAACCGCAACCTCAAACTGCTTCGCCACTGTTTGATAACAGCGAGACCGAGAAGTTTCGCTCGCATTGGAGCGCAATTCAGTCGCAATTTGTCGACGAGCCCCGCAAGTCGGTAGAGCGGGCTGACGAGTTGGTTGCGGCGACGATGAAGCGTCTGGCTGAGATTTTCTCCGACGAACGAGAGAAGCTGGAAAGAGAATGGGATCGTGGCGAAGACATCTCCACCGAAGACCTGCGAATAGCCTTGCAAAGATACCGCTCGTTTTTCGACCGGTTGCTTTCGGTTTAGCTGTTTGTTTCATAACGGGTTAGGCTCGCAAAGCCCAACGCCGCCAGGTCCGCCGTGATTTCATTCAGGATTGCGGGATCATCGATAGTTGGTGGGATGCGATAGTCAACGCCGTCGGCGA
>WNGG01006202.1_pt1 | contig 15345 bp, 6 predicted proteins | sample 5400661 | NCBI WGS metagenome assembly WNGG01 (sample SAMN13153372, study PRJNA577476) | soil metagenome | isolation source: 100 cm soil or saprolite under Garry oak tree replicate 1 | place: USA:California | collected 2016-06-15
GGCGGAGGGAAGGAAATGCGACGGCGGCGCAATGGGCACGAAATCTACCCGCGATGTGAAATCGGTCCGGCACTCAAAGTTTTGTCGCTGTTCGGACCTTGGCGACGGGGAGAGATGATAGGGTATGCCCGCTGGCTCAACTCATGTTGTTGAACTCCTGGCGGATTAGTTATCGTTATCGAATCGAAAATGCCGAGTGCGACCAGTTCTATGCAACCCGTCATACGTCCCCGCGAGCGAGGCTTTCCGGCGGGGACTATAATTACGCGCACGCATGGCGCTCACCTCTGGCACGAAACTTGGACCGTATGAGATTCAATCGCCGCTAGGCGCCGGCGGCATGGGCGAGGTCTATCGCACCCGCGACACTCGCCTCGACCGCGAGGTCGCGATCAAGGTCCTGCCTGTGGGTTTCGCCCGCGATCCCGAGCGGCTGCGGCGCTTTCAGCAGGAGGCGCAGGCCGCGGCTGCGCTGAATCATCCTAACATTCTGGCGGTGCACGATTTTGGCGAGCACGAAGGCTCGCCCTACATGGTCACCGAGTTTCTGGAGGGTGAGACATTGCGCGAGAGGCTGCGTCCCGGGACGCTGCCGGTGCGCAAAGCCACCGAATACGCCGAGCAGGTTGCGCGTGGTCTGGCGGCGGCGCATGAGAAGGGAATCGTCCACCGCGATCTGAAGCCGGAGAATATTTTTGTCACGCGCGACGGTCGGGTGAAGATTCTGGACTTCGGTTTGGCCAAGCTCACCCGCCCGGAGGGCACAGTTCCGTCCGACGCCGCGACCCCGGCCTCGCAGACCGAGCCCGGCATGGTGATGGGTACGGTCGGCTACATGTCGCCGGAGCAGGTGAAGGGACAGAACGCCGACCACCGCTCCGATCTTTTCAGTTTCGGCGCGATTCTTTACGAGATGCTCTCGGGCAAACGGGCCTTCAGCGGCGAGACCTCGGTTGAAACCATGAGCGCGATCCTGAAACAGGATCCGCCAGAGCTTACGGAAACCAATCGCACGGCGCCTCCCGCGCTGGAGCGGATCGTGCGCCACTGCCTGGAGAAGAATCCGGAAGAGCGCTTCCAGTCGGCGCGGGATGTGGCTTTCAATCTGGCGAATCTCTCGGAGATTTCAGGTGGCAGCACGGCGCTGCGGGCTTTGAAAGCGCCGCGACGATTGCGAGTATGGCCGATCGCGGCGGGAAGTTTACTGGCCGGGCTGATTGCGGGAGCCCTGTTGTGGCCACGCCGCGAACCCGACGCATCTCCCGTGTTCGATCGGTTGACCTACCAATTAGGAACTGTAGATTCGGCAAGGTTCTCGCCGGACGGCCATACGATTGTGTACAGCGCGGCCTGGGAAGGCCGGCCCCTCCAACTGTTCTCTACCCGGGCAGAGTTTCCGCAGCCCCAGCCTTTGGGGCTGGAGCGGGTCCGAGTGGGGGGAGTATCCGCTTCGAACGAGATCGCGCTCTTATTAAATCCGGATGCAGCGAACCCGACGCTGGCGCGTGCAGCGCTTTCGGGCGGTGCTCCTCGGGAAGTATTGGAACATGTGCGGGATGCCACTTGGGCACCAAGCGGAGATCTGGTAATCGTGCGAATGGCGAATGGCCGAGACCGCCTGGAGTATCCAGTCGGCAAAATGCTCTACGAAACCGCCGGGTGGATCAGTCATCCTCGTTTTTCGAAGAAAGGTGACCGGATTGCGTTTCTCGACCACACTGCGTTTCCAGACACTCGAGGTACTGTCGCGCTGGTGGATCTCAGCGGCCATAAGCAAACCCTGACGCGGGAATGGGAAGATGTACGGGGGCTGGCCTGGTCGGCTGCGGGCGACGAAATCTGGTTTACGGCTTCGGATAACGGCACTAACGATTTCCTTTATGCCGTGACGCCATCGGGTCGGCAGCGTCTCGTGCTCAGTGTTCCCTCCCGGCTCTTCTTGCAAGACATCGCATCCGACGGCCGGATTCTGCTGGTTGCGGAGGATGTTCGAGTGCGCATCGCCGGCCACGCTGCCGGAGCGATCCGGGAGCAGGATCTCTCCTGGTACGATTCCACTTTCCTGAGCGACATTTCCGCGGATGGCCAGTGGATCGTTGTCGGCGAGCAAGGCGCGATGGGCGGTCCCAATTATTCAGTCGGAATGCGCAAACTAGACGGTTCGCCGCCGGTAAGGCTGGGAGAGGGCTACTCGGGAGGCTTCTCGCCCGACCGCAAATGGGTCGCTTCTTTCGTCAATGGCCCGCCGCCGAAAGTGACCCTTCTGCCCACCGGCGCGGGGGACCCTAGACCAATCCCTGTGCCTGAAATCGATCGTATCGTGGGGTTCGGCGTCGGGTTCTTTCCGGACGGACAGCATCTCTGGCTCAACGCGGCCGAGGCTGGTCACCCCGCCCGCACCTACCTACAGGATATTGAGGGTGGGAAGCTGCACCCGATCACTCCCGAAGGTGTACTGGCTGAGGGGGTCTCCCTTGACGGGAAATCTCTGGTTGGCCCCGACCTCGAAGGCAGGCTTTCATTGTTCCCAACGGATGGCGGTCGCTGCGCGCATTGTCCCAGGACTAGCCTCAGGCCTGGATTTTGTGCAGTGGGGCCCGGGAGGGAAGTCGCTTTATGTGCGGGACAACAACAACTTGCCAACTACGGTTTTCCAAGTCGATGTCTCTACCGGGCAGAAACGAACTGTGCGGCAACTGATGCCGGCCGACCCGTCCGGAATCAGGACGGTATGGGCGGTCGCCATGTCTCCTGACGGAAAGTCATATGCCTATAACTATTTCCGCCAGTTGTCGCAGTTGCTCGTGGTGGAGGGGTTGAAATAGAACTCTGCCCGGAGCTTGACACCGAAAAACTACGAGAGCGAGTTGCGGCCGCAGAAACCGCAATCTTCAATCGTCTTCAGGCCATTTCGCAAGGCTCGAATCACACTGCGGAACGGCAGGCCATTGAAGATGCTCTGGCAAGCCTCCACGTTCTCAAGAGGGACAATCTTGGATTTCCTGACTGGGAAAAGAAGTAAAGAATCACGCGGCAATGTGGTAACGGTGCGGGGATCAATCTTCTTTCCAATGGACGTTTTTTTGTGACCGCAAGAAAACTTTGAACTCCCGTAGGTCGTCACCAGTGATCTCATCCAAGTGAACTTTCCCGCAGCACTTTCGGAACAGCTTCAAGGCCTGTGTGTAGGATTCAATTTGTCGCTGGTGATGCGGCAGTTGCTGGGCATGGGCACGCCGCGAGGTCTGCAAGGGCTATCGGCGGATGCGTTCCTGGCCTTTTCTGCGGCTCTGGATCGCGGTTTTGGTTCGCACAACACGGGAAAGCGCATTGGTTCCGATACCCAAGTCCTCCTGCCGTGCGCAGCGAAACTTCCATCCCGCTCGCAGCAGAGTGAGCAAACCATTTCTGCCACGGGCTGCTAGGTAAGGTTTGGATCGCATTCTCAGCCTGGTCAGTCAATACAGTGAATACTGTAGGTTTGTGAAGCAGCTTTCGTGGTATGAATCGTAATAACGTAGAGCTTGGGCGCCGGGCATGGCCTTTCATTGACCCTCAGGCCACACAGCGCGTATGGTTTTGCCATTCCTTTGAAATTGACCTTTAGCGAAGTGCCGAGTCGGGCTGTCACAGGGCGACGGTCAGAAAGCAGATGACAGTCGACTTTGGCATGCGCCCGGGCACCGGTCCATTCAGGAGATCACGATGAAGAGAAGCAATAATGTGGCGACCGAGAACGGTGAGCCGAAAGCGAATCTCAAAGCCACTTTAAAACATAATGGACATCCTAAAGTTCAAGCCGAGTCTCTCTCCGCAAACGATCTTAGTTTGATATTGGGAAGCCTGCAAACGATGCGAGATGGTGACTTTTCGGTTCGGCTACCTGGTTCCTGGACGGGAGTGGCGGGAAAAATCGCAGATACATTTAATGACATTGTGGCCGCCAATCAGCAGATGGCGAAAGAGCTGAGGCGTGTGGGGAAGGTCGTGGGCAAAGAAGGCAGAACGCGAGAGCGCACGAAATTCAATGAGTCCCGAGGATCGTGGGGCGAGATGGAGGTTTCGGTTAACACGCTCGTGGAGGACCTACTCCGACCCACTACAGAAGTGACTCGCGCAATCGGAGCCGTCGCCCAAGGCAACCTCACCCAAACTGTGCGGCTTGACGTGGACGGGCGCCCCCTGGAAGGAGAGTTCCTTCGCTCAGCCAACATTGTCAATACCATGATCCAACAGCTGAGCGTGTTCACCGCTGAAGTCACGCGTGTGGCGCGTGAAGTGGGTACGGACGGAAAGCTCGGCGGTCAGGCTCAGGTTCCTGGTGTGGCCGGCACCTGGAAAGACCTCACCGACTCCGTAAATTTGATGGCTAGTAATCTGACCGGGCAGGTCCGCAACATTGCAGAAGTGGCTACAGCCGTAGCGAGCGGGGATCTTTCGCGAAAAATCACGGTAGACGTGCGGGGAGAAATTCTCCAGCTGAAAGAGGCTATCAATACCATGGTGGACCAGCTGCGATCATTTGCTTCTGAAGTGACCCGCGTCATCCGCGAAGTGGGTACAGATGGCAAACTCGGCGGCCAGGCCGTGGTACCTGCTGTGGCGGGCACGTGGAAGGATCTTACCGACTCAGTGAACGCCATGGCGGGAAACCTGACGGCTCAGGTCCGAAACATTGCTGAGGTGACTACGGCTGTGGCCCGCGGCGACTTGTCCCGCAAGATCACGGTAGACGTAAAGGGAGAAATTCTCGAACTTAAGGACACCATCAACACAATGGTGGACCAGCTCAACGCCTTCGCGGGCGAGGTGACGCGGGTGGCCCGCGAAGTGGGTACCGAAGGTAAGCTTGGTGGCCAAGCGCAGGTGCCCGGTGTGGGCGGTACCTGGAAAGACCTCACCGACAACGTGAACTTTATGGCTAGCAACCTGACTGGTCAGGTGCGAAACATTGCAGAAGTCGCAACTGCGATTGCGAGTGGCGACCTTTCGCGAAAAATCACGGTGGATGTCCGCGGCGAAATCCTGCAGCTCAAGGAAACTCTCAACACGATGGTGGATCAGCTCAACCGGTTCGCCGGCGAAGTGACACGCGTTGCCCGTGAAGTTGGAACAGAGGGAAGGCTTGGTGGTCAAGCGAACGTTCCCGGAGTGGCAGGCACGTGGAAGGATCTTACTGACTCCGTTAATTCCATGGCTGGAAACTTAACCGGCCAGGTGCGAAACATCGCGGAAGTGACAACCGCCGTGGCCAGGGGCGACTTGTCTCGCAAAATCACAGTGGACGTTAAAGGCGAAATTCTCGAATTGAAAAACACCATCAACACCATGGTGGACCAGCTCAATGCGTTCGCGGGCGAGGTGACCCGCGTGGCACGCGAGGTGGGCACGGAAGGCAAGCTTGGCGGCCAGGCAGAGGTGCCTGATGTGGCAGGTACTTGGAAGGATCTTACTGACAACGTGAACTTCATGGCCGGCAACCTGACGGCCCAGGTCCGTAATATCGCGGAGGTGGCTACAGCGGTGGCACGCGGTGATCTGTCGCGCAAGATCACGGTCGACGTGAAGGGAGAAATTCTTGAGCTCAAGGATACTATCAATACGATGGTCGACCAGTTGCGCTCATTTGCGTCGGAGGTGACACGAGTGGCCCGCGAGGTCGGTACTGACGGCAAGCTGGGTGGTCAGGCGCAGGTACCTGGAGTAGGTGGTACGTGGAAGGATCTCACTGACTCGGTCAACTCGATGGCTAGTAACTTGACGGGACAGGTGCGCAATATCGCTGAAGTGTCTACGGCCATCGCCAGCGGCGACCTCTCGAAAAAAATCACAGTTAACGTAAGCGGCGAGATTCTTCTGCTTAAAGAAACCATCAATACGACGGTGGACCAGCTCAATGCGTTCGCCGGTGAGGTAACGCGCGTGGCGCGCGAAGTGGGCACCGAAGGCCGATTAGGCGGTCAGGCCAATGTGCCTGGCGTAGCTGGTACGTGGAAGGACCTCACCGACTCTGTGAACTCGATGGCGGGAAACCTCACGGGGCAAGTGCGCAACATCGCCGAGGTGACCACCGCCGTGGCCCGTGGCGATTTGTCCCGCAAGATCACTGTGGATGTGAAAGGCGAGATTCTTGAACTGAAGAATACGATCAACACTATGGTTGACCAACTCAACGCTTTCGCCGGCGAGGTGACGCGTGTGGCGCGCGAGGTCGGCACTGACGGCAAGCTCGGCGGTCAGGCGCAGGTGCCTGGCGTAGCTGGCACATGGAAGGACCTCACCGACAATGTCAATTTCATGGCCAGCAATCTCACAGGCCAAGTCCGCAACATCGCCGAAGTGGCTACTGCCATCGCCACGGGCGATCTTTCGAAGAAGATCACTGTAGACGTGCGCGGCGAAATTTTGCAGCTGAAAGAAACGCTCAACACGATGGTCGAGCAGCTCCGCTCGTTTGCAGCTGAAGTGACGCGGGTGGCCCGTGAGGTCGGAAGCGAGGGAAGGCTTGGCGGACAAGCCAACGTGCCCGGCGTGGCCGGAACCTGGAAGGATCTCACGGATTCGGTGAATGCAATGGCGGGGAACCTCACCGGGCAAGTACGTAATATTGCGGAGGTGACCACAGCGGTGGCACGTGGAGACTTGTCTCGCAAGATTACGGTGGACGTGAAAGGCGAGATTCTTGAACTGAAGAACACCATCAACACGATGGTTGACCAACTCAACGCTTTCGCGGGCGAGGTGACGCGCGTCGCACGCGAGGTCGGTACTGATGGAAAGCTAGGTGGTCAAGCGCAGGTTCCCGGTGTGGCCGGTACCTGGAAGGACCTCACGGACAATGTCAACTTCATGGCCAATAACCTGACAGGACAGGTCCGCAACATCGCAGAAGTCGCCACGGCCATTGCAACCGGTGACCTGTCGAAGAAGATCACCGTAGATGTGCGCGGAGAGATCCTGCAGCTCAAAGAGACCCTCAACACCATGGTCGAGCAGCTGCGCTCCTTTGCAGCAGAAGTGACTCGTGTGGCTCGCGAGGTAGGCACGGAAGGGCGCCTCGGCGGACAGGCTAACGTGCCTGGTGTCGCCGGGACGTGGAAGGATCTCACGGATTCGGTAAACGCAATGGCCCGCAATCTCACGGGTCAGGTACGCAACATCGCGGAGGTGACGACCGCTGTCGCTCGCGGAGACTTGTCTCGCAAGATTACGGTGGACGTGAAAGGCGAAATTCTTGAACTAAAGAACACGATCAATACCATGGTGGACCAACTCAACGCTTTTGCTGCTGAGGTGACGCGTGTGGCACGCGAAGTCGGTACCGAGGGCAAGCTTGGAGGGCAGGCACAGGTGCCCGGAGTTGCAGGCACATGGAAGGACCTCACGGATAATGTCAACGTGATGGCCGCGAACCTCACGGAGCAGGTACGCGGAATCGTCAAGGTCGTTACCGCCGTCGCTAATGGCCTGCTCACTCAGAAGCTGACGGTTTACGCGAAGGGCGAAGTGGCGGCTTTGGCGGAGACGATCAACAACATGACAGACACGCTTGCCACCTTCGCGGACCAAGTCACGACGGTTGCTCGCGAAGTCGGCGTCGAAGGCCGTCTTGGCGGCCAGGCTCACGTGCCTGGTGCCGCAGGGACCTGGAAAGACCTCACGGGAAACGTCAACCTGTTGGCAGACAACCTCACGAACCAAGTGCGAGCTATCGCAGAGGTCGCCACTGCTGTCACCAAAGGTGATCTAACACGGTCAATCCAAGTCGAAGCCAGTGGCGAGGTCGCCGAGTTGAAAGACAACATCAACACGATGATTAATAACCTCCGTCTCACGACGGAACGCAATACCGAGCAGGATTGGTTGAAGACGAATCTGGCTCGCTTCACAGGTATGTTGCAGGGTCAACGTGATCTGACTACCGTGGGACGGATGTTGCTCTCAGAACTGGCTCCCCTGGTGAATGCCCAACAGGGGGTGATTTACCAAATGGAAAGCGAGAACTCGGCGACCATGGTGCTTCTCTCCGCGTTTGCTGGCGACGGAGAAGATGGACATCTCCGACAACTAAAGATTGGGGAAGGTCTGATTGGACAATGTGCGGCGGAGAAGAGACGGATGCTGATAAATGACTTGCCACCCAACAGCATCTCGATTCGATCCGGTTTATTCGAGGCTGTGCCCAGAAATGTGATTGTGCTGCCCGTACTCTTTGAGGATCGCGTCAAGGCAGTAATTGAGTTGGCCTCTTTGGGCGCCTTCACCGCCTCGCATCTAGCGTTTCTAGAACAGCTGACTGCTAGCATTGGCATTGTCCTTAATAGTATTGAGGCGACGATGCAGACCGAAGGGCTGCTGAAGCAGTCCCAGCAACTAGCGACAGAGCTCCAAACCCAGCAGAAGGAATTACAGCAGACGAACGAGCAGTTAGCCCAAAAAGCCCAGCAGCTCGCTGAGCAGAATGCCGAGGTCGAACGGAAGAACCAGGAGATTGAGCAGGCGCGGCGTGCATTGGAAGAGAAGGCCAAAGAACTGGCGCTCACTTCCAAATACAAGTCCGAGTTCCTTGCAAACATGTCGCATGAGCTGCGTACGCCTTTGAACAGCATCCTTGTCCTCGGCCAGCAACTCAGCGATAACCCTGATCACAATTTGACACCAAAGCAGGTTGAGTTCGCTCGCACTATCCACGGTGCGGGAACAGACCTTTTGAACCTGATCAGTGATATTCTCGACCTGTCAAAAATCGAATCAGGAACGGTCTCCGTAGACGCTGAAGAAGTCTTCTTTGCTAGCCTCCTCGACATGATTGGGAGACCCTTCCGGCATGAAGCAGAAAATCGCCGGCTTAGCTTCGAGGTGCATACTGATCCCCACCTTACTCGTGGCATGGTCACCGACTCGAAACGTCTACAACAAGTACTAAAGAATCTGCTATCCAATGCTTTCAAATTTACCGAACAAGGTGGCGTGCGCCTCTCTGTCTCGGCAGCTGAGAGCGGGTGGAGCGATGACCACCCAATTCTCAACCGTGCGGGCTCCGTCGTGGCCTTTGAAGTTGCCGATACGGGGATCGGTATTCCGCACGACAAGCAGCGAATCATCTTCGAGGCGTTTCAGCAGGCCGATGCTGGCACGAGCCGCAAGTACGGCGGCACCGGTTTGGGCCTGGCAATCAGCCGGGAGCTGGCCAGTCTCTTAGGCGGAGAGATCCAGTTGCGCAGCACACCTGGCAAAGGAAGCTCGTTCACGCTATATCTTCCACAAACATACGCAGGCCCGTCCGCTCCCAGCGTTTCCGTGCTGGAAGGAAAAGCTTCGCCGTCGTCCCTGCCTCTTCAGTTGGCGAGCGTGAATGTTTCGGAGCTTCCGGCCGAGCATGTCTCCGACGATCGTGACAGTCTCGAAGCGGGCCACGCCGTGTTGCTCATCATAGAAGATGATCCGCATTACGCCCGGGTACTTCGCGATCTGTCCCGTGACAAGGGTTTCAAGGTTCTCGTTGCCATGCGGGGTGCCGAAGGCCTTGCTCTGGCTCGTGAATTTCACCCGACCGCTGTGTCGCTGGATGTTTTTCTGCCTGACATGCTGGGCTGGACAGTGCTTAACCACTTGAAACAAGATCCGGCGACGAGACACATTCCAGTACAGATGCTGACACTGGATGAGGATCGACATCATGGCTTGGCAAGAGGGGCATTCGCCTTTGTGACAAAACCGAGCACGCCCGAAGGCCTTGATGCGGCATTGGATCGAATTAAGGAGTATGCAGGTCCACGTCGTAAGCGGCTGCTGGTTGTCGAAGACAATCCAGCCGAGCAACTGAGTATCCGGGAGTTGCTCGGTTACGATGATATTGATGTTACCGTCGCTGCTACCGGCACTGAGGCGCTCGCCCTTGTTAACGACCAGCAGTTCGATTGTGTTGTCCTCGACCTCCGTCTTCCCGATATGTCGGGGTTTGAGATCTTGGAGAAGCTACGTGATACTCCGTCCCTAAGCGACTTGCCGGTAGTAGTTTTCACCGGGAAGGAATTAACGTCCGAAGAAGACGCTCGGTTGCGCACGCTCGCGCGGAGCGTGGTGGTTAAAGGTGCCGAATCTCCGGAGCGGCTGCTGGATGAAACGGCACTGTTCCTCCACCGCGTGGTCGCTGATCTTCCAGCGGAGAAGCAAAAAATGCTGGACCGGCTGCACCGGTCAGATGATGCGCTAGTCGGAAAGAAAGTACTGGTGGTCGACGATGATGTGCGGAATATCTTCGCCTTAAGCAGCGTCCTCGAGCGTAGAGGGATGACCGTGCTAACGGCCGGCACTGGTCGTCAGGCGATTGAGACGCTCGAGTCAACTCCGGACGTAGCTATCACGCTGATGGACATCATGATGCCCGAGATGGACGGATACGAAACTATGCAGGTGATTCGTCAGAACTCTTCGTTGCGGCGCTTACCTATCATCGCGCTAACCGCGAAAGCGATGAAGGGAGATCGTGAGAAGTGCCTGGAAGCGGGGGCGTCTGAATACCTGGCGAAGCCGGTCAATACAGACCAACTACTTTCAGCATTGCGCATGTGGCTCCATAGATAGCTAGCACGTCCAGGAGTATTCAAACTGAGCACGTTGACTATCGTGATGCTGAGAGAAACATGAGCGTCAATCCGAAGGTTAACATTCTGATGGTGGATGATCAGCCTGCCAAGCTGCTGAGTTACGAAGTAATACTGAGCGAGCTTGGAGAGAATCTGATTAAGGCTACTTCAGGCCGTGAAGCTCTCGAATACTTGCTCAAAACCGACGTAGCCGTTGTGCTGATGGACGTCAGCATGCCGGAACTCAACGGCTTTGAACTCGCAGACATGATCCGTCAGCATCCTCGCTTTCAGAAGACAGCGATTATCTTCATCTCGGCTGTTCACCTGACCGATTTGGATCGGCTCAAAGGATACGAAAGGGGTGCTGTCGATTACATCTCGGTGCCCGTCATTCCGGAATTGCTGCGAGCAAAAGTCAGCGTATTCGCCGAATTGCACCGGAAGGCCCGCCAGCTTGAAACGTTGAATCGTCAGCTGGAAGAGCGGGTTCTGCAACGGACGGCAGAGATTCGAGAGCTTAATAGCGAGCTTCAACAGCGCGTAGCCGAGCTTGAGACTATCATGCAGGTTCTACCAATGGGGGTCGCGGTTGCGCATGATCCTGAGTGCCGATTCATCACAGGAAACGCGGCTCTCAGCGACCTCATGGGAATGAAGCAGGGCGATAACCTATTAAAGAGCGGCGACGGGGAGCTTCCGTACGATATTTATCAGAATGGCCAAAAACTCCAACCCGGCGAATTCCCCGTCCAACGCGCCGCCGCCAATCGAGAGTTGGTCGGTACCGTCGAACTGGAAGTTCGACGTAGAGACGGGCAGATGGCACATGTGCTCGCCAGCGCAAATCCTCTCTTCGATGACTCTGGGCAAATCCGAGGTGCTGTAGGAGTTTTTTTTGACGTTACCGAGCGCAAGAGCTTGGAAGACATACTGCGCGAAAGGGCGGAGCTCCTCGACCTCGCTTCTGAGGCCATTGTGGTCCATGATTCAGCCGGGATTCTTTCGTTCTGGAATTCAGGTGCGGAGGCCCTTTACGGCTGGAAGCGCGAGGAGGTGCTCGGCGAAGATATCAACCGGATCTTGCGAACGGGTTTTCCCGTGCCCCAGAAAGAAGTCGAGGCGCCCCTTGCCGCAGCTGGAAGATGGGAAGGAAACTTGACTCACTACACCAGAGACGGTCGGGAACTGATTGTCGCTAGTCGTCAGGCTCTTAAGCTCGGGAGTCGAGGCCGCAGCGTCATTCTCGAAATCAATCGGGACATCACAGCGCAACTACAGGCGGAAGAAGCTCTACGTCGCGCGGAAAGACTTGGGGCTATGGGGCGAGTTGCTGGGATTATTGCTCACGAAATCAATAACCCTTTGGAAGCGATATCTAACGCGTTTTACCTTCTTCGAGATCATCCATCGCTCGACGAGGAAGCTCGGTATTACGCGCGTCTTGCCGAGCAAGAGTTGGCCCGGGTCGCTCATATTACCAGACAGACACTCAGCTTTTATCGAGAATCGCAGTATCCCGTCTCGGTTGCCATTTCGGAGGTTCTGGATAATGTTCTTGAACTTCAATCGCGTCGTGTACAGCTGAACGGAATCATTCTAGAAAAAGTGTACCGCACCGCAGGAATAATCCAAGGGTTTCCTGTTGAGTTAAAACAAGTATTCTTAAACATTGTTGGAAACGCGATCCAGGCGATGCCTCAAGGAGGGCGCCTGCGCGTCCGAGTGTATGAATGCATTGAACCTAGCACCGGGCGACAGGGGGTCCGTGCCTCCGTTTGCGACACCGGATCGGGTATTGACCCAGAACACGCCAAGCGACTTTTCGAACCCTTTTTCACGACGAAAGAAACAAAGGGGACTGGTTTGGGCCTCTGGATCAGCAAAGGAATAATTCAGAAGTACGAAGGCACAATTCGGTTTCGCAGCTTGCGGTTCGCTCGGGAGCATGCCACATGCTTTTCCGTATTCATCCCTGGAACTGCTTTTGGGCAGAAGCAGGAACTCACAGTTTCATTGGCGGCAAGCTAAGTGGACACAGTTATGATTTCAGACAAACCCGTCATCTTGTGTGTAGATGACGAAGAAAACCCGTTGATTCTTAGAAAGCTCGTCCTGGAGAAGGCCGGCTACGAAGTAGTTACGTCAACGTCCGCGAGATCCGCTGTCGAGATTGTCTCCTCCCGCCACGTAGATCTTGTGCTGTCGGACCACTTAATGCCTGGCGCAATAGGAACAGAGCTTGCTCGTCAAATCAAAGCTAACCATCCCACCATGCCTGTAATTTTGCTCTCAGGTGTGAATGAGATGCCAGCGGACGCAGGAGCCGTTGACGTTTTTCTGAGCAAGGCGGAAGGTCCGGAAAGGTTGTGCGAGAAGATTGCTGCTGCACTCGCCGAGTATCGAAAACCTCGTAGCACGCCTTAGCTGATCACTCGGTCCGGCTCACGGCAGCGCGCAGGTTAGCTGGAAGGAGTAGTGTTTAATCGGCAGCCAAGTGACGGCCCGTTTCGAAGCCAGCTATTCCGGGAGCGTTGGCTTGCTTCAGGACGGGGGTGTCGGAGCCGCATCTCACCGGAGTTCACACATGCCTCGAAGGTTGCAACCGATTTCCGACGCGATCCAGGCAAAACTGTGGGAGGTTCGGGTGGCCCGCCTTGCAACCCTGGGTGTGGAAATAGCATGAGGTAGCTAGGTTAGCAAGCACGTCTAAGAGGCTGTTCTCGGCCGCCGCAGGTTTCAGAGCCATGACTGCCTACCGAAAAATCCTGTACAAACCGCGCTGCGTTGGCGTGTTGCTTCTGGACGCAATACGCGAAAACGAAAAGAAGAGAAGTTACGTCGCGCTATGCTTCTGAGTTCTTCAGCGGTGGGTTCTCGTTGAGCGCAAAGAAGAACTTCATCACTGCGCGTGATTTACTCAACATTCGCAAGCTTCGCGCTGACTTAAGATGCCCTTCCATGTGCCGAAGGTTGTTAAGACGAAGCGCCGAGTATGCTGGTTACAGGATAAGCAGTAAAAAAATAAAGGCAGCTTGCGATTTGCTAGCGAGCCTCCCCAGCAAGCATTCCTGATCCCTCGCAGCCGCTCGCATAACATTGAAGTTTAGTTTTCAATGACGAGTTCGATCTGTACATTCGGGGTCGCAACTGCGACCGTGCCGTAGAGCGGTCACCTGCCCTTGAAGGCCTCGACCAGTTGCCGGCCTTGCTGTTCGGTGACGCCTTTCACGCGGAAATTCAGGCGCACGGAGTTGAACAGGGAAACATCTGGGCGTACGGGGTGGGAACGGTCGATGGTGCCGCGAATATCCGCCGCGATGCCGTGCAGCGGAACCGCCTGTGCCTTGGCCAGCACCTGCACCAGTTCGACCCCGCACGCCGCCACGCCCGAGAGGAACAGTTCGGCGGGATTGATGGCCTCGCCGGGGCAGCCGTTCTGCACCGGCCCGTCCCCAACGAAGTGATGGTTTCGGGCGCTGCACAACACACGCCCGAAAGTGTCCGTGGAAGCTGCCTGCGCCGCGTACTCGCGCACATCTGTATCGGTCATAGTCCACCTCGCATTTAACCTTAACCTATCCGAGTGGCACAGCCGTGCCATTCCCGGAGGAGTCCGGAGATTGTAGCTTGTGGATGAGCAGTTCGGGGGGAGGGCTGTTCGACTCTAAACGGAGTCTGGGCGCTTTCATTTTTCGGGGCAGTCCCTACGCTCCAACCCCTCGCCCTGCCTCACAGCAGAGCCTCTCGCGGTACGGCTCGGCTGATATGACATCTCCCCTGCCGCAATTTGCAACCATTCCTAGACGAATGGGCGTAATGTAATCGGTGGAGCAGAATCTCGCCCGGCGATTGCCATGTTCGGTTCCAGCGCGAGCGACCTCCACCCCGAGCCCACCCCGAGCAGCGGCGCAGTCCGCGCTTCCGTTCGACTCGCTCGTGCGCGTGACGGCATCCCGTCCCGGCGAGGAGGCGCAGGTCTGGGGCCGCTCGACCGATCTCTGCCGAGAGGGCATCGGGGTGACCGTCACCGGCGAATTAACGCCCGAAGAACTGGTCGCGATGCAGATTCCGCTCCCTTCGACCAAGCCCATGAACGTACGCGCCTCGGTGCGCTACTGCACCCAAGCTCGCAGCGGATTTGTTATCGAGTCGACTGACTGTCGGTCAGGCGAGCATGCCCAGCTTCCCGGGCGTTGTGATCTCCGCGTGTGCCTTGTGTGGATCGTTTTTTCCGTGAGATGGCGCTGCTGCCTAATACACGAACACACGCGTTTGTCGCAGAGCGGACTGACTATGAACCAGTCGCAAACCGCGGTTTTGCTGGGCTTTTTGGGCAATCAGGTGTGCCAGATGATGTAGAGATTCACTCGGCCTGCGACCGCGCCTGTTGCACCATTTCAACCAAGACTTTCCGAGTCTCTGCCGGACTGTTCACCTCCCGCAAGAATGCGATGCGGGCACCGCGGATGCCATCCCGGGTTTTCATACGCACATGAAAGCCGAGACGATCGACAGCTGTAATCGTTGCCTCCTGTGACTCAGTGCGAGCAAATTTCTTGGCAAGCAGGACGAGCGCATCCTTGTGGTCGGCGTTCATGTGCTGAATGATCTCGGCCATTGAGTCAGCAAGAGGGTCGGGTTGGCTGCGGTCATATTCCGAGGCAGATACCCAGCCCATCACTCCGAAGCCGCCCACGTAATAAACGTCCACCACGTCCATGCGGTAAAAAGAGAAGTCTTCAAAGTCTACCCA
>WNGG01004660.1_pt1 | contig 15336 bp, 12 predicted proteins | sample 5400661 | NCBI WGS metagenome assembly WNGG01 (sample SAMN13153372, study PRJNA577476) | soil metagenome | isolation source: 100 cm soil or saprolite under Garry oak tree replicate 1 | place: USA:California | collected 2016-06-15
CTCCAGGTGTAGTGCAGTTCCGCGCTGTCAGAAAGTTGCGTAAAGGTCAGATCGACAAGGTAGGCGTCTTCTTCGGCTTTGGCGGCCGTCCAAGTCTTGAAACGGAGCCCGGGATTGCTTCCGTTTACCATCCCCGCCACCGTGGCATTCGACTTCAGCAAGAGATCGTACGCCTCCGTTTCCACTTTCCCCTGACGGAACTCCGGAGGCGCCTCTGAACTCAGCGGCTCTTCCTTCGCCGGAGATTCCCTTTCGTTTTGCGCAGGTCTCTCAACCGCTGCCGCCCCGCCGCGGGCCTTGTAGACCAGGTGGGACATATCTATAACACCGGAGTACTGAGGCCGCTCAGGCACCGGCCGCGCCAGCTCCGCCGGAAAGGGGTGCCGGTTCTCGCCAACCTTGGCCCATGCCGGAGTGGGTTTGATCGGAAGGGGTCCCAGCGCTTCGCGCAAGCTCTGAACCCGAGCCGAGAGCCTGTGGCGCAATACAGGAACGGCGATCAAAGGCAAGCCCGCGATTGCCACAAACAACAGCAGGCCCATGTAGACCCGATACCGAGCCCGAAACCGGCGCCATGCGACCATCTCTGCTGCGTCGATTGCAGTATGGTGCACTTCCGCCGCCTGAAGTTTCAGATCTGCTCCCACTTGCTCCACGGTTGCCTACCTCTCGGGTTGAAGCCACAGACGAATATGGATTCCGTGCCGCTAGGTCCTAAAATCCTTCGCAACCTGACAAGGATCTTCCGGTCAAATGACCAATGACAAATGACAAATGAACAATGACAAATAGAAGTCACAAGTCCGGACAACGAACTGCGATTTGTCATTTTTCATTGGTCATTTGCCAAATCTTTCTCTGACCGCCCCTGTGAATCAGGTAACGGTATATGAATTCGTCGAGGTCGCCATCGAGGACGCGGTCGGTGTTCGAGGTTTCGTGTTTGGTCCGGTGATCCTTGACCATGCGATAAGGATGTAGCACGTAAGAACGGATCTGACTTCCCCAGGCGATGTCCAGCTTGGAGTCTTCGACCGCCTGAAGTTCCTTTTGTTTCTTTTCCAGTTCGAGCTCGTAGATGCGGGCGCGCAGGATCTTCCTGGCCATCTCGCGATTGCGAATCTGAGAGCGCTCGTTCTGACAGCTCACGACGATTCCTGTGGGGATATGCGTAATCCTGACCGCAGAGTCCGTGACATTGACATGCTGCCCCCCTGCGCCGGAGGATCGGTAGGTGTCAATACGAAGGTCCTTTTCCTCGATCTGGACCTCGATCTCGTCGTCGATTTCCGGATAGACATAAACCGAGGCGAAGCTCGTATGGCGGCGGGCGGCTGCATCAAATGGGGAAATGCGCACCAACCGGTGCACACCGCTCTCGGCATTAAGCTTCCCGTAAGCATAATCTCCCTTTACCAGGAAGGTTGCGGACTTTATGCCGGCTTCGTCCCCCTCCTGGTAATCCAGTATCTCGGTAGCGTGACCCGAGCGCTCGCTCCATCGAAGATACATCCGCGTAAGCATCTCCGCCCAATCCTGGGATTCGGTTCCGCCCGCCCCGGGATGTATCGTCACAATTGCGTTGGAGCGGTCGTGTTCTCCGGAGAGCAAGACGCGGATTTCAGTTTCCAGCGCTTTCTTTTCGAGCCCTTCCACCTCCCTGCCAAGGTCGCTGACTACGTCCTCGCCTTCCAAGGCAAGTTCGAGGAGCGCATCGAGATCCGCAAGCTCTCGCTCGAGCCTGGCGTCCAGCTCCACATCTTCTTCCAAACGGCTCCGTGCTTGAAGCGTTGCCTGGGCTTCGTCCTGGCGGAGCCAGAACGCCGGCAAGGCTATTCTCTTTTCGATCTCGGCAATCTCGTTCCGTTTACGCTCCGCATCAAAGATAACCTCGAATCTGTCTTACCTTCTCGCCAATCGCATTCGCTCGTTCCCGCAATTCTTCCAACATCACGTCCTCCGGAATCCCAGTTCTTTTGTTCGCAACTGCTGTGGCATCTTTTGGAGTGCGGCAGCTCGCTGCCGCTTTCTCTGGCACTGCTTGCTTCGCGCGGTCAAAGCGCGAGCAAGCTCGCGCACTCCACAAGGGCTGCCCTCCTGAGGCTCCAGGCACTCCAGGCGCCAAGAACGAGTGTAATGATAACACATACATTTGCCAGAACGTCGCCGTGCTGCGTGTACCAGGTCTGGTCCTGGACAAAACCAAAACGTCCGACGCAGACATCCTCACGCAGCAGGCCCGTAGCCACTTGAAGCGCGCCTGTGGGCTCGATAATCGCCGAAATCCCGGAGTTGGCGGCGCGCAGCATGTAGCGCCTGTTTTCGACCGCGCGCCAGCGCGCCATTGCCAGATGCTGGTACGGCGCGGCGCTGTCTCCATACCAGCCGTCGTTGGTCAGGTTGACAATCAGATTGCTGCCGCGACGGACAAATTGCCGGGCCAGATACGGGAAGATAGCCTCAAAGCAGATCAGGGCATTGGCGGTGTGATCCCCCAAACGCACCGTGGTGAGGTTGCTTCCCGGCTGAAAATCGCCGACGTCCTTGGTTATCGATTCGACAAAAAAGAAAAGGCTTTTCCACGGAACGTATTCGCCGAAGGGCACCAGATGGACCTTGTCGTACCGCCCCACTTCCACTCCATCCCGGCTGAGGAAATAGGCGCTGTTGAAGTAGCGTTCCCCTCCGCCAGCGTACGATACGGTGACGTTGTTGAATATCATTCCGAGCGAGTATCGCGCGGCGAGTTGCCGGAGAGTCCCGGCGTAGACGGTGTCGAACTGAAACATCAGAGGGGTGGGCGATTCCGGAAGGACAAGCAGGTCAACCTTGGTCCCTTCAAGCCGCTCTGCCATGCGCGCATAGCCGTCTCGAAATTTCCAGGCGAGCTCTCTTTCGCTCTCTTCGAAGGAAAGGTTACCCTGGAGCAGCGCGGCAGTCAGCTCAGGCTTCAAACTGCCCCATCGCCGTAACATGCGTTCCCCGTACAGGGCCGACCCGCCCAGGAGAAGGAGCGCCAGTGCGAGAGGCGCCATCCGCCTGGATTTGGGCGTATCGCTTAAGAGCGCCCAAACGATCGCGCTATTGAACGTCAGGATGAGAAAGGACACGCCGTAGACGCCCGTTACGTCGGATATCTGTACGAGGTGAAGATAATCAGTCTGGGAGTATCCTGTCAGGAGCCAGGGAAAACCGCCAAAAGGAGCATAGCTCCGCAGGTACTCCTGACTCACCCAGGCCGCAGGAAACAGAAATAGAGCCCACGATCCGAGCCCGCGCATGCAGTAGCGTGTGACAGCGCACGCAGATCCGGGAAAGCAAGCCAGGACACCGACCATGAGCAGATAGAGAAACCAGCACAGAGGCTCCGCAACGTTGCCATAACGGGTCAGGACTTGAGGTATCCAGGCGATCAGCCCGAAGAACTGTATGAAGCCGGCGACAAACCCGGCCCAGAACGCTCGACGCGCGCCGGCGCAACGGAGAATGAAAACCAGTAACGGGACGAAGCAAGCCCAGGCCAGATAGCCCTGGTTCAGCTTGGGAAACGCCGCCAGAGAAAGCACCCCGGTGAGTGCCGGCAGCCAGATAGCATGAGGGAGAGAGATTTCCCCGCCAATCTTGGAAGACTTGACACGAATTTCACGAATCTTCTTGAAACCACTGATGAACACAGATCTGTACTAAGCCGAAAAATCCTTCGCGAGCTGGTAAGGATTTTCGGTCAAATGACCAATGACAAATGACAAATGAACAATGACAAATAAGAAGTCAGAAAAAAATCTGGAGTGCGAACTGGCATTTGTCACATTTTTCATTGGTCATTTTTCATTGGTCATTGGTCATTTGTCATTGAGGTGGTTTAAAGGAGGGTCAATTGGTTTTGATAAACGAAGCGAAGCCGTCTTTCTTCAGCTTTTGCTGCATCGCATACGCCTGCGCCCGGGATTCAAATCTGCCAACTTTCAAAAGGTAGAGCTCATTGTCGGCGGCGGGCGGCTGAATGACGTAATCATAACGCTTCGCCTTGAGGATCGCAGCCTTTGCTTCTGCCTCGCGTTTGTGTTTGAAGGCCCCGATCTGAACGGAATACCCGCCCTTGCGAGGCGGCGGCGCCGATTTTTTGGCGCCCGCTCTGGTTCGCGCCGCCGTTTTCTTATCCTCCATCAGGTCCTTGGGGCTGATCTCCCCGCGCGCATGGACCTTCTTGTACCAATCCAGCTGCTCCTTGACCGCCTTGTCCTCGGTTGGCGGCGCCGGGGACGTGGCGCTCTGAGTCTTGGTCTCGGAAGGGGCTGGTGCGCCTTGCCCGGCGGCGGAGGCGGGAAGGCTGGCGTTGATTTTTTGTTCCCCCGACTTCTGGGCCTGTCTCTTCCCCTCCACGAAGCCAAAGACATAGAAACCCGCGCAAATGCACATCAAGAGCACGAACGCGATGATGAGCTTGCGATTGTCCAGATCGAGCCGGGATTCTTCAGCGGGTTTGTCCATGATGGCGCCTCTCATGCCAATTCTTTTGGCAGAAAATCCTTTGCGATTCTTTGCGTCTTCGCGGTGAAAGCAGGCTGCATTCACCACTAAGACGCAAAGACGCGAAGCTCTCTATGCCCCTTCCCGGAAAAAATGCCTGAGGATGTCAATGGGAACAGGAAAAACCACGGTCGTGTTCTTTTCCACACCTATTTCGGTCAAAGTCTGCAAATAACGCAGCTGCAGGGCTACGGGTTGTGTGGTGATGACCGCGGCTGCCTCCGCCAGTTTGGCCGCCGCCTGGAATTCTCCTTCCGCATGTATTACCTTGGCCCGTTTCTCGCGCTCGGCCTCTGCCTGTTTTGCCATGGCGCGCTGCATCTCCTGGGGCAGGTCCACCTGCTTCACCTCGACCAGGGCGACTTTGATCCCCCAGGCGCCCGTGTGCTGGTCCAGAATGTCCTGGAGCTTCACATTCAACTTCTCCCTCTGACTGAGGAGATCGTCCAGATCGACCTGGCCCAACACGGAACGCAGTGTGGTTTGAGCGAGCTGCGACGTGGCGTACAAATAATTCTCCACTTCCGTAACCGCGCGCGGAGCGTTCATCACCCGGAAATACACGATCGCATTCACCTTCACTGAGACGTTGTCCCTCGTAATGATGTCCTGAGGGGGGACGTCCAGCGTGATCGTTCGCAGGCTGATGCGCACCATTTTGTCCACCGGCCAGAAGACCCAGATCAGCCCCGGGCCCTTGGCGTCGTGCATCAGACGCCCCAGCCGGAAGATGACCGCCCGTTCGTATTCCTTGATGATGTTGATCGTGCTCAACAGATAGAGTATGAGAATCCCGCCTCCATACATTACAGCGGTGATCTGTTCCATGGTCTCGCCTTTCTTTGCCCTTTCTTTGCCTGAACTTCGGCGCTGCACCGCAGAGAGGGTGCAATTAGAAGTGCGAGTCAGTTTCTGCCGCGGGATGCGCGCAAAAGACGGACAACAACGAGTACGATATGGAGTACGGCGACTCCCACTTCTAATTGCACCCCCCAAGAGACTACTCTTTGACTTCTTCCACCTTGAGGAGCAGGTTGTCAACTCCAATAACGCGCACAGGTCTTCCGGGAGGGATAGGTGTCGAAGAGCGGGCGGCCCAGTATTCGCCCCTCACCTTGACGCGCCCGCCGGAGTTTATTTCCGTATCGGCGATCCCGATCAGCCCCACCATCCCCACATCTCCCGTGGTCACTGCCTGCTTCAGCGATTTAAACATAGCCACAACCAGAATGGTGAAGATTATGGCGAATGGGAGGGCCATGGAGAGCGCGGTTTTCAGGCCGATTCGAAGCGCCGGGTCCGGGCTGTCAACCAGGATGAGCATGCCGATCACCATGGACACAACACCTCCCAACCCCAGAATGCCGAACCCCTGGACCTTGACTTCCGCGACAAAGAGGCCGATTGCGAGCAGGATGAGGAGAGCTCCGACGTAGTTGATCGGCAGGAAGGAGAACCCCAGAATCGAGAGGAGAAGACAGATCGCGCCAATGACCCCCGGAGCCACAAACCCGGGATTGGAAAACTCGAAATAGAGGAGGATGAGCCCCGCCAATCCGAGAAGCAACGCGAGATTAGGCTGCGAAATGGTGGAGAGGAACTTCTGCCGCGTCGTCATCTCGTAGTCTGCCACGGCCTGGTCCCGGACCCGGAGAGTACGCTCCCGGCCCGAAAACATGTGCACCTTATAGCCGTCAAGTCTCCTGAGCAGTTCGGTTTCGTCTTTTGCCACCATGTCGATGAGATTCTTTTCGAGGGCCTCCGCATCCGTGAAGGACTTGCTTTCCGTCACACCTTTTTCCGCTTCGGCGACGTTCCGGTTCCGCTTGCTGGCGATGCTGCGGAGGAACGCGGTTGCGTTGCTGGTGATCTTTTGAGTGAGTGTTTTCGCCGCCTCGCCGCCGTCCACCGGGAAGCCCCCGATGGCCATGAGCGGATGCGCGGCTCCCGTGTTAGTGCCGGGAGCCATCACCGCAACGTCCGCCGCCAGAAGTACGAAGAACCCCGCCGATGCCGCCTTGGCGCCGCTCGGCGTCACGTAGACGACGACCGGCACCTTGCTGTTCAGCATTCTGCTGATGATCTCTTCCATGGACATGCCAAAGCCGCCGGGCGTTTGGAGACGGATCAGGAGGAATTCCGCGGACTCGGCTTCCGCGCGATCGATGCTCTTTACAACAAACTCCGCTGTGATCGGATCAATCGCCCCGTTCAAGTCGATCCGCGCGATGACCGCTTCCGCGGGACGCGGGACAAGAGCGCCGAAAAGGAATACGGGAAGAAGAATTCGAAATTGGAGGGCGCTACGCATCGAAGTTTACGAAGCTGTCCAGCCGCAACCAAAAAAACTCACCACAAAGACGCGAAGACGCGAAGATTCACACAGGCAGGCCCCGTGGCACGGGCGTCCCGCCCGTGGGAAACGACTATCTAACTCGGGTGCGCGGCATGCCACGTCGCGCCTGTGAATACCTCCGCGGTAGGAGGCTCCCTCGGAATTGATAGCGACTGAGCATACTTCCTAGTCATTCACGGGCGAGACGCCCGTGCCAGGTTGGAATCGTGGCATGGCCCCGGCTTGTCTCTCCGCATGGTAGGAGGAGCGGACCAGGGGCCCTGCTTCCACGTGACGGAAACCCAGGGAAAGCGCGTACTCGCGCAGATCCGTAAACTCTCGAGGCGTGTAGTAACGGTCCACCGGAAGATGATCCCTCGTAGGCTGGAGGTACTGGCCCAGCGTCAATATGTCAACGTCGTGCTCCCGCAGGTCGTTCATCACTTCGAGGAGCTCGTCGCGCCTTTCCCCGAGACCTACCATTACGCTGGATTTGGTGTCCACGCCGAAGGACTTGGCATGCTTCAAGTGCCGCAGCGAACGCGCGTAGCGGGAACCGGCACGGGCGATAGGGTAAAGCCGGGGCACCGTTTCCACGTTGTGGGCGAGCACATCCGGCCGGGCCTCGACCACCGTCCGCAGCGCCTCAACGCTTCCCTGGAAATCCGGGATCAGCACCTCTATACGGATGCCGGGGCAGGACGCGCGCGTCTTACGGATTGTTTCGGCAAAAACAGAAGCGCCACCGTCTTCCAGGTCGTCGCGATCCACTGACGTTATGACAGCGTATTTCAGACCGAGCTTCTGAATGGCGCTGGCAACCCGCCGCGGTTCGTCGAGGTCGTATTCCGGCGGTCTGCCTGTCTTTACAGCGCAGAATTTGCAGGCGCGCGTGCACACATCTCCCAGGATCATGAAAGTTGCCGTCCCCGCTCCCCAGCACTCGCCGATGTTCGGACACCTGGCATCCTCGCACACCGTATTCAATCGTTGTGCGCGGACCAGCCTTTTGAGGTTGAAATAACCCTCGCTGTGCGGCAGGCGCACCTTCAGCCACTCGGGGCGCGGGTTTCGAACCGTGCCTCCGTGACCCAGGATCTTGAAAAGACCTTCCCCGCCTCCACTGGTTTGCGGCAAAGTCAGTGGACCTCCTCAAATGACAAATGGTCAATGACAAATGACAAATACACGGCCAGGCCAGCTCAGGCCAGGTTCTATTTGTCATTGGTCATTGGTCATTTGCCATTGAGATTTTACTCGGAGGGAATGCAAATCCAAAGGTAAAACCCCTGCAACCCGATTGCGGATTTCGGATTGTGGGTTAATTCAGGGTTTAATTCGTGAAATTCGTGGCAAGTCCGGCGTTAATCGCTTCCCCCAAGCAACTGAAAGAAACCGGCCACGAATTCAATCCGCAATCCGAAATCCGAAATCGGCAATTAATAAGTGGGGTAGGAGCCGAGGACTCGGAAGTAAAGGGTCATCTCCCGAAGATGCCGCAGCGCGTTCGAGCATGCGCGGCTGCGGATGTCGCTCTGGAGGTCCAGATAGAAGAGATACTCCCAGGGCTTGCCGTGGATGGGCCGCGATTCAATCTTGGTCAGGTCGATATTACGCAGGGCAAAGACCGATAACGCCTTGAAGAGCGCGCCGGGCTCGTTCTTCAAGCCGAAGACCACCGTGGTCTTGCCGCCTCCCTGCGGATACTTGCCTCGGAGAGCCACCGCAAGGAAACGCGTATAGTTCTCCCGGTTGTCCTCGATGCTCCGCCGCAGGACCTTCATTTTGTAGATGCGCGCGGCGTCGGCCGAGGCAATGGCCGCCGCTGTGCGCAATTCCCGCTCGCGGATGTACTTCACGCTCCCCGCCGTGTCATAGAAGGAAACCTTCTCTGCACGGCGCATTTTCCGCAAGAATTTCTGGCACTGGGCCAGAGCTACGGGATGGGAGTAAATCTGCCGGATGGCGGTCAGCAGGGCGTCCGGGTGGGCAATCAGATGATGCTCGATGCGAACGTAGGTCTCCCCTATCGCCTCGACGGAATGCTTCGTAAGCAAGTCGAAATTCTGATGGATGCTTCCGGCCAGCGAGTTCTCGATCGCGATGACGGCCAGCGGGACCTTGCGCCGGGCCACCTTTTCGAAAGCCTCGTCGAATGTGACGCAGGGTGTGGGCCGGATGTTATGCCCGAAGATCTGGTACACAGCGCGCTGGCTGAACGCTCCCAGTTCGCCTTGGAAGGCCACGGCCGTGCCTGCTGGAACGCGCAGTCTCTTGCGGGCGCTGCTCATGAAGATCGCGCCGCGGCCACTCCGGCAATCTGTTCTTGAACCCGGACTGCAAACTCGCCGGTTCCGACTTCCGTTCCTCCGGCCTGGAGAAGGTCCCGCGTGCGATACCCCTGGTCCAGCACAGCGTCGACGGCTTCCGTGATTCGCGCAGCCAGGTCGGGCCGCCCGAAGGACATTTCAAACATCATGGCCACGCAGCCGATGGCTCCGATGGGATTCGCGAGGTTCTTGCCGGCAATGTCCGGCGCAGATCCGTGAACGGGCTCATACAAGGCGAGGCCGTCTCCAATGCTTGCAGACGGAAGGGTGCCGATGCTTCCCGTCAAGACTGCTCCGATGTCACTCAGAATGTCGCCAAAAGTGTTCTCCGTCAGGATGACGTCGAACTGTGCCGGGCGGAGCACCATTTGCATCGCGCAGTTGTCCACGTACTGGTGGTTCAGCTCCACGTCGGAGAAGACCCGGTGCGTTTCCGTAACAACCTGGCGCCAGAGCCGGCTCACCTCCAGGACGTTGGCTTTGTCGACCGAGGTGACCTTCTTCCTGCGCAGGCGCGCCAGCGCAAAAGCCTTGCGCGCAATGCGGTCGATTTCCCGGCGATGATACACCATGCTGTTCATTCCGATTTCATGTCCGTTGGCGCCGTAGATCCCGCGCGGTTTCCCGAAATACAGCCCGCCCGTCAGCTCCCGCACCACTACGAGATCCACTCCATCAACAACCTCAGGCTTCAAGGTGGAACATTGCAGCAGGGGCGGTATCTGACGCACAGGCCGAAGATTCCCGTACAACCCCAGGCCTTTTCGGATGTTCAGCAGCCCTTTCTCGGGTCGCAGATCCGGAAGGTTGGAATCCCACTTGGGGCCACCGACCGCACCCAGCAGGACCGCGTCGCTGGCCCTGCAGGCAAGGAGAGTGCTCTTTGGCAGCGGGACGCCGAACCGGTCCAGCGCATCGCCTCCGATAGATTCATATTGCAGGCGCACGTCCATTCCGGCCTGTCCTGCGACCTGTTTCAGCACCGCAACCGCAGGCTCGATTACCTCAGGGCCGATCCCGTCCCCGGGCAACACACAGACGCTGTGAACAGCCGGCATCCCACCCCCTGACAGGAGAATGAAGAGCAGAGGAGCAGAGGAGCAGGGGAGCAGAGGAGCAGAGACGCAGAGGGACGGCGAGGTCTCCTCCGCCCCTCCGCTCCTCTGCTCCTCTGCCCCTCTGCCGTCTTGCTCTTCATTACCCCGTACCGCAACTTCAGTGCTCCACGCTGCTTTTTCACGCCTCGGCCGAATCGACCGTGGACTTGTGTTCCTGGAGGGCCATCTGGTAATGGATCATCTTGTTGATCGCGTTCACATAGGCTCGGGCGCTTGCGTCCACGATGTCCGTGCTAGCGGCCTTTCCGATGAACGATACTTTTCCGAAGTCTATTTTCATGAACACTTCCCCGACCGCATCCTTGCCGCGAGTCACACTGTGAACGTTGTAGTCCATGAGGCGCCCTGGAGTCCCCGTGATGCGGTCGATCGCCTTCAATGCGGCGTCGATGGGCCCGTCCCCTAGCGCTGAGTCGCGGAAGGACTGCCCATCCTTCTCCAGGACAACCGCGGCGGTCGCAATAATCTGGTTCCCGCCGCTCGACTGGATGTATTTGAGCTTGTAAGCTTCCGGGAAGATCCTGAGTCCGTCCCTCACAATGACGATCAAGTCGTCGTCATACACTTCCTTCTTCTTGTCCGCAACTTTCTTGAACAGCACATAGGCTTTCTCGATCTCGGCAGCGCCCAAATCGAATCCCAGCTCCTGATACTTGAGCTTCAACGCATGCCGCCCGGAATGCTTGCCCATGACCAGCTTGCTCTCTTTGATCCCCACCGTTTCCGGCAACATGATTTCGTAGGTCGATTTCTCCTTGATCATGCCGTCCTGATGGATGCCGGCTTCGTGGGCAAAAGCGTTCCGCCCTACGATGGCCTTGTTCGCCTGCACCATCAAGCCGGTGAGATTCGTCAGCAGGCGGCTGGTTGGGTAGATCTCCTGGGTGTTAATCGCGGTCTCGATTCCGAAGAAGTCCTTCCGCGTGTGGAGGGCCATGACAACTTCCTCCAGAGACGCGTTCCCGGCCCGTTCGCCTATCCCGTTGATCGTGCACTCAACCTGCCTCGCTCCGTTCTGAATGGCTATCACCGAATTGGCAACGGCCAGACCGAGATCGTTATGACAATGCACCGAGAGGATCGCTTTGTGGATGTTCTTCACATGAGCCCGGATGTACTGGATGCGTTCCCCGAATTCCGCCGGAATTGCGTAGCCGACCGTGTCCGGAATGTTGACCACGCCTGCGCCCGCGTCAACGACCGCTTCCAGCACCTCACAGAGATAGTCGAGATTCGTGCGCGAAGCATCCTCCGCCGAGAACTCCACGTCTCCGCACAGAGTTTTCGCGTAGCGCACCGCTTCACGCGCGTCTTGCAGAACCTGCTCCCGGCTCTTCTTCAACTTATACTTCAGGTGTATATCAGAAGTTGCGATAAACGTGTGAATTCTTGGCTTGGCCGCGTACTGCACCGCCTCCCAGCAGCGGTCGATGTCGAGTTTGTTCGCGCGAGCCAGACCAGCGATAGTCACGGTGCGTATCTCCTCGGCGATGCGCTTGACGGACTCAAAGTCGCCGTCTGAGGAGATGGGAAAACCGGCCTCTATGACGTCGACTCGCAGTTTTTCCAGTTGCCGTGCAAGCAGCAGTTTCTCCTCGAAGTTCATGCTGGCGCCAGGAGACTGCTCGCCATCCCGGAGGGTTGTATCGAAAATGTATACGCGCTCTGTCATGCGTCGATCTCCTTTTTGATTGGCAAAGGCTAACAGTGAATTAGGATTTCCGCCGGTGTCAAGTCTAATCTAACGGACTACAGACTTCAGTTTGACGCCATAACGACTTGCCACGAATTCCACGAATTTCCACGATTTTTTTTCGCTCACTCACGATCGATATCGTTAGTTACGGTAAGCAACCACGGATGAACACTGATGGACACCGATAAAACGACGGAAACCATAATTGGTTGTGCCATGAAAGTCAGCAACACTCTGGGAACGGGGTTTTTGGAGAAGGTCTACGAAAACGCTCTGGTCATCGAATTGCGGAAGGCGGGTTTGACGGTAGAACAGCAGAAGGTCTCGAAGGTAAGGTACGACCGAAATGTGGTGGGTGATTATGTCGCAGACATCGTAGTAAACGGAAAAGTAATCTTGGAGTTAAAGGCTGCGAAAGCGATTGACGATGTCCACAAGGCTCAGCTTCTCAACTACCTCAGGGCCAGTGGACTGCGGATCGGTCTGATTCTGAATTTCGGCACGCCGAAGCTCGACATAAAGAGAATGATCTTGTGATCCCTCATCTGCGTTCATCTGTGTTCATCTGTGGTTTCATCACACTCTGTGTTGACCAGCATCACGTGATATAGCTGCCGTTGATGTCGATGTAGCCGTGGCTCAGATCGCAGGTCCAGATGCGGGCGCTGGCGCGGCCTTGAGCCAGATCGAGATGAATCTGCAGATCGTGGGCCGCGAGCGCCTCTTCGGCGCGGCGTTGCGTAGAGGAGACTGCCATGCCATTTCGGAAGACCGGGATCCCACAGAGCCTCAGCACTACTCTGTCCGGGTTAAAGCGAACTCCGCTACAGCCCGCGGCGGCGACAATCCTGCCCCAGTTCAGTTCCTGGCCGTACAGGGCCGTCTTTACCAGTGGAGAATGGGCAATCGCTTTTGCCACGCGCCTGCCCTGATCGACACTCGACGCCCCATCCACGAGGACCTCCACGAACTTCGTCGCTCCCTCGCCATCGCGAGCAACCATCTTCGCCATCTCTTCGCACACGATTTCGAGCCCTTGTTCGAAATAAGCGGATCCTGCGCCTTCCACCTTGGCGTCCGAAGCTCCGTTTGCAATGAGCAGGACCATGTCGTTGGTGGACGTGTCCCCATCGACCGTCAGACAGTTGAACGTGCGTTCAACGACCCGGCGGAAGACGGACTCAAGGACCGGTCGCGGGATGGCCGCGTCTGTCGTGATGACAGAGAGCATCGTGGCCATCTGGGGGTGGATCATTCCGGCGCCTTTCGCCATGCCCCCGATACGAACGGGCCGGTCGCCGATTCGCCCCTCGACGGCGCAGGTCTTCTCCCGCGTGTCCGTGGTCATGATGGCTCGCGCGGCGGCTTCCCACCCGTCGGGACTCAAGGCGGCAACCGCAGCAGGGATTCCCTTCAACAGCTTCTGGATGGGAAGCGCGATACCGATGACGCCCGTGCTTGCCACGACAACCTGATATGGATCGATTCCCAAGTGCGAGGCCAGACAGCGAGCGCTTCGAACGGCGTCGGCCATGCCTCGTTTACCCGTGCATGCATTGGCGCACCCGGAGTTGAGCAGGACGGCGCGAATGCGCCCACGGGCGCGGCTCAGATGCTTCTTGCTCAGGAGCACCGGCGCCGCCTTCACCAGGTTCGTGGTGAAGACGCCACAAGCGACCGAGGGTCTGGATGAAAAGACCACCGCAAGATCCAGGCTCTGCTTCTTGATTTCCGCGGCGACTCCCGAAGCAAGGAATCCCCGGGCCGCAGCTACCCCGCCGGATATCCGTTGCCATTCGGGCCGGTTTCGAGAGAGGCGATGGGGACCCTTGAAATTCGATCTCATCTTAACCAGCTCCACCACAGAGTTTCCATGATCCTTTGGCTCACCACGGCGAATGAAAACCGGGAGGCACGGCTTCAGTCGTGCCGCCAGAAACCTCCAAGAGACTTTAACCTTTGAGAAAATGACAAATGACAGTTCGTTGTCCCGATTCCGACTTCCATTTGTCATTGTTCATTGGTCATTTGTCATTTGTGAAAAGTATAGGCAACAAGTAGGGGCGGTCCTGTGTGGCCGTCCGTCGTCAACTTAGCGGAAGCACCATGGCCACTTCATCGCAGGTGTTAAACTTGGGGCAGTGGAAACACTCGTTATACACCTTCAAAGGCAGCGACCGATGCTCCACCGCGACAAAGCCGAAACGCCCGAAAAAACCGGGCACATAGGTGAACACAAAAACCTGTTCGAGGCCCAAAGAACGCGCCTCCTCCAGGAGCTGCTCCACCAGGGTGGTTCCCACGCTTTTGCGGGCGCTCTCCGCCAGGACGGCCAGCGCGCGTATCTCCGCGAGATTCTCCCAGTAGATATGCAGCCCGCCGCAGCCGAGAACCGTGCTGTCGTCCGCAGTGTCGGCGGCAACGCTGTGGTCTCGAAGATTCTCGTAAAGCTGCAGGTGGGACTTGGGAAGCATGAGTTGCCGGTCCGCGTAATAGTTGATGATCCGATGCATTGCATTGACGTCCGAGAGTCTGGCCTTGCGAACACGGACTGAAGCCGGGGAACAAAGCCTCCGCTCAGTCGTCACCGCCGTTTCAATCATGTGTCACGCTCCTTTTCCGTCCCGCGCTCGGCAATGAAGCGGCAAGCAGAGAAAGTCTCACCGCAGAACCAAGATTCCGCAAATGACAAATGACAAATGGCAGTTCGTTGTCGGGACTTCCGACTTCTATTTGTCATTGGTCATTTGTCATTGGTCATTGCTTCTTTTCCGCCTCCACTTCACTCAGCACCTCATCGAGAGTCTTCAGGAATTCATCGAGATCTTCGCGCGAGATGACAAAGGGCGGGAGCAGGCGCAGCACGGTTTCATGCGCCGCGTTTGCGATGATCCCGCGTTTCAGCAACCGCTGGACGACGTCTTTTGCCACACTGCCGAGCTCAACGCCGACAATCAATCCCAATCCCCGAATTTCCTTCATAGAGGGATGTTGACCACCGAGCCGCCGCAGGCCTTCCAGGAGATAACCTCCCAACTCCTCCACTCGCCTCAGGAGGCCCTCCTCTTCGATGACGTCAAGTACTTCCAGTGCAAGGCGGCAGGCCAGAGGGCCCCCGCCGAACGTGGTTCCGTGCTCGCCCGGTTTGAGACTCTGTCCCACCCTGGCGTTGCCGAGAACGGCGCCGAGGGGATATCCCGCGGCCAGAGACTTTGCGAGCGTCATCAGGTCGGGCTGAACTTCATGATGCTGAAAAGCGAAATATTTCCCGGTCCTGCCCATGCCGCACTGAATCTCGTCGAAAATCAACAGGGCGTCAAATCGGTC